>Ga0182041_10001997_pt1 | contig 10473 bp, 8 predicted proteins | sample flu12Cox44000178_FD_125967 | JGI IMG/M metagenome (GOLD analysis project Ga0182041, IMG submission 125967) | Lab enrichment of tropical soil microbial communities from Luquillo Experimental Forest, Puerto Rico - flux8day.12C.oxic.44.000.178 | ecosystem: Environmental > Terrestrial > Soil >...
AGGATCTTGACCACACCGTCCTCGACCAGCGCGGAATAGCGCTTGGAGCGCGTGCCGAGGCCGAAGCCAGAGCCGTCGAAATCCATGCCGATCTTCTTGGTGAACTCGGCATTGCCGTCGGACAGAAACAGCACCTTCTCCCCGCCGCCAGACTTCTCCTCCCAGGCTGCGAGCACGAACGGGTCGTTCACAGCGACGCACACCACGCGGTCGACGCCGTGCTTCTTGAAGTCGTCGGCGCTCTCGACGAAGCCAGGCAGGTGCTTCAGATGGCAGGTCGGGGTGAAGGCACCAGGCACGGCGAACGGAACGACACGCTTGACGGCGAACACGTCCTTGGTGGTCAAGATCTCGAGTCCGTCGGGACCTGCGACCCTGAAGATCGCCTCGGGCAGGCGGTCTTCAACTTTAATCGCCATGCTGTTCTCCCTGAACGGTTGGCTGTTGCCCGCGGCACCATATCGGCTCGCCCAGGCAAGGCCAAGAGAGCTACTGCGTCGTCCAGGTGGTCTCGCTCGAACCCTCATCAGAGACGAGGACAAGCTTGAGCGGCTTGCCCTTGATGGCGGCGGCCTGCTGTTCCGAGGCGAAGGTCACGGCAAAGCGCTGCTTTCCGGAGGCTGATGGCCCGAGCGGCTTCGGAACTGGGACGAAGGTTTCGCCAGCATCAATGAACAGGTCGGTCCCGGTCGCATCAGGGGCGAACAGAGCATCGACCAGAAGCTCTAACTGCTGGCCATCCAGATTTGCCGTGACCGCTTCGATCCGCGGCAGAGCGTTCGGAGCGGAGGCCTTCGGCACGCGGGCGAGCGAGGCTTCGAGCAAGGGCGCATTGCCGGAATGCGACGCCACATCTGCAGGAAGCTCAAGCCCGAGGTTCACATCGTTGGGAATGCACAGGGTCTTGCACAGCCCGTAGCTCAAGGCAAGTTTAAGCTCGATCGGCTCTCCCTCCCGCTCAGGTGTGATCCTCACGGGAAATACGACCTCGTCGTCATAACCGATCGCCGTGCCGTCAGCGTCGGCGAAGCGATGCGGCGCGGGATAGAGCACCTCGGCGAGCTTCAGATTCTTCGAGCCGGTGAAATCGAAGCTCGGCGGCACGCCGGAATCGCCGGGGTTTCGCCAATAAGTCTTCCAGCCGCCATCCATGCGAAGCTGCACGCCGGCAAGAAGGCACGGCTTACCATCGAGCTCCACCGCGCCAGAGACGAGTCGCACCTTCGAATCGGTGGAGCTGACCCAGGGCGATTGGTCGGAAAGCGCCGCTGGCGCTGCGCCCAACAACCCAACGGGCAACATCGCGCCAAGAGCGAGGCGGAGCAGAGGCGCCGCTGCGATGCGCCGAATTGAGGCAAATACCATGATCATGACCAATCGGTTCGTCTCGGAGGCGAGACTCTATCTTTGGCGGCGGGGTTGCGCGACTCAAGCAAAGGGGCAAAGTCTCACTCTTTCGTGAGCCGTGCGACGAAAATACCTCGCTCGGCCTTATTTCCGCGTTGTCCCTTCCCTCAGGGCGGAACTGGAGTAGTCTTGTCTCATGCCAGCTCGTAGCGCACCACACCGTCGCCAGCGCGACCCCTACCTTGACGGCCAGCTGCTCGTCGCCATGCCAGCGATGGGCGACCCGCGCTTTGCGCGCTCCGTCATCTATCTCTGCGCGCACTCCGCCGATGGCGCCATGGGCATCATCATCAATCAGCGCGCGCCGAATATCAGCTTCACCGAGCTGCTCGAGCAGCTCAACATCGCGCCGCCGCAGGAGCGCATCAGCCTTCCCTCGGGTCTCACCGCGATGGCGGTGCATCTTGGCGGTCCGGTTGAGACCGGGCGCGGCTTCGTGCTGCACAGCGCCGACTACTTCAAGGCAGAGAGCACGTTGCCCATCGACGAGAGCGTCTGCCTCACGGCGACCATCGACATCTTGCGCGACATCGCCAAAGGCACAGGCCCCGACAAGGCTCTGCTTGCGCTTGGCTATGCCGGCTGGGCGCCGGGTCAACTCGAAAACGAGATTCAGAACAATGGCTGGCTCAATTGCCCGGCCGACCCCGAGATCATTTTCGATCCTGAGGTCGACCGCAAATACCAGCGCGCGCTCGGAAAGATCGGGATCGATCCGATCCGCCTCGTCAACGATTCAGGCCACGCTTAATCCGGAAGGCGAGGTCCTAAGCGGTGCCTGGCCGCGGCAGAGCTGGAATTGGTGAGCCGCCTCCGGCCTTGACTTCGAGATCTTGCGGAGATGCCGAAGAGCGGGCGCGCTCGCGCTCCCTTCGCTTGCGATGGCTGGCGAGTGCCGCGAGCAATCCGGCAACGTCTTTGGCCGGCATCGGCTCGCCGTAATAGTAGCCCTGGCCGTATTCGCAGCCGATCGAGCGGAGATAGGCGGCATCGGCCTGGGTCTCCACGCCTTCGGCCACCACTTCCTTGCCGAGCTCGTGCGCAAGAGCGATGACCGAGCGGAGGATGAGCGGGGCCGAGCCGTTGAGCCCGCTATCCCGCACCAGCGAGCGGTCGACTTTGATAGTGTCGCATGGAAAGCGATGCAAATAACTCACCGAGCTATAGCCGGTGCCGAAATCGTCGAGCACAAGGTTTGCGCCGAAGCTCTTGAGCCAGGTCAGGATCTCGACGGCGCGCTCGGGATTCTCCATGACGAGCGCCTCGCTAATTTCGAGCTTGAGCGTTCCCCGCGGGACGGCCTCCCGCGCGAGCATCAGCCTGATTTCCTGGACCATGTCCTGGCGGAAGAGCTGGCGGCTCGACACATTGACGCTGACGAATAATGGATAGCGGTCGCGCGGTAGGACCTTGTGCCAACCCGCTGCCTGCTCGAGCGCCTGACTCAGCACATAGTTGCTGAGCTCGACGATCATTCCCGCCTCTTCGGCAAGCGGGATGAAATCCTCAGCCCCGAGCTGGCCGCGGGTGGGATGGTCCCAGCGAAGCAGGGCCTCGAAGCCGGCAAGCTGGTTTGAAGCGAGGCGCGTGATCGGCTGGTACAGCACGGTGATTTGCTGCCGCTCCATCGCCTTGCGCAAATCGCTTTCCGCCGGGGGCTTGTTCTCGTCCTCGGTCCGCATGGCTGGATCGAAAATCTCAATGCGATCGGCGCCGCTCCGCTTGGCCCTCAGCATGGCAATCTCGCCTTCGCGCAACATATCTTGTGCCGTCTCTTGCGTCCCGTCCTGGACGACGATGCCGATCGAGGCGGTCAGCATGATTTCCTTGGCGCTGATCTTCATCGGGGTCCTAAGCGCCCGCCTCACCCGCTCGGCGAGCGTCGCCACGACTTGCGGGTCTGAGTCCGAGATCAGCAGGATGGCGAATTGATCGCCGCCAAGCCTGGCAAGAGTGTCTTGCGGATTGAGGTGGCGGCCAAGCCTTCGCCCGAGCGAAAGCAGCATGCTGTCGCCGATGACGAGGCCGAAGCTCTTGTTGACGTTCTTGAAGCGGTCGATGTCGATGTAGATCACGGTCGGTCGGTTGCCGTGGCCTTCGCGCGCGCGGGTGATGGCACCGCCGAGGCGATCCATGAACAGCTCGCGGTTGGGAAGTCCGGTTAGGCTGTCATGCACAGCGTCGTGCATCAGACGCTCATGCGAGCGCTTCACGCTTGTGATGTCGCGTAGCAGGCCGAGGCAGCGGAGCAGCCGCGCATTCTCGCACGGAGCCGCATGAGCTCGGAGATCGTACCAAAGATAAGTGCCGTCGTGCCGCTTCAGCCTGAACTCCGTCTGCAAATCGCCGCCGAGCTTCTCCTGCAAGGACCACAGCATCAGCCGGAAGCGCTCACGGTCGGAGGCATGCATGTGCTGCAGGAACTCATCGACCGCGAGGTTGAGGCTGCCAGGATCGAGCCCAAGCTCTTTCTCGATTTCCGCGGCGATGGTGATCTGGTCGCGGCCTACATGCCATTGGAACACGTGCGTGCCGGAGCCGTCGACGGCGAGAGACTTGACCTGCGCTAGGCTGAGCGGCCCGAGTTGCGGACCGCCGCCGACGCGGAAGGCGAATTGCGTAACGGTAAAGCCGAGCAGAACGAGGATCAGCACGAGCCCAGCGATAAGTCCGGAAACAACGATGTCGCCGGAAAGCTTGCCGAGCACGATCATGGCTGCGCCGAACAGCCATACGAGCAGAAGCAGCCAGCTCGGAATCAGAGCGAGCGCGCGATCCTGGCCGCGCAGCGCAAGATAGGCGATCAGCGCAGTGCCGACGCCCGCAATTGCCACGGTCGAAGCTCGGGCCAGCCCAGAGGCAAAGGCAGGATCGACGATGGCGACGAAGATAAGGCTGAACTGGGCCGCGATCCAGAACCAGAACAACGTCCTGATCCAGATGTGCCAGAGCCCGATGCGCAAGAAGGCGTAGAGAAAGAGCACAAGGCTCGCGGCAAGCCCTGCTTCGGCGGCGGCGCGGTAGAGAGCGGCGCGGTCGGGGCCGATCGGGAACAGCTTGTTCCAGAAGCCGAAATCGACGCAGAAATAAGCGAGCGCGGCCCAGGCGACGAGAGCGGTCACCGGGAAGATTGACTTGTGATTGGCGGCGAAGATCGCGGTGAGAAAGATTGCAAGCAGTCCCGTGATGCCGAGCAGAACGCCGTTGAACAGCATGCGGTCCTGCTGCTTGGACTGATAGGCGTTGGGGTCCCACAGCGTGAGCCGCGGCACCTGGGCCGAGCTCATCTCGGCGGCGAAGGTGATGGTCTGCCCTGGCTCGAGGTTGAGCCTGAACATGTCGGCGCGGTCGCTCTTGAGCGGCTCGGGGCGGAAGCCAAGCGAGGGCGTGACCGCGGAGATGCGCGCGGCGTCAAGCTCTGGCCAGAATACCCGCGAATCGGCGAGCGTGTAGCGCGGCGCCACTAGCCAGCGCACGATGCGCTCCGAGGTCGGATTAGACAGGGCGAAGACAAGCCAGGCGGGATTGGTACCGGAGGTCGAGGCCTGCACCGCGATGCGGCCGATATAGCCGTCGGGGCCAGGAGCGGTTTCGATCTGCAGGCGATCGCCGCGGCCCTCATAAAGCTCGCCCTTGGCGGTGATGTCGACCTTCTCCTGATCAGGCTGGACTTGGATCGCCTCGACGGCGCGGGCGAGGCCCGCGGGGAGGATCAGAAGAACAAGGAAGACGATGTGGGCGAAGCTCCTCGCCCAACATTGGCATTGTCGCCGGAAAGGCGCTGCCGCTCCGTCTCTCGGTGAGGCGTTCAGCTTCGCCATTCCTCCCCCGTCTTTGCGCAGCCTATCCGATCCTGCGACTACCGGCGTGGATCGCTGTCGAGCAACGCGTAAAGAAGATGGTCCTGCCAGACGCCGTTGATACGCAAATAGCGGCGGGCAAGCCCTTCGCGCTTGAACCCTGTCTTCTCCAAAAGCTTGATCGACGCCGTATTGCTGGGCAGGCAGGCCGCTTCCAGCCGGTGCAGCTCAAGCGAGTCGAAGACGAAGGGAATTATCGCGCGCACGGCCGCCGTCATATAGCCTCGCTGAGCGTATTTGGCACCTATCCAATAGCCGAGCGTACAGGATTGAGTCACGCCGCGGCGGACGTTGCAGAGGGTCAGGCCGCCGACCAGGGAACCGCTCATAGCGGCGAAGATGAAAAGCGCGTAACCCACATCTTCGCGCAAATCGCGCAGGTAGTGGCGGACGCGGCGGCGGAACGAGGCGCGCGACAGCTCGTCGTTGGCCCAAAGTGGCTCCCACGGCGTCAGAAATTCGCGGCTAGCGGCCCTAAGTTCGGCCCAGGCGGGATAGTCCGACATCTGCGGCGTGCGCAAAACAACCCTGTCGGATTCGATGACCGGCCCAAGATCGCTCGGAGTTGCGGTTCTGAGCAACGCCATGGCTGAGGACCCTTCAGGCCGCCTTGGTGGCGGGAACCGTGAATTCTTCTGCCACCCTATCGAATCTTGCAACATGGAGAATGGGCCCAACCGTAGCAAGACTGAGCGGGGAGGAGATTATCCGCTCAACCAAGGCTTCCACGTCCTTGGCCTCGACGCTCTCCACCTTCTCGATCAGCTCGGGTGTCGAGAGCGGCCGGCCATGGATCAGGATCTGCCGGGCAAGCTGCTCGGCTCTCGTACCTGAGCTTTCGAGTCCGGCCAGCAGGCCCATTTTCAGCTGGGCCTTGACGCGAGCGATCTCGTCTTCGCCGAAGCCGTCCTCGGCCGCCTTCTCTAGTTCGTCGCGAATCACTGCGAACAGCTCGTGCGCCTTGTCGGGGCCTCCGGCGGCGTGGATCGCGAACAGGCCACTATCGGCAAGCCCGCTCGAAAAGGCGTAGATCGCGTAGCAGAGCCCGCGCTTTTCGCGCACTTCCTGGAACAAGCGCGAGGACATGCCGCCGCCGAGCGCGCCGGCGCAGATCTGCGCGGTGAAATAGTTGGGATGGCGGTAGGCCGGCGCCTCGAAAGCGAGCACCAGGTGGGTCTGCTCGAAGGACTTGCCCGAGCGCCTTACCCCGCCGCCATAGGATGCATCGGTCGGCTGCGGCGTCACCGCCTCGTTTAACGCGCCCAGCCTCCGCCCGGCCTCTATAACCAGCGTGGCGTGATCTACGGCGCCGGCTGCGGCGAGCACCATGTTGGGCCCGTGATAATGGGCCGAGAGATAGCCGCCGAGATGGGCGCGCTTGAAGCTGCGCACGCTGTCTGCCGTGCCGAGGATCGGCCGGCCTACCGGCTGACCTGGGAAGGCGGCCTCCTGCACGAGGTCGAAGGCAATGTCCTCGGGCGAATCGAGCGAGGCGGCGATCTCTTGCAGGATCACGTCGCGCTCGCGCGACAGCTCGCTGCGGTCGAAACGCGGCGCGAGAATGATGTCGCTCAGAATGTCGAGCGCTAGTGCAACGTCCTTGCGCATCACGCGAGCATAATAGGCGGTCGAGTCGACGCCAGTCGCGGCATTGACCTCGCCCCCGACCGCCTCGATCTCCTCGGCGATGTCGCGTGCACTCCGTCGCTGGGTGCCCTTGAAAGCCATGTGCTCGAGGAAATGCGCGACGCCATGCTCGGTGGTTTCCTCGCTGCGGCTCCCTGCCCCCACCCATAGCCCAAGCGAGACCGTCTCGACCTCGGACATGGCGTGGCTGGCCACCGTCAGGCCATTGGCAAGCTCTGACCGCTCAACGGTCACGCGCGCACCTCTACCTTACGGCCGCGCGGGCTCATGCCCCTTCCCTCTGTGCGGGTGTGGCTTTCGATGAAGTCCGCGACGGCGGCGAAGTCGTTGGAGAGCGTGGTGCAGCGCTCGGTCTGGCCAAGCCGCAACCGCAAGCGCTCGGGCTGCTCCGGCACACGACCCGTGGCACGTTCTACCGCTTCCGGGAATTTGGCGGGATGGGCAGTCGAGAGCACGACCATCGGCGTGGAGCCAAGCCCTGCCTCATGACCTGCAGCAGCTACCGCCACGGCGGTATGCGGATCGGCAAGCACTCCGGTTTCCTCGAACAGTCCGCGAACGGTCATCTCGGTGTCGTGCTCACCCACCGAGTGCGCAGAGAACAGGGAGCGCAGCTGGCCGAGCTCGCTCTCGTTGAGGCGGAACGCCTTGGTCTTGCGAAGCTCGTCCATGAGCGCTTTCACCCGCTGCGCGTCCTGGCCTGAAAGCTCGAACAGCAGGCGCTCGAAATTGCTTGCAAGCTGAATGTCCATGCTCGGGCTAGAAGTGGCGACCACGCCCTTAGGCTCGTAAACACCCGAGGCAAGCGCGCGAGGAAGACTGTCATTGAGGTTCGTGGCGATAACGAGGCGCGCGACGGGTAGGCCCATCTCTCTCGCCGCGTAACCAGCGAAAATATCACCGAAATTTCCGGTGGGCACGGTGAAGGCCACGGCCCGATGGGGTGCGCCAAGGCTTACGCCAGCGGTGAAGTAGTATGGGACTTGGGCGAGGATGCGCGCGAAGTTGATCGAGTTGATGCCGGTCAGCCCAAGGCGGCCGCCGAGCGCGCTGTCGCCGAACAGGGACTTCACGATCCCCTGGCAGTCGTCGAACGTGCCTTCCAGCGCGATGTTGTGCACGTTGCGCTCGGCTGCGGTCGTCATCTGCCGGCGCTGGACGTCGCTCACGCGCCCCTTGGGGTGCACGATGAAAATGTCGATCGCCTCTAGTCCGCGAAACGCCTCGATTGCGGCAGCGCCGGTGTCGCCCGAGGTTGCGCCGATCACGGTGGCATGTGCGCCCTTGCGCAACAGCGCGCGGTTCATCAGCCGCGCCACCACCTGGATAGCGAGGTCCTTGAAGGCGAGCGTCGGCCCGTGGAAGAGCTCGAGAATAAAGCTGTTTGGCGCGATCTGGCGCAACGGAGCCACCGCCGGGTGATGGAAGCTGCCATAGGCCTCTTCCAGCACCGGCTCGAGATCGGCAAGGCAAGGATCGCCTTCGAGGTAAGGCCGCATCACCCGATAAGCCGCGTCAGCATAGTCAAGCCCCACGAGGCCGGCGATCCCGTCGGGCGAAAGCTTCGGCCAAGCTTCAGGCATATAGAGCCCGCCATCGCGGGCAAGCGCGGCAAGGAGCGCACCCTCGAAGGAAAGCGCGGGCGCTTGGCCGCGCGTCGAGACGAACTTCAAAACGGGCCTCTTGGCTAAAGGCGGGGGTTTTCGACGGGAAACTACCGTCAGGCGCGCTCGCCCGCAACAAGGGCCAAGGCCTTAAACTCAGGGCTGTTCCCGCCGGTAAAAGCTCCGCACGTAAAAGCCATAGATCACGATAAGGGCAGCGGCGAGCGCGAACCAGGTGATGGCGTATTGCAGGTGATTGTTGGGAAGCTCGAGCCGCGTCTGTCCGCCCTCCGGCCAGCCGCCGGGGACATCGCTCTTCTCGGCCTCGATGAAAAACGGAGGCACGTCGAGCGTCGCGGTCGGAAACATCGAGGAGACCAAGCCGTTCAGGTCGCGCCAGAACCAGCGATTGGCCGCAGACTCGTTGTTAGGCGTGAACAAGCGCTGGGTGTCGGGCGCGCGCACGATCCCCGTGACCGTCGTCACGCCCTCGATCTGTCCAGAGGCGCGGGTTGACAGATCCTTGAGGTTATCCGGGACGAAGCCGCGATCGACGAGCACCAGCTCGCCCTGGGTCGTCGTGAACGGGGTGATTACATGCCAGCCCGGCGTGCCGTCGGAGATCGACTGGGAGAACAGATAGCGCTCTTTACTATTGTCGAAGCGGCCCTCGACGTGGACGCGGTAGTAGGTCGGGTCGCGTCCCTCCTTCGCCAGAGCGATCGCTCGATCGAGGCTGATCGGATTGCCCTTCGTGCGCGCATCGATGGCGGCTATCAGCCCTTCCTTCCAATGCAGCCGCTTCACCTGCCACACGCCAAGCCCAATCAGCACGGCGAGCATGGCAAGAGCAAGCACGGTGAAGCCTATGAGGCCCTTGCTCCGCATCTCGTGCTACTCCGAGGCGAGCTTGCCCTCTTCGGCCTTGTGCCTGAATTGAAGCGCGATCAGCACGCCCTTGAAGGACCGGAGCAGGACGAGCGGCAGGATGATGGCCAGAGGGCCCCACAGGGCGGCGTGCAGCCAATAAGGCGGCGAATAGAGAATCTCGACGATGAGCGCGAGGCCAACCACGACAAATCCCGTGACCAGGATCACGAACACGGCAGGCCCATCGCCCGAATCGGCGAAGCGGTAATCGAGCCCGCAAACATCGCAGCGCGGCGCAATCGCAAGGTAGCCCGAATAGAGCTGGCCGCGATGGCAAGAGGGGCAGCGGCCGAGAATGCCCGCCGAAATCGTCGAGCCTAGCGACGGGACCTGCTCGACTTGTTGGACCATTTCCGTTCCTTGAAAACGAAAGGGCGGCCGCGCGGCCGCCCTTTTAAACGGCGGAGCTACCGCTACTCAGCGGGATAATTCGTTCCTGCTCCCCACACATATATGCACGTGAACAGGAACAGCCACACTACGTCGACGAAATGCCAGTACCAGGCCGCAGCCTCAAAGCCGAAATGCTGCTTCGGCGTGAAGTCGCCGCGCATCGCCCTGATCAGCATCACTGTCAGGAAGATGGTGCCAATGATTACATGGAAGCCGTGGAAGCCGGTGGCCATGAAGAAGACCGAGCCGTAGATGTGGTTAGCGAAGGCAAATCCCGCGTGGGAGTACTCGTAAGCCTGGCAGGTGGTGAACAGGATGCCGAGGACGATAGTGCAGAGCAGCCCGCGCACCAGGCCCTTGCGGTCGTTATGCAGCAAGGCATGGTGCGCCCAGGTCACTGTCGTACCAGAGGTAAGCAGGATCAGCGTGTTGACGAGGGGCAGGCCCCAGGGGTTGAAGGTATGAGCGAACCAGCCGAGCCCTGCGATATCGGTATCGGCGCTCGGCACCGGCGGCCACTGGCCGCCGAGCACTTGAGTCTTGGCGTAGGTGATGGCGCTGTCGGGATAGAGCGCCGCGTCAAAATAAGCCCAGAACCAGGCGACGAAGAACATCACCTCAGAGGCGATGAA
>Ga0182041_10002002_pt1 | contig 10462 bp, 5 predicted proteins | sample flu12Cox44000178_FD_125967 | JGI IMG/M metagenome (GOLD analysis project Ga0182041, IMG submission 125967) | Lab enrichment of tropical soil microbial communities from Luquillo Experimental Forest, Puerto Rico - flux8day.12C.oxic.44.000.178 | ecosystem: Environmental > Terrestrial > Soil >...
CTCTCGACGCGTCCATAGGACGCCTATCCCCATCGGCCCGCACATCTTGTGCCCGGAGAACGCGAGAAAATCACAATCGAGATCGTGCACATCGACCGGGAAATGAGGGACGGATTGTGCGGCGTCGACAAGCACCAGCGCTCCGGCACGATGCGCGCGTTCGCAGATTTCCTTCGCCGGATTGATCCGACCAAGCACGTTCGAAACGTGTGGGAACGTCACCAGCTTGGTTCGTTTTGAGAGTAAGCCACCAAGCTGATCGAGTCTCAAGCGCCCGTCGTCGCCGACGTCCAAGATGCGCAACGTCGAGTTGGCTCGTTTGGCGGCTAATTGCCAGGGAACAAGATTCGAGTAGTGGTCTGAGACGGTGACAAGGACTTCGTCGCCCGGACCGAGATTTGCACCGCCCCAAGAGGCCGCAACCAAATTAATCGCTTCGGTCGTCCCTCGCGTCCAGACGATCTCTTCTGGCCCGCGTGCGTTCAAAAAACGTGCAACCGTAGCTCTCGCTGTGTCATACAGGGTGGCGGAACGACGGGCGAGCGTATGGAGAGATTTCGAGGGATTCGCATTGTCGTGCAAGTAGAAACTTGCGAGAGCGTCGAGAACCGCTCGCGGTCGCTGGGTCGTCGCAGCACTATCGAGATACACCAAAGGCCGACCATCTTTATTTTCTCCTAGCAATGGAAATTGACTGCGTAAGTCTCGGAGCTTCGCGTTCACTGGATTTTCGGGGCGCTGCCCCGACCATACGGTCTCTCCTCTGAGAATGGATGTGAGTGTCGGTAGAGCGGTAGCGGCCGAAATACTCCGGAGAAAATCTCGTCGGCGAGTCTGCATCGCTTTTCCCTTCATCGCCTCGTGCCAATCCATAGAACTCTATCTTGGTCACTCAGAACAGCTTGCTGCGCCATTCAAGGTTCGCGGAGTGAATTGTGCATGTTCAGGATGCGCCAGCGAGTGCCGATCTTTCTGCACATGGACATGCCACGTCCGACGAGATGCTCTTGGGGAGAGATTATTTCGTAGTCGTAGGTATACCAAAGCGCATCGCCAAATAGTTTCACTTCGTCCAGCTTCATCTTGTATGTCAGCCGGGGCGCATACTGCAGGAACCGATCCTGCAAGTACTTCATCACTTCGCTGCGGCCGCGATATTCACGTTGCAAGGCAAAGAGGACAATTTCGGAATCAAAACAATCCCCCAGTTCCGCTACATTCCCTGCTTCGAACGCCGACGTACAATGATGCATGTCCTCTTCCATCTGCTTGTAGGCCGCGGTGGGACTCGCCGGGACCGAGCTGACTGACGCAACGCCTCGCTTCAAATCGATCGTTACGCCCATCTTGTCCAGCAGATCGACACCCAGAATTCCATCAATTTTTCCTCCGCACGCACTTGCGATGGGACTGAGATCGATGGCCGGAAGCCGGAGGTCGTTGAGCCGGTGATCGCCGAACAGAATCTCGGGAAGAAACACTTCGCGTGCGCTTGTCGCAGCCGTGCCACTCCAGGAAGTCACCCTAATTTCCTTCGAACGCCCCGATGAGAATGACTTGAGGTTGAGCATAGATGTAGCAGCGGTATCGAGCAGGAAACGCATATCGGTGCCCTCGATTCGCACCTTTACGATGGGAAGCAGATCGCAACGCTCGATGGGGATTTCAGACGTCGTTTGCAACTCTTGGGCTGGTACCTCTGAACGGAAGGCCAACAAGCATAAAAATAGGAGCAAGCACCGATGCGCTTTTTTTGGTGTGGTCGCGTCAGAGTTCGAACTCGACATGGGCGTCGTCCACCTTTCACGGTTGCCAGGAGTAGGTCCATTTGATGGCGAAGCGCGTCTCGCGAACTTGCGGCGGGTTTGCCGGGGCGATGCTCGCAAACTGGGTTCCGACGTTGTAGATGATATAAAGGTCGCTGTCGGGACGGTAGTTGTACCGCAGGCGAAGGTTAGCACTGACTGCCTGCGTGTTCGACGTGTCCATCTGGATGAGACTTGTGAAGGTCAAGAACCTGTTGAAAGAATAGTTGCCTTGGAGGCTCGCCAGCACAACCGAGAAATTGCCGTTGGGCAGCGGCAATCGAAATCGGTCCCAAGTCTCAGAAGCAGAAATTGAGAACTTGGCGGTTGGACGATAGTTGGCTCGAACGCGAAATTCATTGAGGGTTCCACCATAGTAGCTGCCGAAGCGCTCGAAGAAACTGTAAGTCAACCGGCGATCTTGCGCAGAGCCGTACGTCAGTTGGTGGCGGGTGAAATGGTATAAGCCATTAGGAATGAATACGTTTTTGTAGATATGCAGAGGCGTCGTAATAAGCTGGGTAAACACGTCAACAATGTCGTCGTCCGTGTAGGCGCCGTTGTTGAAGTCGGCGCGGAAAGTGTTCTGCCATTCTTGTGTCGAGACTTGGCCCCGCGTATCCGGAGCATGGAGAATGAATCCCTCGAATTGCAACTCACGAACGCCCACAATCTTGGGTCTGAATTTGAAGGTCATGTCTCCGTAAGTTTCATCGGAATCGGTCCTTTCAATGAAACCTACTTCCGGGTTGAAGTTTGGCCCGATCTTTCTCCGCTCGACAATTCCGTCGAGCCAGTTCGATCGGTACGACAAGGACGCGCCGACGTCGCTAGCCGAGCCACTTGCTCCACTTATGTTTATCGGGGACTGCGTTCCCGCCATGTGGGCGTCCACAAACCAGTCCTTGAAGAAAACGAGGCGCGTATCCACACCGCCCGTCTGATTGTAACTATCCAGCAAGTTGCCGGACCGCTTGTCGATGCCCATCACTCCGACGTAGGAGCCTGGCCAGAGGGATTCCTTAACGCGAACAACCGCGAAATTTGAGTATGGGTTGGGACCACTCGAGCGGGTATCTACGTCCATGATGCCCAACTCCGTGCGACCGAGCGTTCCCGTCAGCCTGGCTCCCCCGTTGATCGGCACCTGCTGTCCGGTTATTGGATCAATCCCGATCTGACGGCTAAAGAATAGTTGGTCTTGGTCACCAAGATCGAAATTGAAGTCGCCAGCGTTTTCGAGGAAGAACTGGCGCTTTTCCGGGATGAACACTTTGAACGGCGTCAAATTGAACGGCTCAAGGTCGACCTCGGTGTCGGCAAAATCGGTATTCCCAGTCAGGTTCAGGACGAGATTCGAGGTAAGTCCGTACTTCAGATCGAGTCCGCCCGTTAGAGGGAACTTGGGGTCCTGCGCAGTCTGTTTGTCGTATCTCGCGACAGCGTATGGCTTCACAACAAAAAGTCGCCCACTTCCGATGTCCGTGATGCCTCGCAGGTCTCCAGCCTGGGATACCTTGGTGATGCCGAACGTTCGGCGGTAGGCTCGCCACAGATCTTGTTCGTTCTTTCTGCGTATGAAGCGTTTGAAGTTCAAACCCCAGAGGACATTGTTTGATCGCGTGAAATTGAGTGTGGTGAAAGGAATCTCTATGGTAGCGGTCCAGCCGTCGGCGGTGATCCGTGCCTCGGAAGTCCAAACCCCATCCCAACCGGTATCGAAATCAGCGCCAAAGGAACCGAATCCGCTTCCCTGCTCTTCCACGATCAAGCCATCGACTTGTGTGCCAAGCGGGTTAATCTGGAAAACATAAGCTCCACGACGATCGTGGTTGGAGTCGATGAGAATCTCAAAGTGGTCGTCCAGATCCTGACTGACGTCGCGGCGCAATTCCGTCGCGACAATTCGAGATGGGTCAGAATCGTAGCAGCGGATGCCGAAATATACGGCATGGCGCGAATACAAAATGCGCACTTCAGTTTTCTCCGTTGACGCCTGGCCTTCGAAAGGTTCTCGCTGACGAAAATCTGTAATCGGCGTGGCCGTCCGCCAGAGTGGGTCGTCCAGTGTCCCGTCGAGCTTCGGAGCAAGGTCAACACGTGTGGCCTCGGCGGCATTCGACGGGTCCTGACCGGGAGATTTGCCAGTGGCCTCGGAGGCCCCTGCTCTGCCCGCGAGCAGCATGGAGAAAAATGAAAATAATCCTAATGCACACCACTTTACGACGGGCTGGTTCCGCGAATTACTCATGTGATCTGTGAACGCGGGCCATCAACTAGTCTTCGGCTTCGTATGTCCAAACTTGCGCCGGCTCCCTCCCCTTTGCAGGAACACCGACGTAGAACCGATCGCGGCGGGTGAAGTAATAGCCGGTGCGAATGCCAATCCCCGATGGAACGTTCGCTACGAGTTCATAGTGATCAGGGTCATTCTGCTGAAACACGCTGATAAACCCCTCGGCGCCGATGACGTAAATGCGCTTTCTGGACGCATCAAAGTAGACATCGTCGCACTCTCCTGCCGCACGCAACCGAGCAACTTCATTACCTGTCTCCGTATTCAGAACAACCATCATGGGAGTCTTGCGAGTTATGGTGAAGAGGCGATGATCTTCTTCGTCCAACGCCATAGCATAGTTGCTACGCAATCCTTTGAGTGGCCACTTGGTCACCGCACCGGTTTTGCGGTCTATGGATTCCACTACGCTTCCCGCATCAGGTACGTTCACGAAGATATGTCCCCCTCGAGCTTCCACTTGGAACGACTCGGGGTGTCCTCCCGTCTTGTAGACGTGGCCGACGCGTTCGTCCGTCTTGGGATCGATCATGGCAATTCCGCCTTCCTCCTGACCGAATCCTACGAAGACGGTTTTCGAATCTTCGTCATAGCGCATATTGTCCGGGTCGACGCCAAAATCGATCGCTTTGCGAAGCGTGTAAGTCGCGCCGTCGTACACCTTCACTTTGCCGTCCTCGGCATTCGCGACGTAAAGCTTGTCCACTTCGGGAACGTAAAGCGGCCCCTGTGGTTCAGCGAGTCCCTTAATGCTGTGAATCACTCTCCCGGCGAAAACATCGATAACCTCGAGCGAGTTGTTGCCCAACGCGGAAACGAACAACCTCCGCCGTTTGGCATCGGCGCTGAAGTGATCCAGACGTCCCGCGACACCGGGCACAGGAATCTGTTCTTCTAGTTGCAGTGGCAGAAAGTCGCGCAATTGCGATTGCGCAACAGCTGTATCGCTACCTTTGATGGCCAGGATACTTAATCCGATCAACGAAATAGCTCCAAGTCCAAGCAGCTTCTGCATGTCTCCTCCCGTGTGCGATGAAGTTCCTCAGATTCTCTTGCGGCTTAACGAAATCGGAAATCTTCAAGGCACTGGCTCGAATACGAGAATGGCCGCTTCTTCGCCGCCGTGGGCGGGTGCCGCGACATAATAGCGATTCAGCTCGGGCGACCAAAACGAGGTTCCTGCGCCTGGCCGCGTGGTGATTTTCGCTAGCGTTAGGTAGTGATCCGCATCCCTCTGCTGATACACGAAGACGAAACCCTGGTCCTGGTCGCGTCCCCCAGACACGTACACCCGCCTATGGATGGCGTCGAAATAGACGCCATCCATGCCTTCCGCTGTGGCGAGGTTGGCCACTTCTTTACCGGACTTGGAATCCATTGCGATCATCTGTGCGGGCGCACGCGTACCTATGAACAACCGATGTGTAGACTCATCAAAGGCGCCATCGCCATTCCGCCGACTGCTGACCGGCCAGGTCGAGACAACTCCGAGCTTTCTCGTGTCGATTGGTTGGATCTTGCTTTCGATCGAGACGAAAACGAACAGTGTTTGTCCAGCCTTGTCCAACAAGAGTTCCGAGGGGTGCGCAGCGACTTGGACATCGCCCAGGTGTTTGTTGGTCTGGGCGTCGATAATTCCGATCTCGCCGTAGTCTTTGTGCGCATCGGCGCCGCCGTACCCCACGTAGACCAGCTTCGCGTGCGGATCATAGACCACACGATTGGGACCCAAATCAAGCTTGACGGAATCGACCAAGTCCAGAGTATTGCCGCGGAAGATGCGCACCATCCCGTCGTCGCCGCTGGCCACAAAGACTTTGTTCAGAGATTCCACGTAAGCGATTCCTTGCGGCTTTTGAAACCCAGGGATGCTCTTCAACCATTTAGCTGCCTGAAGATCTACGATTTCGAGCGAGCCATTCTCAAGCCCTGCCACGAAGAGGCGTTTGCCTTTGACATCCACATCCATGTGGTCGATGCGCCCCTTAACATTTGGCATGGGAATCGTTTGCACAAGCCGAAGAGGTTGTTTCTCTCGCGCTCTAGAGTTTGGGCTGTAGGTAAAACATAGAGTTACCAGAACGAGCAGAGTCAAGCGGGTTGGGCAGAGGTTGCACATGGTCCTTCCTATCCATTTAGTCTTGTACGGTATAGATCCAAATCTCAGCGCCGTGGTCGGCGCGGGCCGGAACGGCCAACCAAAAACGGTCGAAACTCTTCTTCCCCTTTCCAAAGTACCCAGCTGTCCGGGCACCTAGTGAAGAGGGAACTGTGACGAGGAGCTCGTAATGGTCTGGATCTTTTTGTTGAAACGCAAAAATAAAGCCCTCGCCGCCTGGCATGTAAATCCGTTTGCGCGCCGCGTCATAGTACATATCATCGGAATCCTGCACGGTCGGAAGCGCGGTGGTCATGTGGCCGGACTGCGTGTCGAGCACGGCCAGACGTGCTGGTTCGTGCGTACCGACGAATAGCCGATGGTCAGCCTCATCGAGCGCCATAGGAAAGTTGTGCTCCAAGCTCAACGGCCATCTGGTAATCGTGTGCGTGCTGCGATTGATGGCCGCAATCTGTTTGAGGTCCGGCAAGTTTACATAGATATTGGGCCCAGACGTTTCCAGCTGAAAAGACTCCGGATGGGCTCCCAGCTTGTATTCTTCCTCGATGCGTTTGTTAGTGGTTGCGTCGACTGCACCAATTGCAGCTCTGTCCTCATCACCATAGCCGACGTAAACGCGCTTATTCGCAGCGTCGTAGCGTAAGTTATCTACGTCACCGTGAAAATCGATCTCCGAGAGGAGATCAAAAGAAGTCCCATCATAGATGTACAGCTTGCCCTTACTGCTGCCGACAAAGAGCTTGTTCGCTTCGGGAGCATAGACAACGCCTTGAGGGTTCGGGACCCCCGTTATAGTGCGCTCCAGCGTTCTACCGCTGATGTCGATGACTTCAACCGTATTGTTTCCCAGTGCGGAGACGAACAGTTTTCGTCCACTGGTACCAAAGTGGTCGAAACGCCCCTTGATTCCCTCTAAGGGGATAGCTTCGGTTAGAACGAGGGGTCTAGCGTCCTGAGACGCTGAACTCTCCTGAGCCTCGACTTGAGGTGCGTATGCGAAGATTAGAGTTAGACAAAGACCAACAAGGTTCCTCATGTCACTCTCCATTTGATTTCCGAGCAACGCACCGCTGGTCCGGCTACCTCACCCCGAGATGCTTACCAAATCACCTTGAGAGCAAACTGAATCTGCCTCGATGGCGTCTGCGTGGAGGTAATCAGCCCTGCGTTGCCGATTGGATTCCCTGCGGAATCAAAGATGTTCCGATTATCGAGGGGCGGCGAGAAATTCGTGTGATTTAGCACATTAAAAAATTCCGCTCGGAACTGCACATTGAATGAGTCGGAAATTCTCTTGATGAAATTGTTCTTGAATACCGAAAAATCGAAGGTCACCAATCCCGGACCGATGAGCGTGTTGCGGCCCAGTTTTCCGCGCAGGTTGAAACACCGCAAATCTCCGGGAGGAAGTTGTTGAGGAGCGCCGTTCGGACCGATCGGCGGCGCTGGATCGCAGTTGGCGTTGAAAAAGACTTGGTTGGGAGCCGTGGGCACGGCGAAGCATTGCGTTTTAATGTAGTGTTTCGGGTTTCCAGCATTCACGGGCGAACCGCAGCCCGCACCGCTTACCAGGTTGGGCACATCGATATTCGGGTCAGTGCTGTTCACACCGAGAGTGTCACCTCCGAAACCCGGAGTAAATGGCACACCGGTGCTTGCTTCGAATACTCCTCCGATTTGCCACCCGCTGAGGGCCCATCCCGCAGCTCCGCGGGACCATTTCGGCGAAGCGAATTCCCACGTGTAACTGGCCTCTAGGTTGTGCGCAACGTTGAAGTCCGCCAGCCCGCGATTCAGATTTTGCGCAAACCATAACGGGCTGGAGACGGAATTGGAGTATTCATCGCCCACTAAGCTTCCCGAGGACGTGTCAATCGTTTTGCCCCAGGTGTACGAGCCCGCAAGCTCGCCTCTGCTGACTTTCGCCTTAATCTTGACCTGTAGTGCATCGTAGAACGAATTCCCTTGCCAGAGGCCAAGGTTCACGAGACCTGAATTCACGTTGAGCCGCGTGCCGCTTCCGACCGGTGACGGCCACCGATAACCCTGCGACGTTAGCGTAGGGGGAACGATATCCCCATCTTCCACACGGAAGATCTGGTGTACACCCCGCGACCCTACGTAACCCGCGCGCAGACTGACGTCACGACGCAGGTCACGCGACAGCGTCAGATTCCACTGCATCACGTAGTTGCGTTTTGGATTCGGGTCAAAATAGCCGTGCCGAAACCCGCTGGATGACGCAGCAACGATGGAAAATGCCTCCGTGGGGAACGAACCAGAGGGCAAACTCGTGGAATTGCCGAGCTTGAAAAAGGGGTCCGAGAAGAGCTCGTTGAATTGGACTAGGTACAGCAGGGGGAGAACGTCGAACATACCGAATCCGGCGCTCAGAGCCGTCTTCCCGTCGCCCAAGGGGTCCCACGAGAAACCTACGCGCGGCTCAAAGTTGCGAAGAGTAGGATTGGAAAACAAGGGATCACCCAAATGGGGTTGCGCGTCGGTAAGCTGCCGAAGAACGGTAAGCTTGCCCTGAACCTCTGTAGGTACCGTCGCCATCTCGTACCGCACGCCTAGATTGACGGTCAGGTTTGGGCGCCAGCGCCAGTCGTCCTGAAGGTAGGCGCCTACGATCGTTTGGCGGAATCCTCGCTCCGAGATAGCACCGGGTATTGCCGCACTTAGGGAGAACGGTCGGTTGGTCAAAAAGTCAGACAGTCGGCTGAACGAAAATTCTCCGCCGGGGTTCGAAATCGCAAGAATGTTGTCCCGGATGCGCTCGACATTGACGCCGAACTTCAGTGAATGAGTCCCTCTCGTCAGAGACGCATCGTCCAAAGCCTGGATAGAGGTCCAGTGGAAATGAAAATTCGAGGGTGTTCCCAAGCCGCCAGAAAAGAACGTAAGTCCCGGCACAATAACTGCCGCGGCGTTAAGACCGGGCACAGTTCCAAAGGTCGGGTCCGCAACAAGGGGATCTCCACTCGCGAAGGTCAAACCCGTGGTGGTCACCACGCGGCTGATCCCGAAATGAAGAGAATTCAATGCTTTCGGGCTGACCGTGTGGGTCTCATTCACCGTGAGAACCTGCCGACGCGAGTCGTAGCCCGTTCGTTTGTGGTTGAATTCATCGGGCTGCCTAACGCTTCCTCCATCAAACATGTACGTGCTTGCGACCGCATCGGACTTTGAGAATTTGTGATCGACTTTGGTTGTAAAATAGTTTTCAGGAGTGACCTGCTGTCCCGCAAACCTGAAGATTCCTGTATCGCCAGAACCCAGAAGGGGCCCGTCCGGTAACGGATAAAAAGCATTCACGAAGCGCAGCGCAGTCGGGTCGGGCGTGATCTGTCCCGTCGAGAGGTTGCCGGCCCGCGCCGCAGCTGAGGGAACCGTGCTAACCTGCGTAACTCCCTGCGATTGTCGCAAGCCCTCGTAATCACCGAAGATAAAGGTACGGTCCTTCCAAACTGGTCCACCGGCAGAGCCTCCAAATTGATTGCGGTGAAATGGGGGCTTTGCAGCGTCGAAGAAATTTCGCGCGTCGAACGCGCTGTTGCGTATGTATTCGAATGCGTCGCCATGGAAATTACTTGTTCCGGAACGCGTAGAAGCCCCGATGATTCCCCCGGAGGAACGGCCATACTGCGCGGGATAGTTGCTCGTGAGAACCGTGAATTGCTCGACGGCGTCCGAGCCGAGACTAACACCCAGGGCGCTAGCCGGAGGACCGTTTGCGTAATCATTTATGCTGATGCCGTCGAGGCGGGCGTCATTCTGGCGTGGGCGGCCACCGGAGATGGTCATCTGGTTGCCGAAACCTCGCTGTGCCTGACCTGTTTGCTGCGTGCGAGCAGTGGCAACGCCGGGTTCGAGCGTTGCTAGGTCTGATGCCGAGCGACCATTTAGTGGAAGGTTGCTGACGCTACTCGAACTGACGACGCCGCTGACGGTTGAGGATCCCACCGAATTCTTGGCATCAGAAGAAACGGGCTGAAGCGCAAAATTAGCGACGACCGAACGCCCTGCCTCTAACGTCACCGTGGTAACTGCTGCCGCAAAGCCCTTAGCCGAAGTTGTTATGTCATACTTGCCCGGAACAAGATTCCTCAGCGCATAAGTTCCGTCGGGATTTGCAATGAAGCTCTCGATCTTACCGGTGCCCAGATTCTTGACAGAAAGAGTGGCATTCTGGATAGGCGCTCCGGATACAGAAGTAATTGCGCCTGAAAGGGCAGCTTC
>Ga0182041_10002007_pt1 | contig 10452 bp, 9 predicted proteins | sample flu12Cox44000178_FD_125967 | JGI IMG/M metagenome (GOLD analysis project Ga0182041, IMG submission 125967) | Lab enrichment of tropical soil microbial communities from Luquillo Experimental Forest, Puerto Rico - flux8day.12C.oxic.44.000.178 | ecosystem: Environmental > Terrestrial > Soil >...
TCAATCTCCTTCTGTCGAGCCATCGTTTCGCGACGCGACCACCCATGTCCCGGCCTGGCGCCGCGCCTCTGTGGGTCTCCAAGTTCTTGCCAGTATATACCCAAACCCGCGTTCGATCCCCCTCGGGCCCTTGGGCGAGGCTGTGACCAATCACGACGACATCTGGCAGAGCCGATAGGGCGCCTACGAACCGCGGACGAAGAGGAACGGCTAGGCATCCTCACCACGGCAGGGCCGGATCGACCGAATCCGCACCAGAGCGACCTTGACGCTCTCAATTCCCTGGGTGTCGGTGAGGGCTTGCCCGTCAAGGGCGTTAGCGATCACTTCCCAGCGAGGCACGGTGCGCGCCGGATCTCTAAACTCGTTCGACGTTCAGGTCGAACCTCTTCCTGAGCCCGAGAACGCTCCGTTGTTTCATGAAGCGTTTTCCACCAGTTTATGTTGCCATCTCCGCAGTGACCCTCTTATCGCGACTATCACCGTGGTGTGGGGATCGGGGGAGATTCGAAGGGAGGCCCAGAGTCCTTCAAAGTAAGGGTCATAGCCACTTGTCTGAGCATACAGTCTCCTGGGCGCATCGATGGATTTCGGCGTGGGTAACCGACCAATCGGCGTGAAGACCAACACAGGCATCGCACAGCGCTTTCGCCCCGACGAGCGGCTGCGATGCGTGAAAAGGACCGGTTCGATAGCCTCGGGGATGCCGGTAGTGTAGAGCCACGATGTGAATATCAGAACACGAAACCAGGGTGGACACTAAGGTGGCTCTATGCCATCTGGTCCACGGCCTGAATGAGGGCGCGGATGTATCCATAGCAAAATGCGAAGGACTGTAGCCCCCGCGGATCGTCCGGCGCCTCCGGAACGTGGTCCGGCATCATCATGTACGAATAGCCCACGTCTTTGTAGACCTGGATCGCGTTGACGAAATCGATGTCCCCCTCATCGGGGTACACTTCCATAAAGTCATCCCGATGCCCGCGGATATTTCGAAAGTGCACGTTGAAGATCTTTTGTCGTGACCCAAAATAACGAATCACATCAAGGATTTCCTCGCCTGGTTTCTGCAGCATTTCCGAAACAGTGCCCTGACAAAAATTCAATCCATGATAAGGGCTTTCCTTGATTGAGATGAACCTTTTCAACCCATCCACGGTTCCCAGAACCCGCACCACGCCCTGGTACCCGTCGGGTGGAACTCCCGGGTCGTGCGGGTGACACGCCATCCGAATCTTGTACTCTTCAGCCACCGGCATCACCCGCTCCAGGAAATACGTGATTCGTTCCCAGGCAGTGTCGGCATCTACCCATCCCGCGCGGGTTAGCGGCGGATTCGGGTTGGCCTCTCGCAAGCGCCATGTGCTGTAGGTCGCGTCGCCGCGGCCTAGACTGCGTCGCGTCCTAAGCACTCCCAATATGCTCATGTTGTATTTGATGCAGGGGATTCCGGCGGTCGCACAGCTGCGGATTAGCGTCTGCAGCGCTTCGATGTCGCGATCGCGCTCCGGACTCTGGGCCAACATGATCGCTGGGTGTTTCTCTTGGTCGATGTGGCTTGATTCTAGGAACGGTGGCGCAATGCAGTCGATGCTGATTTTGTGCCGGTCGCCCAGATCGCGCAACCGTTTCAGTTCGTCTACCGTTGCGTACAAACGGCCATCCGCAATTTCCGGGTACCCGCAAACGTTGCGCACGCCGTACCGCGCGAAATACTGAAAGTGCTTCTCATTACTTGGTGCGCTCTGGCAGCCCAGTTTCATTAAGGCCCGTCTTGCCGGTGTGCCTTCCGCCCCTGCCAGGGAGCCGCCACCTAGGGCCGCCCCTGCTGCCGAGGATGCGACAAACTCTCTCCGGTTCATAAGCTCCGCCTTTCGGGGTCGCGGGCCTGGACCCTCCGCGGCCGTGCCGCACGCCCAGGGGGATCTCCTCCTCGCGAATCAGTCACAGTTTACTGAAAATCTCCGGAAGATGCCTTTGCTGAGCCTCGCCGGGATCAGCTTCTGCCTTGACATGGTCTCCGGCGATCATCAAAATCGATGGATTCAATTCATTTTGCTAGACAGTTTTTATTCACCTTGACGAGCTTCCCGTTTTTCAAGCAACCGGCAAAGGTGGAGATACACGGAGGCGCGAGATGGAACTCCACCTCTCGCAATCCAGCCAGCAGACAAGCTAATGGAAGAATTGGGGGGCCCGCTGCTCATGCGCTTGGGAAAATGCGTTTTCCTGAAGGAAGCCGACAGTCTGCTCGGGTACACCGATTGGATCCTTCGTGATCTCAAAAATGCTGAGATGGCAATCCGCGAAATCAACTCTACGTGGCACGATACGGCGAGGGGGTGGGTCTACCACCGGGCACCTCCCGCGCCCCAACCGGATCTCACCCCCCGACGCGCTGGCGACCATTCTCGGTTCCTGCTGCGGCACTCCCGTCACCTGCTATATCGGAAGCTCCTCGGACGTCTCCGAGGGTGGGCGCAGGGCGGGGCCGAGATCGTCGGAGGCATTCTGTTGCTTGGTATCCCGCCCGCAATGTCGTCCGCATATGCTGCCGGCGTTACCGTTCCGTGACTCGCCTCGTGTATGCTTTAACTATCATCTTTATTAGGCGGTTTGTTTACCTAAGCGGGTAAGTGCATGCATCCGGCTACCTCCCCCAGCCCTGCATTCGCCTTTCGACTGAACGGTCGGACCATGTCGGTCGAAGGAGTCACCCCACGGCAAAATCTGCTCGATTATATTCGTGGTCTTGGACTAACCGGCGCTAAGGAAGGTTGCGCCGAAGGCGAATGCGGCGCCTGCACAGTCGTGCTCGTGAAACAGAATGGGGAGGGAAGTGAGTACCGGGCGGTTAATAGTTGCCTGATGCTGTTAGCAATGGCGGCGGGACAGGAGATTTACACAGTGGAATCACTGGCGAACTGCCGTGCCGGAGCCGAGGCCGAATTGCATCCGGTACAGCAAGCGCTGGTCGAGCATGGCGGCTCCCAGTGTGGTTACTGTACGCCAGGATTCGTGATGAGTCTGTTCGCAGAGTATTATCGTCCTGGCCGCGATGGACACTGCCTGATCGAAGCAATGGGCGGTAATCTTTGTCGTTGCACGGGATACCGGCCAATCCGCGACGCTTCGCTTTCGCTGGGCCCTCCGCCGGATGACATCTTCAGGCAGCGCCTTTCGCAGCCGGCCCCGCCGCTGACAGAATTCGCTTATGCGGATGACGAAGCACGCTTCTCTCGGCCGGCAAGCCTTGCGGCGTGTCAGGACGAGATGCGTGCCTACCCCACGGGTCGTTTCATCGCCGGCGGCACCGACCTGGTGGTCGAGGCTAATCTCCGGGGCACGCGGTTACCGCCTCTGATTAGTCTGGAGGCGGTCCCCGAGTTACAAGCGTGGGCTGAAACTGGCGATTTCGTGGATGTCGGCGCGGGCTTGACGCTCAACGAAGTTGCGACACGCTGGGTCGACGCGCCTCTGGCATTCCGGGAGTGGTTGACGCTATTTGCATCTCCTACGATCCGCAACCGCGCGACGCTCGGCGGAAATCTTGCCACCGCTTCGCCGATCGGCGATGCGGCTCCCCTGCTGCTGGGGTTGGATGCTCAGCTGCGGCTGGTGGGACCGGCTGGCCAACGCGTGGCGTCGCTGGCTGGCTTCTTCGCGGGCTACCGCAAGACCATCTTGCAGCCGGGAGAAATCATCGTTTCCATTCGCATTCCCAAACCTTTGCCCGACTTTGTGCGATTTTACAAAGTGGCCAAGCGGAAACTCGACGACATCAGCACCGTCGCCGCCTGCCTGGCCCTGAGTCTGGATAGCGGCGGCCGCGTGACGAAGGCCCGTTTCGCGTACGGCGGCGTGGCCGAGACTCCACTGCGCACGTATGAGGCGGAACAGGCGGTCGAAGGCCGTCGGTGGTCGACAAGCGCAGCCCGCCGCGCTCAGGAGGAAATCTCTCGCGCCTTGCGGCCGATTTCCGATTATCGCGGCTCGGCCGAGTACCGGTTGGCCCTGGCCAGGTCTCTTGTGGAAAAATTTGCTTGGGAAACTTTGGAGGAAGCCGCTTGATCGCCCATGAAAGCGCGCATGGTCACGTCAGCGGGTTTGCGCTTTACACCGACGACTTGGCGGCCCGCTTCCCTGGAACGCTCCACGCCTGGCCGGTTGTGGCGCCCTCGGCGCACGGTATCGTGCTCTCTCTGGACTTCGGCGCCGCCTTGGCAGAACCGGGCGTGTCCACCATCCTCACCGCGGATGATGTTCCGGGAGAAGGCAATTGCGGCGCCAGCCGGCACGATGAGCCGTTGTTTCCGAGTGAGTTTCGATATCATCAACAGCCCCTGGTATGGGTGCTGGGCGAAACTCTGGATGCGGCCCGGCGCGGAGCTGCCAGGGTAGGGGTGGTTTCCGAGTCCCGCCCTGCCGTACTCACCATCGAGCAGGCAATCGCTCGAGAGTCGTTCTTCGGTCCTCCCATTAGCCTGAGGCGTGGAAATGCGGCCTCCGCCCTGGCGTGCAGCCCGCATCGCATCGATGGCGAGATCGCCATGGGCGGCCAGGAACACTTTTACCTTGAAACGCAGAACGCCCTGGCGTGGGTTGATGAGACCGGCGGCATTCGCGCGCATTCTTCCACCCAGCACCCGAGTGAGACACAGGAAATCATCGCGCGGGTGCTTGGTCTGCCGCGGCACATGGTTGGCGTGGAGTGCTTGCGAATGGGCGGCGCCTTCGGTGGCAAGGAATCGCAAGCCAGTCTTTGGGCCGCCGTGGCCGCCCTGGGGGCTTGGAAGACGAAGCGGCCGGTGCGCGTCCGGCTGTCGCGCGCTCTTGACATGGCGCTCACGGGCAAACGGCATCCGTTTTTCGCCCGCTTCGAAGCCGGGTTTGATGACGATGGCCACATTCTGGCACTTAGTGCGGCTCTTTATTCCGATGGCGGCTGGAGCCTGGATCTTTCCGAGCCGGTCATGGGACGCGCCCTGTTCCATCTCGACAACTGCTATTTCCTGCCTGCGCTGGAAGCTACCGGCCTGATCTGCCGCACCAACAAAACCTCGCAGACCGCCTTTCGGGGGTTCGGCGGCCCCCAGGGAATGCTGGTCATCGAAGACATCCTCGATCGCATCGCGCGCAGCTTATCGCTTCCTACCGATCAAGTGCGGGAGCGCAACTTCTACACCGAAGGCCAGACCACGCATTATGGCCAAACCGTGAAGGACGCGGGCCGAATCTCCACAATTTGGCGCACCTTGAAAAGCTGCAGTCGCTTCGTGGAACGCCGGGCGGCCATCGACCAGTACAACGCCAACAGCGCGCACACCAAGCGCGGCCTGGCGATTACACCGGTTAAATTCGGCATCTCCTTCACCGCAACCTGGTACAACCAGGGCGGCGCCTTCGTGCTTGTGTATCGCGATGGCAGCGTGCAGGTGAATCATGGCGGCACCGAAATGGGCCAGGGCCTTTACACCAAAATCAGGCAGATCGCCGCAGTCCATCTCGGAGTCACCGCTAATAAGATTCGGGTCATGCCGGCGCACACCGATAAGGTACCGAACACCTCCGCTTCGGCGGCATCCGCCAGCACAGACCTCAACGGGGCCGCTGTCGCCGATGCCTGCAGCCAGATTCTCGAGCGTCTCCGGCCCGTGGCCGCGAAGCTGCTAGGATGTTCGCCGGAGGACGTTCGGTTCGCGGATGGCACGGTTTTCTCGAGCGCCGCTGGTAACCCGGTGATTCCGTTTTCCCAATTGACCGAGGTAGCGTATCGCGCGCGCGTGCCCCTCTTCGCCCAGGGGTACTATTGCACACCCGAGATTCACTACGATCCTCAAACCGGCCAGGGCAAACCTTTTCACTACTTCGCCTACGGCGCCGCGGTGGCCGAGATGGAAGTGGACGGTTTCACCGGCCAATATTCCTACCGGCGTATCGACATCCTGCAGGACGTTGGCGATTCCATAGCGCCGCTCATCGATCGCGGTCAGATCGAGGGCGGTATCCTGCAAGGCGCGGGCTGGTTGACGCTGGAGGAGTTGTTGTGGGACGAGAACGGGCGCGTGGTCACGGGCGGTGCTTCCACCTATAAGGTGCCCTCCTGGTCGGAAATCCCTGAAGTATTTGAAGTCAACTTTCTCGAGCGCGCCACCGAACCATCTGTGATTCTGGGGAGCAAAGCCGTGGGCGAGCCGCCGTTGATGCTCGGCATCTCGGTGCGGGAAGCATTGCGGGATGCGATCGCTGCGTTCGGCGGCGGGGGTGTCGTGGCTGTGGATAGCCCGCTGACTCCCGAAAGGGTCTTCTGGGCGGTCGAGCGAGCGCGGGCAGGTCCGGTATCTCCAGTTGAACAACCTCTGGGGGCCGCACGCGCATGACAGAACACACCTCCCCCAAACTGCTGCGTGCGACGATCTTCCATACTCCGCGAAATCCGTTCCGGCACCATAACGCGCTCGAATCGTTCTCCGATGGTGGTCTGCTGATCGAAAATGGACGCATCGCAGCCTGTGGAGATTATGCGGCTCTGGCCGCTGCCCACCCCCGGGTACGGACGCGCGATCTTCGCGGCGGCTTCCTGTTGCCGGGTTTCGTGGATACACACGTCCATTACCCGCAGCTCCGAATTCTCGGCGGCCTGGGGTACTCGCTGCTCGATTGGCTCGAACACCACACACTCCCCGAGGAGGTGAAATTCGCGGCTCCGGAATACGCGCAAGCGGTGGCGGCCGAATTTGTTCATGCTCTTGTCTCACATGGCACCACTTCGGCGCTGGTCTTCGGCTCTCATTTTGCGCCCGCAGTCACTATCCTTTTTGAAACAGCCGCCAAAGCGGGACTGCGGATTGTCAGCGGCCTGGTCATTTCCGACCGCCTGCTACGTCCTGAATTGCACGTGGATGCCGAAACCGCCTACCAGGCCAACCGGCAACTGATTCGTTGCTTCCACGGCAGGGGACGCGCGCTCTATGCTGTCACGCCGCGGTTTGCGCTATCGGCTTCCGAGGTGCTCCTCGAAGTTTGCCAGACGCTTCTCACGGAATATCCCGGCCTGCGTTTTCAAACGCACTTGAACGAAAATGCCCGGGAAATCGAGGAAATCGGACGCCTGTTTCCGTGGGCGAGCGATTACCTGGGTGTGTATGAGCAGTTTCACTTGATTTCGTCGCGCTCGGTACTCGCGCATAGTGTCCACTCCTCCAGGCCTGAATTGGAGCGGATGGCGGCGGCAGGCAGTTACGTGGCTCACTGCCCTTCGAGCAATGCTGCCCTGGGCAGCGGTATCTTTCCCATGCGACGTCATATAGAGGCGGGAGTGGGATGCGCCCTCGGAACCGATGTCGGCGGCGGCACCGGCTTCGGTATGCTGAAGGAAGGCTTGCAAGCCTACCTGATGCAACGCCTTGCAAACGGTTCCGGCGCCGCGCTCTCGCCGGCGCACCTTCTTTATCTGGTTACCCGCGCCGGAGCTGAGGCTATCGGTCTAGAGACCGAGGTTGGCGATTTTCAGCCGGGCAAATCGGCCGATTTTGTCTACCTCAAAGCACCCGCCGGAAGCCCCCTCCACGCCGTAGCCGCGCACGCCGGCAGCGCCGAGCGTCTGCTGGCCTCGATTTTCACCTTGGCTGGCGCGGAAACTGTCTCGGAGACCTGGGTTGCAGGCACGCCCGCGTTCCGTCATGCTGACCATCGACGAGATTAACCGCATGAGCGCGGAACAGTTCACGGCCGCCCTGGGATGGATCTTTGAAGACTCGCCGTGGGTGGCCGAGCTTGCCGCCGCCCACAGGCCATTTCGATCGCGGAAGGCCCTCCACCGCGCCATGGTTCAACAGGTCGATGCGGCTGGAATCCCCAGCCAGCGCGCACTCCTTTGCGCCCACCCCGACCTCGGAGCGCGAGCTAAAGTCAGCCCCGCGTCCGCCCAGGAGCAGGCTGCCGCGAGCCTGGATCGCCTGACTGCCGAGGAATATCGGGGCTTCCAGGAATGGAACCGCGCCTACCGCGAGAAGTTCGGTTTTCCCTTTCTCTATGCCGTCAGGGGCAGCACCAAGAAGGATATCTTCGCGGCATTGTTGCTGCGCCTTGACTCTTCGCCCGAGGAAGAGTTTCACCAGGCGCTGACGGAGGTTTCTCGCATAGCCTGGTTTCGAATCGAAAGTGCCATCGCGGAATGAGGGAGAGTTCGTTGGAACAATTTTCGAGCGGATGGAAGAGAAATTACTACGGGAAAGGTGATGTCACCGTCTACCGTCTGGAGCGAAAAACGCCGGTCGGGCCGGGACAAGACTCGATCTTTGGGGCGTCGGTGAAGATGCTGCTATATGGCGACGCCTTTTGGCCGACGTACACCGAGGGCGACAACACCGGCCTGATTGCCACCGATTCGATGAAAAATTTCATCCAGCGAGAGTCGCTCGATTTCCGCGGAGGCGATCTGGAATCATATTGCCGCCTTCTTGCGGAAAAATTCTTACAGACTTATCCGCAGACGGAAGGGATCCAGGTCTCCGCCGAAGAGCTCCCGTACTCGGCTCTCACGCAGGCTGGGGTGAGCTTTACGCCCGGCGGTCCGGAAAGGTTGACTGCGCGCGTGGAAATGTGCCGCGACGGTGAGCGGCTGAATTTCGTCGAGGTGAAGTCGGGCATTCGCGGTTTTCGCCTGGTGCGCCTCGGAGGCAGTGCGTTCCAGGGTTTTGTTCGCGATCAGTACACCACACTCCCCGAGGTGGCTAACCGGCCGCTCCACGTGTGGCTTGATCTGGAATGGTTCTACACGGCGCCTGCCGCGGGCTTCACGGAGGGCCAGGCCGCCGCGAGCATCCGCTCTCTGGCTTTGGACGTCTTTCAATCCTTCGAGTCCGGCAGCATTCAACAGGTGATCTACCAATTGGGAACTAGAATCCTGTCGGAGTTGCCCTGCGTCGCGGCCGTGGACCTGGAAGCTAGCAACCGCACTTGGGACACTGTGTTGGAACAGGGCGATCAAAGAGGAGTCTATACTGACCCGCGTCCGCCTTATGGCTGCCTTGGGCTCAGCTTGCGCCGCTGATATGGCACACTTGTCGACCCACGTCTTGGATACCTCGCTGGGAAGGCCGGCCGCAGGGTTGCAAATTCGTCTCTCCATCCTGGAAGAAGGCAATTCGCGCCACCTCAAGACCGCCGTCACCAATGCCGATGGCCGAACCGATGAACCCCTCCTTTCTGGCGACCGGCTGACTGCCGGCTGCTACGAACTGATCTTCGGCGCGGGCGCCTATTTCCGCGCCATCGGCGTGCACCTCCCGGATCCGCCTTTCCTCGATGAAGTTATCGTCCGCTTCGGTCTCTCCGACGGCGTTCGAAACTGCCACGTACCCCTTTTGCTTTCGCCCTACGGTTACTCGACCTACCGGGGATCCTAATGACGCACTGGATCGATGAGGCCCATGAAGTTATCCACCGCTGCCGGGAGGTGGCTAGCCACACCGAGCGACCAGGATGTATCACCCGCACCTTCCTGTCTCCCCCAATGCATCGCGTTCACGGGCTTCTAGAGCAGTGGATGGAGGCAGCGGGAATGTCGCCACGGCTGGACGCCGCTGGCAATCTGCGTGGCTTGCGTCCGGGCTCAATGTCGGACAGCGCCGTCTTGTACCTCGGTTCTCATATCGATACCGTGCCGGACGCCGGCGCTTTCGATGGCGTCCTTGGAGTAGTTCTGGCTATCGCTCTAGTGAAAGCGTTGGGCGAGCACCCCCTGCCGTTCGCTATTGAGGTTCTTGCCTTCTCCGAGGAAGAAGGTGTCCGCTTTGGCGTGCCCTTTATCGGCAGCCGCGCCGTGGCGGGGACCATAGATTCCGATCTGTTGAACCGCCTCGATTCGGCCGGGATAACAGTCGCGCAGGCGATTCGCGATTTCGGACTCGATCCTGCCGGCTTGCCGGCCGCGAAACTTCCGGCCGCGACCCTGGGCTATCTGGAATTCCACATCGAACAGGGAGCGGTCCTCGAGGACCTCGATCTTCCTTTGGGGGTTGTCACTTCCATCGCCGGCCAAAGCCGTTTCGAGCTGCTCTTCACCGGGCAGGCGAATCACGCCGGTACCACCCCCAGAGGGCGTCGGCGCGACGCTCTCGCGGGAGCGGCCGAATGGATCGGTTGCGTGGAACGCGAAGCCGCCACCGCCCCGGACCTGCGCGCCACCGTGGGACAGTTGGAAGTTCGCCCGGGAACTTCTAACGTAATCCCCGCGTCTGTTTACGCCACCTTGGATCTCCGCCACGCGCTGGATTCAGTTCGTTCCGAGGTCGCGGGTTCCCTCCTGGACGTCGGGAACCGGATCGCTCGGCGGCGTGGGCTGGATTTCCACTCGGAGCAGCGCCTCGATCAGCCCGCCATACCGCTCGATCCGGAATTGATATGTGCCCTGGAGCGCGCTGTCACTCGCTCCGGATCTCCGCTTCA
>Ga0182041_10002012_pt1 | contig 10448 bp, 7 predicted proteins | sample flu12Cox44000178_FD_125967 | JGI IMG/M metagenome (GOLD analysis project Ga0182041, IMG submission 125967) | Lab enrichment of tropical soil microbial communities from Luquillo Experimental Forest, Puerto Rico - flux8day.12C.oxic.44.000.178 | ecosystem: Environmental > Terrestrial > Soil >...
GAGGGCAACCACGAGTTCACGTACTTCGTCATCAAAGTGAAGGGCTATTGAGTTTTTTCCGCCGGGCGGCTTTTGCGGTGCCCTTTTCCTTCTCCCCGCATCGCGACGCTGGATAGAACTCGTTTTGGAAATCTCGAAGAGCGAACTTCGAAAGCGGCGGTAGACACGCTGCACTGGCCATCTCTAGTCTGGCCACCTTTGTACAACCTACATCCTTGAAAGCGCAGTCCAATTTTCAGGGAGCTCTCGCTTCGGAGGAAGGGGCTAAAGAATCCCTACCAAGCTTGTTGTTGACTCAGTTTGCGAGGCAAATCAGTGCGCCGCGGGCTAGACCACAGCCTCTAAGGGGTTATTCTCGCCGCCCACCCGCCACCGGGCGCCAGCTTGATATCGAGCTTGCTTGTTTTGCTGACCTGGCTTTTGAGCATCTTGTAATCGCTTGCCATGCGGCCGGCGTTCACGCCGTCCTGAAAGGCTTCCATCTGAAAGTTGCCTTCGGGCAAGAATGAAAAATCGACCTGCAACTCTCGCGGTTTCCAGTCGGTCATTGCGCCCACATACCATTCCGAGCCGTTTCGACGCGCCACCACCACGTAGTCCGCTATGCGAGCGTCCAGCACCTTCGTGTCGTCCCATTCGGTCGGCACTGGACCGAGAAAGTCCATGATTTCCGGCTCCCGCAAATAGTTTGAAGGGCTGTCAGACAGCATTTGCAAAGGAGCCTCATAGACCACGTACATCGCTAGCTGGTGACAGCGAGTGCCCAAGCTCATCGGGCGATGAAAGATGGGGGCGAAGTTTTCTTTTTGCGCATTGAGCATCGCTCCCGGCGTGTAATCCATTGGACCGAGGAACATGCGCGTAAACGGCAGCGTGACGTTATGTTTCGGCTCGGTTTCCGCGCTCCATTTGCTCCACTCCAGCCCTCGCACGCCTTCAACATTGATCAGGTTGGGCCACGTGCGGGTCATCGTGGCAGGCTTCTGATCGCCATGAAAATCAACGAGCATTTTGCGCTTTGCCGTCTCGCGGCTGACCTTGTGAAAGTAGTCGATGAGCAGCTGATCGCTACGCTGCATGAAGTCGACCTTGATCCCCTTGACGCCCCATTTCGCAAACTGATCGAGCGCCGGCTCCAGCTGATCGTCGAGCGTCTTCCAGATCACCCAGAGAATAATGCCCACGTTTTTCTGCTTGGCGTAGGCGATCAATTCTTCCATGTTAATCTCAGGAACGACTTCGAGCAGGTTTCCGAGTTTGTACCACCCTTCGTCCAGGATGACGTAAGGAATGCCGTACTTCGCCGCGAAATCGATGTAGAACTTGTAGGTCTGGGTGTTGATCCCGGCTTCGAAGTCTACTCCATTGAGGTTGTTGGCGTTCCACCAGTCCCAGGCGACTTTGCCGGGTCTGATCCACGAAGTATCCGATAGCTGCGAAGGCTTCGCCAGAAGCCAGGTCAATTCATTGGTGATCAGGTCGCCGTCTTTTTCCGCAATGCCCATTACTCGCCAGGGGAATGTGCGCGTTCCGGTCGTTACAGCAATGTAGTCCGCACTTTCGACAACCTTGAAATCGCGGTCCCTCTCGAGTTTTTCCTTCAAGGGGTAGGGAGGAAAAGTCGCGGAAAGCCCGTTTCGACCGGTGCCCCGCAACCACATGCCGGGATAACCCTCGACATCGGATTCCGCGATGGCAACTTTAGCGCCGTCGCCCACATCCACGACCGCCGGTAGCGTGGCGATGAATGCCGGAGCAATTTCGGTCAAATGCTGAGGAACATACCTTCGTTCGTTATGGGAAAAGAAGCTGTCTTCTTGCCCGTAGTAGATGATGAAGTCGCTCGGGAAGTTGAAATTTGCCTCTTCCGCAAACACTTTCACCTGGGACTGCGGGAGCGAGGTTTCGAAGCGATAGGCCACTCCTTCGTTGTAGGCACGAAATGCCACGACATAACCGCCTGCCATTTCGAGCCGCAATTCTCTGTAGTTTTCTCGAATCTTTGCAAATTTCTGCCGAACCACGGGAACTAGAACACGGTCGGAATTGCTCTCCCTGGAGTGAAGGACCTTCGCTTCGGTTCCGAGACTTTTATGGTCGACGTTGAGCGAAGCACTGGAGTCCTCGAGAAGTGCTTTTCCTTTCAGGAGGACATCATAGCGGAGACCATTGGCGGTGCGGATTCGAACTTCTATCCTCCCGTCGGGGGAGCGCAGGTCATAACTGGACTGTGCAGCCGCCTCGGTTGCGCAAAACGCCGATATCAATAGAGCTTTCCAAAGAAGGCTGTCCATAACGATGAGTAGCCCCGTAACGATACGCCTGACCGACGGCTCGGAGCCAGCGATCTGGTTATCCAGGAGACACCCTCTTGGGCTGGCCTCGCGGCGCCTTCGAGACAGTAGGGCGCACGGATTTCAAGAGTCAAATGGAAAATATTGAATTCCCCCTTTAGCGCAGCTAAACGAGTCGTGGCTGTTCCGCACGAACGGCACAGATTTTCCCGAAGGATGTCGCAGTATGCTAAGGTCAGCGTGTGAATCCTTTGGGCCACTCGACGCTACCGCTCGCTACTCCCGCTCTTGCGTTTGGGCGATTCTTACAACGTTGATGCCGCGGTGGAGTCGACGACAATTCGCCAACAGCCTTTCTCTCGCCGCCGGCGGATGTTTGGCCGGCCTCACCGTTCCTCCGTTGAGTAGCATCTCGCCTAGACTCTCGGTAAAGCCCGAGCAAGTCATGAACAAGCCCTTATTTGTAGAAGTACTTTCCAGCCTGAGCAGCATCCATTGGCGGCATGTGAATGGCCGCTCCCCAGACTATTATTTGCCGGAAACAACCGGAGCAGGTTGCGCCTTTCTCGACTACGACAACGACGGTTGGATGGACATTTACCTGGTTAACAGCGGAAAGTGCGACTTCTTCGCGCCGGATCCCCCGCTGCGCAACGCGCTGTACCACAATAACCGCGATGGCACTTTCAGCGACGTGACGGAAAGAGCGGGCGTTGGTGGAGGCGGCTATGGCATGGGGGTCGCTGTCGGAGATTTTGATGCCGACGGCTGGCCTGATCTCTATGTCACGCAGTACGGCCGCAGCATCCTCTACCACAACAATGGCGATGGAACATTTAGCGACGTGACGGAAAAGGCTGGGGTGGCAGCTCCTGGCTGGGCTTCGAGCGCGGCCTGGTTTGATTATGATAACGACGGCCGCCTGGACTTGTTTGTTTGCCGTTTTGTTGACTTCGACAAATCAAAGAACAAATTTTGCGGGGACGAGAAAACTGGAGAGCGCTTCTACTGCATTCCGCGTGTTTACTCGCCGTCTCACAGTTGGCTCTTCCACAACAACGGCGACGGCACGTTCACGGACGTCAGTACCGAATCGGGGATCGCGGACGCGCTCGGGAAGGCCTGGGGCGTTGTCTCGACCGACGTTAACAACGACGGTTGGATGGATCTATTTGTGGCCAACGACACGGTCGCCAATTTTCTCTTTGTCAACAAGGGCAACGGAAAGTTCGAGGAAAAAGGACTTGAGGCGGGAGTGGCCTATAGCCAGTCGGGGCGCGAGCGCTCGGGTATGGGCGTGGACTCGGCCGATTTCGATCAGGACGGGTGGCAGGATCTCTTTGTCACCAACGTCGATCAGGAGATGTACTCGATCTACCGCAACAATCACGACTTGACCTTTGATGACAAGGCAGGCCCCATGGGTCTTGGCCGCCTGACGCGCTTGATGAGCGGATGGGGGGTGAAGTTTTTTGACTACGACAATGACGGGAACGCAGATTTGTTCATTGCCAACGGCCACCCCGACGACAAGATTGAGGCACATTCCAGCCATGTCAGCTATAAGGAGCCCTTGTTGTTATTCCACAACACCGGCCGTTCGCTCGAGAACGTGAGCGGTGTTGCTGGCCCGGCTTTTTCGCAGAGCCTTGCCGCTCGCGGTATGGCTGTAGGTGATTTTAACAACGACGGCGCCGTCGACGTGCTCATTGCCGTCAACAACGGCGCGCCACTGTTGTTGAAGAACGTCTCAGCACCTGCAAATCACTGGCTCGGAGTGCGATTGATGGGGAAGAAATCCAATCCCGACGCGATCGGAGCAAGAATCATCTGGCAGTCGGGAGATCTCAAACGCAGCCGGCTCAAGGTTGGTGGCGGCAGCTATCTTTCCTCGCATGATCCTCGGGAAGTGCTGGGCATCGGTGCGCGGACGAAAGTGGATCGCTTGGAGATTCACTGGCCCCAACCCAGCGGACGTGTCGAAACCTTCACCGATCTTCCCATCAATCGCTATATCACGATCGTCGAAGGTTTAGGTTTGAAGTGATTACCGCGACAACCGGCGCCTAAAACGGATATGGCTCGCCGGACCGCTGGATGCGGATCCGATGGTCGGTAAACTTGAAGTGCGCCCCGGGTAGCTCCACCTTCGGCATATGGCAACTAACACATCGCTCTTTCGCGACAGGGCATGTTTTGCTTGCCGCTTCTGTGGGGCGCGGATTGGCGGCTCCTCCTTTTTTTTGTGGTCCCGGCCGAACTCTCGCAGCGTTGAAGGACGGATGGCAAATCGTGCACTTTTCATCATAAGCCGCGACGTCTTTTTGCAAGTCTGAGTGCGGGTCATGACAAGCCGTGCAAGCAAGGCGTGCGTCCTTTGGATCGTGGCCCCGGCTGTTGTACAAGCGATAAGGCTGGAAACGAACATTACTGATACCACCGAGATCCGGCATCATGGCCACGGTGTCCACGCCCCGATGACAGGCTCCGCAAAACTCCTGCGATAGCCTGTCCGGATCCAGCGTTTTGGGATTGAAGATGAAGGGCTCTGCTCGAACATCGGAGAGCATCACCACCGCGTGCTTTTGTCCCGGTCCGTGGCAAGCTTCACAGGTCACACCTGGAATCAGTCCGTTAAGATCGAGTTTGGTGTTGGCCACGGCAGCGGTCCCATGACAACTGAAACAGTTTCGCGCTTCGTCCCCGCTGATATCGCGTCCCATCGCTTCCTCTAAGCTGGGCGGTGGGCTCAGAGCATCGCCGATCGTCCAGTCCAAGCCGTCGATCGCAGTGTAATAGCTCACGCGGCCTTCGTAGAGTTTTCCGTTGTGGCGCAACACGTAGGTCTCCGCGACACGTGCATTTCCGAAGGAGTAAGAGACAGGCTCCGAGATGGTTTGCTGTCCATCGGTTACCCGGTAGAGAATCTGCTGCCCCTGGCGCACGATCTCATAAAGGTATTGGCCTTTCTGAAGTGTCATCCGCGCGTGCGATCGCAGCACATCGCTGTCCGCTGGATTATGAAGAGCGCGGGCCATGGCCGTATGTGGTTGCGAACTGCTCTTTTGGTGGTGACAGCTGGCACAAGCTCCCGGGCCCACAAATTTCTCTCCGAGCACCTCCCGCCGTGGAAGAAAATGGGAAAGCGAAACCGCCTGCTGCGGGTGTGACTGGGCGCAGCAGGTAAAAAGGACCAAATAGAGAGCGGCCTGCGAGACAGGCCATAAAGGAACGACGCGCTGTGGAAACACGGTCTTTCCGAAATGAGTGCGGTCGGCCACGCACCCCCCTTGTCGATGACTATTTCTCAACGACCCCTTGTCCCTCCACCACCGTGAGAATTCGGTCCACGCCGGGCACGATCACCTCCTCCTTTTTTCCGCTCGGCCAGTAGATCTCAACCTTGTCTATTTTCGCGGCCGTTCCCAGTCCAAAATGAAGGCGCTGGTCGGAGCTCGAGGCGTAGCTGCCTCCGCTGAAGACGTCCCCACGCTGGCGTGTCCCGGCCGCGGTGACCAACGCTTTGGCTCCGACGGCATCCCGCGGACTCTTCGGTCCTCCCACCAGTTTGAAGGCAATCCAATGATTATTGTTCTTCACCACGTTGCGAAGCAGCACGGGCGCGGAGTCTATCGTGTTCAGGACAACATCGATATGGCCGTCATTGAAGAGGTCTCCAAACGCCGCGCCGCGCGCAGCAATCACCACACCCAGACCGCTGCCCGTTGCCGGTGGAACTTCTTCGAACTTCATTCCGTTGAGATTGCGGAACAATTGCGGCCGCTGCGCCCAGGTTGTGCCCCAGTCACGCTGATCCACCGCCGGATAGACGTGGCCATTGGCAAAGAAGATGTCCAACAGGCCATCATTGTCATAGTCAAGGAACCCGATTCCCCAGCCGAGAAAGGGAATAGTTGGGGCGCCAAGCCCCGCCCGATACGTGACGTCTGAGAAATTTATCTCGCCATCATTTCTGTAGAGCGTCTTATAGTCGTCGGAGAACGTTGTAAGGCAAAAATCGAGCCTGCCGTCGCGGTTGTAATCCCCGACCGCGATGCCCATGGAGGCCTGCGCCAGTCCTTCATTGGTCAGGGCAAAGCCCGACAAATAGCTGGCGTCTTCAAAAGTGCCGTTCCTAAGATTGTGATAGAGATAGCGAGGCACGGAATCATTGGCCACCGCCAAATCCAGCCAGCCATCATCGTCCACATCGACAAACACGGAGGCGAGACCGTAGTACCCTTGCGGGTCGTCGACACCTGCTTTCTTGCTTACATCCGTGAACGTGCCATCACCGTTGTTGTGGAACAAATGGTCGCTTTCCCCGGGAAGGCCGCGGGGCCCGCACATGGAGAAGCTCACACCGCGGTATTGGCAAGCGCTTAACGGAATCCCTCCCTGGCCTCCGACAGGAGGGTGCGCGGCATCAAATTTCACATAGCCGGGAACGAACAAATCGAGCGCGCCATCGTGGTCGTAGTCGCCCCACGTCGGCCCTGTCGACCAGCCACCCAGTGCGACTCCCGCCTTCTCCGCCACGTCCGAAAAAGTCCCATCATGATTGTTATGAAAAAGGCGGTTCCTCCCGTAGTTGGCCACGTAGATGTCCGGCCAGCCATCGTTGTCGTAGTCTCCAACGGCTACACCGAAGCCCCATCGCTCGTTGGCAACGCCCGCTTTGTCCGTCACATCGGTGAACGTGCCATCGTGATTGTTGTGCAGCAGCATGGCGCGCGGCGCCGGCTCCTTCCCCTTGAGAGCGGCAAGCGTGGACCCGTTGAGCAGATAGATGTCCAGCCAGCCGTCGTTATCGTAGTCGAGGAGGGCGACACCGGAGCCGGGCATTTCAAGGATGGTGGCCTTCTCTGGAGTTCCGGAGCGATGATGGAAGCTGTCGAGACCGGCCTGCTTCGTGACGTCGACGAATACAACCGGCGCGCCGTCCACAAATCCGCCGGCGGTAATCGGCCGGGACAAAGCGTCTTTCACCGGGGCGTGAGGTGCGCCAGTCGCCACACCCGTGGGCTCAGACTTTTGCTGTTTACGGTCATCAGGTTCCTGGGCAGTGGAATTTTGCCAAAACCACACCGATGCCAAGACGGCCGCCAGACCGCAGGAGTGAAGAACGCTCTTTCTCATCGCCGATCGTTTCGTTCCGGCTTGCCCAGGGCGTCGTCGCGCGACCCCTTCTCCCGACCCGGCACCTCGGCTCGGTTGAGCTCGTCAAGCTTCTTGATTGCCGCTTTCGCTTCTTCTTGGCGGCCCAGTTTGGAGTAGGCGCGGCCCAGCAGGAAGTAGCCTTGTTTCATCCGTGGCTCAAGCCGGAGCGCGGCATTTAACTCAGGGATGGCCGCTTTGAGCTGTCCATCTTGAAACAGCGCGTTGCCCAGGGCAAACCGGCCAGCGGCTGAATCTGGAGCCAAGTCCACCGCCTTTCTCAGCCACTCGATCGCTTGTGGATACTCCTGTTTGTAGGTGTAGCAAGCTCCCAACCCGTATGCGATGTCATAATTGAGCGCGCCGCTCCGCTCCGCATCGAGGTAGTAGCCAATGGCCTCGTCGAATTTTGACTGCGACCGTTTCAATTCGGCCAGTTCGGTCGACACTTCAGCGAAATGTGGATTCGCCTCGAGGGCCTTCTGAAATTCGCCCTCGGCCTCCGTTACATCACCGGCAGCCAGGGCAGCTTCGCCAAGGAGCTGATGGACTCGCGCCGAGTCAGGGGCTAGCGCGGCGAGACGCTGATACTCTCTTTGAGAAAATTCCCTGGAAACAAGGGACAGGTAATAAAGGGCGTCGATATTCCTGCGGTCAAAAGCCAATGCTTTCTGCAACTCCTCAAAAGCCTCCCGAAGCTTTCCTTGGGCAAGCTCTGCCCGGGCGAGTAGGATCCGGACCGGCACGTCCTTCGGGTATTGTCGCAAATGCTTCTCTGCAAGTTGAACTGTAGTTCCGTAATCCCCACGGTAGAACGTTTGCGTACATTCTGCCAGAGCGGAAGATTGTCCATGCGCTGGGACCAAAACGAAAACCAGCAGGACCGTGAGCCAGAGCCCGCACAGGCTCCATGGAGGGGCGGCAAGTTGGATCATGGAGCCATGTGTCTTCATGGGTTTTCGAAAGGGCGCACTTCCACGATGCGCAGGAATTCTTGCGTTTTCTCCGCTAGCAGTTTTTTTAAGGCTTTGAAGCGTTGCTCCTCGGCACCTCGTCTCGCATCTTTCGTGCGCGTGTACAGTGTCAGCAGATAGAAGTTCGCCGCATAATGATCCGCGTCGACTTGCAAAGCGCGCTCGAGGTACTTCTCCGCTTGCTTGTACTCTTTCCGCAGCAAGCAGTACTGGCCCAGTTCGGCTAAAGCGTCCGCGTCATCAGGGCGATCTTTCAATACCTGTTGCAACTCTGTGACGGCTTCGTCGAGCTGGCCCGCTTCGAGGGCCATCACCCCCAGGTAGTAATGCGCTTTCGACGCGGTCGCGGGGGTTGCGGCAGCTTCCTTCAGCCAGGGACGTGCGGCGTCGAAGTCTTTGGCGCGAAAAAGCGCCGCGCCCATAGCCAGCTTGCCGCGCGGGTCCTGCGGCTTCAATTCAAGATATTTCTCGAAATACGGAACTGCTTCCGCAGGATCATGGCGGAAAGCAGAAGCCGCACCCATCGCGTAGTTGTACGCGGGATTCTCCGGCTCGAGCTTCACAGCTTTTTCGAAAGAGTTCCGCGCCTCGGCGATAAGGCTTAAGTCCACGCACACGACGCCGAAATCGTAGTAGAGGCGCGCGTTGCTTGGCTCCAATGCCTGGGCATGCGCCAGGTAGCCGAGAGCGCCTTGATAGTCCTTTTCGAGACGCGCGATGCGCGTCAATTCCAGCAGCACGTCAACGGAAGGCTTTCCCGCCGCAAAAGACTTCTCAAGGGTGGTACGGGCGTCGGCCAGCCGGTTGACGCGTTCGTAGCTGACTCCCAGCGTTTGAAGGAGCGCAGGAGATAGTGCCTCGCGATGTTGCAAGTTCTCGAGCATGGAGACAATCAAGTCGTCACGCTCGGCAGGGACCAGTCCAAGCAACGCTTGTTGGGCGTCCGCCTCGGAAAAGTCCTGGGCGTCCAGCAGTCGTCTCACAGTGGCCTCGGTCTGCTGGCGATTGCCGAGCCCGGCGGAATCGGCGCACCGGATCGATAATGCTTGCGCGCTATTTTGGGTTTCAGTCGGGAGCCGCGAAACATGGCTGAGCGAGTTCTGATACTCACCCTGTCGCAAAAACAGTACGGCGCTCTGGTAATTTGCTTCGGCATTCGCGGGCTCATATTCGAGCACTCGCTGGTAGACCTCGAGCGTCTTGCGCTGCGTCTCGGGATCGGCCGCGAAGTTCTCTTGATATAGGCGTCCTAAGTTGAGGTAGGCCGCTGTAAATTTCGGTGCCCTTCGAATCGCCTGGCGAAAGTTCGTTTCAGCCTCCTCATACTTGCCTTGCTGTGCTTCAACGATCCCCAGCAGGTTTTGCAACCCCTCATCCGATGGATACTGTTTGGTCGCCTCGGCGAGCTGGCGCTGGGCTTCTTCCAGGTTGTGCTCCTCAATCAGTTGCTGGATCCGCAAGATTTTTTGCTCTCTTGCGCTCTGGTTGTTCTGTTCCGCGTTGGCTAGCGGGCAACCCAAGCGACCGATCAAGGTGGCGAGCACCACGACAGAAATGACCCACCGCCATGGCGCCGCGAAACGGTTCGCCGGATTCTTCCTGCCCAGAAATTTTGAACTCGAAAACACGGTCGTGAGCCTTACAAATTCGCTATGGGAGCCCCTCCCATGCTGCTTTATACTAATCTCCGTTGTACCGGCTTTTTTCGCGTGCTCCCGCTTCGATTGCGTCGAAACGCGCCTGGTTCGGAGTCACCTTGGCAAGCAACTCATCCCCGGGCATCGGCGTGGATCCGCCATCCACCGCGCACCCGGGGCGCATCCGAACCCGCGCGGCCATCTTCTGGCTGCTCTTCTGTCTAACCAGAGCGACGCTTGCCCAGGAATATCTTCCTCCCCCGTCCGAGGCAAAGATTGCGGTTGGCGTTGCCGCGCTGAAGTCTGGCGATCTGGATGGCGCCGAGAAGGTCTTCTCCGAAGCCCTCCAACAGGGCATCAAGCACCCTCTCGTCTATCATAACCTC
>Ga0182041_10002016_pt1 | contig 10436 bp, 11 predicted proteins | sample flu12Cox44000178_FD_125967 | JGI IMG/M metagenome (GOLD analysis project Ga0182041, IMG submission 125967) | Lab enrichment of tropical soil microbial communities from Luquillo Experimental Forest, Puerto Rico - flux8day.12C.oxic.44.000.178 | ecosystem: Environmental > Terrestrial > Soil >...
AACACTTGCCGCGTGATCTTCCAATTGTTGTTGAAGCAGCAGAAAACGAAACCCTCCGCCGGCAGCCCGGCCTCTTCCCGTGTCGGCACGCGCGCGGCCATGGCGCGCTTCCTGTCGTTCACCATGTAGCAGTCGGGCAGATGAACGATGTGCTCGGTGTAGTGGTGCTGCTCGTCGAACGGGACAACGACCGGGTCGGCGATAATGTAGTCGATAAAATCTGCTCCCATCGTTGCCGGCAACCCCATGTAGCTCACCTGAACCGGCGCCGGTCGAGCGGCCAGGATGCCGGTACGTGCGCCCTGGGTGTGACCGTTGAGGTCCACGGCGATGTCAGGCCGAAGATCGTGGAGCAGCCGTGCGACCTCCTGGTCGCTCTTCCTGCTCACGTCAATGAACCGGTCGAACGCCGCCGCCAGCCGCGCCCGCATGTCGCTGCGGTCGTCGGGACCGAGCGACACTCCGACGATCTCGAGCTGCGACCGGTCGTGCAGCTCGAACAGCTCGGCCATCAGAAATGACAGCGGGTGGCGGCGAAAATCGCTGGAGAGATATGCCACTCTGATCTTTTCATTGCGGAAAATCGGGCGCGACGGGAGGGGCGGCAAGCTGCTGTCGCGGCGCTCTTCCACATAATTCATCGCGCATGAGCGATGCAGGGCCGCATCGTCGCTGTAGCCGAGCAGCAGAAAAGGGGATATCTGCGATTTGCGGTCGAGCACGTGCAGGCGCATTTGAGCGGACAGCGTCTCGCTCGCAGCCCAGTCGCAGGCCTTGATGGCGCAATCCGCCAATCCGCTGAAGGCGAGCTTGTGCGCGGGCATCAGGGCGATCGCCTGTGCGTAGCTCGTTGCCGCCTCCTCGAGCCGCCTGAGCTCCTGAAGCGCGACGCCGCGATTGTTGAACGCGTCCGCATAGTCCCCCTTGAGCGCGATGGCCCGGTCGCAGCTTGCCAGCGCTTCCTCGATGCGTCCCAGATCCTTGAGCACAACGGCGCGGTTGTTGCAGGCTTCCGCATGGCCGGGGTCGAGCGCGACCGCGCGGTCGTAGCTCGCGAGCGCTTCCTCGAACCGCCGCAATGCGTGCAGCGCATTGCCGCGCTGGAAGAAGGCATCCGCGGAGCCGGGCTTGAGCGCGATCGCGCGCTCGAAGCTCGCCACCGCCTCGGCGAAGCGTTTGAGCCCGTAGAGCGCAACCCCCCGGTTGGAGAAGATGCCCGCATTGTCGGCGACGATGGCGCTCGCCCGGTCATAGCTGCGCAGGGCCTCCTCGAAGCGCTTGAGCTCTTGCAGCGCGATACCGCGATTATTGAGAGCGTCTGCATGATCGGGCTTCAATCCGATCGCCTGATCATAGCTCGCCACCGCCTCATCGAAGCGCCCCAGTGCGTGGAGCACGTTGCCTCGATTGTAGAAGGCGCCTGCGTAGTCCGGCTTGAGCGCAATGGTGCGGTCATAGCTCGCAACCGCCTCATCGAGCCGCTTGAGCTCCCGCAGCGCGTTGCCGCGATTGTAAAATGTGCTCGCCTCTTGCGGCGCGAGGACAATCGCCCGATCGTAGCTCGCCAGCGCCTCATCGAAGCGCTGCAGCCTCTGCAGCGCGCGTGCGCGCGTTGCTTCGGCGGCGGCGAGCTTCGAATTGATTCTCAGCGCAGCATCAATTTGACGGACCGCCTGCGTGTACTCGCCGCGCTGATAATGAACGACACCCAGCAGATACAGACAATCCCAATGATCGGGCTGCACCTTGAGGATTCGTCCATACAGCGCCTGCGCTTCCTGCAAGCGGCCGGCTGCATGAAGGGCCTTTGCTTCCTCAAGCAGCGATGCCGGCTCCGATGCGCTTGTGGCCGGATGCGGAGATCCCGTCTGCGCGAGCGGCCGTGCATTGCCGGCGGGACCGGGCGGGTTGTTGGCTTTTTTCATGACTGGGACGTTCCGCTTGGCGCAGGCGTGCGACGGGGGCCGAAACCGCCTCAGCCTGTCCCCCGAAAGTTGCGCAATACCAGGCAGGCGCCGCCGGCGCGCTGGATGGCGGCGCAAAGCTTGTTGGCTTCTTCCCGGGTTTGCGCTCCCGCGCGCACTTGATAGAACGTCGGTGCGCCGGGGCGGTGCAGCGAAATGCTCAGGATGCTTGGATCGTGGCCTCCCAAGACCTCGCCATAACGCTTTGCCACTGCCGCGTAGGAGGCAAGCGCGCGGTCGCGCGAATATCCGGCACTCAGCTGGACGCCCCAGGGGCTGGCGCCAACCACATTGATCCGCGCCTCCAGCTTTTCGACGAACGGGTTCGGGGCGCGCCGCAACAGGGCCATCAGCTGCCGGCAGTTCGGCGTGCCCGCCCCGCCGGGTTCGCCCTTGGCGCCCTTTGCCCATTCGTCCGCCGAGGTTCCAGTAATCGCCAGCACGTAATGCCGCGTCTCGTCCGGCAGCGAGCGCGCGCCGCGCATCCAGTCGCGCACGCGGCCCGGCCCGGCATTGTACGCGGCAGCGGCGAGGCCCAGATTGCCGAACTGGTCGCGCAGCTCGCGCAGGTACTCCGCTGACTTCGGCAGCGCCTGCACCGGATTGAACGGATCGAGCAGCTGCCGCGCCGCCGCGGTCCCCGGCATGAACTGCGCAATGCCCTGAGCGCGCGCGCCGCTGCGTGTAGGCGGGCCGACTGCGTCAGGCTGGAACCGGCTCTCCTGCCAGATGACGCGCGCGAAAAACTCGAGCGGCAGCTGGTAGGCGCGCGCGGCCGATTCGATCATCAGGCACATGGACTCGCGCGTATCGGGCCGTCCGGCCGCCGCGTCCTTGTCGGGCGCGGCCGGCGGCGGGGCGGCCTCGGAAGAATCCGGCTGCGCGTGCGCGGATGCGCCGGGCGCGCATGTCGCCAGCAGCATCGCAACGATAAATCGGCGGGTTGCGCGCATGGAAATTCGGCCGGATGTAGGACCTCAGGACTTTGTTCTCGCTTACCGCTCGGAGAGCAGCTGGACGATACTGCTGCCCTTCCTGGCGGAAGGGGTGGGATTCGAACCCACGAGGGAGCGTGAACCCCCTGGCGGTTTTCAAGACCGCTGCCTTAAACCGCTCGGCCACCCTTCCTCGTAGGAAACTCAACCAGTTAGGCCCGGCTGCAAAAGAACAAAATAGGATTTTGCTACCGGATTGCTACCATTCAGGACCCAAAAATCGCATTGATCGCCGCAGCGGCCTTGCCGTCATCCTTTCTGAACAGGTGAGCATAGATGCGCAACGTAATATCGGGTTTTGAGTGCCCGAGGCGCTTGCTGATCGTTGCGATATCCACCCCCTGATCGATGAGCTGGGAAGCGTGCGTGTGCCGCAGCGCGTGGAATGTTACCTCTGGCATGTCAATGCTCTCGGCAAAATCGGCCCAAGCTGCTGATACTGCGTAGGGCGAGAGCGGGCCGCCGTTGATGGTTGCGAATAACAGCGCATCATCGGGGATCTTTCCCGCTCCGAGCTGCATTCGTAGCTCGAGCGCAGCTTTCCGGTCCTATCGCAGCAGGTCAACCAGAATATCGGGAAGCGTAATGTCGCGAACGGCCTGCCTTGGACTTCGGCGGCTTGAATTTGATGCCGTGCGCCTTGGTCTGCTCCAATGCCTCGCGAACCTTAGCGACCTTCTGAGCGAGATCGACCCGATTCCAGCGCAACGCCAATATCTCTCCGAGTCGCATACCCGTAAACAGCGCAATCATGGCGGGTACGTTTAGGCGAGTGATCCGCCCCGGTCGATCCCGACCTGAGCGGGGTGCAGACGCAGCAGGGCGATTACGTCGAGTCACAGCTTGCCGAGCGCATGGATCGCGAGAAGCTGGTCGGGGATATCGTCACGCATTGGCTCAAGTTTGGCGAGGGCCGCCGCACCGTGGCGTTCGCCTGCAGCGTCGGCCATTCGGTCCACATCTGCGACGAATTTGTCCGCGCCGGCATCCGCGCCCAGCACCTGGACGGTGCCACCCCCGCTAGATGAGCGCGCTGCAATCCTTGCACGACTGGAATCGGGCGAGACTAGGGTTGTCACCAACTGCATGGTGCTGACCGAAGGCTTCGACATGCCCGATATCGGTTGCGCCATCCTGGCACGATCGACCAAGAAGATGGGTTTATTTCGCCAGATGATCGGCCGGGTGCTGCGGCCCGCTGACGGCAAACCTGACGCAATCGTGCTCGACCATTCCGGTGCCGTCTTCTGCCCGAGGATTACGTCCTCTGGACGCTCGATCGCGAAAAGCATGCAGCCGCCCCCGAGCATCAGAGGCGGATCAGGGAGGGCAAGCATAAGGGGCTGCTCGAATGCTCGCAGTGCAGCGCCCTGCGCCTGGGCGGCAAGCCGTGCCCGGCTTGCGGGTTTATGCCGAGGCGCCCTGCGGAATTCGTCGCGACTGCAGCCGACGAGCTCGGCCTTGTCGAGCGCGGCAAGGCGAAGGTCCACTATGGCTCGTCTGAGAAGGTTCAGTGGCATGCTATGCTTGCCGGCGTCGCAACCGAGCGCGGCTACGAACCCGGATGGGTCGCCCACAAATTCCGGGAAAAATTTGGCGACTGGCCCCAAAGCCGCGCCATCAACCCGATCAAGCCAACGCCTGAAGTGCTCTCCTGGGTACGCTCGCGCAACATCGCATACGCAAAAGCCAAACAACGGGATGCGGCGTGAAGCGCAGAGCCACCGGCGACCTTATGGCAGCGATGCGGCGCCGTGCCGGCGAACTTGGTTCAGGCGGCGTAGGGCCGCGGCCGAGCTTGGCACAAGTCCGTACCCAATCAACCCTACCCTTAAACGGGTGGCACAAGTCCGTACCCAATCAACTGTCTCAGGACTGCCTACGGACCTGTGCCAAGCGTCGAGAGAAAAGAAAGAGGCTGTCCGAGCCGGTGCCTGTCCCACTGATACGGCCAGAACCGCAACAACGGCGTCTGTTGAGAGAATGAAGCTCCTGCACTGACTGTGCTGTGCCGAGAGAAAGGGCTGTGCCTTACGGCACAAACGATGCTGCCCATGGAGTTGGGCTATGTGAAGCCGGGGATGCGGGGGCTCGGCCCGCTTCACAGGCCCGTGAACGGCGCGAGTTGGGCGGTATGCCGCGATTACGGGTTCGTGAAGCGTGTGGTCCATACGGCGGGTATAAATAATAGGATCAACCTTTGGCGAATGGGAGATAGTGCAATGCGAGAAAAAGGATCAGTCACAGCCTTCTTCGCGGTAACCGCAGCCATAGGCGCAACGGTGTTCGCTTCAGCAACCGCACGAGCCGTCCCTATGGCATATCCCGGACCCAACAACGCTGCTCACAAAGCAACCTCTGCACAAGAAGTGAAGTACATATGCCGAGGGGCACATCGCGATAGATGCTATTATGTCAATGTCGCACGCTCGTCGGAGCGGCCTCCTGGTTATTACCCTTGGAATAAGGGCGTTTGGGGCAACATGTATCCGGGGCAAGACGAGTATAATGTTCACTATTGGGGCTCGCCCGTGAATGGCGGGGGCAGATGAAGCGTTTCGTCTGGTTCCAATGGAACAAACCTCGCGAGTTCGTGAAGTGAACACGAAGCAGGGATTTCGTGAACCCGACATGAGGCGGAGTTATGCTCCAATCGCCTCCAACAGTAAGGAAACACCATGTCGAAGGAAATGCACGAGAAGGCTGCCGAACATCACGAGCAGGCCGCGAAAGCTCATCGATCCGCTGCGCAGCAGCACGGCAGCAACGACCATATGAGCGCCAAGCAGCAATCGGCTCAAGCATTCGAGAAATCAAAGGCAGCTCACGAACAATCAACGAAGGCTCACAACATGAGCCAGCAGCAGAGATAATTTGATAGGTTGTTGTAGTAGTAGCCTCGGCTGATCCCCGTCGGCCGGGGCCGCCTACGTCGAAGGCCCATCCAGCAACAAACTGCCGATCCTTCGGGTTCGGTTTGGTCAGCTTCGCTGTTGCGCTATTTTCCTAACCGCAAGGAGAGGGAATATGTCCAAGATGTCAGAAGGATTTTGGCGTAGCGTCGCTGCCATTGCTGCATCCGTGATTGTGATGGGGACAGTCGCCGGGATGTTTGTTAGCCTAGTCGTTGGGATTTTCTCCGGTCTTGTGATGCTTCCGATTGCAATCGCAGTCGATTGGGAAACACGGCGGCGGCGGGAAATTGCAACTCGGTCTAGCGCGACCTTGCACGCCCACTAGCTTGTCGGCTGCGCCATCCCTTCTTGAAATAGATCGTCAATTCGGATATATATAATTCACAGCGTTTATTTGTTTGTTTTCGACAAAATTACTTCGTTCGCCAATCCATTTGGGTGCAGCGCCATGCCGTCCTGAGAGGCTCAAAAGAGCGTCAGGCCCAAGTTCAGAATACGGCTAACCGCTTGAGCAAACTTCGCCCCCACCTAAAAGCCTTGTTCGGATTGTGCGAGCGGAAATTCGGGCATCCTGACGTCATCTTTCTCCCGCCGCATGCTTTGCAGTTGCGCTTGCCTGATCTTCCCGTTCCAAAACATGATGCACACCAAAGGACACGCAATTCCGAGCCGCACGTCGAACATCTATTGCCTTCCATCGGTTGGTTGCTCATTACCGTCTCTCCCCGGAGATCTGAAATCCTTTAGCGCGGGGCGAACGTCCACTGTGTGAGGCAGTTCACATAGTGGTACTCGCTCACCTCCGCGCGGGACTTTTTTTCCTTGGTGACCGCGCGGCCGCTAGCCGGGCCGGAGAGCGGGACAACTAAAGTTCGACGTTGATGTGCTGGGTTGCGGGGTAGATTGGTAGTTGGACGGGGGGCTTAGCCACCCGCACCGCCTGCTAGCGGGAGTGTCATCGAACTGTCATATGAGAGTCGTCGCGCGGAAAAAAGATGCTGTAGAGGAACGCGGAATTGGCGGTGTTTGGCCGTAAAACAGGCCATTTCTTTCCTAGTGTTTAACATTCGCGCAGACGGTTGCGCTCGGTCCAGAAAATGGGGAGTAGTACGTGCGCATACTTGCAGTATCAGCCCTCGCCATCCTCCCATTCCTAGGTTCGGCAATGGCGCAAACGACGCGCGGCGCATTTGGCGACGGTGTAAGTGTTGAAGTGGGTGGAACCCCACCACCTTCTCCACGCACCGTTAACCCAAACCCCAGTGGTCCTAATATAAGCCCCGGTCATATCGTCAATTCTTTGCAAACGGTTTTTCCGAATTCGAATGTCCAATCGCCTGGGAAAATCCACACTAACGGCCTCCCTCCGTTCGACACTAACGCTCCTCCGCCCGGTCAGTGGACCAAACCAAAGCCGTGATGGCAGCCGCCCAGCGTAATGTTGGCTTAGCGAGCGCGCTCGCTACACGGGATGGCCAGCCCGTCCCTTAAATACGCATTTTTTTAGTGAGCCGTAGCGGCGTGCTGGGTCAGCGATGGCGTAGGCTACGCCATCCGCTCCCTTCTTGAATAGTACATCAAATCTGATATATTCCAGTCAGTTATTTGTTTGTTGTTGCCGAGTTCGTTCACCAATTCATTGAATGCAACGCTATGCCCGTCTTGAAAAATGCACGTCATGAGCGTTTCGCCCAGCTATTGGCCAGCGGCAAATTACAACGGCCGCTGCAGAGCGTACTGGCGTGACCGTTGAGAGCTTAATCCGTGAGGCCGAGCAAGCTCGCCTCTCCGCAATGCAGGCTGGCCAGTATTCAGAGGAAAAAGGCATCCTGAGCGGGAAGCGCGTTGAGCGTTCCGAACGCGGTTCCCCCGGTGATTTTGAGTGGATTGAGAATGCCAGCGCAGAAGAGCTGCAGGCGCTTATCGATGGCGAGCCCGACAGCTCGGCGGCCAAGCATTAAATCCGACAGCTCCCTTTTTTAGGCGCGGATTAAATTTTGGGGCCGTTGAAAATAATCAAAGGAAATCATGCTGCCGCCATGAGTACCTTGTCGGCTGCTGGTGCCAATGCTCAGCAGTTTACCGCAGATTTAAAGGGGTTCAACGAAATCGGATCGATACCGACTACGGTGACGGTCCCCACTACGCCCACCACAGTAACCACCACCTACACCGGAGCGGTATTGACGGACGGCGCAGGTACGGCAAACCTTGTTCTGAATAAAATGGCCGCCACGGTAACCTACACGCTGACCTACTCGAACGTCGGACTCACGCCGCCGCAAACGGGCACGGTGTCGCAGGCTCACATTCATTTTGGTAAGACCCGCGATTCCGGCGGCATCCTTGTGTTCTTCTGCACGAACGTGGGGGTGCCCCCGACTTTTACGGGGGGGACGAAGGTACAGGCCTGTCCCGCGAATAGCGGAACAGTCTCTGGGACGTGGAAGGCGGCTGACGTCCAAGCGATCCCGGGGCAGAATGTTTCGGCCGGCGACTTTAACGCACTGGTGGCTGCACTCGAATCCGAGACGGCCTATGCGAATGTCCATACCATACCGCACTATGCGGGGGGCGAGATCCGCGGGCAGGTGTTTCCCGCTCAAGGCCAGCAGGGCAACCAGAACCAGCAGTAGTGATGAGGACGCTCTTCGGCTTGTGCTGAAATTCCCGCGCCGTTCTCGGGGCGACTAACGGGCGAGGGTTGCCGTCGCGCTGCCATGCCGATGGACTCTCCGCCGCTACCAAAAATAAAGTGCAGAGGGCGCGGCCATACCTTCGCCCCCGATCCCCATGGTGGTCGGGGGCGGATTTCAGACGTGCCGCTTATTGACGTCCAGTGACCAATCGGGCCGGACATCCGCGCCGATATAATCCGATCTAACAACCTAAAGCATCCGCTGCATTGGCTTGCATTGCAGGTCGTATGCTTCCGACCAAATCGTTTTGTCCGTGTCTGTGTCTGTCGTGAGAAACATTGCAGTCAGCGAGCCGGTAATGCGGTCGAGCATGCCTTCCTTGAACGTGCCCGACTTGCGGAAGCGGAAGCGTACCATCGCTTCATCGATGTCGTAGATGGTGAGGACGGTACTGCCGTCCAGGCCGGAGATTGTCTTACCCCGGAAGTTGACGATCACCGCTCTGCTTGCCGGCTGCGTGTTCTTACCCTGGTCAGCTATCACACCCTCGAAAGTGACTACGCCCTTGCACTGCAATATTAGCGTTCCGGTGGGCTCGCCGGCGAGCGCGGTCGATGTCGATAGGCTGGCGATGGCAAGCAGGACCGGCGCTTTCATTAGTACAGTCCGCTTTAAACTCTAAACACAGCTCCGGCGCTGCCTAAGCCGAAAATCCCCCAATGGCCCAAGGTAATATGAGACCTAACCTTGCTGTGGTGTTCAAGTAAATTTGAAATAACGAACAAAGAGTTGGTAAACCCAGCGTCAGCGTCGAGCCGCTGCCCTTCTCGTCATGTCGTCTCTTCGCGCAAAGCAGTGGCAATGTGCTCCTGCTCGTCCCAAATTAAGTATTCAGTTGGCAGCCATTTTGCCTGCTGACAGGCGTAGAAAGACACTATTCCCATGGAGAAACTGGGAAAATGGGACCGGATTGCGCGAGTCGAAACGGAGGCGCGTGCGCTTGCGCGATCAGGTAAGCATCGAACCTTCGCGTCAATTCAGACAGTCTTGCGAGAACGCGGTTTTGCAGAGCTCTCGACTGTATTCCGAAACCCATGGACCTGTTCCGAGCTGGACCGGCTTTGTGAGTTGGCGAACCAAAGGCCCGATGCAAGTTAGCATTGAGGGAAAGGAGGCGCTCGGGCGGCCAGCCTGCTGATTAACCCGCTCCTGCACCCACGAGCCGCTTTGTTGACGTAAGTCGCGGCAACCGTGGCCCCGAATGTGTGCCATGGTCACCGGCGGGAATGTTTCGGCTTTGCGGACTATTGGACTATTCGTTGACAGGCCGTCAGTAAGCCGGTCGAAGCCTCTGGATTGGCAGATATGAGTTGGCTGTGATGGCGTAATCAGGTTTTTCCAAAACGGTGTCCGTTGCCCTGACCTCGACTTGCCAGAACACGAGAGCAAACAGACTCGTGATTGCAACGGCGATTGCAATAGTGATTGACTTTCGCATGAAGCTCTTCATCTCCGGGGAAAGAGGCAAATTCCCGGCAGACATAGATCACAACGCGGTGAGAAAACCGCGTTAAATTCGTTAACCCTCGCTCCTGCACGAACCAGCCGGCTGCTGCTCAGGGTTCCCTGCGGGAACGTCTCGGCTTTGTGGACCTTGCGCCCCAGTCCTCCTCGGCCTCCCGTTTCACCGCAGGTGCGTTGGGGTTCTTGCTCTTGATCCAATGCGGCGAGCGGCCGGAACTATAGAACGAGTCGCGCCGCTTCGACACAATGCCTTCCAGGCCAAGCTTGCATGCGTGCTGGAAGACAAGCGGGCCGTCCAATCAGCCGGTGCAAGTCCGGCCCGGGTAAGGCCGTAGCGGGCCGCCTGGAAGCGAGTGTTGCGTGAGGCGGCAGCAATGCCGAACACGAAGCGTACACAGC
>Ga0182041_10002024_pt1 | contig 10404 bp, 9 predicted proteins | sample flu12Cox44000178_FD_125967 | JGI IMG/M metagenome (GOLD analysis project Ga0182041, IMG submission 125967) | Lab enrichment of tropical soil microbial communities from Luquillo Experimental Forest, Puerto Rico - flux8day.12C.oxic.44.000.178 | ecosystem: Environmental > Terrestrial > Soil >...
CCAACCGTCTCGACGATTTCGGGCGGACTATCGCCGCGCTCGTGACCGACCTCGGCGATCGCATGGCCGATACGGTCGTGTTGACCATGTCCGAGTTCGGGCGGGCGGTGCAGGAGAATGGCAATCGCGGTACCGACCATGGTCACGGCAATGCCATGCTCGTCATCGGAGGCGGCGTGCGGGGCGGCAAGGTCTACGGGCGGTGGCCTGGCCTGGCCCCCGCGCGGAGGTACGAGGGCCGCGATCTCGCTATCACCACCGACTTCCGGGATGTGTTCACGGAAATCGTCGTGCGGCATCTCGGCGTCGCCGATGCCCGGCCGATCTTCCCGGGATACGCGGTTCAGCCGGCGAAGTTTCCAGGGTTGTTCAGCTGAATTGGTGATGTGATCGTCTGATGCGGCTGGGTGATCTCCCGACACCTCAGGTTCTCATTGACCACCGGCGCTTAAGACGAAACATCGAACGAACGCAGGAGCTTGCGGCGAGCGCCGGCCTGGCGCTCCGGCCTCACGCCAAGACACATAAGTCGCCCGTCATCGCGAAATGGCAGATAGATTGCGGGGCGGTCGGCATCTGCTGCGCCAAGCTCGGCGAGGCTGAGGTCTTCGCCGACGCCGGCATGCAGAACATCCGCCTGCCTTACCCGATCAATCCGTCGAATGCCTCTCGCGTCCTCGCGCTCATGTCACGGGCGAGCGTCTCGATCATCGTCGATCATCTGAACATTGCGCGCGCCTGGTCGGAGGCGATGCAGCGCGCCGGCCGCGTCCTGGATGTCCTCATCAAAGTCGATGTCGGTTTTCATCGCTGCGGAATCGATCCAGGGCCGACCGCGCTCGACTTCGTCAGGGCCGTTGACGGAATGAAGGGGCTGCGGCTGCTGGGCCTCCTGAGCCACGCCGGCCATGGCTATCATGCCAGCTCTGAGAACGAGCTCGCCGCAATTGCCCGGCAGGAGGCTGAGATTCTGACGGCGCTTCGGGATGACTCAACACATGTGGGAATTTCGATTGAAGAGATCTCCGTCGGAGCGACGCCAACCCTGCGCTTCAGCGCGAACGAGCAGGGTTTGACCGAGCTGCGCCCTGGCAATTACGTGTACTTCGACCGGACGCAGGTCGCGCTCGGCGCGGCGACACTGGACGACTGCGCGCTGACGGTGCTCGCGACGGTTGTGACGAAGCACGACGGTCGGATCATCCTCGACTGCGGCAGCAAGACACTGAGCAACGATCAGGCGCGCGGCATTACGCCCGTGGGTGGGTACGGCGCCGTGCTTCAGGGCGAGCAGGACGGGTCGGGTGGGTCGGGTGAGTCGAGTCGGTCAGGTGGGTCGGGTGGGTCAACGCGGAGGATCGACACTTCGCTCATCATCGAGCGGCTCTCGGAAGAGCATGCCACTGTCGCGATCACGGGGAATGCCGGGTACACGTCGCTTCAACCGGGCGACCGTGTTGTGGTCTTGCCAAATCACGCATGCGTCGTGTCGAATCTCGTCGACATCGTGCGGTTGGTCGAGGGCGACTGCGTGATCGACAACATCCCGGTCGCGGCTCGGGGTAGAATCGCCTGACACATGGCTGAGAAATCGAAGCGCGAGATTGGCGATGCCCTGGGCATGGTGGAGACACGCGGTCTCATCGGCATGATCGAGGCGGCTGACGCGATGTGCAAGACCGCCAATGTCGTGTTCGTCGGCTGGCAGAAAGTCGACGCCGGCCTGGTCACCGCGATCGTGCGCGGCGATGTCGGCTCAGTCAAAGCGGCGACGGACGCCGGCGCGGCGGCTGCCCGTCGTGTGGGCGAGCTGGTCGGCGTGCACGTCATCCCGCGGCCGGCTGACGACCTGGAGAAGGTGTTTCCCATACGCTGACGCCCCTGTCAGCGCTCACTCCGGGGACGTCGCCTGTGCTTCCTTCGCCGGCGTAGCCCCCCGCCGGGACTTCTGAGCGCTCCTTCATTTCCCACGACGAGCATCGGCTGGCGCGGGTTCTTCAGCAGGTTGAAGAACGCGCCTGCGTCGGTCCGCGCGTAGATCTCCCGGCCGTCAGTGAGCAGCTGGACATGCTCCCTTCGGGAGCCTCTCGCGCCAGGGCCGCCGCCGCCGGTCGCCTCGAAGAGGCGCTCGCCGAACTGCTCCCGAAGAATCGTGACGACTTTGTGGAGCTGGCGAATCGAGAACCCACGCCGGCGCAGGTCACCAAGCACGAGCAGCTCGAACAGATCGATCGGCGTGTACCGTCGCTCCGTGTATCCCCCGGCGGGCGTGCGATGAGGCCGGATGGCCGGCGGCAGCAGCCCACTGGCATCCCAGAGCTGTAGCTGCCGCGCGCTCAGACCGCTCATGGCTGCCACCTCGCGAGAGGAATACGTCTTCTTCAACTGCATCGGGAAGTCGACAGGCGGACTCGGAGGGGCTCGACTACTCCGGCTTGAGAGCGCGCACCTCGTCCAGTCTGATGCGCGCAGCCTCGACGGCATCGAGCGCTTCCGTTTGGAGCTCGGCCACCTCCGAACCTTCGACCGGACCGGCAAAGGCTCCGCCGGCGATGGTGCGATGATACGCGCGCTCGGCCTGCTGGAGCGCCTCGAGGGCGGCAGCGTGCTCGCGCTGCCAATCGAGCCACCGCGTGAGCCGCGAGACCGCCTCGTCCTTCGTGGGCGCCGCGCACTCGATGCCGAACGGATCGCCGTTGTCGTCGCGGAAGGCGCGAGCAACCCATTGGCCCTCCCGCTCGCGGCAGATGATACGCGGGATCACAGCGCGCCAAACCTGGCCGGGGCGAGCGGCGCCAGCATCGGATCCACGCGGTTCTCGAGGAGCACATCGCCTACCAGATGAGCCGTCAGCGGCGCGAGGAGCACACCGTTTCTATAATGGCCGGTGGCATACACGAGGTTCGGCAGCACGCTCGACTGACCGACGATTGGCAGACCATCGGCCGTTGCCGGTCGGAAGCCCACGCGGGCGCCACTGAAGCCGGCGGACATTGCGTGCGGGGTCACGTCGCTCGCGGCTTCGAGCAGGCCGCGAACGCCGGCGACCGTCGCGCGCTCGTCGAACCCCACCTCCTCCACCGTAGCGCCCACCAGCGCCGTCCCGTCTCTCCATGGGACGAGATAGCACCGGCTGCTCCAGGTGACGCGCCGGAGCGGCGTGCCTGTCCACGATAGCGCCAGCAGTTGTCCCCGCACCGGGCGAACAGGCGGAGCCGCGCTTACACCTGCGATGCCGATCTCGCCCGTCCAGCTCCCGGCGGCGAGGACGACGGCGTCGCAGGTCAGCGCGCTCGTGCTGGTATGGACGATGGCTTCTTTTTCCCGCGTCGCGATGCGGCGAACGGGGCTCAATTCAAGCAGCCGCGCCCCTTTTCGCACCGCTGCCGTCGCCAGCGCGCGTGTGAACTCGGACGCGACGACAAAGCCATGTGCCTCCACGAGCAAGGCGCCGAGCGCACCGGGGCCGATGTGCGGCTCCTCGGAGCGGGCAGCCGCCGCGTCGAGGAGCTCGGCCGGCACGTGACGGCGCTCGAGGAACGCCGCCGTCTGGTTGAGCGCTCGAAGATCCTTCTCGTCGAACGCGACATCGAGTGTTCCGCTGCGGCAATATTCGATGGCGGTACCACTCTCCTCCGAGGCAGACGCCACGAAGTCGTCGTAGAGGCTCAAGCTGCGGACACCGAGATCCAGCAGCGGTGTGCCCTCGCGGGCCTCAATGTAAGGCGCGAGGACGCCCGCCGATGCCTGCGTGGCGCCCCCTCCGACCGGCCGGGCATCAATCACTCGGACCGACGCGCCGCGCCGCGCCAGCTCATAGGCGACGGCGCAGCCGATGATGCCGGCGCCGACGATCACGACCTCCATCGGTACTCGGTACTCGGTACTCGTAGCTCGTGACTAATCATCTATTGAGTCGGACGGGCATCTGGAGGCGGTTTTCCTGCGTCGAGGTCGTTCCAGTTCATGATCGCGTTGAAGCCGAGCATGTAGGTGCCCTGGGTCTGCCAACGCCAGAAGGGACGGATGGCAAACATCACAACATGTCCTTTGCCGAGCGCGTGATCGATGGCCGCCGCGCGATTGGTCAGGAACTGACCGTTGGCGAGCGTGCCCGAGAGCAGCAGGTTGCTGGCGTCAGACGAGAACTGCATGATGACGCGCGGACGCGTTTCGTCGAGCGTGATCCCGAACTGGGTCGCGAGCTGCCGCATCTGTGCGACGTCGTCCGCCGGCGGCCGCTCACCGCGTCCGGCCGCTGCGCCGCTTTCGCCGGTCCCCGCGGTTTCGGGCGCGAAGGGCTGAATCCTTAGCGGCACCGCGTTGGGCGTCACGTTCTGACCCATCCCGGCATTCGGATTCGCGCCCGGCGCGCCGCCGCGACCGCCGCCGCCGAACCCGCCAAATCCGCCTACCCCGCCGCTCGCCGCGCGAAGCACCGGCGCCTGATTGAAGTAGACGGGCAGCTCGGCGCCACTGTATCCGTACGCGACCGGGCTCTTCATGTCGCTGATCTTGCCTCGCAGGATCGATCCGCGAACGAATAGTGGCGCCGGTTCTTCGACCGTCACGCCGGTCGTCAACCCGTACTCCGGAAAGATCACCGCCGTCGATCCTTCGGTGATGAGCGTCCCGCCCTGTTGCACGAACTTCGCAAGCTCGAGGAGCCCTTCGATGCCCATGCCTCCGCGGATGTCATCGCTCTGATCGATCGCGCCGATATTGGGAAACTCCGCAGTCTTCTTGTAGGGGAGCGGTGTGGTGCCGGTCATGGGCATGCCGTTGACCTGCGAGACCGCGCTGCCGCCTACATGGGGGAAGACGATGACGTCGTACTGCGATCGCAGGTTGCCGGCCTTCAGTTTTTGATCTGCGAAGTAGGTGTACGGCACGCCGAACGTGTCGAGCGCAGCGCGCCACCAGCCTTCGTCCTGCGTCCGCGTCCAACTGTGGACGTAGCCGATGCGCGGGACGTCGAGGTCGTGGGTCTTGACGCTCGGCGCAGAAGCAACCGCCCAGGCAGAAAGACCCAGATCTTTCAGCATCGGCTCGAGCCGCGAGCGATCGGCGTTTGGGATGATGATGGAGCCCGCGCGGAACGAATGCCCCGCCAGCTCGAAGTCATCCTCGGCGGCCCTCATTGGAACGTCTTTGTTCCGGAATCGGAACGTCACGATATTGTTGTCGGCAGTGTGATCGACGACGAGCACGCTGCCGGTGCCTTCGATTCCGCCGGGCGCCTTCGCGTCGGCAGTCAGCAGCGTCATCCGGCCGCTGTTGTCTGCAGCGAGCAGTGCCGGGTCGCTGACGGGCAGAATCTTCACGTCCCGCATGTACTGGAACGTCCAGCCGGTATCGTCGTACGGCGACGGGTTCTGCGGCGGGTAGTTTTGAATCGACAGGTACATATCGGCAAGGGTCCGGAATGGCTGGTCGCCGCGGATGATGTAGTCGCCCGTTTTGATGTCGACGGAACCTGCCTTGAACGCGCTCGACGCTCTCGAGATCTCGAGACCTTGCCTGCGCAGCTCGTTGACGGCGTCGGCGGCGTCCGCCTTGCGGCGCTGCGTCGCAGGAATCACCCAGGCGCAGGTCGGGCCTGTCTTCCCTTTGTCGACGGCGCGTTTGTTCTTCAGCCAGTAGTTCTCGAGGTAGAGCTCCTTGTTCCTGGCCACGTGGTTGAGCGAAAAGAGCAGCGCGGACTCCTGGATGTTCGTGTTGTTGCGGGGGCCCCATTTGATCGACGGCAGCGGAGGATTCGGGCGGAACCATTCTTTGCTCGTCACTGTCGCTCCGGGACGGACTTCGTACGGGTCGGGACCGTAGCTCTGGACCTCGTAGAAGCGGCCGATCGCGTTGTGGCTGTGCGCGATGAAGAACATATAGTTGGGCACCCAGCCATCATAGAAACCGTACGTCCAGACGCCCGGCACGCCGCGTTTGGTCATCTCCATGACGTCGTTCTCAGCGAGCGCCCACCATTCGCTGACGACGATCGGATCGATGTCGTTGTTGTAGGGACCCGTGCCAGTTGAGGCGTAGAGATACGTCTGGGCCTCGTGGAGGTCGTGGATGACCGTCGGGTGCCACTCGAGCGTCTCTTTGGTCACCGTCTGGGTCAGCTTCAGGAACTGCCCCATCCCATCACGATTGTTGTCGTGCTGGACGTATTTGCCCCAATACATGAGCGGGAGCCTGGCTTCGCCCTGCGCGCGTTTCTTGTTGAAGTAATACGTGTCGACTTCCTTCTCCCGCCCGTCGACCTCGATCACCGGAGTGATGAGCGTGATGACGTTGCTCCGGATGTTCTGGATGAACGGTGTCTCCTCGACGATCAGCCGGTAAGCGAGCTCGATCAGCATCTCGGGACCGCCGGTTTCCGGAGAATGCATGCCGCTGATGGCGTAGTAGATCGGCTTGGCCGTCTTCAGGAGCTGCTGGGCGCGCGCATCGGACGTCTTGCGTGGATCGGTCAGCTCGCCAAGCATCTCCCGATACTTGTCGAGGGACTTGAGCGTCCCCTCGTCGGCTATCGCGAGCAGGACGATGTCGCGGCCTTCTTCGGTGGTTCCGACCTTCCAGAATTTTGCGCGGGTGGGCGCAGCCTTCGCGAGCGCCTCGTAGTATCGATAAATGTCCTTGGCGTATGTCAGCTCACCCGGGGCGCCCACGGGGCGCCCGAAGAACTTGAGCGGCGTCGGCACGGTGTCCGAAGCGGGCAGATGGTCGACGAGCTCGGTCGTGATCCGCGGATCCTGCAGGTACTGCTTGATCAGCTTCGTGTACTCGTCGTCGATCTTCTGTCCAGCCGGCTTTGGCTTGGGTTGCGCGTGAACGGGCGTCGAGATGTAGCTCGAGCCGAGAGCGAGCGCCACAATCGCGCCGGCGGCGGCGATTCGGATATGCATTGCCGATCTCCTCAAATCAATCCGCAATCGTAGACCGAAAGACCAAGGGGCAGGAAGGGCTCGCGGCCGGTGGGGCAAGTGGGTCGAGTAGGTCGGGTCGGTCGAGTGGGGCAGGTCGGTCGAGTCGATCGGGCTGCTGTCAGCGAGGGGCGAGCGCGCGTTGCATCACGTCGGGACACTCGGTGATATATCCCGGACCGGGACCTCGAGGCGTGTTGACTTGGGCGAAGCAGAGCATGCGATTGTCTTTGGGCGGTCGATGGGCGCTCGAGCTGTGCTTATAGCCTCCTGGGTACGCCCCGGCAGTAATCGGTACGCCGTAGGGGATGGCATACGGCGACCCATACGCGTAGGGCGGTGGAATGCGGACGCCGTCGCGAAGGCTGGCGTACCAATCCTCGGTGTGAATCGTGTCGGGGCGGTCAGGACCATGACCGACGATGACGACTTGCGGGGCGGAGGCGAGGCCGGAGAGCACGGCCGATTCTCGTTCAGCGGAGACGGCGCGCGCGGCTTCCTCACCCTCCGCACGACCGCTCTTGAGCATGGCGGTGATCAGCGTGTCGCTCAGACCTTCGCGTTTGAGGGTTGCGACCTGTCCGGGTTCTATCGTGAGGACGGTGCGGTCGCGCTCCAGAAGGGCAAGGATGACTGCGTCGGAGACGCCGGCCTTCGACAGCGCCACGAGCTGGTCGACGGTCACGGCTGATGCAAGAACAGGGAATAGAAGCAACGCGAGGAAAACGACCGCGGGCACGAGTGTCACGTGAGGGAGTCGGGTCGGGTCCGGCCGCATGGCTGATCTCGCTGCAACCCGTTGGCCAGGACGAGCGGCCAACCTACAGAGAATTCTAGGCGATTGTGCTCTCGCCCCAGGACATATTTTCATACGAAATGGACAGTTCACCGGTCGAGGTTGCGCGCTAAAATCCCAAGATGCAGGCGTTTAGCACACGCTGCGAACGGACGGGTCAGGTACAGAGATTGCCTGCTTTTCTTATGTGTTTGCCCCGGACGCCCTCCCCGGTGGGCGACCTTTGAGGAGAGTTCTCATGTCGAATCGACTCCCGTTTGCGGCCCTTGCGATCGCGTGTGTGGCAGCGGCTGGCGCAGGCGGATATCTGGCCACCCGGCAAAACACTATTCCCGCGCCGGCGTCTGCGCAGGCAGGGGTGACAGTGCCTTCTGCGGCGGGTTCTGCACCGGACGCGGGGCAGGCCGTGGCGACGGGGGTTGCTTCGGCGCCGCCAGCCCGGCTCGAAACAGAAAACGTGATTGCTGCCCCCTCGAAGTCCAGCGCGACGGAGACCTCGAAGAGCTCGGCGCGGCGAGCCGAACAGGCCACGCGGCCCACGCAATCGCACCAGGCTTACGCACCACGCGACGCCCGCGCCGCGGCGGTGGCCCACCCCGGCGCAGGCGCCATATCGGGCTCCCCAGCGGCCCGTCCGATGTCGCCGCAGCAGGGGCCGCCACCCATGGCCGGGAACCCGCCGGTGCCGGCAAGCGCCGCGCAGCTCCCTGCAGCACAAGCGCCGCCCGCGCCGATGCCGGATCCGTTCGGGCGTCCTGATGATCGTGTCGCGCAAGAACCTGTGCGGCCCGTGGAACCGTTGAAGCCCACGTTCGAAGATCTCGTGATCCCGCGTGACTCGGTCATCGGTCTGAAGACGGAAAACCGTATCTCGAGTGAGACCGCGAAGGTCGAAGATCGCGTGGATGCCCGGGTAACGCGTGATGTGAGAGTCGGCGACCGCGTGGCCATACCGGCCGACGCTCGGGTCATTGGCAGCGTGACGCAAGTGGAGCGTGGCGGCAAGTTCAAGGAGCAGGCACGGCTCGGCATCCGGTTCCATACCATCGTGCTCGCTGACGGGACACAGGTGCCGCTGTCGACTGAAACGATCGTGCGGCTGGGCGACGCACCGGGCAACGGGACGGCCGCGAAGATTGGCGGCGGCGCAGTTGGAGGTGCTATTCTTGGCGCGATCCTGGGCGGCGCGAAGGGCGCAGCGATTGGCGCCACCGCGGGCGCAGGAGCGGGCACGGCAGCGGTGACCGCAGGCGATCGGAGCACAGTGGTTCTCCAACCGGGCACGCAGCTCACCCCGCGCATCTTGTCGCCGGTCACGGTCACCGTGGAACGGTAGAGCTGTGATGGGCTGACGGGCAGGGAGGCCTGCTCGGACAGCACGGCAGCTGGATGGCGGAACGGCGCGTTGGTCCAGTCGATGAGCCGCGTCGGAAAGTGAGGCGTGGGATGAAGATCAATCCATCCGTCGACGTCGGTTTGCGCGTCGTAGGCGTCGCGTTGGGTGTCGCCGCGTTCGTTTTTTCGAGCGCAGCGCAGGCGCGGGGCCAGGAGGTCACGAAACCGACAGTCCCCGGCATTACGAACTTCTCGAAGCTGGAGACGACGGTCGCTTGCGCAGGCGCGACGAAGCCAGAGGCAGTGCCGGCAATCAAGGAGATGGGCTACAAATCGATCATCAGCCTCCGCGTCGAATCCGAACCGGGCGCGGACATCGAGGCTGAGGCGGCGGCGGCCAAGCAAGCCGGCATCGAGTTCATTCATATTCCATTCGTCGCTGCTTCCCCCAGTCCTGCGGCGGCCGATGCGTTCGTCGAGGCGATCACGAAAAGCGACAACACGCCGGCGTTCATCCATTGCGCAAGCGCCAACCGCGCAGCGGCAATGTGGATGATCAAGCGAATGGTCGTGGATAAGTGGGACGCGGAGCGCGCCGGCCAGGAAGCCGCTGCGCTTGGCCTGACCAACGGTCAGCTCAAGACGTTCGCAGTTGACTACGCCGCAGCGCATCAGCGGTAAGGCGTCACCCGATCAACGTGGCTTGTCTAGCCGAGCGTCCCCGGAATCCGAACGCCACGCGTACGATGTAGCTCGGCGGCTGGAGTGAACGCCGGGCGGCCCGCTCCCTCACGGCGCGATTCGCCACACCTCCTTCCAGGTCACGCCGCCGTCCTTCGTCTCCAGTGCGACAGTACCGTCCGGCGGAAAGTTCACCGCGTCCTGTTCTCTATTCGTGAGCGCCGCCAGCAACCGGGGAAGGTGCGGGAAGTGTCCGGCGATGAGAACGTCGCGGGTTACACCGCGGAGGCGATCGTGAATCCAGTGCGGTGGGTCGTCAGGCTGGAGGTCGCGCGTCGCTGAGAAGTCAGCCAAGGCGTTGCACGCCCGCCAGAATGCTTCCGCGGTCTGTTTCGCGCGGAGCTTGCCGCTGTGCCAGACGACGGCCGGCTTGGCGCCGTGCTCTGCTGCACGCGCGGCCAGCGCTTCAACGGCCGCCCTGCCTTCGTCCGACAGCGGCCGCCGCGGGTCGATCTCCGGACCAACGGCTTCACCGTGGTGAACCAGGAAGAGCGTCACGGGCAGAATTATCACGTGATTCGAGATCAGGGACTCGGAATTCGTGGCTGTCACGCTGCGACGCTTCGCTCTTGGAATCGGGTGCGACAATGGGGCGCGCGGCACTCC
>Ga0182041_10002025_pt1 | contig 10403 bp, 8 predicted proteins | sample flu12Cox44000178_FD_125967 | JGI IMG/M metagenome (GOLD analysis project Ga0182041, IMG submission 125967) | Lab enrichment of tropical soil microbial communities from Luquillo Experimental Forest, Puerto Rico - flux8day.12C.oxic.44.000.178 | ecosystem: Environmental > Terrestrial > Soil >...
ACGACGCGGCGCCGCTCGGAAGGAATCCGGGCAATGGTGTCGCGCACGTCGCGCTCGAGCGCGTCGAGCTTCGCCAGATAGGCCGCCGCATTCGCTTCATAATCGGCCTTGCCGGCGGCATCGATCGCGATCAATGCGTCGCGGATGTTGGCGACGTAAATCCTCGCGTTTGCGATGGATTGCCAGGCATGCGGATCGCTCCGGTCATGATCATGCTCGCCCGCGCGCGCAAGCGGCTCGATGCCATTGGTCGCGACAATGATTGCGGCCTTGGTGCCGGACGCTTTCACCAGCCGATCGAGCCAGCCCTCGAAGCCTAGCCCGTTCACCAATACGACCGCCGCATCCGCCACCTTTCTGGCATCCGCCGGCGAAGGCGCATAGACGTGGGCATTGCCGTTTGCCCCCACCAGGGTCGCGACTTCCAGCCGGTCGCCGCCGACGTTTTTGACGAGGTCGCCCAGGATCGAGAAGCTGGCGATCACCTTGAGCTTGCCCGGTGAGCGCCCCTGCGCGGCGGCCGGATCGGGCGCCCAAAAATCGGCCGCGAGCAGGCAGCCGCCGGCAGCCGCCGCCATGACCTGCCGTCGCGTGCGGACGCTTGCTCTGCCTTGCAAAGCTTTCCGCCTCATGCCTCGAGATGGCGTCCGGGGAACAGCTGGCGCAGCAGACCACCGACGCGGCCGAACAGCAGCGAGATCACGTAGAGCGCGCCGGCAACGAGAATGATGGCGGGGCCGGAGGCGACGCCGACGTGGAACGAGAGCAGCAGGCCGGCATAGCCTGCCGCAATGCCGCTTGCGGTCGCAATGGCGATCATCAAGGTGATGTCGCGCGCCCAGAACCGGCCGATGGCCGCCGGCAGCATCATGATCCCCACTGCCAGCAGCGTGCCGAGCGCGTGAAACCCGCTCACCAGATTGATGACCACGAGGGCCAGAAATGCGAGGTGCGCCGGACCGCCGGCGCGGCTGACCGAGCGCATGAAGCCGGGATCGACGCATTCGAGCACCAGCGGACGGTAGATCAAGGCGAGCACCAGCAGGCTGATGCTGGCATTGGCCGCAATCAGCAGGAGGGTCTGGTCGTCGAGCGCAAGCACGTTGCCGAACAGGACATGCAGGAGATCGACGTTGGTGCCCTTGACCGACACGATGGTCACGCCGAGCGCGAGCGAGAGCAGATAGAAAGTGGCCAGCGCCGCATCTTCCTTGAGCTCGGTTGCGCGGGCGACAAGACCGGTGAGCAAGGCGACGACGAACCCGGCAATGAGGCCTCCCGCCGTCATTGCAAACAGGTTGAGGCCCGAGAGCAGGAAGCCGACCGCGGCGCCGGGCAGGATGGCGTGCGCCATCGCGTCGCCAACGAGACTCATGCGCCGCAGCATCAGGAACACGCCGATAGGGCCGGCGCCAAGCGCCAGCGCCAGCGCCCCGGCAAGCGCCCGGCGCATGAACTCGAACTCGGCGAACGGGGCGACGAAGAAGTCGTACGGCATCACGACGCCGCCGCCTGCGCCACGCATTCGTGCGCGTGCTCGTCAAACGCCTCGCACATGCGCCGCGCCAGCAGGAGATTCTCCGGGGTGAGAACGCTCGGCGTGCGCCCCCAGGCCACCGGCTCGCGCGCGAGCAGCAACGTCTCGGGGAAGTGGGTCCGCACGAAATCGATGTCGTGCATGGCGGTGAGTACCGTGCGCTCTTCGCCATGCCAGCGCCGGACCAGATCGAAGAGGTCCGCCGAGGTCTTGGCGTCGACCGCGTTGAACGGCTCATTCAGCACGATCATGCGGGCGTCCTGCAGCAGCAGGCGCGCGAACAGCATGCGCTGCATCTGCCCGCCGGAGAGCGTCGCAATGGCGCGATCCTCGAACCCGGTGAGGCCGACGGCCGCAATGGCCTGCTCGATGGCCGTGCGAGCTCGGCCGCCGATCCCGCCGAAGGAGCCGGCGCGGCGCCACAGGCCCATGGCCACGAGGTCATAGACATTGATCGGGAACGAGCGGTCGATCTCGGCCGCCTGCGGCAGATAGGCGATGTCCTGCGGCAAGAGCGCTCCCCGCTCAATGCGACCCGCCAATGGCTTGAGCGAGCCGACGATGCCCTTGAACAGCGTCGATTTGCCCGCTCCGTTCGGTCCGACCACCGCGACCAATGCGCCAGTATCGACCTTGCCGTCGAGGTGGTGCACCGCGGGGTGGCGGTCATACCCGAGGGTGACGTTGCGAAATTGCAGCGCGCAACCCATCAGCTCGCCTTCATTGCCCAGAGCACGGCCGTCCACAGGACGCCGATCAAGGCGGCGCTGAGCAAAAGCCGCTCCACCACGGACAGCCGCAGGATCGAGGGCGCGATCGAGGCCGGAGGGTGACCGCGACCGGGGTGATCGTGCTGCTGGGGAAAGTGCGTCGGCATGGCGGGTCTCGGGAAAATGTTATAATATAACATTTTCCATTGTCTAGTTGATCGATTCCATAAAACTCGTCATTCCGGGGCGCCGCGAAGCGGCGAACCCGGAATCCAGTAACCCACGCCATTGATTACTAGATTCCGGGCTCTCGACCCACCCCAAGTCGGCTGTTGCCGACTTGGGCACTTAAAGTGCTGATCTCGGGTAAACCCGAGATCAGTGGGCCTCGACCCGGAATGACGCCGAAAAAGTGCGGGCACGGCCAAGGTGCGCGCCATCAGGCCATTGGCGTGAGCCCGAGCCTGTCGAGGAGGCGCAAGTCGCAGTCGCGTTCCGGATTGGGCGTGGTGAGCAGCTTGGGCCCGTAGAAGATGGAGTTGGCGCCGGCAAGAAAGCAGAGCGCCTGCGTCTCCTCGCTCATGTCCTCGCGCCCGGCGGAGAGCCGCACCACCGATTTCGGCAACGCTATGCGCGCAACCGCGATGGTCCGGACGAAATCGAGCGGATCGATCGCCGGCGCGTGCGCGAGCGGGGTTCCTTCGACCTTGACCAGCATGTTGATGGGTACGCTTTCGGGATGCATGGGCAGATTTGCCAGCATCGCGATCAGTCCGGCGCGATCCTCGACCCCCTCGCCCATTCCAATAATGCCGCCGCAGCAGACGTGGATGCCGGCAGCGCGCACGTGCTCGAGCGTGTCGAGGCGATCCTGGTAGGTGCGCGTGGTGATGATCGCGCCATAGTAATCGGGCGAGGTGTCGAGGTTGTGGTTGTAATAGTCGAGGCCGCAGCTTTTGAGCCGCTGCGCCTGCGCGCGCGTGAGCATGCCGAGCGTGGCACAGGTCTCAAGCCCGAGCGCCTTGATGCGCCCGACCATCTCGCAAACCTGGTCGAGATCGCGATCCTTCGGCTCGCGCCAGGCGGCGCCCATGCAGAAACGGCTGGCGCCTGCGTCTTTCGCCGCGCGCGCCTCGGCGACCACGGTCGCAACAGGCATCAGCTTTTCCGCGTTCACGCCGGTGTCGAAGCGTGCGCTCTGCGGACAATAGGCGCAATCCTCCGGGCAGCCTCCGGTCTTGATCGACAGCAGCGTGGAAATCTGCACCTCGCAGGCATCGAAGTGCAGGCGATGGGTCGCTTGCGCGCGAAACATCAGCTCCGGAAACGGCAGCGCGAAGAGCGCGCGCAATTCCTCGCGTGTCCAATCGTGGCGTACCGCGCCAAGGCTTGACGCGCTGCTTTCGGCACGCCCGTCGCACCCGAATGGCAGCGGCGACGAACTCGAAAGAGCCATCACGCCGCGCCTTTCATGGCGGCCTTAACCTTGTCCGGGGTGAACGGCACCGAGCGCAGGCGCACGCCGATTGCATCGAATACGGCATTGGAGATGGCCGACGGCACAACGGCGGCCGCGGGCTCGCCCGCGCCCCACGGCTTCTCGTTCGGCCGATCGATGAGATCGTGGACGATTTCCGGAACCTGCGGAAAGCGCAGGATCGGATAGCTCTCCCAATCGAGGCTCGTCACCATGGATCGGTCGTATCTGAGTTCCTCGATGAGAGTGCGGCTCACGGTCTGGATGACGTTGCCGTCGAGCTGATTTCGCAGCCCATCGGGATTGACGATCTGGCCGCAATCATGCGCGAGATAGACCTTCGCCACCCGGATATCGCCGGTCGACCGCTGGACCTCGATTTCGGCGACCGCCGCGATGTAGGTGCGCGCCAATTCGTATTTGCAGTAGGTGATGCCACGGCCGGCTACCACGTCGCCGCCCTGGTCGCGCTTCGGCGAGGGGCGCTTGTCCCACTTTGCGAGCGCAGCGACGCGGTTGAGCACCTCGATGCCGCGCTTGTCGCTGGGATTGAGATATTTGAGGCGAAACTCGAGCGGATCGGCATCTGCTGCCGCGGCGAGCTCGTCCATGAAGCACTCGTTGGCATAGGTGTTCTGCATGCGACCCGGGGTGCGGATCCAGGAGGGGCGAAACGGCGTGGTCTCGAGCCGATGACAGACCGTCCGCACGTTGGCGAACTTGTAGGGGATCGCCGAGTTCTGGAAGATGTTGCCCGGAGCGGTGTGGTCGTCAGCCGGCATCCCGCTCAGGGTCGCCGCAATTAGCGGCACGTTGAAGCCGTTGGGCGTCTGCTGGGGAATGAAGAAGTCCGACTGCCAGGCCGTGACCTGGCCGGAATCGTCCATGGCCGCGCGCAGATCGATGAGGGTGGGCGGACCTTTGGGGTCCCAGCCGTGCTCGTCGGCGCGCGACCATTGCACGCGTACCGGCCGCTCCACCGCTTTCGCGAGCAACGCCGCGTCCGCCGCCGCGTCCTCGTGCCCGTTACGGCCATAGCAGCCGGAGCCCTCTACATAGAGACAGCGCACGTTCTCGACCGGCATGCCGAACATAGTCGCGAGCTGCTTGCGCAGATTGTGCGTGGCTTGCGACGCCGACCACGACGTGAGCTTGCCGTCCCGAAACTCCGCCACCGCGCATGACGGGCCGATCGATCCGTGGGTGTGGATGGCAAAATCGTAGGTCGCCTTGAGCGTTTTCACGCCGTCGCGGCCGAGCGCCGCTTCGGTGTCGCCGACATTGCTGGTCGTCTCCTCCTTGATGATCTTGCTCGCACGCACATGCTCCCACAGCATTGCCGCATCCGGCAGCGTTTGCGACTTCGACCATGACGTCTTGAGCTTGCGCGCGCCCTTGACCGCACCCCACTCGCTCTCGGCGACCACGCCCAGAAAATTGCCCTGCCGCACGATCTTCACCACGCCGGCAACATCCTTGATCGACGCCTCGTCGACGCCTTCGAGCCGGGCCCCGAATGCCGGCGGACGGATGACGCGCCCGTGCAGCATGCCAGGCGCGCGAAAGTCCTGCATGAACGTGAAAGCGCCGGTCACCTTGTCCGGGATGTCGACGCGCGGCACCGGCTTGCCCACGATCTTGTAGTCCTTTGGATCCTTGACCGGTGCGGGCTTTGCGTGATCGAGATTGAGCGCGAAGGTCTTGTTTCCGATCAGCTCGCCGTAGCTGACGCGCTTGCTCGCCGCGGTGACGACCCCGTCGGCCACCTTGAGGTCCTCCTTGCGGACTCCCAGCCGCCTGGCGGCCTCCTCGAGGAGGGCCGCCCTGGCGGTCGCAGCGGCATTGCGCAGCTGTACCCCTCCGATCTGGATGGAAAGGCTCCCCCAGGTGGGCCCCTGGTCGGGAGTGAGCGTGGTATCGCCCTGGACAAGCCTGATCATGGAGAGCGGCACATCGAGCTCCTCGGCGACGATCTGCGGCAGCGCCGTCGCCACCCCGGTGCCGAGATCGACCTTGCCGGAATAGACGGTCACCAGCCCGTGAGCGTCGACGGCGAGAAAGGAGTCGACCTCGGTGAGTGCCACCGGCTTTGCCGCTGCCGCCTGTGCCCCTGCCCGATCAGGTGCGCCGGCGAGCGAGAAGCTGACGATGAGGGCGCCGCTACCCTGGAGAATATCGCGTCTTGAAACATGCATGTTCATGATCGCCTCCCCTTACGCAGCGGCCGCCCGCATGACCGCCTTGACGATGCGCGCATGCGTGCCACAACGGCAGAGATTGTCGGCGAGCGCGTCCTTGACCTGAGCTTCGGTCGGCTTTTTGGTCGTCGCCAGGAATGCGGCCGACTGCATGATCATGCCGTTGATGCAGTAGCCGCACTGCACCGCCTGCTCATCGATGAAGGCGCGCTGCACGGGGTGCAGCTTGCCCGCGGTGGAAAGCCCTTCGAGCGTGACCACCTTCTGCTGCGCGGTCAGCGAAGACAGCGGCGTGACGCATGAGCGGACTGCCTTGCCATCGATGTGCACCGTGCAGGCACCGCATTGCGCGAGCCCGCAGCCGAAACGCGGCCCATGCAGCGCGAGGTTGTCACGCAGCGCGTACAGGAGCGGCATTTCGGGATCGTCGATGCTGATCTGGACAGGCCTGCCGTTGACGTTGAGCGATTTCCGTTGAGCCATATCATCCTCCCAAGCTGCCCAACCCAAGATCGTTTGCGATACCTTTAGCCCTGGCGGCGAGCTTCGGCCAGAGTCATGCCGCAATCAGAAATATTCCCCGTGGTCCGGCTTGCGCTATCCTCCGGGTCCATTGCCCAGGAAAATTCATGACACCGGTATCGAACCGCCAAGTCCGCCTCAAATCGCGGCCGACCGGCATTCCGCAGGCCACCCATTTCGAGATCGTCGAGGCCGCGTTACCGCAGCTCGCGGACAAAGAGTTCCTGGTCCGCAACGAGTATCTTTCGGTCGAGCCGGCCATGCGCGGATGGGTCTCAGCCGTCCCCAACTACTCGACGCCCGTCGCTGTCGGGGAAGTCATGCGCGCGTTTGCGGCGGTACCATCGTTGCCTCCCGCCACCCGGGCTATGCCGAAGGAGAGGCGGTCATGGGAATGCTGGGCTGGCAGGAATATGCGATCTCCGACGGCGGCTCGGTCACGCGCAAAGTGAAAGAAAAGGACCTGCCGCTCTCGCTGTCGCTCGGGATTCTCGGTCTCAACGGCGTCACCGCCTATTTCGGACTTCTGGAGATCGGGCAGCCGCGCTCGGGCGACACCGTAGTCGTTTCGACGGCGGCGGGCGCAGTCGGATCGGCGGTCGGGCAGATCGCGAGGCTGATGGGATGCCGGACCGTCGGGTTGACCGGGGGCGCGGTCAAGGCCAAGCTGTGCCGCGAGGAATTCGGCTATGACGAGGCCATCGATTACAAGGCCGGTGATCTCGCCGAGGCGCTGTCGGCGTCATGTCCGCGCGGCGTCGATGTGTATTTCGACAATACGGCGGGCGCGATCAGCGATGCGGTGTTGGCGCAACTCGCCGTGGGCGCCCGAGTGGTAATCTGCGGAACTGCCGCGGTCGCAGGCTGGGAGCCGCCGCCTGCCGGCCCGCGCGTCGAGCGATATCTGCTGGTGAAGCGCGCGCGCATGGCTGGCTTTATCGTGTTCGATTATCGGCACCGTTACGAAGAGGCGGTCACGCGGTTGGTGGCCTGGGTGCGCCAGGGCCGCATCCGTTACCGCGAGGATCATCGTGGAGGGGATCGAAAGCTGCCCCGACGCCATCGCCGAGCTTTATCGCGGCGAGAATCTGGGCAAACGGCTGGTCCGTCTTCGCCACTCGTGAATGGGATGAATTACGCTGGAAGCTCGCAAGGGAGGTAAGCAAGATGATGGTTGATGGGGCATGGCTGCCGCTTCTCGCAGTCGCGATCCTGGCATTTATCTGGGCCGTCGTACTCTGGGGATCGAGGTATCTCGGCCCGCAATAGCTTCAAGGCCCGCCCAGGCCTGTGACTCCGGCAAAGGTGGGCTTTTAGCCAGTCCCGCTGTGCGAATGGCGATGCCTATTCGGCTGCAACCCGCGCCGCCGGCTCCACGCGCTCGACCTTGGCTGCACAATACTTGAACTCGGGGATTTTCCCGAACGGGTCGAGCGCCGGATTGGTGAGAAGGTTCGCCGCCGCTTCCACGAATGCGAACGGGATGAACACGACCCCGTCGGGGATGGCATCGTCCTGGCGCGCCGAGAGCTCGATCGAGCCGCGGCGGGTGGAAACCCGTACCAGGTCGCCGGGCGCAATGCCGAGCCGCGCGATGGTGCCGCGCGAGACATTGGCGACCGCGCCCGGCTCCAGTGCGTCGAGGGTGGCGGCGCGCCGGGTCATGGCGCCGGTGTGCCAATGCTCGAGCTGGCGGCCGGTCGAGAGCACGAACGGGAACTCGGCATCCGGGCGTTCGTCAGGCGGGAGGATCTTCGCCGGCACGAGCTTGCCGCGGCCGTCTTGCGTGGGGAATCGATCGCCGAACACGACGTCATGTCCCGGCTTGTCCGGTGCATCGGAGGGATAGGTGACGGCGCTCTCCTTCTCGATGCGATCCCAGGATATGTTGGCGAGCGCGGGCATCAACGAGGCCATCTCGGTGTAGATCTCGCCCGGATTCCGGTAGTTCCAGTCAAGCCCGATGCGGCGCGCGATCTCCTGCGTGACCTGCCAATCGAGCCGGGCCTCGCCGGGCAGGGGAAGCGCCGGGCGCCCCATCTGCACCTGCCGGTTGGTATTCGTCACGGTGCCGTGCTTCTCCGGCCAGGCCGACGCCGGCAGGATCACGTCCGCATGAAAGGCGGTCTCGGTGAGGAAGATATCCTGCACCACCAGATGCTCGAGATGGGCGAGCGCCTCGCGCGCATGATTGAGGTCGGGATCCGACATCGCGGGGTTCTCGCCGAGAACGTACATGCCCTTGATCACGTCGGCATGCACCGCCTTCATGATCTCAACCACGGTGAGACCGCGCTTGGGATCGAGCTTGGCGCCCCAGGCTTGTTCCACGACGGCGCGAATTACCGGGTTATCGACCGCGCGATAGTCCGGGAAGAACATCGGAATGAGACCGGCGTCAGAAGCGCCTTGCACGTGGTTCTGACCGCGCACGGGATGCAGCCCGGTGCCCGGCCGGCCGATCTGGCCGGTGATCAGCGACAGCGCGATCAGGCAGCGCGCATTGTCGGTGCCGTGGGTATGCTGGGAGATTCCCATGCCCCAGAAGATGATCGCCGCTTTGGCGCGGGCGAATTTGCGCGCCACGGTGCGAATGACGTCGGCCTCGATGCCGCAGATCGACGCCATCTCTTCCGGCGTGTAATCCTTGATGCTTTCGGCGAATTGTTTGAAGCCCTCGACGTAGGTTTGAATGTACTGCTCGTCGTAAAGTTTCTCAGCGACAATGGTGTTGAGCATGCCGTTGAGCAAAGCTACGTCGGTGCCGTTCTTGAATTGCAGCATGTGCGAGGCGTGCCGCTTGAGCGCTTGCCCACGCGGATCGGCGACGATCAGCGTCGCGCCGCGCTTGGCCGCCTGCTTGAAATAAGTCGCGGCAACGGGATGATTTTCGGTCGGGTTCGCCCCGATCACGAAAATGACTTCCGAATTCTTGCACTCATTGAAGGTCGCCGACACCGCGCCCGAGCCGATGCCCTCCATCAACGCGGCCACCGACGATGCGTGACATAGCCGCGTGCAATGATCGACATTGTTGGTGCCGAAGCCGGTGCGGACGAGTTTTTGGAACAGATAGGCTTCTTCGTTCGATCCTTTTGCCGAGCCGAAGCCGGCGAGCGCCCGCGGGCCGTCGCGGTCGCGGATTTTTTTCAAGCCGGCGGCGGCGCGATCGAGCGCTTCTTCCCAGCTTGCCTCGCGAAAATGCGTCCAGGGATTCGACGGATCGATCTCTTCGTGCGGAATCTTCGGCACGCCGTCCTTGCGGATCATCGGCTTTAAAAGTCGCTGCGGATTATGGACGTAGTCGAAGCCGAAGCGGCCCTTGATGCAGAGCCGATTCTCGTTGGCCGGTCCGTCGCGGCCGGTGACGTAAAGAAGCTTGTCGTCCTTGATGTGATAAGTGAGCTGGCAGCCGACGCCGCAATAAGGACAGACGCTATCGACCGTGCGGTCCGCTTTCCCGGTAAACACATTGCGCGCGTCGACCAGCGTCGCCGGCATCAGGGCGCCGGTCGGACAGGCCTGCACGCATTCGCCGCAGGCGACGCAAGTCGAAGCGCCCATGGGGTCGTCGAAATCGAACACGATCTTCTCGCCGTGGCCGCGGCCGGCCATGCCGATGACGTCATTGACCTGGACTTCACGGCAGGCGCGGACACACAGATTGCAATGAATGCAGGCATCGAGATTGACCGCCATCGCCGGGTGCGAACGGTCGGGCGCGGGCGTTTCACGCCGTGGAAAACGGCCCTGTGCGATCTCAAGCCGGGTGGCGATTTTCCAGAGTTCGGAATCCGGATCGTGCGCCACCTCGCGCGCCGGCTGATCGGTGAGCAGAAGTTCGGCGACCATTTTTCGCGCGGTTTTGGCACGATCGGTCTGCGTGCGCACCTTCATGCCGGGAGACGGCGCGCGGATGCAGCTTGCCGCCAGCACCCGCTCGCCTTCGATTTCGACCA
>Ga0182041_10002032_pt1 | contig 10377 bp, 8 predicted proteins | sample flu12Cox44000178_FD_125967 | JGI IMG/M metagenome (GOLD analysis project Ga0182041, IMG submission 125967) | Lab enrichment of tropical soil microbial communities from Luquillo Experimental Forest, Puerto Rico - flux8day.12C.oxic.44.000.178 | ecosystem: Environmental > Terrestrial > Soil >...
CACGGCGCCGCGCCCTTTGTCCAGCTTGGCCTCGAGCACGGTGCCCGTCGCGCTGCGCTTCGGGTTCGCCTTCAGCTCGCCGATCTCCGACACGAGCAGGATCATCTCGAGCAACAGATCGAGGTTCGTCTTCTTCTTTGCCGAGACCTCGACGGTGACCGTCTTTCCGCCCCATTCTTCCGGCATCAGATCGAGCTCGGTCAGCTCGCGCTTGACGCGCTCGGGATTCGCGTTGGGCTTGTCGATTTTGTTGATCGCCACGATGATCGGCACGTTCGCCGCCTTCGCGTGATCAATCGCCTCCCGCGTTTGCGGCATGACGCCATCGTCGGCTGCGACCACGAGGACGACGATGTCAGTGACTTTGGCTCCGCGGGCGCGCATGAGGGTGAACGCTTCATGGCCCGGCGTGTCGAGGAACACGATGTTCTTGCCATTGATGGTCACGTGGTACGCGCCGATGTGCTGGGTGATGCCGCCGGCCTCGCGCTCGGCCACGCGCGCTTCGCGAATTGCATCGAGCAAGCTGGTCTTGCCGTGGTCGACATGGCCCATCACGGTGACCACGGGCGCGCGCGTGACGACGTCCTCGGGGTGCGCTTCGCTGTCCACGTGCAGCAGCTCTTCCTCGAAGCTCCGCATCTGCACGTCAGCCCCGAACTCACGCGCGATCATGGTTGCGGTCTCGGTGTCGAGGGTGCTGTTGATCGTCAGCATGAGCCGCTTCATGAGCAGCTTCGCGAGAACGTCCTTCACGCGAATGTCGAGCTTGTCCGCGAGATCTTTGACGGTCATGCCCTCGGCCAGCGTAATCGTGCGGCTTACAGGGGGCGGCGTCGCCGGCGGCGGCGGCGCAACGGGTCGCGGCGGCTGCTCGCGGCGCGGTGCCGGGGAAGGGCGCTGACCCTGTGACCCGCCGGGGCGCTGACCCGTATACGGGAGACGACTCGGCATTGCGGGCCGCGCGGGATATGCCTGTCCTGGACGAGCCGTGCTGCTCGGCTGCTGGCTGCGAATGGGCTGCGACGGCAGCGGGCGCGGGCCGCCAACAGGCGCTTGGGGGCGCGGCACGTACGACGGTCGCGGCACCGGTGCAGCAGGGCGTGCAGTCGGCTGCGCACCCGGCCGAGCCGGAGGGGCGTGCACTCCCGCTGCGCTTGCGGCAGCTGCGCTGGGTCCGCCGGGCGCGCTTGCTGCGGGCCGCGCAACGGACGCGGGCGCAGGGCGCTCAACTTTGGGCGCCTGTTTCGGAACGATCCGGGGTGTCGGAGCGGTCGGCAGCGGAGGCGTGGGCGTTGTCGGACGCTGCTCTTCGATCCGCAGCCGCAGGGTTGGCGGCACCACGCGGCCAGGCTTTGCCGGCGGCAGCGGCTCCGCTGTTGTCGCTGCCGAGGCGGCAATCGTCGCGGACTCGGCACGGGGCAGGGGTTCAATTGGTGCCGTTGGAACGCCGGCCTCGGCCCGCGCTCTCGCCGACGGCTGGACGACCTCGCGCGGCGGCGCCGACGCGGGAGCCATCCCCGCGCTGGCACCTCCAGCGCCTGCAAGGCTCCCCGCGACAGCCGCCGCCCCCGCGCTCCCCGGTCGCGCGGCCACCACCGTGCCGGATGGCGCAGGCTCGGCGTGGGCTGGTTCCCCAATTCCAACGCGACTGCCGGCTTGTGGAGCTTGTTCGGGCTCCCAGGCGGGTTCCGGTTCGGCCGCGACGACGGGAGGGGCGGCCGGTTTCACCGTCTTCACGAGGCGGGGCGGAGGCAGCACGTGCGCGACAGGCTTCGGCGGCTCGAGTGCCTTCTTACCGGGCGCGGCGCTCTTCCGGCCCTTGGCGGCCGGCACCTCAGCGAAGATGTCGCCGGTCGGCAGCTGGATGTTGCGCTGCTTCGCCAGGCGATCGACGAACTGGCGCGCGACGACCTCCTCGATGGTGCTCGAGGCGCTCTTTACCTCAATGCCGTGATCGCGCTTGAGCAGCGCCGTCACTTCCTGGCTCGTCGTCCCGAGCAGCTCCGCGACCTTGTAAATCCGGACTGTTGACAAGCTATGCCCTCAAATCGAATGCGGACGCGCTATTCTGCCGACTCTTCGGCGGGGGCGTCCCCGCGCACGGCCGACAGGATTTTCTCCGCTGTTTTCTCGCCGATACCGGGAATTTCCGAGAGCTGGCCAGTCGTCGCGGCCGCCAGCGCGTCCTGGGTCGCGAAGCCCGCCTCGACCAGCTTTCGAACGGTCTTCTCGCCGACACCGGCCAGCGTGTACGGGAGCGGCGAATCGGCTGGAGCGGCTTCCGCCGGGCTCGGATCCTCGGACTCGGCAGCGCCGGCCGGCTCGGCGCCCCCGGCTTCGAGCTCTCCGAACTGTGCCTCCACCTCCCGCCGCTTCTCCTCTTCACTCTTGATGTCTATTCGCCAACCCGTCAGCTTCGCCGCCAGCCTGACGTTCTGGCCTTTCTTGCCGATGGCGAGAGACAGCTGCTTGTCCTCGACGATGACTTCCATCACGCGCTCTTTGTCATCGACGATCGACACGCGCTGCACCTTCGCCGGCGAGAGCGCGTTGGTGACAAAGGCGATCGGGTCCTCGGACCACTCGACGATGTCGATCTTCTCGCCGCGCAGCTCGCGGATGATGGACTGAACCCGCGTGCCCTTCATGCCGACGCAGGCGCCAACCGGATCCACGTCGCGCTCCCGCGAGAAGACCGCGACCTTCGCGCGATCACCCGCTTCTCGGACCGCGCCCCTGATCATCACGGTGCCATCGTAGATTTCGGGCACCTCCTGCTCGAACAGCTTGATGAGCAGCGCGGGGTCGGTGCGCGAAAGCATGATCTGCGGCCCCTTCGCCCCGCGGTTCACCCCCTTGATGACGGCGCGGACGCGGTCACCGGGATTGTAGCTCTCCGCGCGCGACTGCTCCTTGCGAGGGATCACCGCTTCGTTCCGGCCGATCTCGACGACGATGTCGCCGTTCTCGAAGCGCTTGATCGTGGCGTTTTGAACCTCGCCCACGCGCTGGCTGAACTCGGCGTACACGTTCTCGCGCTCGGCCTCACGAACCTTCTGGAAGATCACCTGCTTGGCCGTCTGTGCGGCGATTCGGCCCAGGACTTCGGTCGGCTTCGGGAACTCCATCTCGTCGCCCAGCTCGATGCTGTTGGCGACATCGTCCCCGTAGAGCGGCCGGTACATCTCGCGCGCCTCGTTCAGCGAGATCTCGGTTGCCGAGTTGGTGACGTCCTCGACGACGGTCTTGAGCGCGAAGAGGTCGACCTGGCCCGTCTCGGTGTTGAAGCGCGTCTTGAGGTTCTCGCCGGTCTTGTAAAACTTGCGCGACGCGGTCGCGACCGCCTCCTCGATGGCGCTGATGACGACATCCGGCTCGATGCCTTTTTCTTTTGCCAGCGCTTCAATCGTCTGCTGCAGTGGATTGGCCATGGCTCACTAGAACTCCACCTCTAAATTCGCTCGCGTGATGACCGCCAGCGGCACGCGGTGCCGCCTGTGATCCTCGCCGTCCAAGAACACCCCGTCGCCGTCGACACCGGCGAGCCGGCCCCGCAGAAACGTCTGCCCGTCGATCTTCTCCCGCATCACGATCTTCGCCAGCCGGCCTGTGAACCGTCCGTAGTCCTGCGCGTGGCGCAGCGGCCGGTCCAGCCCAGGCGACGAGACTTCCAATGTGTACGCCGTCGGAACGATGTCCTCGACGTCGAGGACGGCGCTCAAATCGCGGCTGACGCTCGCGCAATCATCCACGCTGACGCTGTCCTCGGCCGTCGCAGACGGTCCAGGCCGATCGATCTGCACGCGGAGCACCATTCCGTGGGCCTCGCGCCGGAACTGAACGTCGAACAACTCGAGCCCGTAGCCTGCGGCCACGCGGCTCGACAAGGTCCGAATCTGGTCGAGGATGCCCTCCCGCAATCGCAGACCTTCCCAAACAAAAAAAGTGGGCACAAGCCCACTTCGGTCCTCCCTCGGTCCCACGTTCGGCCCTACATTCAGGCTCCGAATCAGTAATTATAGCACGGGCGCGCGATCAGGTCATACCCCCGGGCGCCGACGATTTCGACGTCCGTGAAGTCCCCGGACCGAAGGCTGGACGGGTCGCACTCGGTGAGGTAAACCACAGGGTCGATGTCCGGCGCCTGCGTCATCAGGCGGCCTCTCAGCACAAGCTCGTGATGAGACGCCGGGCCGTCCACGATGATCCGCGCCCGATCGCCGACCCTTGCCCGTTGCCGGGCCGCCACCAGCCGCTTCTGGAGCCCCATGACCCGCGACCGGCGTGCGCGCTTGGTCCGGGCGGGCACGTCGTCGGATAGCCTGAACGCGGACGTCCCCTCTTCGTGAGAGTAAGTGAAGACGCCAACGTGGTCGAATCGATGGTCTCTGATAAAGGCGCACAGCGTGTCGACGTCGACGTCGGTCTCGCCGGGAAACCCGACGATAAAGGTTGTCCGCAGCGCCACGCTCGGGACGCGCTCGCGGATGCGGGCCAGCAGCTTGTCGTAAGCCTGCCTCGTCCCCGGCCGCTTCATCCGCTCGAGCACGGGATTCGCTGCGTGCTGGAGCGGCAGATCGATGTACTTGCAGACCTTCTGGCACTCCGCCATCGCCGCCAGCGTCGCCTCGTCGATTGTCGTCGGATACAGATACAAGAGGCGAATCCACTCAAGCCCGTCGACGGCATTCAGCCGGCGCAGGAGCCGGGCGAGCGCGCCGCGCTCCTTCCGATCGATGCCGTAGAACGTCGTGTCCTGGGAGACGAGCAGGAGCTCCTTGACGCCCTGGCCGACGAGGTCGCGGGCTTCGCGGACGATGGAATCCGCAGAACGGCTTCGGTAAGCGCCGCGAAGTGTGGGGATAATGCAGAACGCGCACCTGTAGTCGCATCCCTCGGCGATCTTGACGTACGCGTAGTGCCTGGGCGTCGCCAGGAGCCGCGGAGTGTCAGCGCCGTAGAGGTACGTCGGTCGGGACTCGGAATTCCGCGGCTCGCCGCTGTAAAACGTCAAGGGCGCGACGGTACCGCCCCGGGGGTTGCCTCCCCCCGGGCACGAACCGATCGCGCCGACGATCTCAGGGACCTCGCCCGTGCCGAGCACCGCGTCGATTTCCGGGATCTCCTTTTTGAGTTCCTCGCGATAGCGTTCCGCCAGGCAACCGGTGACGATCAGCCGCCGGCATGCGCCGCCCGTCTTATGCTCGGCCATTTCGAGAATCGTCTCGATCGATTCCTGCTTCGCGGACTCGATGAACGCGCACGTGTTGACGACCAGCACTTCCGCCTGAGTCGCGTCACGCGTGAGCTCATGGCCCGCCTGCTGCGCGAGGCCGAGCATCACTTCGGAATCGACGAGATTCTTCGGACAGCCGAGGGAGACGAGGCCAATTTTCATTCGGTACTCGGTACTCGCAGCTCGTTACTCGTGGCTCGTAGACTCGTGGTTCCTACGGGTACAGTCTATACAACATGCGCGGGTACGGAATGGTCTCGCGCACGTGCTCCAGCTTGCAGATCCAGGCGACGACGCGCTCGATGCCCATGCCGAAGCCACCGTGCGGGACGGTACCGTAGCGCCGCAGATCCAGATACCACTCGAAGGCTTCCCGGGGCAGCTTGTGCTCCTCGATGCGATGGAGGAGGAGATCGAGATCGGCGAGGCGCTCGCCGCCACCGATGATCTCGCCGTAGCCCTCGGGCGCGAGGACGTCGACGCCGAGTGCGACGTCGGGGCGATCGGGATCCGGCTTCATGTAGAACGCCTTCACCGCGACGGGATAACGGTGCACCATGACAGGCCGATCGAACTGCTCCGACAGCGCCGTTTCGTCCGCCCCCCCGAAGTCTCCGCCCCACTCAATCGACAGCCCCTTCTCTCGCAGCAATTTGACGGCATCGTCGTACGACAGCCGGGGGAAGGGCTTCTTGACCGACTCGAGCTTCGAGATGTCGCGCTCCAGAACGGTCAGCTCGCGCCGCCGCCTATTAAGGACGCGGCCCACAACGTCGACGATGAGGTCTTCCGCGAGATCCATGACGTCGTTCAGGTCGGCGTACGCCATCTCGGGCTCGACCATCCAGAACTCGGTAAGATGGCGCCGTGTCTTGGATTTCTCGGCGCGGAACGTCGGCCCGAAGCAGTACACCTTTCCGAGAGCCATGGCGTTGGCCTCGTTATAGAGCTGGCCGCTCTGCGTGAGGTACGCCGTGGTTTCCTCGAAGTATTGCGCAGGGAACAGCGTCGTGGTGCCCTCGCACGCGGCCGGCGTGAAAATCGGCGTGTCCGCGAGTATGAAACCGCGTCCATTGAAGAAGTCACGCACGGCGTTGACGATCTCATGGCGCACGCGCAGGATCGCGTGCTGACGCTCACTGCGGATCCAGAGGTGACGGCGATCGAGCAGATAGTCGACGCCGTGCTCTTTCGGCGTGATGGGGAAGTCGTGCGATCCGCCGACGACATCGAGCCGCTTGATGTCGATCTCATACCCCGTTGGGGCGCGTGGGTCGGCCCGCGCGGTGCCGGTCACGATGATCGACGTTTCCTGTGAGAGATGGTCGGCGGTCCTGAACAGCTCATCTCCGACCGCGGCCTTCGACATGACGCCTTGAATGAAGCCGGTGCCATCGCGGACGATGAGGAAGTGAATCTTCCCACTCGATCGGCGGTTGTGGAGCCAACCTTTGATGGTGACGTCTTCGCCTTCGTGCTTGTCGATATCTTCTATGTAAACTCGAGCCATCGTTGCATTTTCTCACGCGCCTCGCGGGCGCGCGGGAGCGCCTCCTTCATCGTGCCCGCCTCGGTGATGTTGAACAGCAGCGGCCCCTCGTAGCCGATCTTCCGCACCGTCGTCAGGGCCGCGGCCCAGTCGATGGCGCTGTCGATCGGGATGCGCGTCGATACCAGGTGCTCTGCCGACATCTCGATCGCGTCAACGAGCTCGCCCGTCCGTGCCGCGCTCGCGAAGTCGAGGCAGATGCCCACGTTGCCGCCCGGGCTCTCCACGTTCTCCACGAAATGCACCAGCGAGCTGATGGGGCTCATCGACGGCGAGCGCGAGTCGATGGCAATAGTGACCCCGAGCGGCCCTGCCAGCTCTGACAGCCGCTCGACCGTCCGCGTCGCGTCGCGCGGCGGCCCCACGGGTATGACGAGCGCCTTTATCGAGATGCGTCGTGAGGCAACGAGCGCGCTCTCGGCGTCGTTGCCGGGCGGCACCGCGATGCTGTGCAGGACCACGCGCGCCTCGGCCAGCCATTGCTGGAGGTCCGCGACCGCCGCGGGGTTGCCGTACTCAATGTGCCCCGGATGTTCGACCAGCTCGACGATCTCGAACCCGTACGACGCGATCTCGACCAGCGACTCCCGCGCCGCTGCCGCGGGCCAGTGGTCACGGCCGGGATGCCTGCCTCCGTACAGCCGCGTCGACACGCCGAACTGCGGCTTTTGCATCAGCGGATGGGACCGAGGACCACGGACCAGGGACTACGTTAGTGTAGCTCGTCGATGTGCTTGGCCAGCAACTCGCGCAGGCGCGCGAAGCGTGGGTACTTCGCAAGATTGGTCCGGACGTAGCGGAGCGTTCGCGGCATGTACTGAATGTAGACCGGATTGTGGCGCGTAACGGTCTGATACCCGAACGTGCCGAGCGCCTTGAGGTTGCGCTGGAGCGCCATCAGGTCGAACCGCCGGCGGAAGGTGCCGGGATCCTGCTCTTCGGGTGTCCGAGCCTTCAGAGCCAGGAAGTAGGCAATGAGGTCGTCGAGCTCGCGGTCGCTGATGTCGACGTAGGAATCGCGGAGCAGCGAGACCAGGTCGTAGGTGTCAGGGCCCAATCGCGCATCCTGAAAATCGATGATGTACAGGCTCCCGTCGCACAGCATCAGGTTGCGGCTGTGATAATCGCGATGGCAGAGGACCGGTGGCTCGGACGCCAGCTCCCGGACAATCGCCGACCATTCCTCGGCCAGGAGCGCGCGATCGGTCTCGGACAAGCGGCCCCCCCTGTACCCCTCGATGAAGTGCTTCGAGAAGAATTCGAGCTCCCATGTCAGCTTCTCGATATCGAACGAAACCGAGAAGGGCAGAAAACGGTCTGATTTCAACTCGGCGGCGCGGCGCTGCATCAGATCGATGAACGCGACCGCCTGGCGGTACAGCGCGGCGTGCTCCGCTCGCGACGCGGCTCCCAGATGAGCCTGGAGGGTGAGGTCGCCCAGATCCTGAAGTGCCACGATCCCAAGCGCGTCTGAATGGCCGAGGATGCGCGGCACGGGCAGCGGAATCTGTTGCAAGAGCTCCACCACGTTCGCGAAGGACAGCGTCGCGAACTGGATCGGCCCCGCGTGCAGCGCCAGGACAATCGACGTGGCGTCCCGCGTAATGACGCGGAAGTACTTCCGGTCCGACGCGTCGCCCGTCAGCGGGACCACGCGCGCCTCGCGCCCGGCCACCGCGCTCTCGCGCAGATAACGATCGATTCGGTCGCGCAACCCGAGGATGCCCGTGAAGTCGTGAGCCGAGAGGTTCGAGTTCTGAGTCATGGGTCGAAGGGCGTCACCGCGAGCTCATCTTCATGCTGGATGAGGATCGAATGCCGGTAGGCCGCGCCGGCCGGGACGCGGACACCGTCTGCGGCAATGCACGCGTCGAGCGAAGCATTTGCCCCCACCTCCACATCGTCCCAGAGGATCGATCCCGTCACGCGCGCCGAGGGATCGATCTTCGCACGGTGGCCGACGTCGCTCCCGCCTCGGGAGAACGCGGAAAATGCCTGCGCGGTTCGCAGGTAGTCGCTGGCTGTGCCGATGTCCCAGAAGCGGGCGTCCGTGCAAAACGCGTGGACCGAGCCCGGGCGATCGCGAATGAGAGCGTCGTACACGCCGCCGATTGTATCGAGCGGCTCACCCTCGGGCAGGGAGTCGAATACGGACGCGCTGACGACCTGCACGCCCACGAAATGCCACGTGTTCCTCGAGGCCGGGCCCTTACGCGTGAAACCGTTGACACGCCGGCGGCCGTCGACTTCCACCCCGCCATAGCGCTCGAAGTCCCGATTAGGCACAAGCGCGAGCGTGACGCGGGCGTTGGAACCCACATGTGCGGCTTCCAGTGCCGCCAGGCTCACGTCGGTCAGCGTGTCACCGTTGACGAGGAAGAACGTCTCCGCGTCCAGAAGGGGCAGGGCTTTCCGCGGGCCGCCGGCGCTGCCAAGGAGCTTTGGCTGCTCCCAGGAATACCGCAGGCGGGCGCCCAGGTCGCTGGCGTCGCCGACCACGGCGGTCAGCGTTTCGGGGCGATGGTGCAAGTTCATGACGAGCTCGGTGACGCCGTGCGTCGTCAGCCCCGCGACAATGCGACGGATGAGCGGGTCGCCGGCGACAGGCATCGCCGGCTTCGCGCGTTCGTCCGTCAGCGGCCGCAGTCGCATGCCGAATCCGGCCGTCAGGATGAGGGCGTGCGAGATCAACGCGTCAGCTCCGGAGATGGGGTCCCCACGCTGGTACAACCGGTACAAACGGAGCCGGCGCGAGGAGGGCAATCGGGCGGCCCAGCCGCGTGAATGCCCGGCGCACGAACACGTACATCGTGAAGCACTCGAGCGCAAACGGCGGAAAACCGAAGTAGCCGGGGAGAGGCATCTCGAAGACCTTGATGTTCTCCATGATCGGCACTGTGTAGTGCCACTTCGCGCGGGCCCAGTAGTTCCAGAATTCCCAAAGGACGCCGCACAGCAGTCCCCCGAGGGCGAGGTTGACAGCCCGATCGCGCGTGAGCACCTCCGCGCGGAGGCGGCGATTGATTGGGTCGAGGAGAAGGATGAATCCGAGCCAGACCGGGGCGGCGAGGTACCGCGCGATATCTCCAGGAACAAGGAATGGGGACGCGAGCATGAAGATGGCCGTGATGAGGGAGACGGCGGAAAGGGTGGGGGGGCCAGGAACGGCGGGAGCAGGGATCGGGGTTTGTTGATTGGGCGTGCGTGTCATCACGGTGCGACGCCCCAAACTGGGAGCGGTCGCTCGAACCACGGCGACCAGCTCTGCCGCTTCGAAAATTGCCGGCCAGATGGTCGCAAACGCCCAGGCGAAACCAAACTGCCGCAGCCAGAAGCTCTCGATCAGCCCGGAGTAGTACCAGTTGTTGATGACGAGGTTGTAGCCCTCGAAGATGATCCACAGCGGGATCGACACGGCAGCCAGGAGCGCGAACTCGCGGGGGGCCGACTGGATCCAGGAGTCTCCCCGAACGTGGTACACCACACCGTCTGCAAAGAGAATGAATCCTGTCCAGGCAATCGGCGTGTTCCACGTGGCGAACGGCTCGATGCCGGCGAGGGTCGCCGCCTGGGTGACGACCATGATTCC
>Ga0182041_10002034_pt1 | contig 10376 bp, 10 predicted proteins | sample flu12Cox44000178_FD_125967 | JGI IMG/M metagenome (GOLD analysis project Ga0182041, IMG submission 125967) | Lab enrichment of tropical soil microbial communities from Luquillo Experimental Forest, Puerto Rico - flux8day.12C.oxic.44.000.178 | ecosystem: Environmental > Terrestrial > Soil >...
GACGCTCGAGAACGAGCTCAAGCACCGCCAGCAGGTCGAGCGGCCGCGCATTATTCAGCAGATTACGGATGCGCGCACGCACGGCGATCTCTCGGAGAACGCCGAGTATCACGCCGCCAAGGAAACGCAGTCGCACAACGAGACGCGCATTGCCGAGCTCGAGGACAAATTGGCGCGCGCCGAGATCATCGACGTATCCAAGCTCTCGGGCGATACGGTCAAATTCGGCGCAACCGTGACCCTGCTCGACGAGGACACCGACAAGAAGCAGGTCTGGCAGATCGTCGGCGAGCCCGAGGCCGACGCCAAGAAGGGCAAGATTTCCATCACCTCGCCGCTCGCCCGCGCACTGATCGGCAAAACCAAGGGCGCAAACGTGGAGGTGGTGACGCCGAGCGGCGCCAAGGCCTACGAAATTAAGAAGGTCGAGTGGCGGTAGCGCCAACGAAAGGCTGCGGGCCTGCCGGGTTCGCGCGGGGCAGCACCTAATGTCGCGCGCAGCGCACGATCATCAAGGAAAAAGCGAGACGTTCACGACGACGCCACGTTGACGGTCGCCATCCTTGGTCTTGTACTTCACCCGGTAGGTAATCTTAGCCTCCTTGGATGCCGTCAAGTCTTTTGCGGTCAGTACCACCGTGCCGCCCGGTACCTTCTGTGCGCAATTTTGGAGCCGCGGGAGGACCATTTCTTCTCGAATCGAAACTGTCACTTCAGGGGGCCCTTCCAGAATCTCAACGTCAGGGCGGCCGATTACGATCGATTTGCAATTCGTTATGAAATAGACGGGTCCAATGTCGACGCTCTCGCCATTTTTCAAAGCAACGCGCAACGTATTTTGACCATGCGCTGCCGCGCTGCTCAGGAAGAGAGCAACGCCAATTGCAAGAGTCCTGTTTGAACCGTGCATAACCTGCCGCGAAACTCAGCCTCTCATGGGATAAGCGAAAGGTTGTAGACCTGACTGAATTTTCGATCCCCGTCCTTAGTTTTGTAGGTGATCCGAAGGACTAGGCGGCTATAGCTCGCATCTTCTATATCGTTTGCGGTCACGACCAATGTGCCGCCCGGTACTTTATTCGCGCAATTGCCAACGCGAGGGATGACCATGTTCTGCTTGATCGCGGCCGTCACTCCTGGTGGACCTTCAAGGATTTCAACCTCGGGTGTGGTCCTTAGCAAGGATCTGCAATGGGAAACCCAATAGACGTTTCCAACTTCAGTAGTCTCACCGCTCTTCAATGCCAACGTTGCTGATCCCGTTATTGTTTGGGCTTGAGCCGATGGACTGCCCAGGACCGCTGCGAGCAAAATCTGAAAAGCGATATGGAATGCATGCATCTGAGTGCGCATTGCTCGTTCTCCCCAGCAAGACAAGCCGCGGCTAACCCCAGCCGCGCAGACTCGCAGCATAGAATTGCACGCAATACGTGCATTGCCAATGGGCGAATCGCGTGTGCGGTAAGGGGGAAGCTGACGCCCAGCGCGGCAGTATCGCGGAATGAGCGCGGCTTACTCCATCGGTACAATAGGAGCGTCCTTGGAATTGCGCAGTGTCAGCGAGGTCTTCACGTTGCGCACGAGCGGGGCGGCGGTCAGCTCGGCGACGAATGCCTGAAACGTCTTCAGATCGGGCGCCACGCATTTGAGGATGAAATCGACCTCGCCCGATAACATCCAGCATTCGCGCACCAGCGGTTGGCCGCGCACGAACGCCTCGAAGGCATTGAGGTCGGCTTCCGCTTGGCTGGCGAGATGCACCATTGCGAAGACGGTGACCTCGTAGCCGAGCAGCTTCGCGTCGAGTAGCGCACGATAGCCGGTGATGTAGCCCGCCTGTTCGAGCGCCCGCACCCGGCGCAGGCACGGCGGCGCCGAAATGCCGACTCGATGAGCGAGTTCGACATTGGTCATGCGGCCGTCCGTCTGCAATTCCTTGAGGATCTGGCGGTCAATGGCATCGAGTCGGACAGGCACGGCGGTCTCCGAGCAGCCCTCAACATTATTGCTCAACTACGTCGTTCTGCGAAACTTTATTGCGGAGGCTCCATCGCCTTGAGCCCCTGGAGCGCAGAGCTGTGGCCTTCCGGTCTGCATATCTTGCATAGCTGCAGGGAACTCATAAATTGTGCAGAGCACACACGCTTTGCGGCGGCACTTTCCGAACGCCGTTCGGCAACACTCCAAGGAGCCGTCCGGATGGCCACCCACGGCAAACTCATTGTTATGGGGTCAGGACCGGCGGGGTACACCGCCGCGATCTATGGCGCCCGGGCAATGTTGCAGCCGATCCTCATTCAGGGGATCCAACCCGGCGGACAGCTCACCATCACCACTGACGTGGAAAATTATCCGGGCTTTGCCGACGTCATCCAGGGTCCCTGGTTGATGGAGCAGATGCAAAAGCAGGCCGAGCACGTCGGCACGAGATTGGTGACCGATCACGTCAACAAGGTTGACCTCTCCCATCGGCCGTTCCGGCTCGAATGCGATTCCGGCGATCTCTATCTCACTGACGCCCTGATCATTGCCACCGGGGCGCAGGCGCGCTGGCTCGAGCTTCCTTCCGAGCAGAAGTTCAAAGGCTATGGCGTGTCGGCGTGCGCCACCTGCGACGGCTTCTTCTATCGCAACAAGGAAGTCATCGTGGTCGGCGGCGGTAACACCGCAGTGGAAGAGGCGCTGTTTCTCACCAATTTCGCATCGAATGTCACGGTGGTGCATCGGCGCGACCGCTTCCGCGCGGAGAAAATCCTCCAGGACCGGCTGTTTCGGAATCCGAAAATTGCAGTCGTCTGGGATTCGGTGCTGGAGGAGGTCTTGGGCGGCGAGAACCCGCTCAAGGTGAAAGGCGTCGTTCTCCGCAACGTCAAAACCGGCGCCACAACCGAACGGCACGCGGACGGCGTGTTCATCGCGATCGGCCATACGCCGGCATCCGAGCTGTTCGTGGGACAGGTGGAGATGAAGCGCTCGGGCTACATCAAGACCGCGCCGTTTTCGACGGCAACATCGGTGCCAGGCGTGTTTGCCGCCGGCGACGTCACCGATGACGTTTATCGCCAGGCGGTCACCGCCGCGGGCCAAGGCTGCATGGCAGCGCTCGAGGCGGAACGTTTCCTCGCCGCCCAGGGCGAGGCCGAGCCGGCGGTCGCGGCGGAGTGAGCGCCCGATGAAAGCGCAGACCAGCATGGATTGGGACAAGCTCAAGGTCTTCCATGCCGCTGCTGAGGCCGGCAGCTTCACCCATGCTGGCGAGCAGCTCGGGCTGTCGCAGTCCGCGGTGTCGCGGCAGGTTTCCGCGCTGGAACAGGAGCTCGGCGTGTCGCTGTTCCATCGACATGCGCGTGGGCTCATCCTCACCGAGCAAGGCGAGTTGCTTCATCACACGGCGCATGACGTGTTCATGAAGCTCGAAGCGGCGCGGGCAAAGCTCACCGACAGCCGCGAGCGGCCGAACGGCGATCTGCGCGTGACGACGACCCCGGGAATCGGCGTGCATTGGCTCACGCCGCGGTTGGCCGAGTTCGTCGAGCTTTATCCCGATATTCATCTGACGCTGATCACCACGGACGAGGAGCTCGACCTCGCCATGCGTGAGGCGGACGTCGCAATTCGCCTGCGCCTGCCGACTCAGCCCGATCTCATTCAGCGCAAGCTGTTCTCGGTGCGCTTCCATGCCTATGCGTCGCCGGAATATCTCAAGCGGTTCGGTACACCGCGCGCGCTCGACGATCTCGACAATCACCGCGTCCTGCTGCTCGGCGGCACCCCGGTACCGAACTATCTGGAGAACCGCCGGTGGCTGATCGAGGTCGCGCGCAACGGCAAGGGTCCGCGAACGCCCATGCTCACCATCAACAACGTGCTTGGCGTGCTGCGCGCCTGCCAGCGCGGCATCGGCATAGCGTTGCTGCCGGACTATCTGGTCGAAGAAAACGGTGGCCTGGTGCAACTGTTCGGCGAGTCCGACACCATCGCCCTCGATGCTTACTTCGTCTATCCGGAAGAGTTGAAGTCGGTTGCGCGGGTGCAAGTGTTTCGCGATTTTCTCGTCGCAAAGGCGCAGCGCTGGCATTTTTAATCTGCGGAACGGCGTCCGTGTTTTTACGTATGGTCGCGCACACGATCGCGACTGACTCGCGCCGCCGCGAAGTTAATTCGTCATAAATTGCAGAGCCCGCATGGCTGGCATGCGACCCTTCGTGTTGTAGGAGGGAGTTGGCTCTGCATACTCGCGATTCCTGACGGCCGCGGTTGCCCATCCTCCCAGATTGCGATCGCTTCGCTGTCAGCTGTTCCCCTCTGGAAGGTGATTGTCGGCCCCCGCGCCGACAAAACTGCAAACCGGACCCGCAAGGGTCCGGTTTCTTTTTGTTGCGCAGCACTGAGGGCACACCGCCGGGTTGAGCGCCGGCTGGTTGTCAACGAACGCCTTGGCGCTCCGCTGCTGCGGCAAATCACGGTGGCGCCGCCCCCAATATGTCGGATTGCCTGTCGGGTCGACCTGTCGGACACTGATCGAGGAAGTCGGCGGTTTGCTCCCCCGCACGCCGATAGTTCTGCAGCAGGGAGGGTGTAAACGATGACGCGTGCTTGGTTGCCAACGGCTACGCTTTCGGCTCTAGGGCTTGCGACTGCGCTTTCGCTTTGGCCTGCTGTCGCCCAACAGGCGGCGCCGACGCCTCCGCCGCCCACGCCGAATCAGCCGACCTCGGAGTCGGCAAGCAAGCTTCGCGGCATCAATCCCCCGCCCTTCCCGATGGCTGCGGACAAGCTGCCGATCCCGCAGCTCAAGCTCCCCAAGGGCTTCAAGGTCGAGGTGTTCGTGAGCGGGGTGCCGAACGCGCGCTCGCTGCGCCAAGGCGACAAGGGAACGATCTTCGTCAGCAACCGCATTCTCGACAAAGTGTACGCGGTGGTCGCGAAGAACCGCCAGCGCGAGCTCAAAGTTCTGGCCGCGGGGCTGGACCGGCCGAACGGCCTCGCCTTCGCCAACGGGACGCTCTACATCGCCGAAGGCACGAAAATCTCCAAGCTCGAGAACATCGAAGACAAACTCGACAGTCCGCCCAAGCCGGTCGTCATCTACGACCAATTTCCCAGCCACCAGTCGCACGGCTGGAAATTCATAACGCTCGGTCCGGATAACAAGCTTTACATCAATGTGGGCGCGCCCTGTAACATCTGCCTGCCGCCCGACACCAACGGCCAGATCAGGCGCATGAATCTCGACGGCAGCGGCTCCGAGCCCCACGCGCTCGGGGTGCGCAATTCGGTCGGCTTCGATTTCCACCCACTCACAAAGCAGCTCTACTTCACTGACAATGGACGCGATTGGCTCTCCGAAGAATTGCCCAACGACGAGCTCAACCGCATCACGCGGGCGGGACAGCATTTCGGCTATCCCTACTGCCATCAGGGCAACATCCCCGACGATCAGTTCGGCTGGGGACGCCGGTGCAGCGAGTTCGAGCCGCCGGTCGCGTTGCTCGGCCCGCATGCCGGCGCGCTTGGCATGCGCTTCTACACCGGCAGCATGTTCCCGGAGGAGTATCGCAACGCCATTTTCGTTGCCCGACACGGCTCGTGGAACAAGAGCAACAAAATTGGCGGCGACATCGTCGCCGTAAAGCTCAACCCGAACGGAACGGTGAAATCCTGGGAGCCGTTCATGACCGGCTTTCTGCAGGACAACAATTATATCGGCCGCCCGGTCGACGTATTGGTCATGAAGGACGGCTCACTGCTCGTGTCGGATGACTATGCCGGCGCGATCTACCGCATCAGCTACGACGGTCGCCGGGTGGCAGGACGCTGATCATCCCCGGACATTCCCCGTCGCCATCGTGGGAATGGCGGGGCCGCCAGCCCCGCAAGCGCTTTGTATGAAAGCGATTGCGGGCAGGCGGGAAAATGTTGGACACTGACGATCACGGAACCCGATCCGGCCCGGGTGCAAGCACCCGCGCAACGGTGAGGGGCCAGAGTTCCGTATGAGGGAGGATCATCATGACTCACTTGCGTTACTCGCGCGGGCGTGTGCTCGCCGGCACTCTCGCTACGCTGCTGCTTGCGACTTGGGCGGCAACTGCCCAGCAACAAGCCCCGCCCAACCCGTTGCTGGGCCAGCCCGATAATCCTGCCGCAAAGAAGCTAGCGCCGGTTGCACCGCCGCCGCTTGTGACCCCTGCCGAAAAGCTGCCGACCGCCAAGCTCAAGGCGCCAAACGGCTTCAAGATCGAGCTTTATGCGAGCGGCGTCGACAATGCCCGCACGTTGCGGCTCGGCGACAAGGGCACCGTCTTTGTCAGCAACCGGATCAAAGACAAGATCTACGCCATCGTCGACAAGAACGGCAAACGCGAAGTCAAGGTCATCGCATCCGGTCTCTATCGGCCGAATGGCATCGTGCTGCACAACGGCACGCTCTACATTGCCGAGCTTTCGCAGATCTCCAAGATCGATAACATCGAAGCGAACCTCGACAATCCGCCGAAGCCCACCGTCATTTTCAGCGATCTGCCGAAGGACGAGGCCCATGGCTGGAAATATTTGACCATTGGCCCTGACAACAAGCTCTATTTCCAGGTTGGCGCCCCCTGCAACATCTGCATGCCCTCGGAGCGGCACTCCAAGATTTACAAACTCAACCTCGATGGCAGCGGCCTTGAAGTCGTCGCTTCCGGCATTCGCCAGATCGTCGGCATGGACTGGCACCCGACCTTGAAGCAACTCTACTTCACCGAAAACAGTCGCGATTGGCTGTCGGAAGACATACCGCAAGACACGCTCAACCGCGTAACCCAGCCGGGCAAGGACAATTTCGGCTACCCGTACTGCCATCCCGGCGGAATCCCGGACCAGGAGTTCGGCTGGGGTCACTCGTGCGAACAGTTCAGCAAACGCGTCACATTGCTGGGGCCGCACGTGGCGCCGCTCGGCATGCGCTTCTATACCGGCACTATGTTCCCGGCCGCCTACCGCAATCAGATCATCGTCGCGCGGCACGGGTCGTGGAACCGCACCAATAAGGCGGGCGGTGACCTCGTCCTCGTCAAGCTCAAGCCGGACGGAAGCTTCGCCTCGATGGAACCGTTCGTCACCGGTTTCCTCGACAACAACAACTATATCGGCCGCCCGGCCGACGTGCTGGTCATGAAGGACGGCTCACTGCTGGTCTCGGATGACTACAACGGCGCGGTGTACCGCGTCAGCTACGGCAACAGCCGAACCGCCGGCGGCCGTTGAGCATTACGCAAGATCGAGGGCGGCTCGCCGCCCTCGGCCCTTCTCTTCCAGATTTCCCAATTGCCGGGAGCGCGTATGCGCAGCTTTGCTGTGGTGGTGATGCTTGCGGCATTAGCTGCGCTTCCCGTAGGCGCGCAGTCACTCCAGGATCGGCTGCCGACCTGCTTCGCCTGCCATGGTGAGAATGGCACATCGCAGCTGCCCGAAGTGCCTTCCCTGGGCGCACAGCACGCATTCTATACTCTGGTTGAGCTCGTCATGTTCCGCGACAAGCTGCGCGTCACCGAGCCGATGAACCAGATGACCGCCGGACTGAGCGACGACGACCTGCGCAAGGCCGCCGATCTCGTTGCCAATCTGCCGCCGCCGGTGCCGGTGGTGGATACGCCGGATTCCGCGCGCATGGAGAAAGCGCGGGCGCTGGCGGTGCAGAACCGGTGCAACTTCTGTCACCAGGCGAATTATCAGGGCGTCGAGAATGTCCCGCGCCTCGCCGGCCAGCGCGAGGATTACCTGCTCAAGGCGCTGCGCGGCTACAAGGACAATTCGCGGCGCGGCTACGACGCGCAAATGTCCGAAGTCGTCTACGCCATGAAGGACGAGGATTTCGTCGAGCTAGCCTATTTCCTCGCTCGGGTGAAGTGACGCGGCAGGTTTGGGCACATTCGCCTGCGGTCGGCGAACCTCGTCGCTCATCCCGCAGCATAAGCGCGTTCACGCGCGTCCATAGCCCGTCGAAGACGGGCGTGAACGCCCTTATTGACGCGTTATGCGGGAATCCAGAGCCGCTCTCGCTCGGAATTTTTTATCCTGGGTCCCCGCTTTCGCGGGGACGAACGCACGTTGAACGGCTTCGCGTCCTACTCATCGCGACCTGCGATCTCGGCCTGCCAAGGCGCCACCCAGCGCTCCACCGCGCCAATCAAATAATTCAAGCCGATCGCCATCACCATCAGGATCATGATCGGCACGAACATGGTCGCGGTGTCAAAATTGTTCGCCGAGGTGATGATGATCGCACCGAGCCCGGAAATCGAGGTGAAAAATTCCGCGATGACCATGGCCACGACCGCGCGGCCGACCGCAAGCCTGATGCCGGCCATGATATAGGGCAAGGTCGCGGGCAGGATGATCCGGCGCAGGATCACGGAATTCGGCGCGACGAAGGACTTGCCGACCTCGATCAGCGTCTTCGGTACCGCGGTGACGCCGAGCCAGGTGTTGATGGAGATCGGGAATACCGACATGAGGAAGACGACCGCGACCTTGACCGCGAAGCCGAGCCCCAACCAGAGCACGAGCAGCGGCACCAGGGCGACCAGCGGCATGGCATAGCCGGCGGTGATGTAAATCCCGATCGCCGCCTCTACCACGCGAAATCGGCCGGTGACGAGCCCGATCGGGATGCCGATGACGATCGCCAACGCATAGCCCAGCAAGAAGGGGCGCAGGCTGTCGAGCAGCGCCGTCCAAAGCTTCCCCGTGCGAGCGAGCTGCCAAAACGCTTCCGCAATCGCGCTCGGATAGGAGCCAAACACTGGATTGATATCGCGGCCGAATATCTCCCAGGCGCCGAGCAAGACGATGAGCGAGCCGATGGTGATCACCCAATTCGGGAGGGATCGCCTGGGCGCGGCGGTAGCATCCGGCGCGGCCTCGCTCGCAGCCTGCGCACTTCCCGCGTGGACGACGTCGACCATGAGGCGCTCTAATGCACCGTCCGGGTCGGCTCGTGCAACGCCTTCCAGACCCGGTAACGCGTTTCCGCGAATTCCGACATGCCGCGCACGATGCCGAGATCGGGGCGCGGCCGCGCCAGCGGCACACTCATGATCTCCTGCACCATGCCGGCCTTCATTACGACGATGCGATCGGCGATCAGCACCGCCTCGTCGAGATCGTGGGTCACGAACAGGATCGTCTTGCGCGTGCGCCCGTGCAGGTCGAGCAGCTCCGCCTGCATGGTCTCGCGGGTCTGGGCATCGAGCGCGCCGAATGGCTCGTCCATCAGCAGCACCTTGGGGTCGATAGCAAGCGCGCGGGCAATGCCGACGCGTTGCTTCATACCGCCGGAGAGTTGGTGCGGACGACGGTTAAGCGAATCGGAAAGGCCCACCAGCTCGAGATAACGCAAGGCCGTGGCACGCAGCTGCGCTCCTCGCATCCCCTTCATCTCGAGCCCAAACATGACGTTCTGCATGGCCGTGAGCCACGGCAGCAGTTCCGCGAACTGAAACACCATGCCACGATCATGCCCGCAGCCGCTGATTTCGCGGCCATCGACGGTGACTTTACCCGCCGACGCGGTTTCGAGCCCCATGGCGATGCGCAGCGCCGTCGTCTTTCCGCACCCCGAAGGGCCGATCAGGGAAACGATCTCCCCATCACGGACGTTGAAGCTGACGCGGCTTAGTGCGGGCACGACATGCACTTTCCCCTCGATACGCACGACGAACTGCTTGGAGACCTCGTGCAGCGCTACCTCGCCCATTTCAGGCTCCGGCGCCTCGGGCTCATCGCGCCGTGCGCTGTAGCGCCGCGGCACGTGGCTCGCTGTCGACCAGCTTGGCAAGATCGCCGGCCTTCGGAATCTGACCAAGCGCGAGCAGCTGTTGCTGGATCCAGGCAAGCCTGTCCATAGGCAGCGGCAGCTCGGGCGCGATCGCTTGAGTCTTCGCGGCATCGTCGAACACGAAGGCCGGGCGTGGATCGTCGGGCTTGGCATCCGTTGCCTCTACGGTGAGCTTGATCGTCTCGTCGCGGTGCGAGAGCGCGTAGCGTAGCGCCTTCGACTGCGCGGTCAGATAACGGATCGCGTCCTCGCGGCGCGCGGAGAGCACTTTGCCGGTCGAGAAGATGCAGATGCGCACGAAATTCGGCAGGGCATCCTTGCCTTCGACGAGCATCTTTAGCGATCGCGAAGAGGGCAGCGGCAGATATTCGTTCGATACCACCGCGGCATCGACCACGCCGCCGAGCAAAGCCGTATAGCGATCACGATCGCCGCCGACCGCCGCCAGGCGCACGGCGCCAGGGTCGATCTTGAACCTGGTGAGCGCGGCGCGCGCCAGCATATCCGGGAACGAGCCGGGCGACGACACCGCGATGGACTTGCCCTTGAGATC
>Ga0182041_10002040_pt1 | contig 10364 bp, 10 predicted proteins | sample flu12Cox44000178_FD_125967 | JGI IMG/M metagenome (GOLD analysis project Ga0182041, IMG submission 125967) | Lab enrichment of tropical soil microbial communities from Luquillo Experimental Forest, Puerto Rico - flux8day.12C.oxic.44.000.178 | ecosystem: Environmental > Terrestrial > Soil >...
ACCCTGAAGGTGCCCTCATGGCTCGATCCGAGTACCGGTGGGCCACGTCTATGAGGGCGCATGGAAAGCGCGAATGAACGATTTTTGGCTGTCCTGCGGTCATCATCTGACGGATCGCGACGCTAATGGTTGGTTGCTGGTCACTGACGAATTTTTGAAGGCCTATCTGGCGCGTCCGGAGTTAGCTCCGCCGCTCGAGGCCTGCGCGGTCGAGCGCAGATTGCACGCTGCGCTGCTCGCCGATCCACGCCGCCCGGTCGGCAGCGGCGAGATTGCTGCAATTGCGGACGCGGACGCGCGGGAGAATTGGCAGAAAATGTTGGCGTTTCGCGATCATCTGTTGCGTCACGAGACGCTGGAGGCGGCCTATCTCGATCTGATACGCGGGAACGTCGGCAACACGCCGCCGCTTTTCCTCAACCAGCTCGTTCACGTGATTCTGCGAAACGTCCTCGACGGCTGCAGCGACCCGTTCGTAGTCCGTGCGGCGGAGCTTTTCTATCGGCCGCAACGGATGACAACACATCAAGAAGCGCTGATCGCCGCCGACGAGGAGACCATCGCCGGTACGGACCCGGCGCCATTGTCGCCCCTCGTGTCGATGCTTGGCATTCCGATGGGAGCCGAGATCGACATTCTGACGGATCACAACGCAGACAGCTATTGGAGTCGAAGCGACCTTTTCGACATGGCGCTCGATCTCACGGTCGGTCGCCGCGGACTGGCGGCGCTCAGCGAGGCGATCGAGGGGTGGGTGCAACATTTGCTAGCGGTCGACGTCGCGGTGGAGCCGCTGAAGGCGATGCGCGACGTTCCACTGAGGTGGTATATCGGGCTCGACGCGGAAGCCACGCGCATCGGCGATGCTCTGTGGTATGGCGAGGATATCGACGACAAAACGCAACGCCGCGTGGTGGGGCTGTTCCGGCTGACATTCAACAATTCGGAAGAGGATGTGGCCTATCTAATCCTGGCGATGACGGCCGACAAGATGCTGCGCATGAAGCCGCAGAATCTGTTGGTCGGATTGCCGGCTCGGCTTCCGGCCGAGCTCAGATGAGCTCGGTTCCGCCACTGCTGCGCATTGCCGTTGGCGTGGTGGTCGAGCGGCGCAAAGCCACCTCGCCATGGGCTGAAGTCATCTGGCGACCGGTCGCGGTGCTCGGCGGCGTGCCCGATGCGGCTGCCTGGACGCCGCTGGCCATCGACGAAGAAGCGGTGACTTTCTACGCTGGTGAGGCCGAGATCGAACTCTATCGCTCGGAGACCGATAACTACCGCAGAAATCTTGCATCGGCAGCGCCCGCTGTCTGGGTGGCACTGCACGAGACCGGCGGTGACCCACCCTACGCAGTCGCAGCGGTTACCGCGGATCCAGCCGAGGGAGAAGGCTTGACGGAGCCGGGTCAAGGGATCATCGAGGCCGTCGCGATGCCCGAGCCGTTGCGTCGCACCATTGCCGCGTTTGTCGCCGAGCACCATGTCGAACGAGTCTTTGAGAAGCGCATCCGTGATCGCGCAGATCCGGAAGCACTGGCGCGGCACGATGCGCGGTTCAGAAAACGACAATGAGCGCTGACGAAAGCTTTCTCGCGCGATGGGCTCGCCGCAAGCGCGGCGCCGCTCAGCAGGCGCATATCGGCCCGAAACCGAAGAAGACCGGGGACGACGCTGCACCGGAACCCGCTGCGGCCTCTCTCCCGCCGGGGGAAACCCAGTCGCTCGTCGATCCCCAGAGTTTGCCACCGATCGAAACGATCGGCGCCGGATCAGACATCTGTCCATTTCTGGCTACCGGCGTGCCCGCGAATTTGACGCGTGCGGCGCTGCGCCGTGCTTGGTCGGCTGACCCCGCGATCCGCGACTTCATCGGCCTGTCCGAGAATTCATGGGATTTCAATGCGCTTGGCGGCGTACCCGGATTCGGCTCTCTGGCCATGGAAGACGCTCGCCGGCTTCTGGCGCAGATCATAGAAGAAACAAAAGCCCTTGGCCACGCAGGCGAGCGGCTATCGGACGACCAAGCGCCGGTGCCGGACGGCGAATCTCACGAGACGATAGCCGGTTCTGTCGCAGATCAAATGAAGCTCGACCGCGATCCCGACGCCGACCAAGAAAGCCCCATGCCGCGCGGTGGGAGAGGGGATATTGCGGTGCAGCACGAGGGGGAAGAGCGCGAACCGGATCGACCCGAGCCGCGCCGTCGTCACGGCGGCGCCCTTCCCGACTGAACTTTGTCTCCATAGCCTCGGGCTATTGACCAAAATATTAACGAGGTATAACTCTGTTTGAGAACAGGGCAAGACCGTGGGTTCGGGCTTTTCATGAGTGACCCGGGGCTCGACGAAGCTATCCGTGCAGCCGGCGGAGTTACCGAGCTGGCACGCAGGGTCGGCATCTCTCTGACATCCGTCTCCAAGTGGTCGCGCGTCCCTGCAGAGCGGGTGCTGTCGGTTGAAGCCGCGACCGGGGTTGCGCGGGCGATCTTGCGACCGGATCTTTACGGCGAGAATCTCGGCCAGCCCGACGAAGTCGATGCGGCGCGCGCCCGGGAGTACGGGTTGCTCGCAATGCTGTTGGCGCGTTCCCCGGATGCAGCGTTGCTCGGCCAGATCGCCGGGCTTCGCGGCGATGCCACGCCGCTGGGTATTGCGCATGGCCTGTTGGCGCAAACGGCGGACCGTACGAGAGCCGAACAGGTCGAACGCGAGTTTTTCGATCTCTTCATAGGCGTCGGGCGCGGGGAGCTCTTGCCCTACGGTTCGTATTATCTGACCGGCTTTCTCAACGAGCGTCCACTGGCGCGCTTGCGCGAGGATCTGCGTAAACTCGGCGTTGAACGTGTCGAAACGCGATGCGAACCCGAAGACCACGCGGCCATTCTCTGCGAGATCATGGCCGGTCTGATCGGCGGACAGTTTCCGGCAGCAGTCGATAGGCAACGGCAAATTTTCGAGAGCCATCTCGCTCCGTGGATCGGACGCTTCTTTGCCGATCTGGCGGTCGCCGAGGCTGCCGATTTCTACCGCCATGTCGGTGCTGTCGGGCGTCTGTTCATCGAGATTGAAACAGAAGGATTCGCGCTGCCCGGGTGAGCGGGCGGTAAGGGAGGGTGCGACCGTGAAAGCGCAAGGCAAGCTGAGCTTGGGGCGTCGTCAATTCTTTCGTGTGCTCGGTGCCGGTACAGCGGTGGGCGCCGTGGGATCGCTCGCGACTGAGGCAGTGGCCGACAGCGAGAGCAACGACGAGAAGCGCAAGCCTCGCTACAGGGAATCCGACGAGGTCAAAACCTTCTACCGCCTCAATCGTTATCCGAGCTGAGGGAGGCTTCCGTGCTAATCAAAAGGACGGAGCGTGAGGCTTGGCGCGGGAACCTCGCCCTCTTCGCTGGCCAGGTGGATCGCGGCCTCGACCGCCGCACCTTTCTGCGCCGTTCAGGCCTCGTCGCCGGTGGTCTCGGCGGGCTGGGTGCATTGCCGCTCGTCAATGTGCGTCGGGCCGGGGCAGGACCGCCGCCACCCGCCGGCGCACAGGTCGCGATCCGCAAGAGCGTCTGCACGCACTGCGCGGTCGGCTGCACAGTGACGGCCGAGATCGCCAACGGTGTGTGGATCGGTCAGGAGCCGAGTTGGGACAGCCCGATCAACCGCGGTTCGCATTGCGCCAAGGGTGCCTCGGTGCGCGAGCTCGTCTCCGGAGAGCGGCGGCTCAAATACCCCCTAAAGCTGGTGGACGGCCAATGGACCCGAACCAGTTGGGACCAAGCCATTAACGAGATCGGCGACAAGCTGATGACGATCCGCGAGCAATCGAGCCCCGACTCGGTCTACTGGCTCGGCTCTGCGAAATTCACCAACGAGGGTGCCTATCTTTTCCGCAAGCTCGGCGCCTTCTGGGGGACGAACAACACCGATCACCAGGCGCGTATCTGCCATTCCACGACGGTCACCGGCGTAGCCAACACCTGGGGCTACGGGGCGATGACCAACAGCTTCAATGACATCCGGAATTCGAAGACCCAGATCATCTGGGGCGGCAATCCCGCCGAAGCTCATCCCGTGTCCCTGCAACATCTTCTGGAGGGCGCCGAAATCAACAAGGCGAATGTCGTCGTCGTCGATCCGCGCCTGACGCGCACGGCCGCGCACGCCACCGAGTATGTGCGGCTGCGGCCAGGCACCGACATCCCGGTGCTCTATGGGATGATGTGGCACATTCTGCAGAATGGTTGGGAGGACAAGGAGTTCATTGCGCAGCGCGTCTACGGCTTCGAGGATGTGCGCAAGGAAATCGAGAAGTGGACGCCCGAGGAGGTCGAGCGCGTCTCCGGCGTTCCCGGCGAGCAGCTCAAGCGCGTCGCCCAGATGTTTGCCACTGAGAAGCCGGCGACGCTGATCTGGTGCATGGGCCAGACCCAGCACAGCGTCGGCACCGCCAACGTGCGGGCGAGCTGCATCGCGCTGCTCCTCACCGGCAATGTCGGCAAGCCGGGAACCGGCGCGAACATCTTCCGTGGCCACGACAATGTGCAGGGCGCAACCGATGTCGGGCTCGATATCGTGACCTTGCCATTCTACTACGGGCTGGCCGAGGGCGCGTGGCGCCACTGGGGACGCGTCTGGGAGGTCGACTACGACTATCTGCAGTCCCGCTTTGACTCCAAGAAGATCATGGAGACGCCCGGTATTCCGCTGACCCGTTGGTTCGATGCGGTACTGCTGCCGAAGGACCAGGTGGACCAAAAGGACAATGTCCGGGCGATGTTCGTGCAAGGACATGCCAGCAACAGCATCACCCGCATTCCGGAATCGCTGAAGGGCTTACGAAAGCTCGATCTTCTCGTGGTCGCCGACCCGCATCCCACCACCTGGGCGGCGCTGGCGGTCGAGGCGGGACGCAAGGACAACATGTATCTCTTGCCGGCCTGCACCCAGTTCGAGGCGTCGGGGTCGCGCGTCGCGTCGAACCGCTCGCTGCAGTGGGGCGAGCAAATCGTCAAGCCGATCTTCGAGTCGAAAAACGATCTCGAGATCATATACCTGATGGCCAAGAAGCTCGGCTTTGCCGACAGGATGTTCAAGAACATCAAGGTCGAGAACAACCTCCCGCTGGCCGAGGACGTGCTTCGCGAAATGAATCGCGGCAGCTGGTCGACCGGCTATTGCGGGCAGTCGCCGGAGCGCCTCAAGCTCCACATGGCCAACCAGAAAGACTTCGATCTCGTCACGATGCGCGCAACAGACGGCCCGGCCAAAGGCGATTATTACGGTCTGCCGTGGCCGTGCTGGGGCAAGCCGGAGGTCAAGCATCCGGGCACGCCGCTTCTCTACAACACGAACCGCCACGTCATGGACGGCGGCGGCACCTTCCGCGCGCGCTTCGGCGTCGAGCGCGACGGAGTGACCTTGCTCGCAGAGGGCTCTTATTCGCTGGGCTCGGAGATCAAGGACGGCTACCCCGAGTTCACAATGGGGGTCCTAAAGAAACTCGGCTGGGATAACGATCTCACTACCGAAGAGCTTGCGATCATCGAGCGGGTCGCGGGCAGCCCTGACAAAATCGGTACGGTGTCGTGGTCAACTGATCTTTCAGGCGGCATCCAGCGCGTTGCGATGCTGCACGGCTGTGTGCCGTACGGGAATGCGAAGGCGCGCATGAACGCCTTTGGCCTGCCCGACGCGATTCCGGTGCATCGTGAGCCGATCTACACGCCGCGGATCGACCTCGTCGCGAAATACCCCACATTGCCCGATGCCAAGCAGTTCCGGCTGCCCAATATCGGCTTCACGGCGCAAAAGGCGGCGGTCGACAAGGGAATGGCGAAGCAGTTCCCGCTGGTCCTGAGCTCCGGGCGGCTCGTCGAATATGAAGGCGGCGGCGAAGAAACCCGTTCGAACAAATGGCTCGCCGAGCTGCAGCAGGACATGTTCGTCGAGATGAACCCTGCCGACGCCGCCGACCGCGGCATCAAGGACGGGACATGGGTCTGGGTGACGGGCGCGGAGAACAGCTCCAAGGCCAAGATGAAGGCGCTGGTCACCGAACGCGTCGGCAGGGGTGTCGCGTGGATTCCGTTCCACTTCGGCGGTTGGTTCGGCGGCAAAGATCTGCGGTCGAAATATCCGGAAGGCACCGACCCCGTCGTGCTCGGCGAGAGCGCAAACACCATCACTACCTACGGGTATGACCCGGCAACCGGGATGCAGGAACCGAAAGCTACTTTGTGTCAGATCAGAGCGGCTTGAGCGGAGGCAAAAACGATGGCTCGGATGAAATTCCTCTGCGACGCCGACCGGTGCATCGAGTGCAACGCTTGCGTCACCGCCTGCAAGAACGAACACGAAGTGCCCTGGGGCATCAACCGCCGGCGCGTCGTCACGATCAATGACGGCAAGCCGGGCGAGCGGTCCGTGTCGATGGCCTGCATGCATTGCACCGATGCGCCGTGTCAGGCTGTATGTCCGGTAGATGCCTTCTACACCACCGCCGACGGGGTGGTGCTGCATTCGAAAGACATCTGCATCGGCTGCGGTTATTGTTTTTACGCCTGTCCGTTCGGCGCGCCGCAATATCCGCGCATCGGCAATTTCGGCTCGCGCGGCAAGATGGACAAATGCACCTACTGCGCCGGCGGCCCGGAACCGGACGGCAGCATGGCGGAGTACGAGAAATACGGAGCTAACCGTCTGGCCGAAGGAAAGCTGCCGTTGTGCGCCGAGATGTGCTCGACCAGGTCGTTGCTCGCCGGCGACGGCGAGATCATCGCGCAAATCTACAAGGAACGGGTAATCAAGCGCGGCTACGGCTCCGGCGCCTGGGGCTGGAAGACCGCCTACCGCGAGACCATCACTTCATGACACTTCGATAAAGAAGCTCAATCGGGGAGGAAATGGCGTGACCGCGCCTGAAGCAAAGTTTCGCATCATCGTCGGGGCATTGGCGCTCCTTTGGGTTGCCGTGTCTTCGTATCCGGTGGCTGCTCAGCAGCCCACCTCGGTCAATCCGACGAAAAGCGCGGTCAACGAGCAGCAGCTCCTGCAGCAGTTGCAGAGGATTCAGGGCCGCGGCAGCATTCCCGACACGAAATCCTACACGATCGAGCAGCCGGCAGGGCGTGATTGGCGCCATTTCCATGAGGTGATATTGCGCTGGATCGGCGCCATCGCCATCCTCGGCGTTCTTGGGTTGCTCGTCATTTTCTATCTTTTGCGCGGCATGGTCCGCATCGAAAGCGGGCGCTCGGGGCAGACAATCCTACGCTTCAATGCCGCAGAACGTTTCGTGCATTGGATGACCGCGACCTGCTTCATCATACTCGCCTTGTCCGGGCTCAACATCACCTTCGGCAAACCGCTGCTGTTGCCCCTGATGAGCCCCGAGGCCTTCACCGCCTGGTCCGAATGGGCAAAATACGCCCACAATTACCTGAGCTTCCCGTTCACGCTTGGCGTCATCCTGATCTTTTTCATGTGGATCGCCGGCAACATCCCGAACCGGGTCGACATTGAATGGTTCAGGCGTGGCGGCGGCATGATCGGCCATAACCACCCGCCGGCTTACCGCTTCAATGGCGGCCAGAAGCTCATCTATTGGATCGTGGTGCTGGGCGGAAGCGCGATCGCGGTCAGCGGCTATCTGTTGATGTTTCCGTTCTACGGCACCGATATTCAAACCATGCAGAACGCTGAGATGGCCCACGGCGTCATAGCAATGTTATTCATCGCCGCCATGCTCGGTCACATTTACATCGGCACGATCGGTATGGAAGGCGCATTCGAAGCAATGGGTGAGGGCACGATCGACATCAATTGGGCCAAAGAGCACCACGAATTGTGGCTCGAGCACGATGCCCGCGCACGATCAAACCAATTGCGAACACAACCGGCGGAAACGCCCGGCGAGTAGAGCCTTCCACCGTGTGAAGCCCGGATGAACGACCGTTTAGACTTAGAGCCTCGCATCCGTATCCTGCTCGGGTCCTCGATCGCGATCGGGCCAGGAAAAGCCGCGCTTCTGGATGCGATCAGCGAGACTGGGTCAATTGCCGCCGCCGGGCGGCGCATGGGCATGAGCTACCGCCGCGCCTGGCTGCTCGCCAAGACCATGAATGCCTGTTTTCAGGAGCCGCTCATCGAAGCGGCAAAGGGCGGCACCGGAGGCGGCGGTGCCCGGCTCACCGCGATGGGGCGCGAGGTTTTGATGCTCTATCGGGCTATGGAGGACCATGCGGCAGCGGCGGTTACGCTCGACATGGAGAAATTGCGCAGGCTGATGGTGAATCAGCCGCCGGAGGATTGATCCCCTTCACGGGCGATATGCAATAAATACCATATCGGGCTCAGTTTGCTGATGTGATCAATTGGGCGAGTACCCTGTTTGAGGAGGCTCGCCTTGCACGATATTGCCGCCGCCCTCGTTGCTGCGTGGCAGCTTGTTCTTTCGGGCGATCCCACTCTCGTTGGGATCGTCTCGCTCTCGCTCAGTATCAGCCTCACGGCTGTTCTTTTCGCATCCGCGCTCGGGCTGCCGCTCGGCGCTGCGCTCGCGGTGCTGCGATTTCGAGGGCGAAACGCCGGGATTGTAATCGTAAACGCCTTGATGGGGCTGCCGCCGGTGGTTGCGGGCTTGTTCGTCTATGTTCTGCTATCGCGTTCTGGTCCCTTGGGGAACCTCGGACTCCTTTTCACACCAGCGGCTATGGTGATCGCGCAAACGGTACTCGTGACGCCGATCGTGGCGGCAATAGCACGGCAAATCGTCGAGGATCTTTGGGGGGAATATGGCGAACTCTATATCTTCGACGGCGTGGGTCGGGTCCGCACTGTTTGCTCCCTGCTCTGGCTCGGGCGCTTCAGCCTGCTGACGGCAGTACTGGCGGGCGTCGGCCGGGCCGTTGCTGAAGTCGGCGCGATCCTGATTGTCGGGGGCAATATCGCGGGGGTTACCCGCACTATGACAACGGCGATTGCTCTGGAAACAAGCCGGGGCGATCTCGCGCTCGCTCTCGGTCTCGGCATCATCCTCCTGGCCCTAATCCTTGCCGTCAATGCCACGGCGCACTTCGCCGGCGGCGCCGCAAGGAGGGCGGCGGCATGACACGAGTAGTTCGCTGCTTCGCCGCCGGGTGCATGTTGCTAGGGGCGGCAGCATTGCCCGCTGCTGCCCAACAGGAGTTCATTACGGTGGCGTCTACCACTTCGACCGAAGAATCCGGGCTTTTCCGACATCTGCTACCCGCCTTCACCAAAGAAACCGGCATCGAGGTCCGGGTCGTCGCGGTCGGAACGGGGCAGGCTCTCAAAATCGGCGAGCGCGGCGACTGCGATGTGGTGTTCGTGCACGACAAACCGGCAGAGGTTGCTTTTGTCGAGCGAGGCTTCGGCGTCGACCGCCATGAGGTGATGCATAACGACTTCGTCCTGGTCGGTCCGACGAACGATCCGGCGCATGCTGACGGCGGCAAGGACATCGTGGATGCGCTGCGGAAGATCGCGAGTGCTAAAGCGCCCTTCGTCGCACGCGGCGACGATAGCGGCACGAGCAAAGCAGAGATCCGCCTATGGAAAGAAGCGGGCATTGATCCCAAAGCAGCACGCGGAGGCTGGTATCGCGACACCGGTTCGGGAATGGGTCCGACCCTGAACACGGCTGCGGCGATGGACGGCTACACGCTGTCCGATCGCGGGACATGGCTCAGCTTCAAGAATAAGCAGAACCTAAAAATCATCGTTGAGGGTGATCGGCGGCTCTTCAACCAATACGGGGTCATGCTCGTAAACCCGGAAAAACACTCGCATGTCAAACAGGACCTCGGGCACCAATTCATCGATTGGCTGACCTCGCCGACAGGACAACGAACGATTGCCGACTACAAGATCAACGGCGAGCCGCTTTTCTTTCCTGATGCCAAAGCCTCACAATCGTGAAGATAAAGATCGACCAACGACTGCTACTCCAACCCACATGTGGGCCGGGCTGACGAGATCGCATTGGGATGGGTTGTGAGTCCCGAATGCCAACGCGCGGCAAGGGAAGAGCGAACCAGCGACGTTGCCACGTTCGCTCATCGCATGGACACGGGTTCGCCGTTCGGCTCTTTTATGTTGGCGAGTGGCACCGACCGGCGGTGCTGGCCGCCTATGAACAATTCCGCTGTTGAAGATAGACCGGCACTGCAGTAGCGGTGGCCGATCTTATTAGGTTGACCCATTTGAGACATTGTGTCTCCCACAGCGCGCACCGCCCGCGGCCATTGAGGTCCGCGGGCAGTCAATTTCCGCGCCCTCCGCCTGGCGGCACCACGCGTTGAGGGTCACAACTTCGATAGCTCCAACTGCTGTCGGTCGCCGATCCACATCTTGGCA
>Ga0182041_10002048_pt1 | contig 10353 bp, 9 predicted proteins | sample flu12Cox44000178_FD_125967 | JGI IMG/M metagenome (GOLD analysis project Ga0182041, IMG submission 125967) | Lab enrichment of tropical soil microbial communities from Luquillo Experimental Forest, Puerto Rico - flux8day.12C.oxic.44.000.178 | ecosystem: Environmental > Terrestrial > Soil >...
ATCTGCCTTGACCGGTCAAGCCTTTCTTGGCAACGGACACTCCCCGTCGCCACCGGCTTCGGGCCGGCTTCGTCTCCTGCTCGTGCTAGGCTTCGTTCTGGCGGCAATACTCACACCACTTACGTCAGTATTCCCCGCGACTTTGACTACTCTTGATGTGGAGGCATATGGGGCGCCGCCAGGATTTCTTAAATGCCGACTTGCCGCGCTATCTGGCGCAGCAAATGGCAGAGGCCCCGCTCACCGACTGGCGTTTCGAGCCGATTGTGGGCCGCGGCGGCCCCCCTAATCGGGTTGAGTGGAGCTTTAAATGGGACCCATACGCGGGAGGAGAAGTCCGCCGCTTCGGACACCCCAGTATGAGCGAAAGTTTGTTCGGCGTGCATCGACCAATCACTATCACGGCGCGGCTCTATCTAGGAGGGGCGTATCTGAGACTCGTCTCTGAGCAGGCGATCATTGAAGGCGGTCGACGCGATCCTGATCTATCCGCTGTGATCGTCCGTCTCACGCAAGATCTACTGGCTCGAGGAGTCGATAATTCGATCGACAGTTTACCTTTGAGCGTTTCGCGCTGAAGTAAAGTGGTCGGCACGGAATAGTCGGCGTGGCCGGCGTAGAGGAACTGAGAGTTCGCTGACTCACCGCTGGAGGGAGATGGATTCGAACCATCGGTTCCGCGGTCACCCGTGAGCTCTGTTGGCGCGGCCCGCCGCTCCTGCCTGCGAGGGAGCGGGAGCGGTTCAGCGCGATTTCGTCTGCTCAGCTAGCCATTCCATGGAGCCGATCGCCGATGTGGTTTGGGTGGGCGGCCTGTCACCTTCGGCTCGACACGGCTGAACGACGCCGCCGCAAGATCCAGCCCATCGACAAACGCATCGATGAAGCGCACTGGGTTGTCCGGATCGACATCGTCAACCGCCTCCGGCAGCAGCAAAATCTGAGATCGGTCGTGGCCCGAGAGGTGCGTCATGCCAGATTCTACCGCGTCGTACGCCGCGCTGGAATCCGCTCAGTGCGACTTTTTCACACGGTCTGCCCGGCTTGTGCACCCCTGCGAGCAGGCGTACAACCCCTCTACAACGACTTATCGAGCGAGACTTCAAGGACGCCAGCGAGGCGGAGAAACGCAAGATCTTCAGAGAGAACGTCGCCCAAACTCTACGGCTTTGACTTCGACTAAACCTGCGAAGGAGCAACAGCCATGTATATTGATCGCCCGCTCATCATGATCGAGTAGGCGCGGGCGACGGCGTCCGGCACGCCGTCGATGGCAAGCGTCACAAGCTTGCCGACGACTCCCGCAACTCCGTAGCCTGTAAGCGGGCTAGGCAGCCAGCGCTCTAGGAGGATGTTCTTCATCTCCATTATCTGCCGAAGACTGGTTGACGGTGGTCGCTTTCGCTCCGGCGAACAGGCGTTGCAGGCCTGTCATGTCTCGTACGTTTGGATCAGCAGCATGTGGATCGAAGGACGCCTTTAACATGGATTCCGCTAAATACTCACCTAATCTACGGTAGCTTTCGAAGTCGCTTTCGGTGAAGAACTGGTCGGCCGTACTCTCATGTGGGAAGGTCTGCTTTAGTGCCTTGAAGGCTTTGAGCTCTGTCGGAGCTTCGTGAGGGAGCCATGGTTTGATATAGAGTAGCTCGCCTTTGGTCGATGGTTTTTGGCCGATATATGTGATCTCGGCGTAAGCTCCGTGTAGAGGCAACTTATCCTCATTCACTTGAATCGGCTTCACGAAGTTAATCTGCACACGCAGATCGATCAATGCATGCTGCAGCGTCCGCCCCAGATCGGCGTAGGCGTAATTCTCATCGCGGCCTGCATCAATGACTACAATACGACTGCACCGTCGGCGCAGCATCTCGTGAAGCCCGAGATTATCGAAATGGCCGCCATCGGACAAATAGATGAATTGGCTATCGTCGTCGGATCGACCGGCGAGCTCTTTCAATATCATAGGAAGGGGCGTTTGACGGTCCGCTGCGTTTCATCGTCTCGAAGCTAGGATTCCTCATCCCTGGGTTCGGCAACCAGGCACCAAGCCGGACATTGAATAGGGTCATCACAAAGGCGATAAGCGGAGAGGAATGATAACCCATATTGGGGCTCACGGCGGCGCCAGAGATAGTCATAGCCGTACCGAGCGTGATGCCATACTGCTTGTCAGCCGGTCCAGTCTCTTTGTCCGCGCCGGCGAAGCATTTGGACGGGACGAAGGCACCAGAGCCCGCTCGAAGGGAAGCTGCGCCGCAGTGCAACGGAGTAAGTGTGAAAGGCTCAGCCTTTCGCTCGGCTCGGGCGGTATCCTTTCCCGTCGTGCGATTCAGCGCAACGTTAATAACCGGAAATAAGGCCTTGGAGCTGCGATTACCGAATGTGTCGGAGAGCCGCATATCGTCGTGCGGGTCGAACGCGGCATAGCGGTCAGGCCTTCGCAAGCCCTGCTGTCGTGCGGAGCCCAGAAAGGCGCGGACGAGCCTGTTGCGATAAGTTGCGTGCATCGAGAAACGGTTGATATCGATCCTTCTCGCTAGCGACACAGCAACCCAAGCGGAGGTCGCTATCGCGACGAGAGCCGTAAGAAACGCAACTGCAAACCGCATGGGAGGCACCGCGGGATCCACCAGTGCACACGCAATTTTAGCCGAAAGATACTCGAAAAGCATGAATACGGCGGCGGCGAATAGTGTTACTGCGACGGCGATCATCCAGTCCAATCGTAGCCAGCCTGTGCAGGTGCCTTCTTTACCGGATCTCAAAAATGCACTATTCGCGCTTTTCCCGAGCATTGCAACCAACGGGCCACTGAGGACGCCCGCTGCGGTTACAATCCAAGTCCAGACCCTATCGGGCTCGCCGAGGATTAATTGCGGCAGAAAGATCACGCTTGTTCCGACGAGCCCAAACGCAAACGCAAAACGAAGCTTATCCGCGTTGAGCCGCGCGAGCCATTCTCGGTCAAGGTCGGTCCGAATTCCCTCTCTGCGCACCGCCACGTAGGCCGCAGAACGAAGTATCTCAGAGATAACTACCCAGATCGGCCCAGCCAAAGTAATCCAGAGCACGCTTTGCTCTTCAACAAGTCTGGTTCCAAGGTAGAGCACAACTGTGGAAAATGCTGAGCTGCATGTCCAGGCCCAGAAATTATCGCGGAAGGCCGCTTTGTGAGCGTCTCGGTTCATACTGCACTGGTAGTCATATCCCGACACGACATGGCGCCAAGCCAACAGGTAGGCCGTTAGACATGCCATCCAATGGAACGTCGGAAGAATCGCGAGGACCCACCCGATACGATCCCCAAAGTTTAGGGCAGGCGAGACCGTTAAGCCCGGTAGTGGCTCCCCTGCCAGATGCATAAGTGGTGCGAGCGCAAGCGGACCAAGCAAGGCCCAAGTCAACGTTAACATGACGATCTTTCGAAATACCTCACTTCCTGTTAATCCGAAGTCGCTCTCCTTAGTCTGCGTCCGGTCGCAATCCGGGTGCTTGTGGCTTGGCAGGTCGATACACCCGCGATAGATGGCGAGCGTGAGACAGCAGAGGCCTGCTACTCCAGCTACTACAGATCCCACCACTGGCCACGATCCCGGAGATGTGACGAGCTCGCAGACTAGGGTTAAGTAAATTATCGGGACGGAGGTCACCAACAGGAATAGCGGCGCGATCACCGCCCAGTTGATGAGCATATTGCGGAGCCATAGCACTACCCCCGCCCAGGTATCGCCCGATGCCAGACCGGTGTGTGGTGTTAAATAATTTGTATAGGCTCGCAACGTGTCGATTGCTGGCGTCCAATTGTCTTTAAGAATCTCGTCCTCTGCCTTTTCGACGCTGCATCTCGGCACCTCGACAAGCCGGTGCTGGTGTTCGGCACCCTCCTGGTCAGCCTGTGCGGCAATGCAACGGGTGAGCCATCCGCCGATATAGCCGCCACCAGAGACTGTAGAGAGGTAATGGAACTCGTGAAGCAGATGTTTCCTGGCAAAGCTTTGTAGCGCACCAAGACAGAATGCGGCGCTGCGAATACCACCACCGGAAAGGCAGAGGGCGGCCGGCTCCCCGTCCGATTCCGATAGAGCTAAGGCGTTATATTCCTCTCTGATAACCGCTTCCGTGCCCAGAACCTCAAGATTTTCCATTTCCTCGCTCCCCGTATTTTGTGGCTGGTGGTCTAGTCCCTCCAGTACCAGCAGCTGCTCCAGATTCTTGCAGGTTGAACGCAAAATAGAATGCCTCGGATCTTCGCTACCTACTGTGAGCCATTTCACACATCAGCGAAAATTGTTTCAGGGCCCCGGCAAGACGTCTTGAAGGTCAGCCTCTGCCGCTGCTCTCAAGGAGTTGGCTATGGCCCCGGAACACGGTGGTCGGCTTGTCAGAAGCGCCGGTCGAAGGGGAACTGCGGCTCCCCGCCAATGACGAGAGATCGCCTGGGGCTGATTAGTTTTCTTCTCCTCGGTCATGATGAGCAACGCGACCAAGGTCAGCATCTGGCGAATGTCTGCTCCCGGGGAGGTTGGCACGAAAGCTCGGCAACTGAGCCGGGCGGAACGGCGCGCGATGGTCGAGCACATGAACCCGGTGCTGCCAATCTCCCAGCAATGCCGGTTGCTAGCGGTGCCGCGCTCGTCTGTCTACCGGAAGCTCGCCAAGGTCAGCGCCGAGGATCTTGCGATCATGGCGCTGATCGACCGGCAGTATCTCGGCCCTATTACGGCTCGCGCCGAATGGCGGCATGGCTGGCGACTCCGGGCCAAGTCGTCAACCGTACGCCGTGGGCAGTTTACAGGAGGACCTGTGTATATGGGGACGATCGGCGTTGCCGCCCAGCGGCGCTTCCCCCGCCAGCTCGCAAAACGGGGAAATGCTCGCCTTCGACCACATCCCCACAGCCACCACCAACCCAAGGAGTTGATATTGATGAAGTGAACGGCAGACTCGTCAAACCCGCCGTCACGATCACTGCGATCGGAGCCGACATCGAAACCGGCAAGGCTACACCTTAACAACCGGATCCCGCTGTTTCACGATCGGGGTCCACTTCAGCACATCCGCCAGCGCCGGATCGTTTCATAGGACAGGTCGAGCCCGCGTTCGGCAAGCAGTTCGCTCGACGTCGCGATAGCTCAGGGTGACGCGGAGATAAAGCCAAATGCGTGCTGGATGATGCACGCCGGGAAGCAGTGGCCGCGGTACGAAAGCTATGAACTGAGCCGTATTCATCCTCAAAAATTTGACTGCAAGTGTGAAGTAGCTCACACCTGGTGCGTTTGACGCCTGTAAGCTCCTGCTTGGTCTGGAAATTAATGGTCAACGCAGGAGTAAGCTATGTCCACTGAACTCGATCGTAGACGTCACCTGTCCACCGGAACCGTTGTTGTCTCCTTGATAGCCGCGGTCACCGGGGTTTGGGCAGGCGATGCGCTTGCAAGCCAGCCGACAATTGCCGCGCGCGTCGGCGACCAAGAGTTATCGGCACGTGTCGCTGCAATCGTCGAACGTGTCAGTCTCGTCGATCCGGCGCTCGTGCGCGACCTGCCGCCGCAAATCAAGATCGCACAATGGCGGAACTAGTAACGCTTGTTCGAGCAGCGATCCGCCATGGCGACAATCGGCCCTGGTATCGATACAGCGGCGCCCCGCTTGAGGCTGCTTGTTCTACAGCCGACCCCATTTTGCAATATCAATTGCTCGTACTGCTATCTATCTAACCGTAGGTCGGTGGCGGTGATGAGCCATGCGACACTGGACCTTGCTTGCCGGCGGGTGTTTGAGAGCCCGCTTCTGGATCTGCAGCTAGAGGTCGCATGGCATGGCGGTGAGCCTCTCACCGTTCCACTCACCTGGTACGAGGAAGCAATCGCGCTGATGGCGGAGCGGTGCCCCGTCGCTGTGCAACTTAAGCACCGCTTTCAGACCAATGGACTGCTCCTTAACGAACGTTGGGTGCGGTTTTTTGCCCAAACCGGAGCAACGATCGGGCTCAGTATCGACGGTCCGGCAGATCTCCATGATGCCAGCCGCCGCACACGCAGCGGACGTGGAACATATGACGGGGCAATGCGCGCGGTACGTCTTCTCCAGGACAATGATCTCGCATTCCACGTGATTACGGTACTGACCGAACGTGCGCTCGATGATCCTGACCGGCTCTTCGACTTCTATGTCCAAAACGGGATCAAGGACGTTGGATTCAACATCGAGGAGATCGAAGGGGCGCATTCACACTCCTCACTCGCGAGTGCCGACGTCGAGACCCGATTCAGGCGATTCATCAAGCGCCTGTTCGAGCTCGTCTGGAGTAGACCAGGACTGCTCGTCGTGCGCGAGTTCGAAAGCACCGTTGGACTACTCCTCTCGAACAAACCCGCGAAAGACGAGCAGAACCTCCCCTTTGCCATCGTGAGCGTCAGTCACGACGGCCAGCTCTCGACGTTCTCACCGGAGCTCCTGGGCGCACGCCACCCCCGGTTCGAAACTTTTGCATTGGGTCAGGTCGTGGTGCACGGGCTCTCCGATGTCGAGTGCGCACCTTCGTTCCGGGCTATCAACAACGAAATCCGCCGAGGCGTCGAGGCTTGCGAGCACAGTTGCCGTTACTTCCGCTGGTGCGGCGGCGGAGCGCCCGCCAACAAGCTGTTTGAGACCGGACGATTCGATGCCACAGAGACAATGCACTGTCGGCTGACGCGCCAAGTGGTGCTCGACGAAGTGATAGCCGGCATCGAAAGCCGTATTGGACGGCGCGAGAGACCTTACGACCTGTGCGGTCTCGAAGCCCCCTAACACTCGAAGCCCCCTAACAAAGGTGAGCGCCATGACAAGCCTTTCCGAGCAAATACCCAACGTCATTGGTCAATACTGGAGCGCCTTGATCGGCTGCCTGATCGTGGCGGCGTATGCCCGGCAACGGTTCAATGAGCCTACTTTTCCAAACCGGGAGACCTTGCCGCATACGGTCGCACCGCTTCGCTACCTTTTCCTCAGATCGGCTTATGAAAGGGCGCGCCGAACGTACGTCATCGCGTCGCTGCTGCTGTACGGTCTGTTGCTGTTGCCAGGCAAACAAGTACTCTCGGTTTTCAAGATCAATTCCGAAACCTTTCCACCTCAGGCTTGGGCGTTGCTCGTTGCTCTGCTTCTCGTAGGCTTACTGCCCACGACGAATATCAAGTGGATCGCCATGATCGAGGAACAGCTGCGACGGTGGGTCCATGAATGGTTTCTTGTGCCAGACGCCGTCAAGAAAACGATCGGAGTGCTCGAGGATGCGCCGTACGAGCCTTCCGCAAGTCAGTTAGAGGCTATTCCAGACGCGCAACGAGAAAGGCTCGAAGCTGATCTAAAACTCAAAAGGAGCTCGCTGCGGTATCGCTGGGCACGCGCCACAATGCTTATGGCTTCTTTAGATCAGATGGGCGCTGGCGCCGTGCACCCGCTTAAGAAAGCGGCTTTCGACCCGTTCGCCGAGGATTTTGACGCGATCCATGCTCGATACAAGGCCCTGGCGCAAGATATCGCGAATCTCAGCAAATCCGGCAGCGCGGAGAAAGAGGAAACCCTCAGACGATCGGTCGACATTTTGCTCCGACGATTCTACGCCTACATCAGCTGGGGGGTACGACAGCAGGCCGACAGCGACGGCGCGATGGTCCAGATCCTGGAAGCGCTCGGCTTCTCTATCTCGGTCGTCGAAGGCCGCGGATTGTTCGATATTGTGGCTCCCGCGGTCGGTGTCGTCGCAGGGATAACGATGGCATACGTGCTCGCTTGGGATGCCATTGACGGCAAATTATCGACCTCGACTTCCAACAGTGTTCTTGGTGCTTTAACCTCCGCGACGGCCGCCGCCGCCATGTATGGGTTTGCCGCCTTTATCGCACTAAAGCGGCGGGGTGCGCAGATCGAGCAGAGGGTTTGGCGGGAAGCTTCGCCGAAATGCCAGATTATGATCGGCGTCAGGGCTGGTCTGGTGACATGGCTAGTAATAGTTGTCTCTACGGTATACGGCGATGCCTTGAGGTCGCTGGCTGCGTTAATTCAATCGGACATGCCGACGATCCTCCCCAGTAACGCGGGCCAACCGGAGGTCGCGGTATGGATTAAGATTGTGAGTGCTTCGTCCTGGTTTCTTGCCGGTGCGATAGCGAGTGCCGTCCTGGCCAGCCGTCTAACCGGCGACGTGCGCCGAACTCAAAAGTCCGACCGGGTGCGCGATGCTGCTTGGCTGGGAGTAGGCTTGGGCCTTGCAGTCGCGTTGGCCCAGCTAATGCAGATTTCGCTCGAAACCAAACTGAATGGCACGGACGAAACTCTTCGCATCGCGCCGATCGCCGCCGCCGCCTTCGTCGGACTTGCCTGCGGGGCGGTCCTCGGATTCATGGTACCGTACGCCTGTAAAGGAAATCTGGCGACACCTCCTGACCCTATTATGGCTCGGCAGCTTCGGCATTTGCTGCGCGAGGCGAAGACCACCCTCGGCACCGCCGCCCTTGCCGAGAATTGGGTGTTCAGCCCACAGAAGGGACTGCATGGGATCACCCCGGCCGAGGCGATCCAATACGAAGGATATGCCCATGTGGTGCGGACGCTTTTAAACAGCGACGCCTCGCGTGACCGCGAAGAGACCTGGTCCGAGCGCAGTGATCGGCCGATGCGCGTCGCCATCGACGCAGAAGCAGCGCCGGTAATTCCGATGCCCGCGGTCTCTGCCGTAAAGGCAATCGCCGGGCGCGGACGTTAGGCCCGATAAGGAGTTTCTTCGGCGAGGTGGTTGGCTTTGAACTGTACGCAGTGACGCAGAAGCCGGATAAGCGCTCCGTGACGAACGTCTGCCACTGAACGCCGATTGGGAGGCGTTGTCACGGCAAGCGGGACGCCCTGGGACCAGTTCGGAGCAAAGGGGATTCGAACCGCTGGTCCCCCGTAAAACGGGTGGCCTGTTTTGACCGCTCTGATCGATCTGAAGGCCCTTTGACTATCGATAAGAACATCCCGATAACCGGAGCTCATCAGGCCAGGAACCGATAACCCCAATTACCGCTGTGGCCGAGGCCACCATGCAGCATAATCACGCTTTGGCCGACCCCAAATGTCGCGTACCAGATTCGCGCGCCCTCGTGGTCCACGTAGCCTTGATCGTTCGTGGCTGGCAGGGGTTCGGCGCCGTGCCGTTCGAAATTCGTGAGGTCGTCGTCGCTGGTTCCATCTGACCTATCTCAAAGTATTACGCGGACTCTCGCTGCAGGCGGCGGAACAGGACGGGCTCAATCCCGTATCCTCGTTCCGCTGACGAGGGGCCAGGGTGGCGGAGCCGCTTTGCAATTCGAGGTAGAGCTGGCGAACCTTGATCAGCTCGACCAATTTCGCAACCGCGGCGTCGGATCATCCGAAGACACTGGGCATTGGATGCACGACTAGGGTTGCTCGGGCGGAGCTTTCGGGCGTCGACCCCGACTTCGTGCTGCCGGTCCTGCGCTGACGCAACATGCGAGGGTCGCAGCGACGCTAGGTGACGGTCGACCTTCAACTACCGACGGCACAGGTACGGCCCTGGCGACCGAGTTGCACTACACCGGCGACATGAATGACTCGGCGTCGATGAACATCTGGCTGCACAAGCAGGTCATGCAAAAACTGGCGGAGAACGGTGGCAAGGTGCCGGACGACCTCAAGGCGTAACAATGGAACGTCGCTGTAGAATCGAGAGCGCACCAGTGCGTGTTGGTCGGGACGGCTACATGGCTCCCTTTAACCTGGGACCGGCGCGGTCCATCGGTTCCGCGAGAGCCGCCGTGACCGGGAGCCGTGCTTATGGACACAGTATTTGCCGGCTCCGCGAATGACCCCGTCCCGCTTCGGGTTTAACCGAGCCACGAGCTACGCTAAAGATCGACAGGCTGGCATCGGTCGGCGCACCCGCTCGGGCATGATGAACGGGGTTAGTTGGCGGACTCTCCGCTGGAGGGGAGTGGATTCGAACTTTGAGTTCCTCGATGCGTTCGTGAGGTCGGCGTCCTCGAGCGAGCCTTTTGGCGATAGCTCGATTTCTAGCACAAAGTGCTAAAGGTGAGGTTAGCTGGTGCGTCGGCCGACGCGACTTCGGGCGAGGGCCGCGCTGGGTTTTTGGCGCGTGAGACCCATCCCAGAGGAGGTATGTTTCGGTTTAAGTGGCGCAAGACTCGATCGCTGAGCTTACAAATGGAGGCCTGGCCATGACCATCGAGGATCTGATGCAACAGATTGAAGAAACCGAGCGCCTCATCAGCGTGTATCGCGATGCTAGTGAAGTAGTCGTCGGCACCCAAGATCAAATTTATAGTAGGCGTGGGCTTATAAACCGAA
>Ga0182041_10002050_pt1 | contig 10340 bp, 7 predicted proteins | sample flu12Cox44000178_FD_125967 | JGI IMG/M metagenome (GOLD analysis project Ga0182041, IMG submission 125967) | Lab enrichment of tropical soil microbial communities from Luquillo Experimental Forest, Puerto Rico - flux8day.12C.oxic.44.000.178 | ecosystem: Environmental > Terrestrial > Soil >...
GAGATCGTCCTGCTGCGACGGATCTACCGTGCGCCCGAGCTGTTTCAATTACTCGCCACATTTGCACTGGTTCTGATCATCAACGACGCGACGCTCTACCTATGGGGCCCGGAGGACCTACTGGGACCGCGCGCGCCCGGGTTGCGCGGCGCTATCGCCGTGCTCGGCCGCCATTTGCCGAGCTATGACCTGTTTCTGATCGCCATGGGGCCGCTGGTGCTGCTCGCCCTCCATTTCACGCTGACGCGCACGCGCCTCGGACGACTAGTACGGGCGGCGACGCAGGACCGCGAGATGGTCAGCGCGCTTGGCGTTAATCAGGCTATGCTGTTCACTGCGGTGTTTGCGCTCGGCGCCACTCTCGCGGGTTTCGGAGGCGCGCTGCAAGTCGCGCGCGAACCCGCCAACCTCGCCACCGACCTCACCGCAATTAGCGACGCCTTCGTGGTTGTAGTGGTCGGTGGCATGGGCTCTATCACCGGCGCTTATCTCGCCGCCGTCATCATCGCCGAGGTTAAGGCGATCTGCATCGGTATCGGCGTGGCCGATTTCGGCTTCATCACGGTGAACTTCTCCAAGCTGACGCTAGTCGGCGAATTCCTGGTAATGGCGGTGGTGTTGGTGGCGCGGCCTTATGGCCTCTTGGGCCGCGCGCAGGCGATCGTGCGCTCGGTCGCCGAGCCGGAATATCCGATCCGTGCCGCGACGCCCGCGCTCAAGGCGCTCGCCGCTGTAGTGCTGGCGCTGCTCCTGGCCCTGCCGCTCTGGGCGCAGAGCTCGCCTTATCTGCTGATCCTCGGCATCGACGTGCTGATCGCGGTGATATTTGCCACTTCACTGCATTTCATTATGGGGCCGGGCGGCATGCATTCCTTCGGCCACGCCGCCTATTTCGGGCTCGGCGCCTATGGCGCGGCGCTGTTTGTAAAGTGGCTTGCCGCGCCGATGGGCGTGGCGCTGGCAGTTGCGCCCATCGTCGCGCTCGCCGGCGCGCTACTGTTCGGCTGGTTCGCGGTGCGCTTGTCCGGCGTCTATCTCGCCATGCTCACTTTGGCCTTCGCGCAGATCGTCTGGGCCGCCGTGTTCCAATGGGAAAACCTCACCGGCGGCTCCAACGGCGTCATCGGTGTCTGGCCGCCGCCGCCCTTCGACCGGGCCTCGATTTATTTTCTGCTGACGCTGGCGCTGGCGATGGTCGGCGTCTTGTTGCTGCGCCGGTTTCTGTTCGCTCCGTTCGGCTATGCCATGCGCGCCGGCCGCGATTCCGCGCTGCGCGCCGAGGCGATCGGCATCAACGTCAGGCGCGTGCATTGGCTTGGCTTCACCATTGCCGGCTGTATCGGCGGCATGGCTGGCGGGCTGTTTGCCTTCGCCAAGGGTTCGATCTCGCCGGAGACCATCGGCGTTGGCCGATCGATCGACGGACTGGTCATGGTGTTGCTCGGCGGAATCCAGACGCTAACCGGGCCTGTCATCGGTGCATCTGTCTATGCCACCTTGCAGGATACCGTGATGCGGCAGACCGACTATTGGCGCGCGCTGCTCGGCGGCATCATCCTGGTGCTGGTGCTCGCATTCCCGCAGGGCATCGCCGGCGGTTTCACCGCACTCTGGCAGAAGACCGGGGCTAGGACATGACCGTGCTTCAGGTTCGCGCCCTGTCAAAGTCGTTCGGCGGCGTCCACGCCGTCAATAAAGTCAATTTCACGGTCGCGCGTGGCGAATTCCTCGCGATGATTGGGCCGAACGGCGCCGGCAAGACCACGTGTTTCAACATGATCAACGGCCAGCTCGCGCCCGATTTCGGCGAGATCCTGTTCGGAAACAAGAATCTTGCAGGTCTCGCGCCACGCGACATCTGGCGGCTGGGGGTGGGGCGCACCTTCCAGGTTGCCGCCACCTTCCATTCGATGACGGTCGCGGAGAACGTGCAGATGGCGCTCATCTCGCACGCCGGCGAAATCTACCGCTTCTGGCGCGCGGCCGCCTCGCAACACCGCGAGCGCGCGCTCGACCTGCTGGCCCAGGTTGGAATGCACGCGGCCGCCGACCGCCCGAGCCGTGAGCTCGCCTACGGCGACGTCAAACGCGTCGAGCTTGCCATCGCGCTCGCCAACAAGCCACGCCTCTTGCTGATGGACGAGCCGACCGCCGGCATGGGCGCGCGCGAGCGACACGAGCTGATCGCGCTGGTGAAGCGGCTGGTGGTCGAGCGCGGCATCTCCGTGCTGTTCACCGAACATTCGATGGATGTTGTGTTCGCTTTCGCCGATCGTATCGTGGTGCTCGCGCGCGGCCGTCTGATTGCCGATGGCCCCAGCGCAGCCATCCGTGACAACGCCCAGGTGCGTGAAGTCTATTTCGGCACTGGCAAGACATTTGCCAGTGGCACTTGGCACGGAGCCGCGTCATGAACGCGATGCTCGCGGTTGAATCCCTGAGTGTCTGGTATGGCGCGGCGCGGATTCTTTATGATCTAAGTTTTGAGGTCGGCCGCGGCGAAGTCGTCGCCCTAATGGGCCGCAACGGTGCCGGCAAATCCACCACCCTCAAATCCATTATGGGGCTGACCGCCAAACGGCAAGGCACTGTTCGGTTCGAGGACCGCGACATTTCAGGCCTCAAGCCGTTCGAGGTCGCGCGCCGCGGCCTCGGCTATACGCCGGAGGACCGCCGCATCTTCGCTGATCTCACCGTCATGGAAAATCTTGACATCGGCCGCCAGCCCGCGCGTCGCTTCGCCGACGGCGCACCGGCGCCATCTTGGACGCCTGAAAAACTGTTCGATATGTTTCCCAATCTCGCCGAGATGCCGGATCGCCTCGGCGACCGCATGAGTGGCGGTGAACAGCAGATGCTCACCGTGGCGCGCACGCTGATGGGCAACCCTTTGCTGGTGCTGCTCGACGAGCCCTCGGAAGGAGTGGCCCCGCTGATCGTAGAACGAATGGCGGCGACGATCGCGGAACTCAAGAAAGAGGGCCTCTCGATCTTGCTTTCGGAACAGAACATCCATTTCGCGCGGCTGGTGTCCGATCGGATCTACCTGCTGGAAAAAGGCCAAATCCGTTGGCAGGGCTCCATGGCGCAACTTGACACCAACCTTGAGGTGCAAAGGGCCTATTTGACGGTTTAACGCCCCGGTACCGCAAAAGCTCGGCGCGCGACAGAAACCCGCACAGTTTGGTAGCTGCATTCCGGCCGTTTCGCCGCGATCCGAGAGAACGAGCTACAGCACGCCCACTTCGAGCAACTAGCTCACCGTCTCGAAGTCGATGGCTCTCGGTCCGGTGAAAATCGCACGGCAGTTGTTGATGCCCAGGTCCATGCGTTTCCCTTCGGCTTGACGCTGCCAACCTCGGCATAGAGTATTGCGGCCGCCGGCAAAGCAACAAAGTGCACTTTGTAAGGCGGCGCCAGGGAGATGCCGATTGTTCAAAGTAGGTGATGCCATCATCACCCGTGTCGAGGAGACCAATCTCCCGAGCTACCCGCTGCGCGACATATTTCCGGAGTTCACCGACGCGCAAATGGCCGAGCACAAGTCTTGGCTGGCGCCGCATCATTATGAGGCTGATTCCGGTAAAATCCGGCTCTCCGTGCACAGCTGGATATTGAAGATCAGCGGCAAGACGATTCTCATCGACAGTTGCTGCGGCAACAACAAGGTCAAGCCGGGCCGCCCGTTCTGGCACATGCTCAACACCAACTATCTGGAGCGTCTAGCATCGGCCGGCGCGCGACCGGAGGAAGTCGATCTGGTGATGTGCACGCACCTACACCACGATCATGTCGGCTGGAACACGCAGCAGAAGGACGGAAAATGGGTGCCGACCTTTCCCAACGCGCGCTACGTCTTCTCCAAGACGGATGTCGACTATTTCTCCAAGGTCGATGCCGATCCGAAGGAAGGGCCGGCGGAACTCGGCACCTTCCGCGAATGCGTGATCCCGATCCTTGAATACGGCAGGGCCGACCTCGTTAACCGCGGGCCCTACCGGCTCAATGATTTTATTGAGATTGATTCAGCACCCGGACACTCGCCCGGCCACATGGTCTTCAAGCTGGAAAGTAAGGGCCAGCGCGCCGCCTTCATCGGAGATGTCTGGCATCACTTGTTACAGGTCTATTACCCGGACTGGAATTTTCCCAAGAACTCCGACGCGAAGCAGGCCATCGTCAGCCGACGCAAGGTACTCGACTATTGTGCCTCAAGTGGTGCGCTGGTGATGCCCGGCCATGTCGGCCTGCCATTTGCCGGCCGCATTGAGAAGACCAAAGACGGGTATCGCCCGGATTTCAAACCGTGATGAAGCCCATGGTCTGATGTCTTGATTACTAATCGATACGTACGGCGTTCTCGCGAATAACCCTACCCCAGCGGTCTATTTCGCTATCGATGATGCTGCGAAATGCCGCGGCGCCCGCAAACGACGGCGTTACTCCGGATCGCGCAAGTAGTTTGGACGTGTCTGGATCCGCCAATGCGCGTTCCAATATCGTGCTGAGTTTGTTGATGATCGCCGGCGGCGTGTGCGCGGGAGCAACCACCCCGGTCCAGTTTTCCGCGACAACGTCGGGCAGTCCGAGTTCGGTGAATGTCGGGACGCGGGGAATCAGCTCTTCGTGCGTATTTGACGCAGAGGCCAAAGCGCGAACATTCCCTGCTTTCAGTGACGCCAGGAACAACGGAATTTCTCCGAACATTGCATCAATATGACCACCAAGCAGGTCGCTCAACGCTTGCGCGGCGCCGCGATAGGGAATGATTTCCAGTTTTGTTGGAATCGCTTTTTGCAGCAGGACCGCGCTGAGGTAGGTCGCCGCGCCAACTCCGGTCACGCCGACCGACAAGCTTCTCGTTGATCTAACGGCTGCCAAGAAATCGGAAAAGGCCTTTATTTTTGAGTTCGAGTTAACCGCCAACACGATCGTGTTGCGGCCGACCATTGCCACCGGATCGAAATCTGTCCGCGGATTGTAAGTCAAATTGGACCGAAGGTTGGGATTGAGCGCCATCGCCCCGAGCGTTGTGAAGAACAAGGTGTAGCCGTCGGCTTCGGAGCGCATGACGAATTCGGCTGCCACCTGACCGTTGGCGCCCGTCTTATTTTCCACGATCACGTTCTGCCCCGCTATCGTGCTGATTTTTTTAGCTATCACTCGGGCAACGAAATCCGTGGCGCCGCCGGCCGCAAATCCGAGAACGAGCTTGATGGGGCGCGCCGGGTAGTCCTCCGCCTGAATGGGAGAGGTGGGAAACGTCGACAAAAACAGCCCCACGCCGAAAGCAGACCGACGACAGATCGCACAGATCCGTCGTGTTGCGCGCTGCGTTAGCCCGACATGCACGATATTCACGGCCATCATGATGCGGCCATCAGCGCCTTTAGCCGCTGAGGTGTGACCGGCAAACGCGTCACCGCGCCGGGCAGCTGCAATGCGTCGTCGATGGCAGAAGCAATCGCCGCGCCGACTGGATTGGCGCCGCCTTCGCCTGCGCCCTTCAGGCCGAGTGAATTGAGCGGGCTCGGCGCATCCTCAGTGATGAGGATTGAAAGCTCGGGCATCTCACGGGCCGTCGGGATCAGGTAATCTGTGAAGGTGACCGACAGGGGCTCGCCGGCGTCATCATAAAGAAATTCCTCGAGCAAGGCCCCTCCGATGCCTTGCGCCAGGCCACCGGCAATCTGGCCTTCCACCAGTCTTGGATTGATGGCTTTGCCGACATCATAAGCGATCGCGTAGCGCTCAATTATCACGCCGCCAGTGTCCGCATCGAGGCGTACCTGTGCCACGTGAACGCCGTAGGGATAGACCATGTGCGAGGCTTCAAAGGTGTCTTCGGCGCTAAGCCCAGCGCGCTGGCGCGCGAGTTCAGCGAGCGGCATCGACGGACCGGAAGAATCGGTGCGAGTGACTATTCCGTCCGAGATCGTCAGCAATTCTGCCTTCGTCTGCATCAGTTCAGCGGCAAGAAGAACCACTTGTTGCCGAAGTTTGCTGGCGGCGAGGCGGGTGGCTTCGCCGCACATCACGGTGACGCGCGAGGCAAAGGCGCCCATGCCCTTATCAATGCGATCGGTCTGTCCGTGGACCACTTTGATATCGCTATAATTTACTCCCAGCGCATCAGCGCAAACCTGTGCGATCACGGTTTCCACGCCCTGGCCGATCGATGCGACGCCGGTAATAACCTGAACGGTGCCATCGGAGAGAAGTTCGACGCGCACCGTGTCGAACGGGCCCAATCCGCTCTTTTCAACGAACATGGCGATGCCGGCACCAACTTTCTCGCCCTTGCTGCGGCGTTTGCGCAGCTTGCTCTGCATCTCTTTCCAGCGGGCGGCTTTGAGGGCTTTATCAAGCAGCAGCGCGTAGTCGCCCGAGTCATAAACGATATGCGTGCCGAGCGTGTCGAGCCCGAGCGTGTAGGGCATCGCGTTCTTTGAGATCAAATTGCGCCGGCGGATCTCTACTTTATCCACGCCGACTTTCGCGGCGATCGCATCCAACAAACGCTCGCGCACAAAGGTGGATTCGTAACGGCCAGGCGCGCGATACGTCCCGCAGGGCGTCTTGTTGGTGAGACGAATGTGGCCGGTCGCGCGATAGGCCGGTACACGATACGGGCCGGGCAGCATGGCTAAAGCAAGGTCGGGAACGGTGGCCGCGTGCGTGCGTAAGTAGGCACCGTTGTCGTGAAAAAATTCGTTTTCGATGGCGAGAATGCGTCCTTGTCCGTCAATTGCGGCGCGGATTCTGTGCACCTGTTCGCGCGAATGATTGGCGGCGACCAGATGCTCGCGCCGGTCCTCGATCCACTTAATCGGGCGACGGAATTTCAGCGCAGCGGCGCAGAGGAGGACGTCTTCCGGATAGATTTCGCCGCGGATGCCGAAGCCGCCACCGACATGACCCTCGTAAAGCTGGACCGACTCATGTTTGCGGCCCAGCATTTGCGCGAGTGTGTCGCGATTCCAGTGCGGCACCTTGGCGGCGCCGTACATCTGCAAAATGTCGCGCGCCTCGTCGTAGCGGGCAATGCCGCCGCGTGTCTCTAGCGGCACGCCGGAATGGCGGCCGATAGAAAGTTCAAGCGAAACAACGGCAAGCGCGTCGTGAAAGGCTAAGTCCACGTCACCGTAGCCTTTGCGCAGCACGCCTGCTTCGGTGCTCAGTTCATCCTCGAAAACACACGGTTGCTCGGTGGCGAGGAGCTGAACATCGAGTTCCTCGATATCTATTTCGACCAGATCTGCAGCATCTTCGGCTACGTACTGATCTTCTGCGAACACCAAAGCGACCGGCTCGCCGACATAGCGGACGAATTTCTTCGCCAGCACCGGCTGGCGATAGGGCTCGAGCGTCTTCAGCCCGGTGAGGCGAAACGGAATCGGCGGTATGTGCGCGACGTCCGCATTGGTCCACACCGCATGCACGCCTGACAATTCGAGCGCGGCGCCAGCCTCGATCGATCTAATTTTTCCGTGCGCTGCGGGTGAGCGCACCACGCGCATCGTCCATTGGCCTGGAAATGAAATGTCGGCGGCGAAGCGTCCTTGGCCCAAGATCAAGGGCCGGTCTTCCAGACGCATCACGGAACGGCCAACAAATTTTTGCACTGCCTCGATCATCATGGCCAGCGTTGCATACCCTGGGCAGACATTCATCTGTCTAGTTCTCGGAAATGCGATAGCCAATTCCCGGCTCGGTGAGAATGATCCGCGGGTCATCCGGGTGGTTGACGCAGCTCGCCCGGCCGCGCTGGCATAAGTCTAAACTCATGTGAGCGCGGAACTGCAGGAACCGGCGCCCGATGGCTTTTGGGCCCGCTGGCGCGGGTTTGACTGCCTAGCGAAAATCCCTAACGTTCCAACGGCCGGTTACACGGCTACCGCGTTTGCGGGGACAGAAAGGGCTTCATGAAAATCTCAATTCTGGATGATTACTTCGACACGATCCGCACCCTTGCATGCTTTCGCAAGTTGGATGGCCATGAAGTCAAGATCTGGAACGACCACGTCCAGGACGTCGATAAACTGGCGGACCGGCTCAGCGATACCGAAATGTTGGTGCTGATCCGCGAGCGCACGAAGATTTGCAAGCCGTTGCTCGAGCGCTTGCCCAAACTCAAGCTTATTAGCCAGCGCAGTGTCTATCCGCATATTGACATCGGAACCTGCACGGGGCTCGGCATCGTCGTGTCTTCCAGTCAGCATCCCGGCGAGCCTTGCTACGCCGCCGCCGAGTTGACCTGGGGCCTGACCCTCTCCGCTGTGCGGCAGATTCCACAGCAGATGGCGTCGCTAAAGTCCGGCGGCTGGCAGATCGGCGTGGGCTCGACACTGCGCGGCAAGACCCTCGGAATTTTCGGCTATGGCCGGATCGGCCATACCGTCGCGGGTTACGGCCGCGCCTTCGGCATGGATGTGCTGATCTGGGCACGCGGGGCAACGATGGCGAAAGCTCGCGCCGATGGCTTTGCCACCGCTGCCAGCAAACAGGCGTTCTTCGAACAATGCGACGTGATTTCGCTGCACATGCGCCTTGTCGATGCCACGCGCGGCATCGTCACTGCCCTAGATCTCGCCCGCATGAAGCCTACGGCGTTGATTGTGAATACCAGCCGCGCGCCGTTAATCGAACCGGGCGCTTTGGTTGCGGCGCTAACGGCGGGCCGTCCCGGCATGGCCGCGATCGACGTCTATGAAGAGGAGCCGTTGTACGACACCAGCCATCCGCTCCTGAACATGCCGAACGTCGTGTGCACCCCGCATATCGGCTACGTTTCACGTGAGGAATACGAAACGCAATTCACCGACATCTTCGACCAGATCACGTCTTATTGCGCCGGCCATCCCATCAACGTCGTCAATCCCGAGGTACTGACCTCGCCAAGCCTTCGGCGCTAGTCACTCTTTCGCCGAATGATCCAAGCTAGTATTTTGCGCCGGCCTGCCTCCCTGCGATTGCGCAAGCCAAATCGGAGAGGAACGCTATGAACCTCCACCGCAGAGCTTTTCTTGGTCTCGCGGCAGGAGTCGCCACGTTCCCGGCTCTTTCGCGCACGGGGTGGGCGCAGTCCTATCCGACTCGGCCCGCGCGCATCATCGTCGGCTTTCCACCCGGCACGTCGTCCGACATATGCGCCCGGTTGATCGCGCAATCGCTGTCGGAGCGGCTTGGTCAGCAGTTCGTGGTCGAAAATCGCGCGGGCGCCGGCACGAACATCGCCGCCGAAACCGTGGTGCAGGCGGCGCCCGATGGTTACACGCTGCTTTGGGTCACGCAGACCAACGCCATCAACGGCACGCTTTACACGAACCTCAAGTTCAATTTTATGCACGACATTGCGCCCGTCGCCGGGGTCATCACCGTCCCGACCGTGATGATGGTCAACCCAGCGGTGCCGGCAAAGACGCTGCCGGAGTTTATTGCATATGCAAAGGCTAATCCCGGCAAGATCAACATGTCGTCGCCCGGCATCGGCAGCGTCAACCATGTGCTCGGCGAGCTGTTCCAGATGATGACCGGCACCAAGCTCACTCACGTTCCTTATAAAGGTAGCCAGTTTCCGGATCTGCTCAGCGGCCAGGTGCAGGTCACGTTTAATCCGTTGCCTTCCTCGATGGCCTTTATCAAAGAGGGCAAGCTGCGCGCCTTGGCTGTCACCTCGGCGACGCGGCCAACGGTGCTGCCGGACGTCCCCACTGTCGGCGAAACCGTGCCGGGTTATGAGGGCTCCGCCTGGTTCGGCATCGGCGCGCCGAAGAACACGCCGAAGGAAATTGTCGACAAGCTCAACAGGGCGATTAATGCAGGTCTTGTCGATCCCAAGTTGAAGGCAAAGCTCGAAGAGCTGGGCGGCGTGCCGATGGTGGTGACGCCTGCCAACTTCGGCAAGTTTATCGCCGCCGAAACCGAGAAGTGGGGCAAGGTGGTGAAGTTCGCCAACCTTAAGGTCGAGTGACGGACAGTAACTTTGCCATGGCGGTGACCGCGCGGCTCTGCGAACGGATCGCCGCAACCGCCTATGAAAATCTCGGCACACCCGCGATCGAGGCCGCGCGGCGGCTGGTGCTTGACGGCATCGCCATCGCCGTAGCCGGCACCGAAGAGGAAGCGATCCGGATCCTGGCGGCGCACCACCGGGAGCAGGGCGGTGCCGCGCAGGCGACCGCGATCGGCAATGGCTTCCGCCTCAATACGGTGTCGGCGACGGCGCTCAACGGTGCCGCCATGCACGTGCTCGACTTTGAGCCGATGTGGAGCCCGGCCAATCATGCGCTATCAACTACGCTCGCCGGCGTGCTGGCGCTGGCGGAGCACCTTGCCTC
>Ga0182041_10002057_pt1 | contig 10333 bp, 11 predicted proteins | sample flu12Cox44000178_FD_125967 | JGI IMG/M metagenome (GOLD analysis project Ga0182041, IMG submission 125967) | Lab enrichment of tropical soil microbial communities from Luquillo Experimental Forest, Puerto Rico - flux8day.12C.oxic.44.000.178 | ecosystem: Environmental > Terrestrial > Soil >...
GCCGGGACTGTGAGTGCAGGAGCGACCACAAGTTCGATGAGCATCTCTCGGGCGCGTCGTATCGCGGCGATCTGTAAGGCTTCCTTGGACCCGAAGGCGGCATGCACGCTGCTTTTGGCGGTACCCAGCCGCTCGGCAAGACTAGAGATTGTCAGGCCTTCGAGACCGTCGACCGACGCCAGCTGGACCGCCTCAGTCAGGAGGGCATTTCGCGAGCGGAGCCCCTTCGCGCGGCGTCCGTCCGACGGCCGATCCTGGAGTGTGGCCGCATGCAGCGGCGTGGAGTTGCTCATCGGCTGTCCAACGGGCAGCCGCGCATCAGCTTCTCGAAGCTGACGGTGCGGAACAGTCCGGCGATGGTGGACTGCGGCTTTCGCACCGCCTGGTGTTGCAGAGCGGGAAGTACCGCGTCGACGAATCCGTTGCGCGGGTGCACGTTTAAGACCTCTGCGATAAGTTCCCCCGGAAGCTGGTCGACGCGAAGGCCGATGACATCGGCGGCGGACACTGCATTCATCAGATCTACCGCTGCCCGTGCGGCTGTGGTATCAGGCGATGCGGGTAGCACAGCGCCCACTCTACATATTGGATGAACGATCGTCCATATTGTTAGCTCCGCTTGTTCGGGTGCCGTCGACGAATTTGCCACCATCGACCGGGGTCGACCGGTGCGACAACCGGGTACGACATCGTTCGATGGCGTCGCTACCAGCATGTTTGTGACGTTTGCCGAAATTGGGGGCAAACGACGGACGTGGACTCATAATCCGTTGGTCGCGGGTTCGAGTCCCGCCCGCCCCACGTAAAAGGCCATTTTTCCCACCAGCGGACAGCCAAGTCGGCGTTTATTCGGCGTTTATTAACGCCCGGTCCAGCAGGGTAGCAACCTCGGCGTGGATCCGGCCCCTGGTCAGGTATTTGTCCTGGGTCATCGACACATGGGAGTGCCCAAGCTGGTCGGCACCGACGCGGGCCGATAGCCCCTCGGCGTCGATCAGGTCGGCCACCGTCTTGCGGAAACTGTGGGTGGTCACCTCGGGCACGCCGAGGTCTTCGCGGGCCGTGCGCCATTGCTTGGCGAAGTTGTTGGGGTCGCGCCAGGTGCCCGCCGTGGATGGGAAGATCATCGCCTGTTCGCCGAAGTACGGCAGATTGCGCCGCTTCTCCAGCATGTCCACGGCGAAGCGGGGAAGCGCCATGGTGCGCAGCCCGGCGTCCGACTTGGCGGCCGGAATCCATTTAAGCCCTTCGCCGGCCACCCGGACCAGCTTGCCGCTGACGGTGACGGTGGCTACCTTCGTGTCGATGTCGGCCCAACGGAGCCCGAGCAATTCCGAACGCCGTATGCCGGTCGCGATCAACATGGTGATCGCATCGGCTAAGTCATGCTCACGGCAGTACGCCGACGCCGACAGCTGGGCCAGCAGGGCGGGTAACTGGTCGGCCTGCAGCGCCACGGCGCCGCGAGGCTTGGCCTTCGACTGCAATGGCTGAACGTCACGTACCGGGTTGGCCCCGAGCACGTTAGCCATGACGGCGAGCTGTAGCCCTCCGCGCAGGATCGTCTTGGATTGCTTGGCCATCGTGGACCCGTGGGCGGCACGCATGGACCGCAGCGCCGCATCGAGTCTTGCCGTGGACGCTTCGCCGACTCGTAGGCCGCCAATGAACTTGGTCAGCTTGCGTGCGGCGAATCGGTAGGACAAGGTGACAGGGGAGCGACCGTCTTCGGCTAGCCGAATCAGGTGTTGATCGACAAGATGCACGAGCAAGGTATCAAGACCGATCTGATCGGCCGAGGGTGCGCGACGTTCGGTTAGCGCTTCGATGAGCGCGTCGGTGGCCAGCTTGCCGTGTTTGTCGAATTCATCGGCAGGGCCGAGGCGCTGCACCTTGCGGACGATGCCATCGGTATCGCGGTAGCGGCACTGGGCCATCCACACCCCGCCGCCGAGATAGGTGCGGGTGATCTTGCCGTGCGCACCGATGCGCAGCGGTGGCCTACCCGCCATCGCGTTCAGCCTCCAGCTTTTCGATCCGCCGAGCCGTCTGCTCCAGTTCGGCGCGGATGGTCTTGACAACGTTCGCTGGATGGCCGCCCAGTTCGTCGAGCGCCATCAGCAGCGCCCGTTGGGTGCCCTTCGCGGCGGCGATGTCGCGGGCCAGCTGCAGCGCGGCCATGTTGTCGGCCGACGCCAAACCCGATGCGTTGCCGCAGAATTCCTCGGCGGCCATAAATCTCGTCATCTTGAGCCGGGGTAGCGCCCAAACCTGTTCGTCAAGTGGCGCCGGGAACAGCAGCGCAATCGGGGCGGTCTGTAATGCGGCGGCCAACACGGTCAGCTCCGCCGTGGTGACATATCGGCGGCGCCCGTTCTCCAGATCCGCGATCACCGACCGGGTGACCTCATGGCCGCACTGTTTGGTCTCGCCCGCGAGCCATTGAGCTGACCGCGAGCCGCGCAGCCGACGCACTTCTTGCGCGACCCGTAGCGCCTGTTCCTCCGCCCATCCGCGGGGTGCCCACCAGTCTTTCGGCTCGGAGGTCTGTGGAGTCATACGCAAAAGGTACCACATCTTGCAGAAACCTACGGGACAGTGTTGGAATGGTATGGCACACAAAAACGCGGTGTATCGCGTAGAAACCCACACGGAGGACTGATGGCAACCGACGAATGGTTGACGCGCAAAGAGGTGTCCCAGCGCGAGAAGATTCCCGAAGCCACCCTCGCCCAATGGGGGCACCTAGGCAAAGGACCGAAATATGCGAAGTTCGGCCGCCATGCCCGTTACCGGCTCAGTGACCTAATCGCTTGGGAAAACCAGCAATTCGACGACCAAGCGGACGAACTCGACGATGTTGGGGCCTCCTGACGCGGAAGCCCCGGGCGCCACCTCGGGGCCTACCGCCAACACCACCAACCCGCCCCCACCGCAGAAGCAGAAGCCGATATCACCCGCCCCACAAGGGAACTTGTGACAGTGGCTGATATTAGTCGCTCACGGCGACACCGCATCGACCAACACGGCAGGCCGCCGTGAACCGCGAGCAGCGCCGCCAATGGCGCCAATACGTGCTCGGCTGCCCCGACCTGACACCCGCGCAGCGGGTAGTGCTGCTGGCGTTGGAGACCTTCGCCGACTATCCGGCTGGCACCAACGCCCGTCCCGGCGTCGATGCCTTGGCCCAAATGTGCGGATTCGGGAGACGTGTCGTGCTGTCCGCGCTCGATGCTGGACGGCGACTGAAACTCATTGAGCCGACCGCGCGAGCAAACCCGGTGCGCGGGTGGGTCGCGGTCTATCGGCTACTCCCCGTACCCATTTCAAGGTGCACGAGCGTGCACATTGAAGCGGGATTCAAGGTGCACGAACCGGCGATTCAAGGTGCACGAAACGCGATTCAAGGTGCACGAGCGCGCACAGACACCAATCCAATAAACACCAACCCAAAGACACCAAAGGGTTTAGGGGCGTGCACCAAAGCCACCTACCTCCCCGCCGACTGGTCCCCGGCCGCCGAAGTCGTCGCGCAAATGCGCGCCGAGCAAACCCACATCGAACAAGAACTCGAACTCAAACGCTTCCGCGACCACTGGCACAGCACCACCCGCAACGCCCAGAAACGCGACTGGAACGCCGCCTACCGCAACTGGATCCGCAACACCGCCAAATGGGCGTCCCGCAACGGTCAGGCACTCGATGGCCAGACGGCTTACGAACGCAAGACCGCGCACAACCGCGCCGTCTTCGAATCCCTCGCCGACGACCCGCCCACACCGGAGCTCGAACCATGAACTACGCACAGATCGCCGCCGCCGTTTACCAACGCTGCAACCACTTCGACCCGTACCTGCCCAAGCTGGACGCCGCCCTGGCCCGCGCCTGGGGTGCGCTGTTCGAAAAGCACCGACTCAGCCAGGACGACCTGCTCGCCGCCGTCGATGCGGTCTATGACCACCACGGCGCCGGGTATCGGCCACTGCCGGCCGACATCATCACCGCCGCGCGCGCCCTGCGCCAGGACCGCGCCATGCGCCAACCCCTCGAGCACGGCCCGCTGGAACTCGACCCAGCCCCCGACGAGCCCGGGGAGGGATACCTGGCCGCGCTCCTGGCCGTCGCCAAGATCGGCCGCCGCATCGGCGGCGACACAAGCTGGCCGCACCGCAACCCACCGCCAGAACTCACACCGTTGTCCGTGCCGTGCCCGTATCCGCCTTGCCGTTCCCCAGCTGGGCACCGCTGCTACAACTCGGCCACCCGACGGGCACTGAAGGGGCATCACCCTTCCCGTATTGACGCTGCCGCACAAGGCATCCCGGAGGACCCGTCACCCACGCCGCCCCCCACACCACCGGAGCCCACCTCCGGCGCCGTCTGCCCGATATGTGAACGCGAACTAGCCACCCCCGAAGAGGCCACCCGCGGAATCTGCGACCAATGCTGGCCCGTCTCCAACGGCCACAACCCCGCCCAGGAGGAAGGCGAAACCGCATGAGCAAGCCGACGGCGCCCACACGCCCCCAAACCGCCTGGCCTGCACCACCACCCGACCCCAGCCCCGTTTGTCCGCGTACGGCCCGCACAGCGCCCAGCGCAACGCACACTAGGCTCTATGACCCTCCACATCTGCACCGTCTGCCTCGAGGAGCCCTGCCCACCCGGCCAAACCCGCTGCCCCGACTGCCAATTCGGATGGGCCGCAGCCCACGGCCACCCCACGCCCGCGGACGCGCCCGACAAGCCACCGCAGCACCCAACCTGGGGTTGATACTGATACCGACAAGGAGACCTACCATGACCCAGACCGTCCCGATCCAGATGCTCGCCGCCGAATGGAACACCACCGTCGAGGCGTTGATCACCGAACTCGGCCCCGACCGGGTCCTCACCGACGCCTTGGAAATTCGGCACGTCTCCGTTAGCGACGCCGAGGAGTTGTTGGCGAGACGCCGCGCCGAAGCTGCCCGCCACCGCGGAGCCGACGAAGAACGCCAAGCCCAAGCGGCGCAACAGTTCTCCGCCCAACAGGCCCGCCTACAAGCCATCCAACGCCACCAAGCAGTGCTGCGCGCAAACGACCCCGGCCTCGACGCCTACGCCACGATGCTCGCCAACGACGCTGACTCCAGCGGCCGCCAAGGCGCCGCCGGCCGCGCCTTCGACGAAGTCTTCGCGGCTCAGCAGAGGGGCGACATAGGTGTGTTCACTCGACTCTCACCACCCCCGCAGGAGGCAACACCATGAGTAACTTCGCCATCACCGGCCCACCGCTACCGGCAGGAGTGCTCTACCGCCAGGCACGCGAACGCGCTCTGCGCGAACTACAGACCCGGGACAACCAGTACGACCAGTACGACCAGGCCACCGACTGCTACTGGTGCGCATCCGGCTTGTATTCCGTCCCTGCCGATGGGTGCCCGGGGTGCGGCAGCGAGGCATACGTGCCACGCAACGGCGTTGCGCTCGAGGTACGCAGTGCTCTGCGCTGTGGCATCTGTGGTGGGCCGTACAAGGACTGCCTCCACGGCTACACACAGGGGCACTGAACCTCCTTGCGGGGGTTCGGGTTTCCCCATCCTTCGCCCGCGCCCCCGCAAGGAACCATCCCCGACCGGATGGTTCCGGCCGAGGTTCCCCGATGGTTTGCCGCGCGCAGGCCCGGAGGCCCCAATTCGCAAGCGGTGCCATTGAATTCGCCATTCCAGGCCATTCCTTAAACGCAATTCAGTGCGCAAACAATGGCAATAACCCCGCCAAAGAATGGCGACCACGAACAATTCACCGTCAACAACAATGGCTGGGAAGGCCCAAAACAATTGCGCGGCTCAAAACCATTCCGGATCTGAATTTCGCATCGTCGCAGGTAGGGGGTGGTTTTTTTAAGCGGGAATGGTTCCAGCGGGCCGCGGGAGACTGGTTTATCCACCCGACAAATAAATTCAGGAGAAAAAGAAAAGCGCGGAAAGAAACGACAACGATAAAAGGGAAATGGCGTGAATTTGGCGCAACCGGAGTTATTCGGGCCATTTATCTGCGGCCGATTAGCCGATGAGTCGGTTAAAGCCCGTGTGTGCCAACGGGTTTGGGTGGCCGGCCGCGCCGTGCTTTGCCAGTCGGGCATGGCGACAGTGTGCGCTCGGCACACGGGACTCAAATGCCATCCAAACTCCGCGCCTGCACGGCGCATTTGCTTGAAACGCCGAATGCGGGAGTGGAGCGGCGATACATTGTTTCCGCTGGGGGGTTGACGGCTGGAGGATGGACCATGTCGCATCTGGTGGCGGCCCCAGAGCTTATGGCTTCGGCGGCAACGGATCTGTCCTACAGGATGAGGCTGGGATGGCTCAGGACGCCGAACAGGGCGGCGGGAGGCTGAGCCCGCAGGCGTTCATCCAGCAGCGCATCCACCACGTCTAGCAATGGCGGCGGTCCACCCAGCTCCCGAGCCCTACGGCGAACAGCCGCCACCCAACGCAGCTCGGAGTCGATAGCCTCGATGTCACGGATGCGCGGCCGGGCCGCCTGGCATCCGCCCACGGAGAGATCTTGGCGTCCCACCGCATCGGTTTACCCGGCAAGTGTGGTGTTTAAGCATCGGGTTCTTTAAGCACCGATTTGGCGACTACGGCTGCCGCCTTTCCTCGTCGGTGTGGGCTGCCAGTCCGTCAACCCTTGCGTGATGAGTTATCTAGCCAGTCGGTAACACCGGGTGCACAAGCTACGCGACGGCGAAGATTCGCCATTCGCCGGGCACTCCCTTCAGTTCGTGAGCGCCGCGCTCCTCGAACGCGAGTCCTGATCCGATCACGAGGTCGCGCAACGTACTTGACACGAGCACGTCGTTCGGCCCTGCCAGTCCGCTCACGCGCGCGCCGATGTGCACGCCGATACCACCGATGTCGTCGCCCCGGATTTCGCACTCGCCCGTGTGCAACCCCGCACGCACTTCGATGCCCAACGCCTGCACCGCATCGCGGATCGACATCGCGCAGCGGATCGCACGCTGCGGACCGTCGAACATCGCGAGAAAGCCATCACCCGACGTGTTCACCTCACGGCCCCGAAACCGAGTAAGCTGCGACCGCACCACGGCGTCGTGCGCGTCAAGCAACGCGCGCCAATCGCGGTCGCCCATCTCAGAGGCCCGCTTTGTCGAGTCCACGATGTCGGTGAACAACACCGTAGCGAGAACCCGATCATCGGCCACTTCTGCCTGGTGGCCGGTGAGGAATTCGTGGATCTCCTGGAAGGACTCGCGCCATGGTTCCACCAGGTGGAGAACGTTGCGCCCCGGGAGCTCAACGTACGTCGCCCCCGGGATGTGATCGGCGACGTCCTTGCCCCACTCGGGCGGGATCATGAGGTCGTCGGTGTGGTGGAGGACGAGGGTGGGCACGCGGACGGTCGGAAGCAGCGCCCGTATGTCCAATTCGGACACCACCGGCATCATGAGAGCAACGGTCCGTGGGCTTGCTGACAGGCGTTCATGTCGCGCCCACGTTGCCCGGATCTCCTCATTCCACGGCGTGTCCGGATTCAAGACATGGGTGGACTCCCCCGTGCCCCACACGGCGGCCATCTCAGCGAGGATCCCCTCGCTATCGACCCCGTCGGTGCGCTCAGCCATCGGATCGGCATAGACCTCAAGCCCGACCAGCGCCGTGGTGCGAGACGGATGGCTGGCCGCGAACAGCGCCGCGGGCGCGAACGCAGCGTTCGACGCGACGAGGACTGCTTCGCGACTCCCGAGATCGTCTAACACCGCGGTGATGCTGTCGGCCCATTGCTCCAACGTCGGCAACGCACCCGTCGAGACCGGATCGGACGCGCCCGTGCCCAGGTGATCGAAAAAGATCAACCGACCCAGCGATGTCATCGCCTCAACCCACCCCTGAATCGCCGGTAGCTCGGGCAGAATTTCGCAACAGTTGAACCAGTTCGGGACCACCACGATGTCGCGGGAACCTTCGCGCGACGCGCGATAGGCGACGCGCAAGTCCCCGTTCAGCGCATAGCGCGTCTCCGAGAACATTGCGGAAGTCTAAGCCGAGGAACGGGTCGAGTTTCGTCTCATGCAATGAGCCCGACCGAGGCCGAGGCCCTGAGCGGCCGGCCGCCCGCCATAGGGATTACCGACCCCCTCCCCAAACGTGCCCCTGCGGGCCGCACGGGGCCTACTGAGGTGGGCGAGGTCAGTGGGACACCCGTGGCCTGTAGTGGCCCCGAAGGCCATTGGCAGTTTTCATTGGCAGCGGCGCCGAAATCCAAGCCCAAAAATATGCTTTTAGCTGCGACGATGCTTGGTGCGCGATACTGGGATTGAACCAGTGACACCGGCTCCCCGCGGCTCCCGGCGGGCGAATTGTCTTGTACGCCAATGCATGTACCAGCTATGCACAAGAAGCCCGACAACCCGGCCGTCGTCGCCGCGATAGACATGGTGCGGTGGGAGCTATCGCTTTAACCCCAAAACGGCAGATTCTGGAAACTTCATTTGTGCTGGCGCATCGGCGATACGATTTGCGTGTTGCCGCACGGCTGGACGATCACCTGAGCTGGGCGACCGCCGGGTCGTGTTACGCCGGTGGGAGGTGCGGGATGTCGTTTGTGATCGCGGTGCCGGAGATGATGACCTCGGCGGCTTCGGATCTGTCCAACATCGGCTCGAACCTCAGAGCGGCCAACGCGGCGGCGGCGGCCCCGACAACGGGGATTGTGGTCGCGGCTCAGGATGAGGTGTCGGCGGCCATTGCGGAGTTGTTTTCCGCCCACGGTCAGCAGTTTCAGGCACTGGGTGCGCAGGCGGCGGCGTTTCATGCCCAGTTTGTGCGGGCGTTGAACAGTGCGGGGGGCGTGTATGCGGCCGCGGAGGCGGCCAATGTCTCGCCGTTGCAGGCCCTCCCGCAACCATTGGAGACCCCCTGGCAAGACGTGCGGGGGGTGATTAATTCACCAACCAACTTGTTGTTGGGGACCCCGTTGATCGGCAAGGGTGCCAACGGGGCACCGGGGACCGGGCAGCCGGGCGGGCCGGGCGGGCTGTTGTTCGGACCCGGCGGTGATGGCGGGTCCGGTGCGCCAGGGCAGCCCGGCGGCCGGGGCGGTAACGCCTTCTTGTTCGGCAACGGCGGCCGGGGCGGGGCCGGTGGAGTCGGCACCACCGGTGCCACGGGCAACGCCACCAGCGCCACCAACGGTGGCCTCGGCGGTAACGGCGGGGTCGGCGGGGCCGGCGGCAACGGCGGGGTGATTTACGGCAACGGCGGTCGGGGCGGCATCGGCGGCATCGGCGGGCTCGGCGGCGCCGGCGGGGCCACGACCGGCTCGGTCAACGGCACCAACGGCGGCGGCGGCGGCACCGGCGGCAACGGCGGGGCCGGCGGCCAAGCCCAGGGACTGTCGGGATTGTTCGGCGGCCGTGCGGGCGACAACGGCAACGGCGGCGCCGGTGGCCACGGCGGTGCTGGTGGCACCATCAACTCCGCCGGCAACGTCACGGTTAGGGGCGGCAACGGCGGCGACGGCGGCAACGGCGGCATCGGCCACATAGGCGGCAACGGCGGCAACGCCGGCCCCGGTGGCGGCGGCACCATCGACACCACCACCACCACGACCGGTGCCGCGATCGGTGGTGGTGGTGGCGGCGGCGGCGGCGACGGCGGCAACAGTACGGGCGGCGGCGCGGGCGGCGCCGGAGGCACCGGCGGTGCAGGCGGTTCGGTCGCGCTGACCACTACCGACTCCAACCCCGGGACCGGCGGCGGTACCGCCGCCGGCGGCGGCGGCGGCCAAGGCGGCGGCGCCGCCGGTACCACTGGCGGTACCGGGGGTGGTGGTGGCGGAGGCGGCGCCGCCAGCTTCGGTACCGCCTTTGTTAACGCCGGCAGCGGCGCCGCCATCGTCGCCGGCGGCGGCGGCGGTACCGGCGGCTCCGCCAGCAGCAACGCCGCCGGCGCCATCGTCGCCGGCGGCGGCGGAGGAGGAGGCGGCGGCGGTATCACCGGCGGCACTGGCGGCACGGGTGGAAACGGCGGCTCCGCCGGCGGAACCATTCCGGGCGGTGCCGGCGGCGCCGCCGGTAATCCTGGCATGCTCGGTGTCACTGTGTTCAACCCCGGCACCGGCATCGCGATAGGGGTCGGTCAACCCGGCGCCGCCGGCATCGGCGGTGGCGGCGGTGCCGGCGGCGCCGTCATAGTGGTTGGCACCACCAGCGCCGCCGGCAGCGGCGGCGGCGGTGCCGGCGGCTAGCACCGACTAACCCTCCAACGCCATTGCCTGCATATTGACTGCAACCCGCGCCGCGGGGATCAAAAATATGCTCTGA
>Ga0182041_10002061_pt1 | contig 10324 bp, 10 predicted proteins | sample flu12Cox44000178_FD_125967 | JGI IMG/M metagenome (GOLD analysis project Ga0182041, IMG submission 125967) | Lab enrichment of tropical soil microbial communities from Luquillo Experimental Forest, Puerto Rico - flux8day.12C.oxic.44.000.178 | ecosystem: Environmental > Terrestrial > Soil >...
ATTGAGGGTGGCTTCCACGCAAAGGGGCACGTTCGCTGTCGTGCGACGCTTCAATGCAATGCTTTCACTCATGCGTGGGGTTGGGTTTTGGCCGACAATTGCCGGCGCGCTAACTCCAAAGTATCATTGGCTGGTGATCGCCCTGCGACAATTGCACGAGGGTGGTCGACTTTGATCGGCGCCTCACGCGGTGGGACCCGGAACTACAGTTCGCGAGCATCGGCCAAAAATCCGGGCCCTGCCGGGCTGATGCACTCGTTCAGTTTGTTCAAAGCGCAAAGGAGCATGCCAATGATCCGCACATCACACGTCGTTGCGTTTGCGGTCGTGCTCGGATTGTCAGTCCGTGCGTCAGCTGAGGAGGTTGTCAACTTTGGCGTCCAGCCCTCGACACAGCCGATCTTGATCGCAAACGGCGCCGGCTACCTCAAGCCGATTGAAGATAAATACAAGATCAAGATCGTACTCCGCTCTTTTTCCTATGGCGCACCCGAGAACCAGGCGCTCGCAGCTGGGGAACTGCAGATTGCATCCGCAGGCATGGGGCCGGCCGTGCTAGCGGCAGCGCGGTTGCCAGCGACCTTGGTGGCAATTGATATTCTCGACCAGACCGCGATCCTGGTGCCGAAGGACTCCAAGATCACGTCTGTTGCCGGTCTCAAGGGCGCGAAAATCGCGTTCCCCGGCGAGGGCTCGCAGCAATATCCTTTACTGATTAAGGCGCTCGCAGACGCCCATCTCGACGTGAAAGACGTGCAATTGTTCAAGACAGACGGCTCTCAGGTGGCTACCCTGCTCGCAAATAAGAGTGTGGATGCTGGCATCACTTGGGACCCGCACGTGTCAAGAGCGCTCGCCGACGGCATCGGCCGCGTCTTGGCAAGCTCGGCACAGATCATGCCGATAAAGAACGGCCACTATGTAGGTGACGGCACCTACGTCCGCGACGATTTCATGAAGGCGCATCCTGATATCGTGCAGGACCTCGTATCGGTACAGGTTAAGGCTATCGACATGGTGCTCAACGATCCCGAGCGGGCGATCGACATCTGGACCAAGGAAAACGGCTTCCCACGGTCAGTAATTGAGTACGCGGTCAAGCAGAAGATCTCCGTGTTTGACAGGAACATCGTGCCGGAAAAGTCAACCATTGATGCCTACACAGCGTTCCTAAAGAAGGCTGGGTTGTTGAACGACACCGACAATCCGAAAGTCGAGCCCAAGTTCGCCGAACAAGCCATGAAGGACGTCAAGTGACGGCGGCTGCGGTGTGATGACGGACGGTACCGAGCCCGCAGGTCAAATACCGCGCGGGCCGGGGCTGCAGCTACGAAACCGCCTGTCGAAATTGCTGCGTTATTTTTACGCAGCCGCTGGCGTAGTTGCCGTTTGGTGGGCAGTGGTGCTCATCGCGAAGCCTCACATGTCGCTACTGCCCTCTCCCTGGTTGACGGCCCAGACTTTCATACAGCTAATGGCGAGCGGCGAGCTGCCGAAGGACGCAGCTTACAGCGTCTGTCGCGTGCTGGCCGCCTGGTCGCTTGCCGCTTTGGTGGCGGTGCCGCTCGGGTTTGCCATGGGACGCTGGGACAAACTCGCAAGTGTGCTTGATCCAGTGGTCGAATTGTTCAGGCCGATCTCGCCGCTCGCCTGGATCCCGCTCGCCATCCTTTGGTTCGGGATCGATGAAGGTGGAAAGGTCTTCGTCATTTTTATAGGCGCGTTCTTTCCGATTCTGCTCAACACCATTGCTGGTGCAAGAAACATCGATCCGGTGTTAATCAGTGCTGGGCGAATCCTCGGTTGCAAGGGTGATGCTTCGCTCTTCCGTAAGGTCGTACTGCCGGCTTCGTTGCCGCAGGTCATTGTTGGCCTGCGCATCTCATTCGGGACTGGCTGGGCGGCGATCATCGCTGCAGAGCTGGTGGCCGCGCGGTCCGGGCTTGGTTATCTCATCTCCAACGGAATGGAAGTGCTGCGGTCGGACTTTGTGCTGGTCGGTATGGTCACCATCGGCACTCTTGGGGTTCTATTCGATGCTGTGTTCCGCTGGGTAGACCGCCGATACAACTGGATGGGCGAATGATAGTCGCCACACCCGCAGGAGCCAAACCGCTTACGTTGCGCGGTCTCGCCAAACACTACGCCACCGCGGACGGACGCGTGATCGAAGCGCTGATGCCCATCGATCTCGACATCGCGTCCGGTGAGTTCTTGGTAGTCGTCGGTCCGTCCGGCTGCGGCAAGTCGACTATGCTCAATGTTCTCGCCGGGCTTCTGCCACCTTCGGCCGGTGAGGCTCGCGTGGGCGACGAACCCGTACGCGGCCCCGATATCGACCGCGGGATGGTATTTCAAGACTATGCCCTTTTTCCCTGGCTTGATGTGATAGGCAATGTCGAGTTCGGGCTTGAGCGCAAAGGACTTGGCCGTCGGGAGCGCCGCGAAGTAGCTGTACACTATCTGAAAATGGTCGGACTTGCTGAGTTCGCTAACAAACGACCACGGGAGCTGTCGGGCGGCATGAAACAGCGCGTTGCGATCGCACGAACCTTCGCGACCGAGCCTTCAATTATCTTTATGGACGAGCCGTTCGGCGCACTTGATGCCCTCACGCGCCGCCATTTGCAGCACGAATTGCTGCGCATTTGGCAGCAGTATCGTAAGACTGTGGTCTTCATCACGCATTCGGTAGTAGAGGCAATCTATCTGGCCGACCGCGTGGTCCTGATGACCGCCCGGCCCGGCCGGATTAAGACCGTGCTCAATATTGATCTGACTCATCCGCGCGACCCGACATCGGTCGAATTCCGGGATATCGAGCGGCGAATTTATTCGGACCTCGACGAGGAATTGGCCAGAAGCTTCCGAATGGAAGGCCGCGATATCGCCGACTAACGATCAGAAAGCTAGACAACGCAGAAATGCAGTCACATTGGGGACAACCCGTCCAGTGGTCGGTCGACGACAATCCGATAAACTCGCATGGTTGAGAGCACAATTAGCGTGATGAAATCTCCTGACGACGTCCGAAGCCCTCACCGAGGTGGGTGCCCGTCCCTCCCGGGCAGCGCTGAGGTAGCCGACGTTTGGCTGAAGCGGTCTCTGAAAAGACGAAGTCCGGAAAGCGCCGAATTCCTGAGCGGGGACTAACCTAACCTTTCTTCGGCGACCAATGATAGGCTTTGGCGCACGCGCCGCCCATCAGCATCGCTCGCTCACTGTCGCTCAGGCGGTCAGTCTTAAGGAAGGGCTCGACGGCCTGCTCGTAGTTGACGACGGCGTATGCGCGTGTCCAGTCCGTGCCCCACAGGCAGCGGTCGAAACCCCAGGCATCGAACACGCGGGCAAGCGGATCCCAAATGTCCGGGAAGGGATACGGTTCCCGGGACAGCGTGCAGGCGCCGCTCACCTTGATCACCGCGTTCTTGCGCTTGGCAAGGTCCAGCACCTTCGGCAGGTCGGCCCACGGCTGCGGCGGGGCCGGTGGGGTGCGGGGCTGCATGATGCCCAGATGATCGATGATGAAGCGCGTATCAGGGTGGCGATCGATCAGCGCAATGCCCGTGTCCAAGTTACCCCAGCACAGTATGTTGACCGGAAAGTCGTGCTTTACGGCCGCGCGCAGGATCCGGTCGAGGCCCGGCTCTTTCGGCTCGCGCTTCGCCTCCTTCGTCAACATGATGCGGATGCCGACCGTGCCCGGCGTATTCTTCCAGTCGGCGACGACATCGGCCACCGCGGGATCGTCTGGGTCGACCGGCTTGACGATCGCGAGCCGGTCGGGATGGGCCCGTTGCACTTCCACCGCATAGCTGGCGTCGTAGCGGTACATGGAAAAGGCAGAGATGAAGATTGCGCCGTCGACGCCGACCTTGTCCATCGCCGCCACCATCTCGTCACCCGTAACGTGATCGGGCCAGTTCGGCACACTGTGCCAGGGTCGCCTAGGAGTGTTTGCCTCATAAGCGTGAACCTGGGAATCGATGATCGTCATCGGGGAAGCTCCTCTGGGCTAAGCGAGTTGGTATCGCAGCAGGTCGCGCCAGCCGTGTCCAGGACCCTTGAAGGACTTCAGAAATTTCAACGTGTTTGCCGAGATACCTACGCCGTTGTTGCAAGAACTTCGTCGACTTTTCGCTGGCACACCATCATGACAGCGTCGTTTGGATGGTCGGTGCAACGCACGACTTACCGTTCGCCGTAAGATGGCCGCGTCGGCGCTCTTGCTGGCTCAACTGGTCGATGCAACACAGGCGTAAAATCTCTCTGCTGAGGTGCAAATCCCAAGGTTTTGCGTGGTCGTTCGTTGAGCTGGCGCTAACTTTGTTGAGATGGGTTTGCGAGTACACCGACAGGTCGGCTCCCTTCGGAAACTACTGTCTTAGCAGACCATTGGCGTTCTCTGGTTCGGATTTCAGAGCGTATTTAGGAAGTTGACGAGGTCTTTCTTCTGCTGGTCGGTGAAGCCGATGCCGAAGCGCTGATTATAGAAATTTACGACGTCCAATAACGTTGCAGCCGAGCCGTCCTTAGTTTCGCATCCCGATGGCGAAACCAAAAAACGCTCCTCCCCCACGCGCATACGGCAATGTACAGCGTCAGTTCGCTCCAACTCGGCGCGCGGGCGAGGCTAGTTGTTACTAAGACGGGGTCCGGAGGTATCGCGTCGACAGTTATCGGTTTGCGGCGACGCGTTTGACAATCATCAAGTTACATCTGCTACATCATCAAGTCGTAACCGTTACTAAGTCAAAGCACATTTGACGCGAACCTGAAGCGTTAGGACTGCCAACGCTTATAAGGAATCCAAGTTACTTATTTTGATTGTCAAAGATGAAAAGGCTGACGTTGGTTGTTACATTGATTTCAACTGACGGGGGTTTGCGTTGTGAGAGACGCAGTGTTTGCGATTTGTAGAATTTTGCGGCACGCTCGTGAGGTGCCGGGTTTCGGCCTTTTTGGTTTGCCCCTTTAGGGTCGTACCGCACGGGGAGCCCCGGTCGTGACAAAACGGCCGGGGCTTCTTCGCCGACGCCACTACGTTCTGACGATGTTCAGACCGGCGCTAGTTGCTGGTTATGCTCCGGCAGCAGTTCGATCCGGATCGGGTCGCCGGCTCGCACTTCGCCGCTAGCCAGGACGATGCCCATGACGCCCGCCTTGCGGATTAAGTTTCCCTGAGCGTCGCGATCAAGAACAGCGGCCATGAGGCCGGATTGAAAATTGTTCAACTGGCGGCAAGGGTCGCGCAGACCAGTCACGGCGACGACAGCCACTTCCCCAATATGCAACCGCGCCCCCCGTGGGAGTGCGAGCAGGTCGATGCCGCGGGTTGTGATGTTTTCTCCCATAACACCAGGTGCGACACGAAAGCCACTGGCACGAAGAACGTCATGCAGTTCTTCGTGGATGAGGTGCACCTGGCGTAGATTTGGCTTGGTCGGGTCCTTGGCAACCCGCGAACGGTGTTTGACTGTAACGCCTAGATGCGCATCGCCTTCGACCCCCAAATCGGCGAGCAGACGGATGCTTTTTTGTACCGGTTTGCTGAACTTGTGTGTGGGACTAAGACTCACCGCCACCACAACGCCAGGCGGAAACTCATTCTTCATGATCTCTCTTTCATTCGGTTGGTCCGGCCTAGAAAATATTTAGCCGCCGGGGTTCACTGTTACTTCAGAGTCTTTCTGCGGTGGTCACAGTGACCTCAAATCAGTCGAGCCACGCAATATTTTCATTTGGTGGTCAAGAAGACCGTGAGGTCGGTTAAGGGCGGGCGTGCAGGAATTTGGCAAAACATATCGGCGACGAACCCGCGATGATAGCTCGTGTGATTGACCATGTGGAGAATGATATCGCTTCGGCGCATCTCACCTTGTTTCCCGCCGATCAGAGTAAAGCGCACCATTTCGTTTGCATCAGCCTCAGATAGTCCGTCACCCCAACCGATATACCAAGCGTCGACGATCTGCTGGGCGCGCCAGAGCTCGGTGAGGTCGGTATATAAAACGGTGTTCAATACCGAGAAACCATGATCGCGCTTCTCGATGTGTGCCTGCCAAATCAGATCCACCACGTGCAGGTGGTTGAGTGTGTTGGCGATGTTTTTGAAGAGAGAGGGACGTTCCCTGGTAGCTTCACCGGCTGGTAGCGCTGCGACTGCGTCGAATGTCGCCTCATTTGCCCAAGCATTGTAGCGCGTCAGCATTTGGATAGTGCTGGTGGTTGTCATGTTTCCCTCGATTCATCTCTATGCCGTGTCACGCGCATCCGCTGTCCAATCAATACTGTTGCGACGACGGCCGCGGCAAAAAGAATGGTTTCAACATCGATTGCTTCGCCATTCACCGGCAACGCGAGTACCACGATCATGAATGGCTGCAACAGCATGACCTGTCCGACCCGGGCAATGCCGCCGATCGCCAGTCCCGCGTTGAAAACGAAAAACGCCGTGTATTGGCTGACCAGCCCGACATAGCCAAGGCCTATCCATGATGAAATTGGCGCGGTTGCGATATCAGCCGGCCAGAGCACGAAAGTCGCCGCTGCCGCAAGTGGAAGAAAGATCACTACCTGCCAGGAGATAACCTCCCATCCTGGCATAAGTGTCGCGAGACGGCCGGAAAAAGTGTATCCGAGCGCGCCGGAAAGGACGGTACCAAGTAAGAATAGATCGCCGGCGGAAAATGTCATCCCGCCGTTCCGGCGAAGCATGAAAGTTACAACGATCAGTGCGCCCAGTACGCTTGCCAGCCAAAAGCCCGGACTCGGACGCTCATGGGCAAAGACCGTTGCCGCAGCGGCCGTTACCAGCGGCAGAATGCCGAGTACGACGCCGCCGTGGGCGGCGGGTACGGTCATCATCGCTAGTGCCGCGAACAGTGGAAAGCCAATCACGGTGCACAGCGCGGCGCCGAAGATTTCTAACCAAAGCGACCGGGAGGGTACTCGCCGACGCCGTGCGATGAGAACGATAAGGCCTACCGATCCAGCGAGTGCAGCGCGCGCGACCGTCAAGAACAGCGGGTCAAAGCCCAATAGGGCGAGCCGCGTCGCTGGTAATGTGCCCGCGAACAGACACATGCCAAGAAAGCCGAGCAGTAGCCCAAAGTTCTTGTGATACGAGGTCATTGGCAAGGCGAGTTAAAACGGCAAGGCGAGTTAAAACAGCGGAGGGCAACACGCCGATGATCGGCCGATGCAACGCGAGAAATCCGACGTAAGGCCTGGTCGCGAAGATCGTTTATTATAATGAGACGCTACTTGCTCTCGCGTTCTTGCATCATCGGATCGTTGCGGGCGGCGTACATTTGGTGGTTTTTGCTACTGCCTAGTTTTTTAGCGGATTTTGCTATTGCCTAGTTTTTCGACGGGTGCTGCTGCTTTGCGGAGCAATGACCGCGAAAATGTTCCACGATTTAGGAATTTTCGTAAATATATCAAAGTATTCCAGGCTGGCATGCTCCTTGCTGCTTTGCAGCACAAATTCAGCTGCGGCCAGCCGGGAGCTGTTGCCCACCACTCTCGGCACCCGCCAATTCAGGGAGCCAAGAGATGGACTACATAAAGCCAGTCGACGTCGCCAATGCGATGATCGAAACCGGTCGCCGGAAGCTCACGCTGTCGCCGCTCGACTTGGTGATCCGCGGCGCACTTGCCGGTGGTATCCTAGCGGCAGCCACCAGCCTTGCCTTGACCGGCACGGTGCAGACAAACCAACCGCTGGTTGGCGCGCTGATCTTCCCGGTCGGCTTGATCCTCATCGTCCTGCTTGGGCTCGACCTCGTTACCGGCGCTTTCGGACTGGTACCGCTGCCCTGGGTCGAAAAGGACGCGAGCGCGCCGAGCCTGCTCGCCAATTTTGCGTGGATCTTCCTCGGCAATCTCATCGGCAGCGTTGTTTATGGCGCCTTGCTAGCGATCGCGCTCACCAATTTTGGCACGGCGGAGCCGGCCGGCGTCGCCGCGAAGATTATCGCTGTGGCGCAGGCCAAGACCACCGGCTATGAGGCCATAGGCTTCGCTGGCCAGGTCACCGTCTTCGTCAAGGCCATGCTGTGCAACTGGATGGTCTGCCTCGCCATCGTGGCGGCGATGACCACATCGTCGACCATCGGCAAGATCGCCTGCGCTTACATGCCTGTGTTCATCTTTTTTGCGCAAGGGTTCGAGCACTCGGTGGTGAACATGTTCATCATCCCGACCGGCATGATGATGGGTGCCAAGATCACCGTCGCCGACTGGTGGCTGTGGAATCAGATTCCGGTGACGCTCGGCAACCTGGTCGGCGGCTTCATTTTCACCGGCCTTGCGCTCTACATCACGCACCGGCCGCGCTCCGCGCCAGCATCGATGGCGATGCCGTCTCAGGTCCCGGCTGAATGACGACGGAGGCCGCCCTCAAGCCGCTGGACGCGGCGACCGGCGACTTCGAACCCGAACAGAAGCGTTATCTGGAGGGCTTCGCCGCTGGTCTGCAGATCGCGCGAACCGCGAAAGGGCTGGCCGACCCGACTGCCGCTCTCGCCCATACGGCGGCCGCGCCAGAGCCAGAGCCGGTCGGCCCCGAAGCTGCTGCGCTCAAGGCGCAGGACCGCGTGCTCAAGGCCGGGGGCAAGCTGTCCGATCCGGAGAAGTTCAAGCGGGAGCAGCATCCCTTCGACACGTACGAGCGGTTAAAGGAACACGCCGCCAAGAACATCTATCCGAAGCCGCCTGACAATTTTCGCTGGCGTTTCTTTGGCCTGTTCTATGTGGCGCCGAACCAGAACTCCTACATGTGTCGGCTGCGCATTCCGAATGGGATTATGAAAGCCGCGCAGTTCGACGGCGTCGCCGATCTCGCCGGATGCTATGGCGGCGGCTATGCGCACGTAACTACGCGCGCTAATCTGCAGGTGCGCGAAATCGAGTCAAAGAACGCGGTGAACATGATCGAGGCGATTCAAGACCTCGGTCTGTGTTCACGTGGTTCCGGCGCCGACAATATCCGCAACGTCACCGGCACGCCGACCGCCGGCATCGACCCGCAGGAATTGATCGACACGCATCCCTACGCGCGCGAATGGCACTTCCACATTCTCAACGATCGCTCGCTCTACGGCCTGCCGCGCAAGTTCAATGTCGGCTTCGACGGTGCCGGTACCATCCCGGTGCTGGAAGACACCAACGACATCGGCTTCCAGGCTGTGAAGGTGAACGAGGGCTTTGAACTGGAGCCTGGCGTTTGGTTCAGACTGTGCCTGGGCGGTCTCACTGGTCATCACAGTTTTGCCGGTGACACTGGCGTGCTGGTCAAGCCGGCCGAAGCAACCGTCGTCGCCGACGCGGTGGTGCGCGTCTTCATCGACCACGGCGACCGTACCGACCGCACCAAGGCGCGACTCAAATACGTGCTCGATAGGATGGGGGTCGAGAAATTCCTCGGCCTCATGGAGGAGAAGCTCGGCCGCAAGCTAACTCGTACTGTGCCTGGCGCCGTGGCGCCGCGGCTGCCGTTCTCGCGCACCGGCCATATCGGCATCCATCCGCAGAAGCAGGAGGGGCTGAACTGGATCGGCGTCGTGATACCGGTCGGTCGCATGACGGTTGCGCAGATGAAGGACCTCGCCGACATCGCGCGCGACTTGGGCGATGGCGATATACGGCTCACGGTTTGGCAGAACCTCCTGATCTCTGGCGTGCGGAGCGCCAAGCTCGGGGATGCGAAGGCGCGTATCGAAGCGCTCGGCCTTGCGATCGAGACTAATGCGTTCCGCTCGGGTCTCGTCGCTTGCACCGGCAATACGGGTTGCAAATTCGCCGCCTCCGACACTAAGCGCCATGCCGAAGAAATCGCTGCGTGGTGCGAGAGGCGCGTACAACTCGACACGCCGGTCAACATACATCTCACCGGCTGCCATAACTCCTGCGCACAACATTTCGTGTCCGAGATCGGGCTGCTTGCTTGCAAGGTGCAGGAAACAGAAGAGGGCGACGCGGTCGAGGGCTATCACATCCTAATCGGCGGCGGCTTTGGCCCCTATGCCGCACTTGGCCGCGAGCTCTATCGTGATGTCAAGGCGCAAGACGCGCCGAAAACGGTCGAGCGTATTCTCAAGACCTATCTCGCGCATCGCGCTTCGCGCGAGGAACGTTTCATCGATTTTGCGCGCCGGCATGAGATCGACGCGCTCAAATCCATGGTTCAGCTGGAGCCGGAATGAGCGTTACGCCGCGCCCGCCCATCCCGTCGCTGATCCCGGAATCGGCGCCATTCACACTGGAACAGCGCACCTGGCTTAACGGCCTGTTCGCCGGCATGATCTCGCTCGACGCGAGC
>Ga0182041_10002062_pt1 | contig 10319 bp, 13 predicted proteins | sample flu12Cox44000178_FD_125967 | JGI IMG/M metagenome (GOLD analysis project Ga0182041, IMG submission 125967) | Lab enrichment of tropical soil microbial communities from Luquillo Experimental Forest, Puerto Rico - flux8day.12C.oxic.44.000.178 | ecosystem: Environmental > Terrestrial > Soil >...
CGCACCATCATTTCTCCCGGCACCAGTTTCGTAATCAGGCGGACGTGCTGAGGGAAAACTCCCATCTGTCCTTCAACGGCCGGCAGCGTAACCAACTCGACGTCTTCGGAGTACACAATGGCGTCGGGCGTCACCAGTTCGAGTCTTAGAGTGTTGGCCATAATTTATTGTGCGGTAAAGTACGGACAGATGACCCTGGGGCCGCTTACCCCAGTGTGACTTCGTCGATCGAACCCTTCATGTAGAAGTTCGCTTCCGGCACGTCGTCGTGCTTGCCTTCCAGGATTTCCTTGAACCCGCGAACCGTCTCCGCCATGGGCACCTGTTTCCCCTCGCGGCCAGTGAACGCCTGCGCCACGAGCCGCCAGGTCTTTGGTATCCACCAGCTTATTCATCGAGCTTCCCAGAACAATTCCATGTCTTTCTTGCCAAGGCAGCCCCGGTCAAATTGATCATTCCGACTGTGCCGGCCGTTTCATCGTCAAAACCGGGCAGCCGGCTTCAGTGACGACCTTGTACGCGGTATGCCACAGTGCCGGTCCGTCGCCCCTCCAAGCGTGCAGATCCATGACGATAATGTCCGTCTGATGGGAATCTGCAAATCTGACGATGATCTCGGCGGGCTCGCCGTGCTCCACCATGATGTCGACGATGTTCCCGGCGTCAGGGTACTTCTGTAGAAGCTCTTTAACCCGGGTTATTTCAGGCCTTGCGCCGCGGTTGGCCTCCGATATGGGGTTCAGAACATGGAGGAGGGTGATGTCTACGCCGGTGATCTTGGCCAGAGATATTCCGTACGGCAACGCATCCATCGATTCTGGCGAGAGATTGGTCGGAACCAGAAAATGCTTAGCCTCGGCTCCGGAGTACTTTGATCGCAAGGCGTGGGGTCCAACCGTAAGCACTGGGCATGGCGAATACCTGAAAGCACTGTCCGCTACCGAGCCAAGCAACAGCTTGCTGATCCCTGTCCGTCCGTGAGTTCCGAGTACGAGTAGCCCATACGATTCCTGCTCCGTCGCCTCCCTGACCGTCTTCCATACGGGTCCAACTCGTACTGCGGAGCTAAAGTTCAGTCCTTCAAGAATGCCCTCCTGCCTAAGGCTTGCTTCGAGGGCTTCGCAGTCACGCACCGCGCAATTCGTATCGGCCGATGTGCCATCCGGCCCCGCCAAGCCAAACAGAGCTGGATCGACGACGTGAAGCAAAGAAACGGTCGAGTGGTATCGGCGCGCTATCCCTAACGCATGCCGCAGCGCGCCAATCGATATCGGCGAGAAATCGGTCGCGACGAGAATGTGGCCTAGCGATAGCATGGTTTCAAGACGGCACGCCCTAAGCATAGCAGGTTGGTAATTGATCGCACAGTAATCCAACCCTATAGCTTGGCGAGGCGCTGTTTTTGAGACAGCGTTCAATTGGTGGGTTGTGCTTGATGGAGCTGAAGTGCGTCATGCGAAGCAATCGAGGCCTTTTTGCGAAGTCGCTTGTGGCCTTCAGGTTGTCACCGAAGAAATGCACTTTCCCGTCAATACTTCGCTCCAGCAGCACCTTTGCCTTGTTATCCGTAAAAATCACATTGAACGACAATTGACGTCGCACCACTTAAGGTCGGGACCTCGCGGGCCATCTCGCTACCCTTCTTGAAAGTGGTGATCGTCGTGTGAACGATGATCACGTCGGAGTCGGCGGCGACATTCTTGTCGCCTTCACGGTAGACACGGCGAAACTCACCCTTCTGTTCAAGCTCCTGGATAAGGTTCTCGTAGAGGGCGACTTGGAATTCGGCAGGCACAGGAATTTCTCCGGGTCTGACCATCTCTACTTCTATCGACGTCGAAGACGGCACCTTGGCCAGCGGGTGTACTTGCGCGGTGCAATCCGCCGTTTGCGTCGCGGTATTCGATCGTAATAACGTCGATTTTGTTACGGAAGAGGCTGAGTGCTCTGCCGCCTTCGTAGGGCGCAAGCATCGATATCGTGCCCGCAGTTCCTCCGATTGCGTGCTGACTGTCGGTTCCCGTGATCACAACATCAATCGCAGTTGTGGCGACATCGCAGGGGGTTCGGGAAGCGGCGAAGGTGAGATGGCCATTCTCTACAGTTAAGCTTCCCTTCGTGTTCTTCTCTACTCCGGTCAGCCCAGTGACTTGCACGGCTTGGGTTGGGGCTCATGCTGAGCCTGACTGCCTGAAGCTAGCGTTGCAAGAACCAGGGTCAGTAGCATTATTCGGCTGTTCCGGGTATCAATTCATTCTCCTATCGTCATCGACGAGCTCCTCTGCGGCCAGGCGCAAATAACACCTGACCGCTGAGGGCGAGAGCCAGCGACGGAAATCACCGCTCGCAAGAACATTTTCGTCATTTGATGCTCGAGAGTTGTGAAAACTCTTGCGATCCTTTGCTGACAAGAATCCTGACTTCTACCCGTCGATTTAGGGCCCGTCCCTTCGCGCTCGAGTTATCAGCTGCAGGATGGGTTTTGCCATAACCGGCAGGTACCGAGATTCGCCATGCAGGAACGTCATCCTTTTCGCGCAGATATTGAGCGACGGCCGCTGCTCGCTCTTCACTCAGCTTCTGGTTGTGTTGCGCGCTGCCGCTGCCGGAGGTGTAACCCGCAATTTCGATCACGTATCCTGAAAGGTTGGAATTGGCGGAAACAAGGTCATCGAGGGACGCCTTGCTTGACGCATCCAACTTGCGGCCGTTTTCCGGAAAATAAACTCCTACTTGTGCCACCGTCTCGTACTGGCTGAGGTCCGAGACACGCTGGTCCAACATGCTCACCTCCACAGCATCTGCCGCCGCGAGTGTGCCGGCAGCCTGGGCCGTGAAAACGCCGCGGTTGGCAGTAAATTGTGCCTGATCTGCCGAAGACTGGGCTGCATCCGCTTTCGCTGTGCCCTCGTTCGCAGATTCCTGTGCACGGCCGGTCGCCGCCCGGTTATCGATAATCTGCTGTTGCTGAGCTACCGTGACCGCAAACGCATCGGGATTGAACCTGACAGTCTTGGCCTCAACCTGACCTTCGGCATTGCTGACGCCTTCTACCCGAACAGTCAGCCCGGGGACCAAGGCCGTCACCTGCATGTTTGTCCGACCGAAGAACCCATTGCCGCTCTTGTCGCGCTCGATCTTCGTCTGATCGGTGACCATGAAGGTCTTGGTCGAGCCATCTTTCTTGTCCTGGATCTTAACGGCGTCCCCATCGCGTGCGATGATGACGCCTTTGATCTTTGCCTTTTGTCCATGCGTAACCGTGTTCGCCGCCGGTGCAGCAAACGCTATCGCTGCCGCCAACACGTACAGGCACACAGCCAGGAATGGGAGAGGAGTGCTTTTTCTGAAGTGTGATTTCATTCGGGGACCTCCTGGGTTCTACTGCTGAAAAATTGGAGTGTGCTGGAAAATCGGCGGAGAGCTGACACCGTCGCCTTTTCCGGGACTCCTGGTTCCAGATAGGGCAAATGGAAGGCCAAAGTCCCTATTAAATCAGTCAAGCGTCTTCGACGACAGTTTTCGAGAATTTAGAGGAGTTCCACGGTCGCAATGGCTTCCTACGCTCTTGAGAATGTGGGCATCGGCTGGCAGCAGGGAGTTATTTGGCATCGTCGCCCCAACCGGTGCTGGACCCTTGTTGGTGGCGCCAGGAAGACTATCCTTGGTTTATCTTCACCCCAGCAAGACCCGAGCCTTCGGCGACAAGAGCCGGTTCCTGCAGTTCTTTTTCCGGCTCCGAGTAGGAATCTGTAACGTATCCTGTGTCCTGCTTCAAGCAGGGCATTTCCGATAGTGCCTCTGCCGAGGTTATCCACCACGCCAAATTCGCCAGGGCTAACCCGGGATGACGTGAGCAAGCCCGTAATTACGAGGGTACCGACTTCCACCATTCTGTGATACTGCTTATCCCTCTGGTGGTCGTGATGTCGAGCGAGGCATAACCCGGGCCTAGGTCCAACTTGCTCACGGCGAAGCGCACCCGCTACCTGCGAACATTCTTCATGGGACGACCTCGCGGGAGCCACGCCTTCATCAGCAGACGGTTGTCGTACAGCGCTGCCGCTGCAACTCAATCCGGTTTGCCGAGACTCGAGTAGGGTGGGGTCACTCGCCTTCGCGCCTGCAGCTTGTGGTTCTCAGCTTAGCGGGATTTCGGTTGGCTCCATCGCGAACCCGCGCGAGGCAGCTGGGTGGCCTGAATGGGTCCTCTGCCAGCTCGCTCAGAACGAAGAGGTGACGTCGTCCCCAGAGCCCTCTGCTGGCGCCCGCGGTGCCGAATGACAGGCACATCCGCCATACCGTGCACACCTATTCTCAGTGAGTTAAGTAAGGCCGAGATTTGGAATGCAGCGTGCAGCTAGCTCAGAGAGGAAAGGGAATCATGCAAGAGGTGGACAGATGTTTAACAAAAGTAAGTTTTACGAGTTAGCAAAAGAGCTCAGGGGAATCCTGAAGTGCGGGCAGGAAACAGCTGAATATCTGGCAGCGCTCTACCAGTGGGTGGAGCAAGGTGTATCGAATGAATGCTACGAGCTGCGTCGAGAGGCAGGTGTTTTTGATCGCCTGCCAGATTGTAGGCAACTTTGCTAACGGAGCACTGGCTCATCTGCAGCGTGCCGGTGTCCAGCCGATGACAAGCAACAAGATCGCCGCACGGCAGTCATATGAGGAGTTCCGCACCCTCTGGAAGGATGCCGGCCCGACATTCCCATTACCAGCAAGCCACAGCCGAGTACGCGAAGCTAGGGCCTAGAAATTAGGGTTCAGGGACGAGGAATTAAAAGCCCACCCAAGTAAAACCGGTTTGGGTGGACCAACCACACGAAGCGTTGCCTGGGCCACCCGCCGGTTTTCGAATTCCGTGCTGCTCGGTACCAAGACCCATCTGATCGCCGCCCATCAGCAGCCAGAATAGCTGAGCTGCCCCGAGCCACGAAGGTGAACTCATTCCTGCCACAATATTGGCAGGTGTTCAGAGTTCTCCCCGCAGCAAGAAGTGTGCTGGCGCAGTAATCGCTCCCAAGGGCTTTTCCTGGTACAGTCTGCGGCCGTCATGCTGTAGAGGCGTCGATTGGAGGCCTGAATGCCCAGGGGATTAGTCGGCTCCCCGGAGCGGCCAATAGATAAGCCAGGCTTGACGAATCCAGCCATCCCGGAGGTCGACTCTTAACTGGACGGCAGCAATGAACACAAGAAAAGTAATCGAGAAAGCCCGCAGGTTTGGCAAACCCTTTCGGGTCACGAATGGCCAAAAGTTTAGGTTGAAGGACATTGATCCAGGCGACACATTGGGACTTAAGTCGGAGGACAAACCGCGCACAACAGAGGAGCTCGTGAGTGGGATTCAGGCGCTTCGCGGAGCTGCAGGACAGGCTTTATGCGCAGGACAAATGGGCCGTTCTGGCGATTTTTCAGGCCATGGACGTCGCAGGTAAGGATGGTGCGATTAAAGCATGTCATGTCGGGTGTCAACCCGCAGGAATGCCAAGTCTTTTCCTTCAAGTCTCCTTCTGCAGAAGACCTCGATCACGATTATCTCTGGCGCTGCATCAGGTGCCTGCCCAATCGTGGGCACATCGGCATCTTCAACCGGAGCTATTACGAGGAGACGCTAGTAGTCCGGGTGCATCCAGAGTTTCTGGCGAACAGAAAATCCCCTCTTCGCTGATCACCAAGGACATCCGGAAGAAGCGCTTCCGTGACATCCGCAGCTTCGAACCTTACCTCGCCCGCAACGGCGTTGTGGTGGTCAAATTCTTTCTGCACCTGTCGAAGAAGGAACAGCAACGACGTTTCCTGGAAAGAGCGGAAACGCCCGAAAAAAACTGGAAGTTCTCCGCTTCGGATATGGCTGAGCGCAAGTACCGGGACGAATACCAGCGCGCCTACGAGGATATGATTCAAAACACCGCCACCAAGGACAGCCCTTGGTACGTAGTGCCGGCGAACAACAAGTGGTTTACCCGGCTGGTTGTTGTTGCCGCACTCATAGACACGCTGGCCAGTCTGGATGTGGCGTATCCCCAGGTTGATCAGGAGAGACCAAAAGAGATAGCCACAGCGAAAAGGATGCGCTTGAAGTCGAAGTGACATAGTGATGTTTTGGTTCGTGGCAGATCTCTTCTACACGAACACTGAGTTTTTTCGCAACAGGTACGGAGCCTCGTGGAAGAGTCGCCATCACCTGTACGCTGGCTGGTCCTGGATGCCACAGCCATCACCGGCATCCCGACCGGACTTGACAGAGATGAAGCAGGACTGGAAAAGGCAGGTGTTATCCTTGCCCTGGTTCTTGTCCCGATGACTCATCAGGTTAGCCTGGAGCAGGTGGGTCTAATCGACTTGGTCGGCGCTAACCGGATTTTCGACTCCCGTCGAGCTTGCCTGGAGGCTTATGAATCGGCGTGGTCAGCGGGAAACCCTGCGCTGTCCGGAAGACGACGACGCACGGTGATGACACACAGTTTTCCCGTTGTTGACGGCTTGAAAGAAACTCATCCAGGCCCTTCGCATTGAGGTCTCCCGTACTACCTTGTCGGGCCCCATAGCGCCCGTGAGCCGTGCAGCCACGTCCTTAACACGCCTACACCACTTCTTCCTGGCATGCCTCCGCATCGCTTCGTTGCCCGCGTTGTCTTCGCGTCCCCTGCTCGCAGCGAGATGAGGATCCGGACGGTTCCCACGGTTTCAAGGCGTGCTGCCCGGACTTCTTGAAAGCGTGGTAATAGCGACATCTACTGAACGCCTGGCTGCCCCCTATTGTTGGTATTCTATCGTCCGAAGTCCCCATCGACGATGCAAATTCCTGAACTTGAAGGTACGAGCCGTGACGGTTTTCGGGGCCCACGCATGAAGACCTGCCGGTCTTGGTGGCCTCGGCCCTATTGGAAATCATTGTACGTGTGCACGGTCCTGCGGGTTTGATTTGTCTCAGCCTGTCGCGAGCCAGCGGCCCCTGCTCCCCAAACCCTGACTTTCCTGGATCACGAGTGGTCTCATGACAGTTCGGGGAGGGCCGCCAGTGAGGCTGCCTTGCAGGAATTCACGCGGCATAGCGGAATCCGGGTCATCCGCTTACCGGGACCCGAAAATTCGCAAGACCAGCTAAAGCTGACGCGGCAGCTATTGGAGCGAGGCGCCGGTAGTCCTGATGTAGTTACTATCGATGTCGTCTGGCCAGGCATTCTTCAGCAGTACCTCACTGACCTGAGGCCCGCCCTCGCGGCTGCCATCGCTTCCGACGAACCGGAGCTAGTAGCGAATTACACCGTGGACGGCAAGCTCCTCGGCGTTCCCTATCACACCAATACCGGCATTTTGTTTTACCGCACTGATCTCCTCAAGAAGTACGGATTCCACCACCCCCCAAGAACCTGGGACGAACTGGAGTCGATGGCACTGCGTATTCAGCAGGGTGAGCGGGCACAGGGCCACAAGAATTTTTGGGGCTTTGTATGGCCGGGAGCTGCCAGCGAGAGTCTTACGTGCAACGCATTGGAGTGGCAGTTCAGCCAGGGTGGTGGCCCGATCGTCAATGCCGACAAAAGCATTGACGTGAATAACGCGGCGTTAATTCGTGCCTGGCAGCGCGCCGCACACTGGGTCGGCTGGATCTCCTCACCCAGTGTGCTTTCCTATCAGGAGTGGGACGCCCTCAACGCTTTTCATTATTCTGGAACGGCAGCTTTTTGGCGTGGCTGGATGTCGGATTACTTCTTAAGTCAACCGGTTAACACAACGTGGGGAGGAGTCTCGGGCATAACCAGCGTGCCTGGCGGTAGCTATGCTCGAGTCGCCACCCTGGGAGGCTTCGGGTTGGCTGTTCCTCGTTCCTCCGCCCACCCGGCTGAGGCAATTCAGTTGGTGCGCTTCCTGCTTGACAAGGAGCAGCAGCTCGAGGCCGCGCGTACGCGCGACGGCCCTCCTCCGTCACCAGTATTGGTAGATCTTCCCAGTGTGCTTAAAGCCTACGTTCAGTTTGGGATGATTCCCGGCGAGAAGCCCGGTGGATCCGTCGCTCGCCCCTCCACGGTTACCGGCGAGAAATATGATGCTGTTTCGCGCGCCTATTTTGAGGCGCTCCATTCGGTTCTGTTGGGCAAGATCAAAGCCGCCGATGCTCCAGTCGCTCTTCAGAGACAGTTGACTCAGATTACGGGGTTTCCTGCCACTTCCGTCCATGACGCCAAGAATAACTGATGGCCCAAGCAAGTTCCGGTGCTTATTGGCTGCCTATCTGGGATGCGTATAATAGACACTTCCGGCAGCCGGTCACTTCCTTGTTTTGACGCGGGCTCGGACTTGGGTCTTGCAGCGTGAAGGAGGTCTCTAAAATTCCTTTCCAGCGCCTGGGGAATTGGTCACGCCACCTTTCGCGCTTCAATATTGGCGGGCGCCTGATTGTTTGTTTCCTGGTTCTTATTCTCTTCATGCTTGTCGGTAGCGGCATGCGGTTCACCGAGCTTCGCCTCGTGCGCTCCCAAGCCGAGCATCTCGCCACTCTCGATGAGGAACTGATCGCGGTACTGCGCTTTCAGAATAGCCTCAGCTCGTTTTATGCCCGCCTGAATGAGCTGGCGCAGGGGAAGAACACGGACCGCTTTATTGCCGAGTCCGACGCTCTTCGCACACAGGTCATGCAGGAGGCCGCGCGCATCGAAGAAAGCTTCAGTCGCTTGCCGCCGGAATTGAGAGGGGATCCCACCGTGTTGACTCCGCTTGAAGCGGTCCAAAGCGAACTGCCCTCCTACCTCCAGTCCATGAATGCACTGGCAAGCTCCGGCGATTGGACCGCTTTGCATTTTCGTCTTGAGCAGCAGATCCAGCCCCTTGAATTCCTTGGTTCGGAACTGGTAAGAAACGTCGATCGGCAGGTCGCAACGGCGCGCACTCAGGCTGCTGAGAACTTCCATCGTGCCGAGCAGCGCATTTTCCTCAGTAACCTACTGACAGGAATTGTGACGCTAGTGGTGGCCGCTTTTTTGGCTTTCAACGTTACGCGCAGTATTACGGCTCCTCTCGCCGACCTGGTCGAGGGGTCCAAGGCGCTAGCCTGTGGAGACTTTCATTACCAGATTCCGATTCGTGGCAACGATGAACTCGCCCACCTTTCTGCTGTCTTCAACGATACGGCTGGCAAACTTCATTCGCTGTATGCAACCTTGCGAAACAGCGAGGCGTACCTGGCGGAAGCGCAGAGACTGAGCCAGACCGGCAGTTGGGCATGGGACCTTGCGACTGGTGACATCAGGTATTGGTCCGAGGAGTGCTACCGAGTGCTGGGGTTCGATCCACTTGGACCGCTACCGAAATTCGAAACATTCTTTCAACGGATTCATCCCGATGATCAGGCTGCGCTCAGGGAACAATTCGAGCGCGCCACTCGCGATAAAGCGGATTTCGAACAGGACTACCGGTACGTTCATCCGGATCGAGGCGTCAGGGACATCCACTCCGTAGGCCACGCGGTGCTCGGCCGATCCGGCGAGCTTATTGAATTCGTAGGAACCGTGATCGACATCACCGAACGTAAGCGTGCCGAGGAGGACCTCCAGCAACTTGTTGATTTCGTCCCCCACTTGATTTTGGTGCTGGGACCCGACGGCGAGTGGATTCACGCCAATCGTGTCGCCCGGGAATTCACAGGTCTGACCCTTGACGCTCGGTCGGAAGACGTAATTGGCCGAGCAATTCATCCCGGCGATGCGGAGGAGATGCGAGCGGCTTGCGAGCGCGGCCTTTCCGCAAAGGAACCTTTCGAAGCCGAGGCAAGAATGCTCGGGAAAGATGGTGTTTATCGGTGGTTTCTGTTTCGTTATAACCCATTGTTGGAACAAGGCCACGTTAGAAAATGGTACGCGAGTGCGACAGAGATTGAGTCGCGGAAACAGGAGGAAGAACGGGTCCGACAAGAAAACGTGCGGCTCGAAGAGCGCACTCGAATCGCGCAGGAACTCCATGACACCCTCTTGCAGAATTTCGTAAGTGCCTCGATGCAGTTGGGTGCGGCCTTGAATCGCGTGTCAGCAAATTCGCTGGTCAAGCCCCGGTTAGACCGGATTCTTCAGATAATGGAGGAAGGGATCGAGCAGGGTCGGAGCGCTATTCAGGGCCTCCGCCGGCTCGATTCTCGCCAATTCGACCTGGTTCTGGCCTTGTCGCGTGTTCCGCAGGAACTCGCGGTTCCATCGGACATCGACTTTCGCGTGGTCGTTGGCGGCATGCAGCGGTCACTTGAGCCATCCATCCAACACGAGATTTACCGAATCGGCAGGGAGGCCTTGGTCAACGCATTTTGTCATTCCGGGGCCAAGCGC
>Ga0182041_10002063_pt1 | contig 10309 bp, 7 predicted proteins | sample flu12Cox44000178_FD_125967 | JGI IMG/M metagenome (GOLD analysis project Ga0182041, IMG submission 125967) | Lab enrichment of tropical soil microbial communities from Luquillo Experimental Forest, Puerto Rico - flux8day.12C.oxic.44.000.178 | ecosystem: Environmental > Terrestrial > Soil >...
AGGCAACCAGGAAATTGTAATATTTGAAAAAGGCGAGCAGGCCGAGATTGACGGCAATTGCGAGCCACAGCGCGGGCAGACGAGGGCGGCGGTATTTGCAGCGGTCGATGACCAGCGCCGCGCCGTAATTGAACACGGAGCTTATGAGCAACAGCAGCGTGAATTCCGGGCGCCACGCCGCGTAAAAGTAATAGCTCGCCGCGGTCAGGAAGACTTTCTTCGAAGTATTATGGGCGTTGAGCAGCCAGGTGATCGGAAAAACGACGGCGAAGAAGACCGCAAATTCGATGGTGGGAAACAGCATCGCGCGACTGCGGTCTTTCCTGAGGTGGTCTCGTCGATCCGCGGCGGCGCGTCAGCGGTGCACGGCCGATACGGGATCGTCGGTGGTTTTGTCGCACGCTGACTTGATCCCGAACTTAGTCCCTCACTTGGCGCTCGTCCTTGGTTTGCCGGCCGAGGCAGCGATCGAGGCTCTTGCCTGCCTCGTTGAGTGCCTCGACGATCTTAGGGAAAAGATAGCTTGCGGCCAAATCCTCGCCGGCGGTGGTGAAATGCTCGCCGTCGGTGGTGCGGATCTGCACCAGCCGGCCGCTCTTGTCGGGGCCGTAGGAGGCGAAGGTCTCAGGCCCCTCGGCGTGGAGCCGCCATGGCTCGACATAGTGCAGGTTGGGATCGCCGAGAACAGCTATGGCCTCGGCGAACAAGGCGTTCTTTTCGCTGATGGCGATGTTTTCCTTCACGTCGCGCATCGCCGGCATGCCGATCAGCAGCACGATCGCCCGGGTTTCGACAGCGCCTTTGAGGAATTCGTCGAGCTCGTGGCGGTATTTGTCGATCCAGTCCGGCGCGCCCCAGGCGGTGCGCCCGCCATTGCCGTCGACGATGAACTGCTGGTCGTTGAGCCCTATCGACAGGACCGAGAGCGTCGGCCGGAACGCGGCGTCGACCCGCTTGATCTCGCGCGGCCAGTAGGTGCGGTCGCCGCGGGTGAGCCCGGTGCCGTTCTTGGCAAAGCGGCCGAGCTCGACGGCGTCCTTGAGGCAGGCATTGCCGTCGATAATGCGGCCGACGCCTGCCCAGTAATTGTCGACGATGGAATCGCCGGCGAAGGCGATTCGGATTTTCGCGGGGGTGTCGCCGACCGCGGGGCCGGGCGCGGCCATGCCGGCGGCCGAAAACAGGGGTAATAGCGCACTTGCCGCGCCCAGAGCGGCACCGAGCCAGCATCCCCTGCCGGACCGAAAGCCCATCGGACAGCCCCTCATTGCGCCATACGGACCGCAAAGAACGGTACGAACGTAGGTCGCCTCACCCCCCCCGACCGGGTTCAGCGATTCGATTCCGTAGCCAATGGCGGCGGCGGCGGTCAAGCGCGTTGCGACTTAAGCGCGAACATTTGAAAACACAGTTGAATTTCGGTAACGCGCCCTGTAATGCCGCGCCCGGGCTTGAAGGTAGGCATGACGCATTTCGCCGCGAGCGACCGTTCACCGGCCGGTCTGGTTTCGGGCCTGACCGCCACGGCCATCGTCATCGCCGACATGGTCGGCATCGGCGTCTTTACCAGCCTCGGCTTTCAAGTCGCCAGCATCACCTCGGGCTTCGCGCTGATCATGCTGTGGATCGTCGGCGGCGCCGCGGCGATCTGCGGGGCGCTGTGCTACGCCGAACTGGCCACCATGCTGCCGCGCTCGAGCGGCGAGTACAATTTCCTGCGCCGCATCTATCATCCCGCGTTCGGCTTCGTCGCCGGCTTTCTCTCGGCAACAGTGGGCTTTGCCGCGCCATGCGCGCTCGCCGCCATGGCCTTCGGCTTCTATTTCAAGGCCGTGATGCCGGGGGCGCCGCCGCTGCTGCTGGGGCTTGTGGCGACCTGGATCGTGGCGCTGGTGCATCTGGGCGGCGTGCGCTTCGGCAGCGCCTTCCACAACGCTTGGACCGCGTTCAAGCTCGCCTTGATCGTCGCCTTCATCGGGCTCGGTTTCGCCGTGGGCGACAGCCAGCCGATCACATTCATGCCGCAGGCCGGCGACGCCGCGGCAATCGTCAGCGCGCCGTTCGCCATCAGCCTGGTCTTCGTCATGTATTCCTATTCGGGCTGGAACGCTGCGACCTATATCGTCGGCGAAATCCGCGAGCCGGCGCGGAACCTGCCGCGCGCGCTGGTGGCTGGTACCGCCGTGGTGCTCGTGCTCTACGTACTGCTCAACGCCGTGATGCTCAAGACGACGCCGCTGTCGGACCTGTCCGGCGTGATCGACGTCGCCATGGTCTCGGGCCGCCACATTTTCGGACCCGTCGGTGCGCGCGTGGTCGGTGGGCTGATCAGCTTCGGCCTCGTCGCCTCGATCAGCGCCATGATGTGGATCGGGCCGCGGGTGACCATGACCATGGGCGAGGATTTCCGGGTGCTACGGCTGTTCGCGCGCCAGTCGAAGGCCGGCGTGCCCGCCATCGCCATCCTGTTTCAGCTTGTGGTCTGCGACCTCCTGCTGTTGACCGAGAGCTTCGAGGAGGTGCTCAATTTCGTTCAGTTCAGCCTTACTTTCTGCTCATTTTTTGCGGTATTGGGCGTGATCACGATGCGGATCACGCATCCGGATCTGGCACGGCCGTACCGCGCCTGGGGCTATCCGATCACGCCGCTCGCTTTCCTGACGGTGACGGCGTTCATGATGTACTATCTTCTCGTGAATCGGCCGCTGCAGTCGCTCGGCGGCCTGGCACTGATGGCGGCGGGCCTTGTCATTTATTATGCGTCCAACCTGCTCTCGAAAGTCCCGCCCTCCGATACCTCCCGCGCCGGCACCGATTCGCTCGACCGCGTCTAGGGCGATTGCTGCCGTAACGATCGCCCTGGTGACACTGGCGCTTGCCTGGGCGCCGGCGCGCTGCGCCGAGAACGCGACGTTCAACGATACCGCGCGCTTCCTCGCCGGCCTGCCGCCGGCCGCCGATTCACCGCTGATGCCGCTGACCAAGGACCCGTCCTGGGTCGCGCACGCGCGGTTCTTCGATTCGATCTTCGCCAAGGAAGACGCAACGACGCTGTCGAAGGTGCGCGCCTTCGCCAAGGCGCACCTGACCGAGCAGCATGACACCATGCTGTACATGTTCTCCGGGCCGGACTTTCTCTACGCCACGTCGTTCTTTCCCGCGGCCAAGACCTATGTGCTCGCCGCCCTCGAACCGGTCGGCAACATTCCGCACCTCATGAACCTGCCGCGGGGCGGCGTTTACGCCAGCCTGCACAGTCTCGAAGGCTCGCTCGCCACGATTTTGAATTTGAGCTTCTTCATCACCAAGCAGATGAAGGAGCAATTGAGCAACGGGCCGGTCTACGGCACCTTGCCGCTACTCTACGTATTCCTGGCGCGGACCGGCAAGACCGTGCAAGACGTGAGCCTGGTCAGCCTCGACGCCCAGGGCAATTTCATCGCCGCCGAGGAGGCAGCGGCCGCGACCCGGCAGCGGCCGGGGCCAAGTACTGCCAAGGGCGTCAAGATCGTGTTCACCGACGGCAGCGGGCCGCCGCAGACACTTTATTATTTCTCGACCGACATTTCCGACGGCGGCGTGAAGAATTCCGGCTTCCTGCAGTTCTTGGCCACACTGCCTCCCGCCGACAGCTTCATCAAAAGCGCGTCGTATCTGCTGCATAAGGACTTCTTCAGCAAGATTCGCAACTTCCTGCTCGATCACAGCGCCACGATCCTGCAAGACGACAGCGGCATTCCGCTCGCCTATTTCGATACGAAGAAGTGGAAGCTGCAGCCGTTCGGCCATTATCTGGCGCCGCTCGGCATCTTCCCAGGCACCTATCAACCGCGCATGGCGGAACTGTTCCGCGGCGCGGCGCCCCTCGACTTCGGCATCGGCTATCTGTGGCGCAAGGACATGTCGAACCTGCTACTGGCGCAGCGCCTGCCGCCCGGCGTCGAGGCGGAAATTAACCAAACTTTTACCACCGGCGCCGATACCGCTCCTGCCGGGAAGGAAACGGCGAAACCGCACCGGAAACGGCCCAAGACCACCGCATATCCACCACCGTCGTACGGTCTGCGCGGCTTTTTTAGCGTATTTGGGGGTCGGTAAGGCGCGATCGCCGGCGTTATTGCCTCGATTCCCCGCCAAAGCCGCCAAAATAGGGCCAAAGTCCTCGCCAAGAGTGCGCAGTGTCTCCTCGGGGTGGGGAAACATTGGGACATCGGGGTACTCCGCTATTGCAGGTGGGTCGTCGGCCTATGGCCGGCGCCGGTGGCGCTTACGTTCCGCGCCATACGCCGCAAGATTCGGAATTGCGGCGCCGGGTCGAGCCGGTGGCGCCGCGCAGGGCGCCGCCGCGCCGCATCCCGGTCACCCGCAAGCCGGCGCCGCGCGTCGAGGCATTCAACGGCCTCCTCGAACGCAATCTGCTGACGATCTCCGGCGTGCTTTTGCTGATCGGCATCGCCGGCTGGAGCGTCGCGCTCTATAACCAGATTCACGGCTCGGGCCTGCTCGGCGGTGACGCGACCTCGGTGCGCGCCGGAGCGACGATCCCGAGTGCCGCCGTCACCAAGAGCAACCCCGATTTCTCGGCCTATATCCGCACCGCGACCGACGCGGCGACCTTCGCGCCCTCCAGCGGCGGCACGCCCTTAGTCACCGGATCGTTCGGCGGCGGCGAAGCCGCATCGAGCATCATCGCCCGCGAGTTCAGCTTCTTCGAGCCGCAACGCACCGCCGAGGTCCGCGTGCCGGCAAAGGCGGCGTCGGCGAAGGCCGTGCCGCCGGTGCGCACCGCGGCACTCGAGCCGACCGTGCCGCAATCACTCGCGCCCGCACTTGCGCCGCCGACGCTGGTTTCGCCGCGGGTGCCGGCGAACGTCGAAGCCAAGACCAGCCTGGTCGACTTCGAGACCGCGCCGTTCCCCTATCGCGGTATGCTGCCCGGATCGGACAGGCCGTTCCTGGCCGACGGCCACGCCGGCGCTCGCGGCCATGTCAATTTCCGCGGCCGGATGTTCCTGGAATCGAAGACCTTCAGCGACGACCGCGTGCTGCTGCACATCCCGCAGGGCTTCGATCCGAACCGCCCCGCCGTCATGGTGGTGTTCTTCCACGGCCATGGCGCAACGCTGGCTCGCGACGTGCGCGACCGCCAGCGCCTGCCCGAGCAGATCTCGGCGGCTGGCTTGAACGCAGTGCTGGTGGCGCCGCAGTTCGCCGTCGACGCCGCCGATTCCAGCGCCGGCAAGTTCTGGGAAGCGGGCGGCTTCAAGCGCTTCCTCGATGAGGCTTCAAAAAAGCTCGCCGGCCTCTACGGCGATCAGCGCAGCACCATGGCGTTTGCAAATATGCCGATCGTGCTGGTCGCCTATAGCGGCGGCTTCGGTCCGACGCTGTCGGTGCTCGCCCGCGGCGGCGCCAACCAGCGCATTCGCGGCCTCGTGCTGCTCGATGCGCTCTATGCCGGCATCGACGAGTTCGCCGACTGGATCGCCGAGCACCGCTCGACGTTCTTCATCAGCTCCTACACGCCGCACACCGCGCACCACAACGCCGACCTCGAGCGGGCGCTGGCCAACCGCTCGGTATCCTACACGTCGGACCTGCGCCGCAATCGCCTGCCGGGCATGATCTCGTTCCTGCCCGCCGGCGATGTGTCGCACCGGGATTTCGTCACCCACGCCTGGGCCGATTATCCGGTCGAAGACGTGCTGTTGCGCATGAACGACACGGTCGCCAGGATCGATACGTCGACCCCGGTCGCGGCCGCTGCCGGGCGTAATTAACCCCCCTCACCTCTCGCCAGCATTATCGCCTTCGCGTCGCGAGCGCTCGCGCGATGAAGACTTCGGCGTCGCGCAGCACCGGAACGCGAAAGCGCAAAAAGGGCGCCAAGGCGGCGACGATGATGTAGTGGCCGACGCGCGGATAGATCACCGCGGTCGCCTCGTTCCCGGCGGCGCGGAGCCGCTCGGCAAGCCGCGTCGAATTGCCGGCGCCGACCACGTCGTCGCGGTCGCCGGTCAAAAGCAGCGCCGGCGGCGCGCCCGGCCCCGACATGGAAGATCGGCTGCGTCTCCGCCCGGTCAGCGCCGCCGAAAATGATAATTAGCGTCTCGTCCTTGAGCGGCAGGAAGTCGTACGGCCCCGAGATTCCGATCAGACCGGCGAGATCGCGCCCGTGGACGAGCGCGACCTTGTCGAGCCAGGTTGAGTCGATCGACAGCATCGCCGCAATATGGGCGCCGGCCGAGTGACCCATCAGAAAGATTTTCTCCGGATCGCCGCCGAAAATTGTCCTTGACCCAGCGCACAGCGCGGGCGCCGTCGTCCAGAAAATCGGGGTAACGTACCTCCGGATAGATGCGATAGTCCGGCACCACCGCGACATAGCCGCGCCGCGTCAGCGCCTTCGCCACGTAGCGGTACAAGCCCTTATGGCCGCTGCGCCAGCCGCCGCCATAGAAGAAGACCACGACGGGCGCCGCCGCCGCGGCTTTGGGCCGGCACACATCCAGCGTCAGCCGCGCCGCCTCGGCGTAACGAATGTCGCGAAAGCTCGCGATAGGACGGCCGAACAACCGCTCCTTCAGTCCAACCGATGGCGGCAGCGCCGCGCGCAACTCCAGTTCCAATGTCCGATGTCCGCTCTTCGTTTTGCGATGTCCGATTTTCTACTCGGGTCAGGAATCCGGCGCAAAGACGGCGGCGCCGCCGTCGCGACTTGGACTTGTGACCGACCCCCGCCTCGCGCTACATTTCCGCTATTAGAAATGGCGCGCCAACGTTCCGGCTTGAGCCCGCGCCACTTGTTCGAGGCCAAAGATCGTGACCTCCGCGAGTCCCGCGTCTTCGACCGAACCGCCCGCCATGCCACGGCCCAATCGCCGGAGTTTCCTCGGCCGGCTGGTCGACCGCGCCATCCCGGTGTTGCCGGCCGGGCGACTGCGCCTGACGCTGCCGAACGGCGAGACGATCGAGCGTGGCGGCCAAGGGCCCGGACCGGACGCCGCTATGACGTTGCATCGCTGGCACGCGCTGTGGCGCATCCTGCGCGACGGCGAGCACGGCTTTGCCGACAGCTACCTCGACGGCGAGTGGTCGACGCCGGACCTCGGCAACGTGCTCGAACTGTGCCTACAGAACGAGGCGGCACTGAGCGGCAAGGGCGCGTTCGACTGGATCGGCAGCGTGCGTAACCGGCTGCAGCACTGGCAGCGCGGCAACACCAAGCACGGTAGCCGGCGCAACATTGCCGCCCACTACGATCTCGGTAACGACTTCTTCCGTCCCTGGCTCGACCAAGGCATGAACTATTCGTCGGCGCTCTACGTTAACTGCGACACGCTGGAGCGGGCGCAGTCCGCCAAGCTCGATCGCGCCGCGGCGCTGCTCGATCTTGCCGGCGGTGAGCGAGTGCTGGAAATCGGTTGCGGCTGGGGCGCGCTCGCCGAGCGGCTGATCCGGCACTATGGCGCCCGCGTCTGCGGCATCACGCTGTCGAACGAGCAGCTCGCCTACGCCCGCACGCGCCTCGTCGGCGAGGTCGGCGACGGCCGCGCCGATCTGCGCCTGCAGGATTATCGCGATGTCCCCGACCTGTTCGACCGCATCGTCTCCATCGAGATGATCGAGGCGGTCGGCGAGCGCTACTGGTCGAGTTACTTCGGCAAGATCCGCACCTGCCTGACCCAGGGTGGCGTGGCGCTGCTGCAGGCCATCACCATCGACGAGGGGCGCTTTGCCGCCTACCGCAAGCGGCCCGACTTCATCCAGCGCTACATCTTCCCCGGCGGCGTGCTGCCGACCGTCGCGATCATCGAGCGCGAGGCGGCGCGCGCCGGCCTCAAGCTCGTGCACCAGGAGACGTTCGGCGACAGCTACGTGCGCACATTGCGCGAATGGCGCGACCGTTTCATGGGCGCGTGGCCGAAGATCGAGCCGCTCGGCTTCAACGAGCGCTTCCGCCGCATGTGGGAGTTCTATCTCGCGTACTGCGAGGTCGGCTTCCGCGTCGGCACCATCAATGTCGGCTTCTACAAGCTCGCCGGCTGAAGCAGCGGCGCGCTAGCAGCCGCATTCTTCATGGCGATCTCACCGGACAGCTATCGATCGTCGTCGCCGAAGGTCACCGAGATGACCGTCGTGCCAGTGGCGGGCCACGACGGCATGCTGCTTAATCTGTCAGGAGCCCATGCGCCGTTCTTCACGCGGAACGTCGTCGTCCTCCGCGACAATGCCGGCCATATCGGCGTCGGCGAAGTCCCGGGCGGTGAGCAGATCCGCAAGACACTGGAGGAGGCGCGCGAGCTCCTCGTCAGGCGGCCGATCGCGGCCTATAACGACGTCCTCAACACGATGCGCCGGCGCTTCGGTGACCGCGACGCCGGCGGCCGTGGCCTGCAAACCTTCGATCAGCGCGTCACCATCCACGCCGTTACCGCGGTCGAGGTGGCGCTGCTGGATCTTCTGGGCCAACACCTCGGCGTCAGCGTCGCGGCGCTGCTCGGCGAAGGCCAGCAGCGCGAGGCCGTCGAGGTGCTCGGATATCTGTTCTTCGTCGGCGACCGCACCAAGACCAATCTGCCGTACCGCGCCGAGCCGGCCGCCAAGACCGACTGGTTTCGCGTGCGGCACGAGGCAACGCTGACCACCGACGCCGTGCTGCGGCTCGCCGAAGCAGCGAAAGCGCATTACGGCTTCAACGACTTCAAGCTCAAGGGCGGTGTGCTCGCGGGCGAGCGCGAGATCGAGACGGTGACCACGCTGGCGGAGCGCTTTCCCGAGGCCCGCATTACGCTCGATCCTAACGGCGCATGGTCGCTCGACGAAGCGGTGCGGCTCTGCCGCGGCCTGCACGACGTGCTCGCCTATGCGGAAGACCCGTGCGGCGCCGAGGGCGGCTATTCGGGCCGCGAGGTGATGGCCGAATTTCGCCGCGCCACGGGGCTGCCGACCGCCACCAACATGATCGCGACCGACTGGCGGCAGATAGGCCACGCCATTTTGCTGCAGTCGGTCGATATTCCGCTCGCCGATCCGCATTTCTGGACCATGCAGGGCGCGGTGCGCGTCGCGCAGATGTGCCGCGACTGGGGCCTGACCTGGGGCTCGCACTCCAACAACCACTTCGACATTTCGCTCGCGATGTTCACGCACGCCGCGGCCGCCGCGCCTGGCAAGATCACGGCGATCGACACCCACTGGATCTGGCAGGACGGCCAGCACCTGACCAAGGCGCCGCTGCAAATCCGCGGCGGCACGATAGCGCTGCCGGAAAAGCCGGGACTCGGTATCGAGATCGACTTCGCCGCGCTGGAAAAGGCCAACGCGCTCTACCAGGCGCACGGGCTTGGCGCCCGCAACGATGCGATAGCGATGCAATATCTGATACCGGGCTGGCGCTTTGATCCGAAGCGCCCGGCCCTGGTGCGTTGAGAGGAGCGCGGGGAATGGCGAAAGTCAGTGTAGGCCTGGTCGGCTGCGGCTTTGTCGCCGAGCTGCACATGTACGCCTATAAGCGCGTCTACAGTGTCGATGCGGACGTCGTTGCCGTCGCCGCACGCGGCGACCACGTGATCGACTTCGCCAAGAAGCACCAGATCGGCAAGACCTATCGCGATTTTCACGTGCTGATCGCCGACCGCTCCATCGACGTGATCGACATCTGCACGCCGCCGATGCTGCACGCGCCGATGATTGTCGAGGCGGTGCAGGCCGGCAAGCACGTGATCTGCGAGAAGCCGTTTGCCGGCTATTTCGGCCGCGACGGCGACAAGACGCCGATTGGTAAGCACGTGGCGAAGGCGCTGATGTACGAGCGCGTGCTTGAAGAAATGGAGCGCACCTGCGCCGCCATCCGGGCCAACGGCCGGCTGTTTATGTACGCGGAAGACTGGGTCTATGCACCGGCGGTGGCTAAGACCGCCGAGATCCTCAACGCCACTAAGGACAAGATTTTATTCATGAAGGCCGAGGAGAGCCACAGCGGTTCGCACGCGGCGCACGCCGCGCAATGGGCGATGACCGGCGGCGGCTCGCTCATCCGCATGGGCTGCCACCCGCTGTCGACGGCGCTTTATCTGAAGCAGGTGGAGGCGAAGGCCCGCGGTGAGCGCATCACCGTGTCGGCGGTGACCGCCGACACCGGCAATGTCGCGGCCGCCCTCGCGCCCGCGGAACGCACTTACATTAAGGCCAATCCGGTCGACGTCGAGGACTGGAGCGCGCTCACCGTGACCTTCTCCGACGGCACCAAGGCTACGGTGTTCTCCGGCGACATGATCCTCGGCGGCGTGCGTAACCTTATCGAGAC
>Ga0182041_10002067_pt1 | contig 10288 bp, 21 predicted proteins | sample flu12Cox44000178_FD_125967 | JGI IMG/M metagenome (GOLD analysis project Ga0182041, IMG submission 125967) | Lab enrichment of tropical soil microbial communities from Luquillo Experimental Forest, Puerto Rico - flux8day.12C.oxic.44.000.178 | ecosystem: Environmental > Terrestrial > Soil >...
CATTGACCATGCAATCCAGTTTAGCACGTAATCTCCGAACTCCTTATTGCCTCCGGCGATTACCTTGTAGATGTGGTCATAGATTAAACCCCAATCTCCAGACTTAGCCTCTACACCCCAGCCTTGCCACAGATTAAGGGAATTGCTGATTACTCTAGCCCCGCCTGGGCGGAATGTTATTCCTCGATATTGTTGCCTACCTTTGTGGCCCAGCCACCATTGGCCTAGCGGCACCCTTACTACAGTGCTGATACCCGCTCTACCGCTAGGCACTTCAATCGGGACAAATCTATTGGAATATCGTAGCAGGAAGCTTTCCTTGTTTTGGAACACTACCATCAACCGCTCTAGGTCGTAGGTTGATGGTTCCCAACTAGCGATAACAGCCTTCCCGCCTACGTTCTCGATGATGGCGTGTTGTCTGTTCATTGCTGAGATAACATCGTCCCAGTCTGCCGTCTCCGCTGGTAATTGCCTCACCGCTGGTAGCTCTGCCTTCGCCTTCTCTGGTTCTGGCTTAGGTTCTGGTTTAGGCTCTGGCTTAGGCTGAGCCTGCCCCCGCTCTATTGGCTTTACCCGCTTCCAACCTCGGTTAGTCCAGCGATACAGAACGCCATTCACTACTTGTTCGTCACCTGACTTCTCAACCTCTTTGGCTTTCTCGACCTTTGGAGGCTCAACGCTAGGTTGTGCCATAGGGTTTTTTAAGAAGGCTAAGCCCTCTCTTTGAACCCTCGCAATAGTCTCTGCCCCCTGCCTATCGAGGACTAGTATCGCCCTCACCCTATTCCCAATGCCGGGGTGTTCTTCCTCTAGTGCTAGGATGGCTGCTTCCTGTTCTTGGGAGCTAAGACGCTTCAACGCATCAATCGCAGCTTCTAGCCCAAAGTCGTCTGACGTAGTTTCATTAGTCATCACATCACCATCCGCTTGACCATAAAATGAGAGAGGCCCCTACTTGGAGCCTCCTACTTCCATTATTCTGGTTCGTCCCAATGACCCAATCTGAATGGGTCAAGCGATCTTCTTAGTCGGCGATCTTCTGCTTTCTGCCGCTGCTGCACCTCATAAAGTTCCATATTCACTGTGACGAAATCACTCCGCCTAACCCGAACTACACCCTTGTCGTCACTATTATGGAAATTCGGATCAGCTTCGCTAACTTTTACATTTGCATCTCTGATTATTTCTCCATCGTTGGTGACAGCCTTAGCTCTTGGTTTAGGGGGTAGGCCTAGCACCAGCTTAAGCTGGGCTACTACCTCTGCTACTTTCTTAGGGTCTACACCTGTGTTGGCACTCATTGTCCTTCTCCATTCGTTCATATCCTTCGGTTGAATTTCCTTAGCCTTTCTTCCTCAGTCTTTAGCCGAAGGCCATGAATAACCTTCTTTCCATCTGGCCCTATCTCGACACGTAGCTGAGGATAGTGGTGCCATCGTTTGAAGCTAGCCATTCCAATGCCTCCAACGGTCGTTAGGTTTAAGTGTTACCCTAATCCATTCGCCCTTCAGTGGAACGTCACTATAGGATGTCACCAACAATGGAGAAGGGCATTCGCCTAACGCTTCAATTAGCTTCCCCTCACCTTTGTCCCCGAGGCCAAGCCATTCTTCGACTATCATAGGCCGAGGCCATTCGATCCTTACCAGAACCCTCAGTGAAGTGTAGCCATTGCATGGGCTGTCGAATATGGGCCATAGGGTTTGCACTAATTGGGATTTGCCCATGCCTGTTCGGCCGATTATTAATAGCCCAATCTTAGAGTGGCCTTTATAGCTAGCCCATTCTGCAACTCTCCCGGCGTCCTCTTCGGTTATGGCGATGTAGCGATTGCCCAAAATTGCGTCTTTGATTTCATCGATGTCGGCATCTTTATGTAGCTGGTTCATCCCCCCGCCTCCCATAGCCTGACTATAGCCTTCCCTTCGGTAACGGCGTCAGCAAGGGGTTGGCCCATTCCTCTCTGATCTGATCTAGCAGACATATTGGGACGACGGCTAAATCCTTATTTAGCTTTACCCATACCTCGCCATTCATTCTGCGGACTTCGATCTTATCCATTCTAACTCCCGATCTAACTCCGCTCGGCGCTCGGCCCAACTCACAGGACATCTCCACCCCCGATCACCCAAAACCAGAACGTCGCAGCCAGTGATGTAACGATCCCAGCCTCGACTAGTCGAATGTTTTATGTCTCTCCTTTCATTCCAGGCCCACACCCCGATTACTACTAGCAAGGCTATTCCTACGACCTTTCCATTCATTTTGGTTTACTCCATAGCCCATCAGTTACACTCATATATCGCCCGTCCTTTACCACTTGGCCTTCAGACTTTCTAACCTCTGGCGTTGGTTTAGACCCAGGAGGCCCGCCAAATCCACCGGGTTGTGGATACGAGTTGCGTGCCCAAGCGGACCTGTCGAACTTCACATCCTTCGGATTAACTAGGTCCACCATTCCCTTCAACGCCGGGCCGCTTGCACTCATAGCTTCAGTTGGATCGTACCTTGGCATAGGCTTTGGCACGAATTCCTCCCTAGGCTTCAACTGAGCCTTTAACCCAGCTAGCTCCGCTTCGAGATTGGCGATCCGTTTCACTAACTCATCATTATCGCTCATTGGTTTTCTCCTGCTGCATTACCATCAACCTCAGGGTCATCGCTGCCTTCACGTAGCCGAAGTCTGAAACCTCCCTGAGGTATTTCGCTAGCTCGCTATCCGACAATGACCGAATTTGATCTAGGGTTCGCTTAGGGATTTCGAGGTTTTCGTCCATCGCCCATCTCCTATCCGATAGAATGGACACCTAAAATAAGGTTGGGCACTTGCTCATTAGCAAACGCCGATGCCTGTTTCATTGTGGTTGCTGGGCCATCTAGAGGTATCATACCGGGAGCCATAGTTGCGGCGGATAGCGTTGGCCAATGTCGGTCTGTTGGTACGGTTAGAGGAATGGTGTCGGTTACCACTTCGCCGCCGTGGTATTTTACGGCACCGACTACGATTGATTGAGTTAACTGAAATCTTGCCATAACCTATCTCCTCTTGTCTGTCGCATCCCTAATCCCTGCGGCTATTCCACTTCGGCCCTGCATTTATATCCGCCTTATGAAGCGACCTCTCTTCCATTCATTACTTCGACCCCCACCAAGCTGACGCTGACCAAGAAGGAATTTCTTTGCTTGGCTAGTCCATTGCCCATGACGGAAAATGACATGCCCACCGAAGTCGAGCACAAGTCCACCCTCAATAAAGGCAATCCCAACACGGACATATGATGCGAGCTTAGCCATTCCCTGCCAGTAACGATCTTCGCCCCTGATGAACTCGATAGGCACCGGATAGACAAAGCAGGCCAATACCATTCCAAGAACACTCTTGGATAAAACGTAGTCTCTGCCCTGTCGTAATGCCCAGGCTAACTTGAACCCTGGTGCCTTTACTTCAAATGCAATAACGATCCCATTGCGGATAGCTAATAGATCGACCCTAAGTGGTTTGCCTGAGGTATGCTTGACGCTGGTTTCTAGATAGGTGGTGAACCCGTGGCTACGTAATAGCCCCTCCAATTCCATGACGCACTCGGGTTCTGTTTCTGGATGTAACCAGCTAGGCGGAATGAGAATTGCTGTTGAAGGAGTATCGAGTAGATCAGTCATCCCTTCTACCCCGGAGTTTTATCTAGGCCGCAAGGGAAGCGGCCTAGTCCTTCTAATTTCATCTCCGTCCCTTCGCTGTAACGCTCTCAGGCCCATATTCGGCGAGCGTATCCCTACCTCCGGGCATTCCAGTCGCACTAGGCGTTGCGCTCTGTGAGCCAGCTTTGTACGTAGTACGTAATGAACCTGGGCCTGACGTTGCAGAATTGTAGTTGCCTCTAAGGCCAGTGTCGCCTTGTGGTTTAGTGCTGTAGCCTTTCCCCATCTCAAGGTTAGGTTTCTTGAATTGGGTACTGATCCCGAGCGTAGAAACTGAGGCTGGATTGATGGCCCTAGCCTTCGGTTCTACCTTATAGCCACTCCGAGATTGCACCGTCTTGTTTGACGAAATCCCACCGCCTGTTAGCTTTACCATCTGCGTCACTCCTCTATCTGCGTTTAACTAAGTGCGGAACCCGGCTAAGGTTGTCCGCAGTTAACGGGACTTTGTACCTACCTCGATCCGGAGTAGGTTCTGAAACCGGGACCCTTCCCTTCATCCCCGGATTAGCCTGAACCATCTGCCGTTTCATGCCTTCTTCGAGCAAGTCGGGCCACATTGCAGCAGCGATTTTGCTCGACCTTGGTAGGCTCGCCCAATCATGTTTGGCCATGACTATCTCCTGCGTTTACTGAGCGGTGAACTAGCCCCACGCTCTTGACCCGAGCGAAGGTCACTCATTGATCTACCTCCCATCCGGCGCATATGTTCTGCTACTGGGCCACCGTAGTCAGCGTTGCCAGGACGAACCTTCATAAAATCCATTCGCTCACCGGGTCGAGCTTCCCTAGCAACGACATCCTCCGGTCTTGGTGGTGCAGCCTTCCTCATTTCACCAACGTCTCGTTCTACTTTGCTTAGCCGTTGGGCTAGACGTTGGTCTTGTCGCCGATCTTCATTAGCGGATCGCTTAGCTTCATGCTTTGCAGTCTTGCCTCTAGCCATCGTCGTCTCCTCTTCCTGTTTCCAATCGCCGCAGACTTTTCTCAAATGCCTCCCGTAATTCGGGAGTAGGCGCTCGCATTGCCCAAAATCGGCACCATTCAATCGAATTGCGGAGCACTACCTCCGCTCGATCTATCGGGCCTTCCAGCAACATTTGACAGGTTTGGATATCCCGCTCCGTTGCCTTTCGGGCTTCAATCACATCGACCTTAGCGTTAGGCCGAGGTACTTCTAGAAAGCCACCGAGCTCGAACACATCACCATCGGCGTCGATAGGGTCTAGGCCAGAGATCAACATCCGTTGTAGCATGGGGTAAACTTCCCTTATTGTTAGGCCTAAGGCGTGCTTTAGCCCTTCAAGCATTACCCTATCTTCCCATCGGAGATAGGTTACCGGTTGCTCATCGAAATAGTGGACTGTTTCAGCTACCATCACCTACTCCATCCCCAAATGGTGAGGCGCAGCACGCCAAGCTGACAGTGTGAAGCTGTCCAATACTGCTTGGCGGCTGCGCCCACACAGCGCAACACACCCACATTCCTGTAGCAGGAGGCAGAGCGTAATGTGGGTGGTGCGCTATCCCCATTCAAATTCTCCTAATACTCGGCTTACGTTTCACCGGTTCCGTAGCCTGTGCTGTTGTGTTTGCATCAGGGTCCGGTCCGCCATCAACCCTATAACCAAGTCGATCACTATCACCTTCGATCAGAGGTTCGTCGGGATAGGGATTATCCTTCCAGGGCCCCCTTTCCATTTGTGGATACTCTATTGTTGGGCTAGCACCGACTACCGTAGGCCTCCTGTCGGGGCTCGAAAATCTACCGCCCGCTTCATCTAAGGCCGATGCTTCGCTATGGGCGAGATAGGTATTCAATCGCCGGTTATCGGTTTTCATCATCGCCTCCATACTTCTGAAACATTTTCTGCATCCATTCCAACCGCTTCCCTACAATAGGGATGTCATGAAGTTTGCCGTTAGGGTCAATCATCGGTATTCCCTTATCCTGCCCCTGCTCCTTCGCTCTATGAACTGCTGCCCACAGAAACTTCTGAAAGTAGTTGAAGTTCTGCGGAGCTTCAGCCATTCGGCGCTGCATATACTCGGATGCTTCTCTCCATTCTTTGACTTTCTCAGGGTCCCTTCCCATTCGTTCCATAATATCGGCTGCCTTTCCCATAGCCGGAGGCCCAACTGCGCCGAGGGTTTCACGGGCTAGGGTAAGCTCACCAGTCGGATCGAGGTCTACGATGCTCTCAAATCCTCTGTCCTTAGCCCACTTATTCACTTTGCGTAGGTCCATTGGGCCTAAAAGCCGGTCTGCTATCATTGTCTTTAGCTGAGCCTTGTTACGTTCGATGACTGCTGGGCTAACGGCTTCCCCAGTTTCACCCGTTAATCGGCCGAGTAACCGTTGTGTGTCTGCCCTAGTTGCTCCGCCCCTAGCTCCTATTCCACTTCCTGCTAAAGCCTCTGCCTCGGCTACCCCAGGCCCGCCGCTTAGTTCAGGCTGGCCACGGCGCTGGATATCCATCACCTGTTGGACCGTTGCTTCCTCATCATCGCCATTATCGGATCGTTGACCCCGTTTCCTCATAAATCCTGTTGACCAGCCAGTGGTTGGATAGATAAAGGGTATTGGCATTAGAGCCTCCTCTTGAACCTACCGTTGACAGTGCCATTACGTATTCGTTGCCAGCCCAGTCGGTCGGCTATGACAGCAGGATCAGGAAAGATAATTGGCTCGCCTATCGGAAGAGCCTCAACATCAGCCCAAGAGCGACCACGTTTGATATCGAAGATAACATACTTGGTAACCCCAAAGTGCCTACCAATATCGACCATACTCATAACGCCGTCTAATAGGAGCCGTTTAATTGTCCTTACTTCCACTTCGGTCAGGATTACCTTGCTATTGTTTTCACCGCCTCTACCTTGCCATTCCCTTATTGGAGGGCCGTCGTATCTATCGGCGGGGGCAACATGGGTCCAAGTCTCCCTTCTAACAATATAATCAACGGCTACCGAACTAACGCCAAAGTGTTTGGCTATAGCTACACTGGTGTGACGACTACCCTTCGCTAAGAATAGGATTGCCGCTACTATCTCGTCAGTTAGTTTGGAATTACCAGCTAGTTCGCCGTAGGCTTGACGATCTTTGCTTACCATGTCGTCTGAATTGGCTTGAGCATCTCCAACAAATAGATGATCCGGCCTTATACATGGGGGATTGTCACAGCGGTGCAGAACCCATTGGCCTTCTGGAATTGCGCCAACAAACGCTTCATAGGCCATACGATGTGTGCTGTATTGCTCCCTTCCCATTTCATTGCTCCGTAGCCCTTGCCGTCACGACCACCCGTCCATATCAGGCAGGATGTTTCTAATGGTCCAGGCCGCTCTTCGGACCTATCGAGAAGCTTCTGCTTTAATTCGTACATCACCCTATCTCCGGCCCATTAAGCCGTTAACTCGAATCCTCCACAGAAAAAATATATGCATCATATTCTCCTGACAAATCCTGACTTCCTCCCTGGCTCTTCCACTGGCGCATCTTGATAACGATCAAAGAACTTCCCGCGACACCTTGCTGAACAAAAGCGTTCATTGGTGGTGTATCGATTGCAGCCCTGACACTTGTGCTTCTCTCTTGTCGCATTCGCAGGTATATCTATCTCGATGTTGGCCAATGCTTCCCTGACCTTCTCTGCCAATGAAGCATCCGCCGCCGCACGTTGCTCTCGATTGCGTAGTTTCCGCTGCTGTAGATGCCAGTCTTGCTGACATCGTTGACAGCAGAATACTTGCCACGGTTTAATTTCATCGAAGAGTTCGTTGCAGTATTTACAGATCATCATTGCCTCCATCCGAGAATTTGAGTATGACAGATCATGCATGAGTTTTCAATAGTAAAGTTCGTCGGTGTTTACAGGTCTATAACGGTATAGCTAGGGATTTATAGACGAAAAGCCTGTAATAGGCCTCCGTTCCGCAAACTAATTTCCAAGCCCTACAAACCCAAAAAACATCCGCTAAGCATTAGCAAGCGCAATAGCATAAGCCAACTCAAAGCAACCCCTATCAGAAATGCAACCGCATTAGCCAACTCAAAGGAATGGAAATAGGCCGACTAAACCTCGGCCTATTCCATCAGTTATCTACGATGTCAAACAACGCACCGTGGGTTATCTGGAAACCCACGGTGTAGATCGGCTAAACCCTGCGCACGCCGGTAGAGGTAGGCCCTGCGGGCTCTAGGGCTTTAGCCAGCGCAACGCCTAACCCTTTAAGCCATTCGACGCCGTGAAGCTCCCGCAACCAGATAACCACTTCATCAGCATCCAGGCCTTTAAGCCATTCCTTCCCCACCGTTTCATTGGTGCGTCTGGCGACAGGTGGATTTGTCCTGGTCGGGGTCACGAGGAGCGCCGCAGCCTTGCGGACCGTCATCCTCCCATCGGCAAGGGCAGTAGCGACACCGTCGCTAATCCGTTTGCCGTCGTCCGTCGCCCGGTCGGGTTTAAGGAGGAGGTCCTCACCTCTATATAGCCGCATACAAAGCGAGGCTTTGGTTTGGGTGATTTGTGGAATGCGTTCCGCTCGCCAGTCCTTCCATCTGAGCTTGCCCTTAGTCGCCGCATCCTTTGCTTCGGTCAGTTCTTTACCTAAGGCAATGTTAGCGGCTAGGGATTGGTTAAAGCCCTGTTTGTCTGCGTCCTGCGCTTTCCTGTAGGCGTCAAGAATGCGTGGGACGAACAACATCGTTGCCTGATGCGTGGCGTCGATTTTGGCCTTAGCCCTGTCTACGACGCCAGCGACCAAATCGGTGGAGGTCATCTTCCCCTCCCTCCGCCGTTAGGCCGTGCATTAGCATCCGCATTTGCACTGGCTACCCCACCATTGCAGTTATGTAGATTTGCACAGCCTACGTCGCTGGTGGAAGAGACGATCCGCTGCGCTATCCACGCCTCCAGGTCGGTTTCCCGATAGCGGACGCTGCGCCCACATTTGATGTAGGGAGGGCCACCGCCCTGGAGCCGAAGTCGCTCCAGGGTCCTTTCGCTTAACCGGAGGAGGCGTGCTGCCTCCCGCTGGTCTAACAATGTAGTCATGACTAACACCTCCTCGCCCGTGCGGGCGGATCAGCGCAGAACGGCGCTGCGACGTGTTAGTCTCCGGGGAAGCTCCCGATCACCCCAAGCGGGTATCACGGATCAGGGAGCCGACGCCACGAATACACAAATCCGATCCGGCGTCAACAAAAATCCACGCCCCGCCGAAAATCCGGTGGCTTTATTCTTGCGCACACGCACACGCAATAACATATAGAAACTCAACTTTTGAATTGGGAAGTATTTGGTTTGCACCCGCATTAGCTTTGAGAAACTCAAATGGAGCCCAAGCACAAGCACACGCATAGAGAAACTCAAACCCTATCCAAATAAAAAGGCCCGCTACCTTTGACGATAGCGAGCCTCGTCCCATTCTCCCCTGCGTTACACTATCCCAGATCAATAGTGGCGGGCTAACCCCATTGTCCAGAGCCGAGTTGCATGACCAACATAGCCAACACTGCTACAGCGAGCCAAAACGCAACCTTAGCCAACACGCCACAGATTGCGCCTAACGCATATGAGTTGCGCCAGTTCCAGCGTTTGGTCATGACTGCTCCAGTTTACCTTACTTGTAGGATCGATAGAGCTTCCGCCCGTAGCCTTCCGCTGTGTTCTCGTAGATAAGAATTCACAGCGTTCTCTAGGCGGTATCCAGTCCCGACAAGTGCTACACTGAGCGAACTCATCTTGAGACGGCCCGGTCTGTTCCCCGAGGGTCGGATGCATGTCACAACTGCTCAGTCGCGCATTCACTGCGCGCCCCCTATCCAGGAGAGGTCACCATGTCCAAACGCCCTTCCCGCCGAGTTGCCGCCCGAGTTGTGTCCAAACACGCTTTTGCCCGAATTGATCCTTTTGGGGTTCGGCCCCTCGTTGCGCATTCGCCGGAGGTCCTCGGTATGGCGAACTGCCTCGATTCGGGCACCCGAGGCCCGCGCCCATTCGGAGCCTACTGCTTCAAGCTGAGCTTCACGCCCGTGGCCGTCATCGCCAATGCTATTGCGCATCCCCTTGACAAGGCATTTGGGCCATTCCCAGTCCTTTACACGGCCGGTCCAAACGTCACTGGACAATTCGCGAAAGACGCAGCTGACATTGGTGTTGAATGCCCTGTCGGCTTCCAAGATGCAGCCGTGGTAGGCCGATATGGAGCGGGCGACGGAATAACCGCTCCGCTTGGCGGCTTGTTCGTAATGTTCTTCGGCTGATTTCTCGCCCTTATGACGCAACAAAGGCCGCCCGGGAGTTTAGCCGAGCGGCCTTTGACCATGGGGAGCATTTGCAGTATCGTTGGGTGCATCAAGTTTGTATAGATTGGTCCAGCGAGTTGGTGGTCGTGGGCAGGGATCCCCGACCAATTTCAAATTCGCAACCAAATGAGGAGGAAATAATGAAAAAACGCGAACTTGAGCGCATGGAAACACAAATCAAAGAATTGCATACCACCTTGAAAAGTTTGGCTGACGATAAGGTATTCGGCGAATTGATCCGTATTATCCGTAGGCCTGGATTTACGAGACCCGCAG
>Ga0182041_10002074_pt1 | contig 10264 bp, 8 predicted proteins | sample flu12Cox44000178_FD_125967 | JGI IMG/M metagenome (GOLD analysis project Ga0182041, IMG submission 125967) | Lab enrichment of tropical soil microbial communities from Luquillo Experimental Forest, Puerto Rico - flux8day.12C.oxic.44.000.178 | ecosystem: Environmental > Terrestrial > Soil >...
AAGCCTATCCGGTGGAGGAGCACAAAAACATCGTATTCGTTTTCATCGGAGATGAAAGGCCCCATGCGCTTGCGCTGGATTTGCAACCCGGCTTCCTCGATGAAGATCTTGCAGTCTTCCCCAACGGCGAGCACGAGCTGGTCAGAAGCAATTGGCGCCTTGCTGCCGAAAACGGCGTCGACGCGTCGCACATCTATGTTCACCGAAATTCAGGTCTCGTAAATGCGGCGAGAAGGCCGCTGCCGCTGGCAAGCTACTTCATGACCCGTGAGGGCATGGTGATCGATAAGGATGGAGCACCAAAAGGCGTGCTCAAAGGCGCGGGAAGAAGGACTTCGGTGTGGGAGACGGAAATCGAAGGCGTGAAAGTAGAAAGCCAATATCGTCCGGGTATCAATACGACTTCGTCGAACACGACCGACACGTCGCTGTGGCTTCCTTGCGGGCTCAAGGTCGATCCGTTTCCCAGGCCCGACACCATGCAATTCGAGTGGTACGTTCCAAAGGATGAGCATTCCCACCATTATATCGTGACGTGGGGTAAGCGCGTAACGGATGAGGGACAAGCCGAAGAATTCTGCCGTGAGATGGATGCGGTTTGGAAAGATTTGGTCGTTCATAAATTCAACAACGAGGACGTGATCGCCCGTGAGGCCATGGAGCGCTTCTATGCCGAAGAGGACGGCTGGAATGAAGAGCTTCTGTATCGGCCGGATCTGGTGATCACGGAATGGCGCAAGCTCGCGGCCAAGCACAACAGAGGGATCCAGAAAAAACCAGCCGTCAAACCGAGGATTTGATGAATCTTTGACAGGAAAGCCGATCATGAAACGCACGGTACAATGGCACGGCTACGCGAGCAGGGTGGTGTGCTAACGTGAGCGCTCGGTCGCCGGATCAGCCGCCTGGTTCGCCGCGTTACTGGGTCAACCGTGCACTCGTTGATCTCTGTCGGGCCCCCAACGCGCGGGATCACATCGCCAACAAGTCCGATTTTTTTGCGAACTATTCACTGAGCGCCGAGGAACGGCAGGCGCTGCTTGCTCCTCAGTGGCGACACCTGCTTGAACTCGGCGTTTTGCCAAATCTTGTCTATCGATACTACATGCTGCACGGGCTCAAGCCGGAATCATTTCCGACTGCCATAAAAGGGGCCGCCTAAGGGAGACAGGATAATGGCGCAGCTTTGCCTTGGGATGGCGACGTCGCATCTGGCGCACATCGTGAACGCCCGTGAACTGGGCGATCCACAGCAAGTCGCAATATTTGATGCCGGCTATCGTCGTCTCGCCGACGCCCTTGATCAAGCGGCGCCGGACGTCTCGCTGATCATATCCGCCGAGCATGTCAACAAGTTCTTTATCGACAACATGCCGGCCTTTGCTATCGGCATGTTTGACGCCTTTTCGGGCCCGGTCGAAACCCGAACGCGAAATTTCGGCGTACCCTATCGCCGTGTCCCCAGCGATTTCGGGTTTGCCAGGTATCTCATCGAGCGCGGCCTCGACGAGGGTGTGGATTGGGCCGTGATCGAGAGTTGGGATGTCGACCACGGTTTCATGGTCCCACTGTTCAAGCTTGACCCTGATGCCCGGCATCCGATGGTGCCGATTTTCATAAACTGCGCTTCACCGCCTCTGCCCAGTCCTAGGCGATGTTACGCCGTTGGCCGCTGGCTCGCCGACGCGATACGTCAATGGGACTCCAACAAGCGCGTTGCCATTATCGCCACGGGTGGACTTTCCCATTCGGTCGGTTCTGTGCAGCAGGGCTTTATCGATGTCGATTTCGATCGTCGGTTCCTTGACGATTTTTGCGCGGGGCGTGGGGACGCGCTCGCGGCGCTTTCCGACACTGAAATCAGCGCGACGGGATCCGCGACCGGCGAGATCCGAAGTTGGATCGTGCTTGCCGGCGCGTTTGCTGGGCGGCCGGTAGAACGGGTGATGTACGAGCCAATTCGTGGTTTCGACACCGGCTGCGCGCAATGCCTCATTCGGTAGAAGAGTCTAGCGTTGAGCCGTGACTTGCAGCCCGAAGCGACGGGCGAGTAAGGCTACCACGACAACGATCGCGGTCGTGATCACGCCGAGAACGGCGCTGGCCTCCAAATTCGACGAGGTCGCAAACTGCATCATCAAGAGCGACAGCGTCTGGCTCTTGGCGCTAGCCAGGAAAATGATAGTGGAAATGTCTCGCAACGCCGAGATAAATACAATGACAAAAATGCTCACCAAGATCGGCTGAATCAAAGGCAAGACGATAGAAAAGAAAGTGCGCATCGGCCCCCCTCCACAAATTCGGGACGATTGTTCCAACTCGACAGCGATCTGGCGAATCGAGACCTTCATCATCTGAACGCCGATCGGCAATTGTGCAACGATCATAATCACGATGAGCGATATGATGCTGCCATAGAGGAATGAAAGGATCGGGCTGGCGAGAATTAGCCACAGCATCGATAAGCCAAAGAGGATGCCTGGGATGCACCACGGCAGCCACGCGAGTAGATCGACAATGCGCCGGCCGGGCAGGGACGAGCGGACGAGGAGGTAGGCGATGATAGAGTAGATCAGCGCGCCGCCCAAACCGGCCCCGCCGCTCAAGACCAGCGAGTTTATCAGCGAGCTCAAGAAAGCGGGATCTCCGAGGACGTCTCGCCAATTATCGGTCGTAAATGGCGTCGCGATATTGAAAAAGCCAAAAAGTTTCATAAAGGAACCGCACACCAGCATGAACAGCGGGAAGAATAGTGATATCGCGACTACCAAAAATAACGCTGCGGAAATGGCCCAGCGCGGCCGCCCAATTGTAAACTGCCGAAAGTTCGCACCACGGCCGAGAATCGTGGCGTATTCGTTACGCTCTGTCAGCCGCTGATACGTCACGGCGATCGCAAGGAGCACTATGAGCATGAAGCTGCTCAGTGCCATCGCCGCTTTGAAGTTGGGCGGCTCCCAAGAGGCGAGATCGTAGATTCGGGTCGAATAGACAAATATGCCGACGGGCCGGCCGAGAAGTTGTTCGACCTCGAAGGCTTCCAGACTCTTGATGAAGCCAGCAACGGCGCCGGTCAGAATCGCCGGGGCTAAGATTGGAAGGGTTATGTGCCTGAATACCGCAATGGGCCCGGAGCCGCAAACGCGGGCGACCTCCTCGAATGAAACATCGAGTTGACGGATTGCGGGACCGAGGACGATAACCATCACCGGGACCGACGAAGCCGCAATATGCACCCAGAGAATGCCGCCGACAGAGTTGATGTTGAATGGAGGTGAATGAACAAACGGCAACGACATCAGCGCCTTGTTGATGATGCCGTAGCGCGGATGCAGAAGCAGTATCCAGCTCAGTGTAACGGGCAACAGCGGGATGAAGAAAGTGACCCACATTGCGAATTCCAGCAGCCGCCCGCCGGGAATGCGAACGCGAATGAGCAACCAGGCAATCAGGAATCCGATGAAAGCTGCAATGGGCGCCCGCAATGCTAACAGAAAGCTGTAGCCAATAGCGCTGCGGTTGATGGGGTTTTCAATGAAGGCTTCGTGCCAAACGTTGGCCTCAACGGCGCCGAAAATGACAACGAAAACGGGAGCCATCGTGACAAGCGCGACAAGCCCAAAAGTGAGCCCGCCGAGGACAAGCTGAAGGCGAGGCAATGCGGTCCAATGCGAATCGACGACGCTCATAATGGCCATATTTTCAGATGCGTTTCGTCGATGCTGAGAAGGACACGGTCTCCCACCGAGGCATGCTGGCGTTTATCAGCGCTGATGGCCACCTGTTCATCTGTTCCTTCGATACGAACGGTAAATTCGAAGCGGTCGCCGTAATAAGACAGTTCGCTAATGTGCCCGGCGATACAGTTGCTGCTGCGATCTTGTTCCTTCACCAACTTCACGTCTTCTGGGCGCATCGAAACTTCGACTGCTACGCCCGAGCTAAATGTGTCGGGGTCGACGCCCGCCGTGCGGATCACTTGGTTGCCAATCCGCACGCGTACGCGATCCGCATTGCCCTCGATCACACCGCGGAGTCTGATGGTTCGGCCGACAAAGTCTCGCACGAACACTGTTGCAGGCTGCTCATAAACCCTGTCCGGAGAGCCTAGCTGCTCAACAACACCGTGATTCATCACAGCGATGAAGTTAGACAGCGACATAGCCTCTTCTTGATCGTGCGTCACGTAAACGACGGTCGTCGCAAGTCTTGTTTGAATATCCTTGAGCTGGGTGCACATCTCCTTGCGCAAAGCGGAATCCAGGTTGCTCAGAGGCTCGTCAAGCAGAAGGAGTTCGGGCTCGTACACCAGCGCTCGAGCAAGCGCGACACGTTGCTGCTGCCCGCCGCTGAGCTCGGCCGGCATGCGATCACCCAGCCCTTCCAGTTTCACAAGCCGAATCATTTCAGAGACCTTCGACGCGACGACATTGCGATCGACGCGTCGCAGCTTGAGGGGATAGCCGATATTCGCGGTGACCGTCATGTGTGGCCAGACCGCGTAGGACTGAAAAACCAGCCCGACCCTGCGCTGTTCCGGTGGCAGCATCACGTTGCGCGCGGCCGACGCGACAAGGCGGCCATGGATCCAGATTTCGCCGGCATCCGGCTGCTCAAGACCTGCGATCAACCGCAGTGTCGTGCTCTTGCCGCAGCCGCTCGGACCGAGAAGTGTCAATACTGTTCCGGCGTACACGTCGAACGACACGCTGTCGACCGCTCTTGCGCCGCGATAGATTTTGCTTAGATTGCGGACGCGAAGGACCGGTTCGGGTGAAGGCTGTGCGGCGTTTGAATTTGTCAACGCAGACATAACCGGGCGCGGTGGGCAATCATACGCTGGCGATACGATGACTGTCAGCGTTGCAACTCTTGCTGCAACTTCTCGATGGCCGGCTGGCGAATATTTTCGTAGTGCTTGTAGGAATAGTCGTCAACCGGATACGCCACGCCTTCCTTCGGGCGGACATAACTCGGCACTTCCACTCCGGAAATATCCTTGCGCAGCGAGGTCTCCATCATCTGCGTCTCGTAGATGGTTTGCGCCTCCTTGGATGCAAACCAGTTGGCGAAGAGCTGCGCCGCATTCGGATGTGGTGAATCCTTTATCAGCATCACCACGCTAAATCCGCCGGTGAGCGAACCTTCGCCGTCTTTTGGAAAAATGCGTTCGATCGGGAGTCCCTGCTTGCGATACAACTCCACCGCAAACTGTACCAAGCCTATTCCGATCGGATAGTCCCCGCGCGCAACCCACTCGGCAAGCTGCCTGTTGTCGGCTGTGAGCTTCACCTGCTGGCCGACATAAAGGTCCTTGACGAAGTCATTTCCGAATAGCGCAGCGAGATAACCGACGGGCGTTTGGCCGGGGCCCGACCGGCGTGGGTCGAACGCGGCGATCTTGCCCTTGTATTCCGGCTTCAGCAGATTCTTCCAGGAAGCGAGGTCACCAGGCTTGACGATGGCGGCATTGGCGAACAGATCAGTCATCACCCACTCGGCGGCTTGCAGCGAGCACTTGAAGTCGACGCCCACGCCCCGCGTCGGACCTGCCTCGTTTAGTTTAGGCTTGCCGTACCGCCATGCAGCCGGTTGTAAGATTTCGGGATCGATCAGCTTACCGTTCATGTTCTCGATCTCGCCGCGCGCCGACATCGCCCAGCAGGTCGAAGTCCCGCCGAGGTTCGCATCGATACTGACTTTGTTGGCCTTCGACTCGGTGTCGACGCGCGTTATGATCTCGCCGGCGTTCAAGCCCAGGTATGTCAGCGTGATCCCATACCGCTCATTGAAGGCGTTGCTGAGGGCATTTCGCAGCCCCGGGAAGGGCGGACCGGAAAGCACAAGCTGTCCTTCCTCCTTTGCCTTCGTCTGCACCTCCGCCAATTTCGCCGGATCGGCTATCTGCGCGTGGGGAAGGGTGGCTACCAATACAATCGTGACGTTGAGAGCAGCTGCTAGAATTACCTTTGAACAGAGGTGCATGGGCAACTTCCGTGCTTTGTGAGTTGGATACTAGCGCAGACCTCGCGCGTGAGGAACGCTAACGAATGGGTTGTCCCTGGACCCGCGGGCGGTGGCATGTCCTGGATCATCCTTCCCATTTGGATATACTGGGAGCGAATACCCCCGATGGCTGAGGAGACAACGTGCGATGGCTTCGATCGAAAAGTTCAACGACCATTGTTGGCGCGATGTCGTTCCCGAAAGCGACCTTAAGCTCTATTCTGGATGGCGTCGGGAAACTTTTGTCGGTCCGCGACCGGCGCTGCTTGCGATTGATCTTTACGACCTTGTCTATCGAGGTGGTCCACTGCCTCCGTCGGAGATCAATGACCGCAATCCAAATACTTGCGGCATCTTTGCCCATCGCGCGATTGCTCCCACCAAGCGACTCTTCTCGGCGGCGCGTCGGGCAGGGATCCCAATTTTCTTCTGCACCCAAGAGACTCGGCCCAACAACCGGCCCGCCGGTGCGGTCTCAACGAGGAGCAAAGCCAAAATGCCGGTCGATGCCTATGCGATTTATCACGAATTTGCGGTCGAGCCCAATGACGTCGTTATCTGGAAGCAGCGCGCTAGCATATTTCAAGGCACGCCTTTGTTTTCGCATTTATCGCTACTTGGAGTACAGAGCCTCATGGTGTGTGGTGAAAGCACTTCGGGTTGCGTTCGTGCGAGCGTCGTTGACGGTTATTCTAGCGGTTTTCACGTCACAATCGTTGAGGAATGCACGTATGATCGTGCGGAGTTGACGCATAAGATTAATCTGTTCGACATGCACCACAAATACGCCGATGTGATGCACATTGACGAAGTTTTGGCGCATCTTGATTCCGTTCATTTGGAGCGCGCGGCAGAGTGATAGCCCGAAGTGCTTGATGCTTGGCCTGGATTTGCCGCGGGCAGAACTGCACTGCCGGCCGAGTAGGGTAAGCGCTGTCTGCGTTGCTTTGTGGGGTAGTTTGTGGGTAGGGAAAAGAGTGATATCGTAAGTATCTGATCTCCGCCAAATTCAATGTTCGCATTTGTTTCGCTAACGTGCGCTAACGCTCTTTAACCCGTACATGGATTTCGATCGACGTTTCGGGATTGGGCCGCCAAGCGGACGAACCTTCCGAGCGAAGTGGTCGAAATGACACTGGCACATGCGATCGACCGCAAGACAGAGGCGGCTTATCGGCGTGGCGACCTGTTCGAAAAGCGTCGTCGTCTCATGGACGCCTGGGCAGAGTTTTGCGGGAAGGTAGCTCTTCCCGGGACTGTGGTTCCCCTAAAAGCCGTATGAGGAGATAGTCGCATCCGCAAACCAATGTCCGCTTTTAGGGGGTAAAGCGGACATCCGCAGAGCTCCGGCTATGTCCGTTTTTGACCATTGCCGACATGCGCGATTGAGAATTGCTGCGATGCGAAATGGCCGCGGAGGCCCATTTCGCCTGTCGTATTTCCTTGCTCTAATCCACTTAGACGAGGTCATGAGCCGGGGGCGGCGAATGAAGTGGCGCAAACCCCTGACGCTTGTCGCCGCGGCGGCGGCGTGTCCGCGTTCGGCGCGGACGCAGCTCGCATCGATTCAGGCGACGGTTTCCCTCAATCCATCGTCGACCAAGGCATGACCGTGTTGATTTCCTCAACGACGGGCAGGCGCTTTTCCTCGAACTGATGCGTCATGGGACCCCGATCCGACTGACGGAGCTAGAGCAGCATGCAGCGATGGGGCTACGTCAGACTCATCCTAGGACTAATCGCGTTGATTGTCGTGTTCGGCGTCAGCTGGCTCGTACTGCAATATCTTGTCCCCTCACCACCATCCAGCATCACTATCGCAACTGGTCGGAAAGGAACTACGTTTGATTACCTTGGAGAAAGATACCAAGCGCGATTTGCTCGCGCAGGAATACAACTAAATGTCCGCGAGACTAATGGCGCGTTAGAAAATTTTAAGCTTTTGCGCGATCCTAAGGCGGACGTACAGATCGCATTCACTACAGGCGGCATCTCCAACAGCACACAGGCGCCCGAACTGCGCTCGATGGGACTTATCTCCAATGTTCCGTTTTGGATTTTTTATGCATCCAACCAAACGCTCGATAGTCTGATACAACTCAGAGGAAAGCGCATTGCCGTTGGACCGCAGGGAAGCGGCGCCCGTTATGACGCAGAACGCATTCTTAATAGGGCCAAAATAGACGCAAAAACAGCGACCCTGCTGCCACTGGCCGGTGATGGCGCCGTTGAGGCACTAAAAGATGGGACCGCCGATGCGGCCATGCTAGTTGGCAGCTCGAATGCACCTTCGGTAGAGGATCTGCTGAATGATCCAAACTTTCGGCTTATGAACTTCTCGTCGGCCGATGCTTTTACGCGGGTGTTTCCGGACCTTGTGCGCCTTGTTTTGCCGAAGGGTGTTGTTCAGCTAGATCCTCCAAATCCACCTGATGACACAACGTTGATCGGGACTACAGCTAAAGTCGTAATTCGTGATGATCTTCACCCAGCAATCATTCAGCTCCTAGCTCAGACAATGAAGGAGGAACATAGCAGCGCAGGACTTTTTCAGCGCAGCAGTGAATTTCCAGCAATCAACGATCCGGAATTCGCGGTGCCATTTGTCGCGGTTGAGTATTATAGGAATGGTCCTTCGCTGCTCGCGAAGTATCTACCCATCTGGACGACCATATATGCACAAAGGACGATTGCTTTTCTGGTCGCAGCGCTGGCGATTATTTTTCCAGCTTTTGGCTTTGCGCCAAAGCTGTACGAGTGGGTTGTGCGGCAACGCTTTCGGCAATTTTATCAGCGCCTCAGAGCTATCGAAAATGGACTCCAATTACCACTCGGCCCCGCACAAGCAAAGGCCTTGCAGGCTGAACTAGATGACATCGAGAATTCAACGATCAACGTTCCGATGCGTCACTCTGATCTCTATTTTATGTTGCGATACCATCTCGATAGGACCCGTTCTCGTCTCATGGAAGCGAGCGGTGACATCGCGCTCAGCGAAGCGGCGGGGCAAAGGGTTAATGACAATAGAGAGGATCGTGCCGACTGCTTGTAGAATGACTTCCGAGCCGATTAGTGCCGGTCGCGTAGCTTCCAGAAATGGCACTTACCGACCACCGCCAAGCCGCTATCACGGTCGCTATTGGGGGAAGAGCGGACATGGCCGTATGGATCAAAAGCGTCGCTCCTGAGCTTCACTACGGGCTCACCGGTCAGAGTGAAAGCGCAGCTCGGATAATCGCTTCGCGGTTTCAGTCACCATGTCTATCCGTCGTTGCAATTTATTCTGCAAATCGGGGATGTTCACCTTATCCGTAACGCGATATGCGTTACCGACACGTTCCACATAGCTATCCTTTGCTAACTCTCGTAGCTGCCTCAGTACTGTCGCGCGTGGCAGTTTGAGCGCGTGCGCGATTTGACTCGCGCGAGCGGGCGAACACATGACTGTGCGCAGAAACACGTAAATGCCAACGGTCCGATAGGTCAGGCTGTCACTCTGAGCGGCAAACGTCGTGCCATAGTCGTCCGTTATGGTCCGCAAGAGCCCGAGGTACAGTCGAGAGACTAGCATCCGCTCGCGTGCCAACTCGATGCGGGGCGGCGGCTTGCCTTCCTCAATCAAAACAAAATCCGACCCCCGATCCTGAAAGGCTTCCTCTCCACTACGCGGTTCGTCATGTGGCCACAACACCTGATCATATTTTGGAACTGACATGGACCTTACGCTCCAGCTCCGGCCCCCTCATCTATTATACGCCGGCCGACCCACGGAGGGATACACCGGTCACTTTGCGAACCTGATAGCCGACATACGGCCAAGTCACCGAAAACGACGCTTTTGACACTTAGCGACCGCCCGGAAAGTCGCTATTGGGTCGCTTTGGGGGTAACAACGGACATGGGACCAAAGCGCCGAAAACGACGCTAATGACCCATTCCTACACTTTGATCCACTGAAGTGCTGCTGTGCAAAATGATGCGCGACGCCTGTTCCGCCCGCCGGGAATCCCTGCTGTAATTGTGCTGTAGCGTTGGCCCGAGCCCTGGGGCAGGCAATGCGACGACGCGATTTCATTACCGCGGTTGCCGGCTCAGCCGCAGCACGGCCGCTTGCTGTGCACGCGCATGGTCGTCGCAATAGTGCGATGACATTCTGCTGCAGGAACTCGCCAATCCCAACCTCCACAACCTCAATCTCGCTACCGCCTTCCGCATCGAACGCTGGGACCGGTAAGGCGGGGATCATTTACGCATGGTG
>Ga0182041_10002075_pt1 | contig 10264 bp, 8 predicted proteins | sample flu12Cox44000178_FD_125967 | JGI IMG/M metagenome (GOLD analysis project Ga0182041, IMG submission 125967) | Lab enrichment of tropical soil microbial communities from Luquillo Experimental Forest, Puerto Rico - flux8day.12C.oxic.44.000.178 | ecosystem: Environmental > Terrestrial > Soil >...
AGATAGACTCGGAACTGCAAACCGTGGACTACGGAATTCTGTCGGGGAATAAATCGTTTGCTCGATCGGTCTCGTCTTCGCGGTGACTGCTTCGCCTGCCGAGCAGGCTTTCAAATGAACAATCGTTCTTGCCGCGACCGCGCTGGCTGCACATCACCTAGAGTAGCAGCTCGCCACAAAGTACCTGTGCGAGATCGTCGTCGGCCTCGATTGGGCACGATAGTGGAAAAGAAAGAGAGCTATGAGTGGGATGATCATGCATGGTGCGGATTGGGTGCCACTTCGCGGCATTGACCAGCGCCGGCTGAGTGAGGCCCGCCTGCAAGCCCATTATGCGGTACAATGGCTCGCGCGGGCCGCGCGGGCCTATGTCCCGCCGCAGCCGGACGATGAGCACACGAATCTCGGTTGGGACAGCGCTCTTGGCGGCTTTACCACGCATCCGTTGAAAGACGGCGCGTGGCTGAGCTTGAAAATTACTGATCTCACACTCGCATTGCATGTCGGTGAGCAAAGCACGCACGTCCAATCCTTTTCTCTCGACGGCCGCCCGGACGCGCAGGCAGGCCGGTGGTTGAGCGAGCAGCTCGGCGCAAGCGGGCTCGATGCGCACGCTCTTAACGCGCCTTCACCATACGAGATGCCCGCGCACGCCGTCTCCCAAGGCGCGGCCTATGCCCCGGCCGGCTTGACCGATGCGTTGGCCGAGCTTGCGGCATGGTTCGGCAATGCCGGACTTTTGCTCGGCTCCATCCAAAGACAAATGGTTGGACGCAAATTCGCGGCCTCGCCCTTGCGCTGCTGGCCGCACCACTTCGATCTCGCTACCTTGACCACACTCCCGGCGCGGAACGCTGACGCCACCGGACATGTCGGCGTCGGGCTTTCTCCCGGAGACGAGTATTACGACGAGCCCTATTTCTATGTATCGGTCTATCCCGAACCCGATCCTACGACCCTGCCGAGCCTGCCAATGCTCGGTCATTGGCATCTGCGCGATTTCATGGCGGCCGTTGCGCCGGCTCATAAGATCGTTGCAGCCAAGAACCAACAGTCCGAGACCGACGATTTCCTGCGGGCGGCGATCGATGGCGCGATCAAGGCCTTCAGCTGAAGCTATTCACGATGTGCCAGGACGAGCTGATCGAATAGAAGGCTGGCTGCTGCACTGCGTCAATGATGCTATTGGCACTTCGCGTCGTTTTGCTGTGACGCATCAATCCGGTCGCTATTGGGGGTAAAGCGGATATAGGCCGGGCCCCGGCTCGGGTCGCATCTGTAGCAATTGACCCATAGCGGTCATTGGCAGTCCAATTTTGCTGTGACGCACAACGCTGCCCTTTGGTAGGCTTGGCCCTCGACGGGCAATTGCATGAGGCTACCAACCCTTTACGGAAATCTCGATTACATCCCAGACGGCGGGGTCATGGCTTACTTCACCAGCATCTTCGACACATGGCGGCGCTTGGCAACATACGTCGACCGCATTCTAAAGGGGGCAAAACCCGGCGATCTTCCCGTCGAGCAAGCGGTCAAATTCGAGCTTGTCGTAAATCTAAAAGCCGCTAGGGCGATCGGTCTGTCTATTCCAGAGTCCATGCTGCTGCGCGCGGGACAAGGTGATCGAATAAGTATTTGCTGCGGTGCATGAGTCAGGTTTCTGGCCCAACGCGACGTTTCGCCACGACGCGCTGACCGGGTCGCTATTGGAGGCATAGCGGTCACTAGTGGTCGTGTCGCCTTCGTGAAGTCGGTCGAGTTTCACGAGCGCACTCAAAGCAATTTGGATTGAAGCAGGATCAATCCCGGTAAGGAGAGTTTCCGGCTATGGCATCGTGGGTGAAGTGCACCGATCTCAAAGCACAACCCGTTTGGGTCAATCTCGACAATGTAACCGTGATGACTTGGCGCGATACTCCGCAGGACACGGAGATCATCTTCATCGGCGGAGGCCAAGTTATAGTCCGTGAGCGACCCGAGAATTTGACCAAACGCTCCTAAATTGACGGGCTGTTTGCTGCACCGCATATGTCTGCTTGTGGCACTTAGCGACAGATTCGCAGCTTGATTCCAAACGATTGCTTGCGGAGCAAAGCGGACGTTCCCCGGGCGGCGCGAGCGGGCGATCTGTCGAAACGACCCGACTCGGACATAAGAAGTGTATTTTGCTAATGAGGCGCTTTATCCGAATGCTGGCATTTATCACACGTCGGCGCGAGCAGCCTCGCTTCAAACCATAAGCCCATTCGGCATTCGCGCCTGTCGAGCCGGAGACCCTCATACCTCCGGCTCACCGCCTTTTGAAAGCGAACGGTGCTGCGATCCTGCTTTACCGCATGTTACTACCTTCGAACGATTAGAGTTCTGGCCGACTCCTGAAGTAAGATTTGGTTCGCTGCCGCGTGCTCCGCTACACCTGCGATTCAACGTACCGGCATTGTTTAATAACCGGATTTCCACCACGTTTTGACCCAACCCCTTAAAGCGGAGTTCGATGCTACAGCTGACTGGGGAGAGTGGTCACATGCGCGTACCCACATCTTGCCACGCAGTGCGCGTCGTTCTGTCGCTTCTGACTTTCGCATCCGTGCCTGGTGCACTTGCGATCGGATTGATCGCGACAGCGCAGGCACAATCGGTACCGAAATCGCTCGAAGAGGGTGGCAGCGATGATGCAATGAAGCTGCGCAAGAATAGTTGGACCGTTGGTGTCGCCGGAGCGCAACTATCCGACACTTACATGAGGTTCGCCAACGAGCTGGCGGAGGTTCTCGACGACGGCGACAATCTGCGCGTCATTCCGATGGTCACTTACGGCGCTGCTTCCAATCTCGACGATCTGCTCTATTTGCGGCGAGTCGATGTTGCGGTTACTGAAATCGACGTCTTCGACTATTTCCGCACCCAACGGAAGATTCCCGATCTCGACTACAGGGTCAATTACATCATTCGCTTACCGGTTTCGGAAATGCATGTGCTGGCGCGCATCGACATCCAGTCGATCGAGGATTTGCGCGGCAAGAAGGTTAGCTTCGGGCCCCCGGGCAGCGCTTCAAGTCTGACCGGAGCAATCGTGTTTCAGCGCTTGGGCGTGCAGATCGAGCAGGTGCCCTATGACAATCCCACCGCGTTGCAAAAGCTGAGGAGCGGGGAGCTTGCCGCTCTGGTCTGCGTGATTGGACAACCGATCGATTTTTTTGCCAAAATCCCGGCGAACTCGGGCCTGCATTTCGTACCGATTTCGTTTTCCAAGACGTTTGCCGACTACTACTCGCTCGGCGAGTTGACCAACAAAGAATATCCGACGCTCGTTCCCGAAGCTCAGCCGGTCGATACGATCGCGGTACCAGCGGTGCTCGCGGTGGCCACTCGGGAGAAGGGACACGATCGCTATCGGCGCGTCGAACGGTTCGTCGAGCGCCTGTTCACGAACTGGGACAAGTTCCGTGAGCCGCCACGCCACCCGAAGTGGCGCGACGTCAATCTTGCTGCCACCGTCCCCGGCTGGACGCGCTGGAACGTGGCGGAGGAAATGCTGCGGCGTATTCGTCCAAAGGAGACTGCCGCGCACGGGACCAGCGATTTTTCCGCTGTTTTGAAAACGTCCGCAGCGGCAAACCTGACGCAAGAGCAGCGTGAGGCACTGTTTCGCGAATTTCTGCAGTGCCGGGAAAAGCAACGTGGCGGGCAGCGTTGAGCCGATTGGCCTCGTCGACGGGCATTCGCGAAACTAAGCGATGCGCGGCATCAGTTGGCATTCAGGCACGGAGGATGACGTCATGAATAGCCCAGCGAGCAGACCTCCTACCGCTTCTTCCGATTGGGCGCCGCGCGCAACGCGGGAGCGCATCGCCATGGAGCGGCTTCCTGCCGCTGCGAGGCATGGCGAGAGCAGCAAGGACGTCGACCTCGAGCGGCTTGAGGACAGCCTGCGCTGGCTTCAGCGCCAAGCCGCCGGCCACCTGCCGCGGGTTGCGCCCGTGCCGCTCATATCCGGGCTCACCCCACTGGATACGCCGCACTACAACAACCGTGAGCGGATCGGCAGGCGGCGCGCGAAATCACTCGAGCCCGAGCTTATGCCGCCACCGCCGTCCGCTCCGCTGCGCCGTTACCTACGCGCATCGCTGGCCCTTTTCAGCACGAGTATCGTCGTCGCGGTGGCCGGCTATTACATCGGCCAAACGGGTTGGTCGCCGCCCACTCTGCAAGTTGCCACGCGCTCGCCGCCGAAATCCATGGCGTCGCCGACGGTCGGAGCGCGCGCAATGCGTCCGATCCTGGCGCGCGATGATGATCCTGACACGCTGCCCGCGAACGAAGCGTCAGACCGGGCGCGCGGCATCGCAGAGTTGGCCAAGCTGACGGAGCGGAGCGCGATGGCCGTGGCGCCGACGGACGAGCCTGAGATCCAAATCCCAGCTAAGCCCCCTGGTGGGCTCGAAGTGGACCAGATCAAGCTTCTCGTCAAGCAAGGCAAGCAATTCGCTAGCGCGGGTGATCTTGCGAGCGCGCGTGTGTTCCTGCAACGCGCCGCGCAGGCCGGCGATGCCACCGCGGCCATGGCACTGGGCGCGACCTACGATCCCGTGGTGCATGCGCAAATCGGTGTCGTGGGATTGGGCGCGGACATCGAGCAGGCGCGCAGCTGGTATCAAAAGGCCGAGAGGCTCGGCTCAATGGAAGCGACGTGGCGGCTGCAAGCCTTGGCCAATCGTTAGGAGGTTGGCTGCCGCCGGTGCGAGCTAATTTTATCCTCGCCACCGCCTAGGGCGCTCGGTCTCGAATTCCCACCAACACTTTTTGGTTACGCAATGACCGATTGCGGGCCGCTGTCATGCACCGTGCGCGCACCCTGCCGCAAAATCACCCGAGATTGCGGCAGCGAGCGAGCGCCGCTTGATAGGCGGCGGTGGCAATCTCAAAATCATCCAGCCCGGCAATGTGCTCCACAATGTTTTCGCCGGCCGCGTCTTACAGATCGAGGCGGAATTGGAGGTGGGTTTTGGTCTTCACGAGGTACAACCTAACCGAGCTAAGTATTGCCCCAGATGTTCCAAAGTCCGGTGACGGACTGACAGCCTCTGAGTTGTCGGACAATTATCAAGTCGCTCTGGGAAAGGAACTGTCGGGGAGTATCCCTTCACGAGCACAAAACCCCGCCTGGGCTTGAGACCCCTCCGCCCGGCGGGGTTTTTGCTTTCCTTAAACGCCACCCCTTATTGCCCCAGATCCTCTTCGGCTTCGCGCTTGAGGGCTGGTGCTTATTCAGTCCGTAGCCCGGACGAGCGCCTTCACGGGCTAGTTGCTGTTTTCTCCGTAGATTCCTGCTCCGCTCATTCCCGCGCAAGCGGGAATCCAAGACTGCTTGCTTAGAATTTCTGGGTCCCCGCTTTCGCGGGGACGAGCGGCAATGCAGGCGTCAGAGACGCTCACAGCACCAAATCGGTCGCCGGATCGATCAGGTGCATGTGGTTGAGGTTGGCGTAGAGCCGCATCGGCTGCCCTGGCGCCGTTGCGGCGTCGGGAGTGACGCGCGCGCAAATCTCGCTGCCGTTGACGCCGAAGAACACCATCGTCTCCATGCCCATCGGCTCGACCACGTCGAGGTTCACGGTGAACTCGCAGCGCGGGTCGCGCGCCTCCCCGCGCGGCTCGGTGAGGTGCTCGGGGCGCAGCCCGAAGATCAGCTCCTTGCCGGCCGCGGCCTGATAGCGCGCGGCGCGCGGTTGCGGCACCGGCAGCGCCAATCCTTCGCCGAGCCGCAGCATCAGGCCGGCACCGTTGCGCTCGAGCCGGCAGGGCAAAAAGTTCATCGCCGGCGAGCCGATGAAGCCCGCGACGAAGCGGGTGCGCGGCTGATGGTAAAGCTCCTGCGGCCGCCCCGCCTGCTCGATGCGCCCGCCGTTCATCACCACGACACGGTCGGCCAAGGTCATCGCCTCGACCTGGTCGTGGGTGACATAGATGGTCGTGGTCTTCACCTGCTGATGCACGCGCTTGATCTCGGTGCGGGTCTGCACGCGCAGCTTGGCGTCGAGATTGCTGAGCGGCTCGTCGAACAGGAACACCTTCGGATTGCGGACGATGGCGCGACCCATGGCGACGCGCTGGCGCTGGCCGCCGGAGAGCTGCTTGGGACGCCGATCGAGAAGGTCGGCGATGTCGAGGATCTTCGCCGCGCGCTGAACTCTTGCCTTGATCTCCTCTTTGGCGACGCGCCGCAGCTTGAGCCCGAACGACATGTTCTCGAACACGGTCATGTGCGGGTAGAGCGCGTAGTTCTGGAACACCATGGCGATGTCGCGATCCTTGGGCGGCACGTCGTTGACCACCTGGCCGCCGATCAGAATCTCGCCCGCGGTCGCCTCCTCGAGCCCGGCGATCATGCGCAAGGTCGTGGTCTTGCCGCAGCCGGACGGCCCGACCAGCACGATGAACTCCTTGTCCGGAATGTTCAGGCTGATGCCGCGCACCGCCTCGTCCTGATCGAAGCGCTTGACCACGTTGTGCAGGGCGACGTCGGCCATCGCTCACCCTTTCGTGGCGCCGGCGGTGAGCCCGGCGATGTAGTAGTCCATGAGGAAGGCGTAGATGATCAGCGGCGGCGCCGCGGCAACGAGCGCGCCCGCCATCAGCATGCCCCACTTGTACACGTCGGCCTTGATCAGGCTGGTCACGGTGCCGACGGTGAGCACCTGCTGGTCGGCGCTGAACAAAAACGCGATCGGATAGACGAACGCGGCCCAGGAGACGGTGAACGCGAAGATCGTCGCCGCGACGATGCCGGGCAGCGCCACCGGGATGAATATTTTCGTGAGGATCTGCATGTAGCCGGCGCCGTCGATCAGCGCCGCTTCGTCGAGCTCCTTCGGGATCGATTGGAAATAGCCGATCATGATCCAGGTGCAGAACGGCACGGTGAGCGTCGGATAGACCAGGACCATGCTCCAATAAGAGTTCAGCAGGCCGAGCCCGCGCACGATCTGGAACAGCGGGATGAACAGCAAGGTGTCGGGAATGAGGTAGGTGAGGAAAATGCCGGTGGCGAGAAGCCCCGATCCCCAGAACCGCATGCGCGAAAGCGAAAACGCGGCGAGCACGCTCACCACCATGGTGATGGCGACCACGCACACCGTGACGATGACCGTGTTCTTGAAGTAGATGAGGAAGTCGGTTTCGTTGAAGAGGAGGCGGTATTGCTCGAAGGTCACGCCGTTGGCGATGATCCACGGATTGGTCGCGAGATGCGCGACCTCGGCGTCGGATTTCAGCGACGTCACGATCATGTAGTAGGGCGGCGTGAGAAAGAAGATCGCGAACAGGATGAGGAAGAAATAGGAGGCGAACAGCGACCAGCGCCGGCTGCGCCGCAGGCTGGCTATCGCGCCGATGCGCGGGCGCGCGGCGACTGCAGCGGTCGCGGTCATCCGATCTCCCTCCCGCGCCTGCGCACGCCGCGCAGGATGAACACCGCGGAGATCGCCAGGATCGGGAACATGAACAGCGACACCGCGGCGCCGAGCGGCAGATCGCCGGAGCGGATGCCGAGCAGGAACGCATAGGTGGCGAACACGTGGGTCATGTTGCGCGGGCCGCCCGCGGTCATGATCTGCACGATGTCGAAATTGGCGAAGGTGACGATCAGCGAGAACAGCACGGTTATTGCGATGATGTTGCGCATCATCGGCAGCGTGATGTGCACGAACTTCTGCCAGGCGTTGGCGCCATCGATGGCGGCGGCCTCGTAGAGCTGCTCGGGCACCGATTTGAGCGCGGCGAGATACATAATGAGAAAGAACGGCGCCCCGTACCAGACGTTCACCAGGATCACCGAGAAACGCGCCCAATACGGGTCGCTGAGCCAGGGGATTTCGCTGCCTCCCAGCGTCTTGAGCAGCCAGTTGAACGCGCTGTGGGTCGGATCGAAAAGCCACCACCAGCCCAAGGTCGACAGCGCCAGCGGAATGACCCAGGGAACCAGCAGCATGCCGCGCCACTTGCGCTGCCCTTTCGTCGGCAGATTGTTGACGAGGTGCGCGGTGACAAGCCCGATCAGCGCTTTGAAGAACACCGCGCTGAGCGCGAAGATCGCCGACTGCTCGACGACCATCAAGAAGGTGTCGCGGCTCAGCAGGTAGGTGAAGTTGCCCAGGCCGATGAAGCGGGTTTGCGCCTTGTTCAAAGTGGCGAGAAAGATCGAGTAGAACGCCGGGTAGATGATCAGCGACGCCACGATCACGATCAGCGGCAGGCACATCAGGAACGCGATCGTGCTGCGCCGGCGCACGAGCTGGCGCATGCTGCCGTGCGCGCGCGCCGCCGGCTGAGTGAGCTGCCCCGGATATTGTCGCGCGATATCGACCATGGCGTGCCGTTTACAGCATTGTCACTGTCGTCCCCGCGAAAGCGGGGACCCAGTAATCACGGAGCGGGCGGTGTTTACTGGATCCCGGCTCTCGCTCCGCCATAGCGCGTCGAAGACGCGCGTAAACGCGCTTTAGGCTTCGCTCGGCCGGGATGACACTGCCCGGTTTGCGGCTCGCTGATTCCATTTCAGCGAACCTACACTACGCCCGCAGCATGCCTTCGAGCTCGCTCTGCGCCCACTTGACCACCCGGTCGATCGGCTCGTTGCCCTGGCAGACCTTGGCGACCATGATCGTGTGGAGCGATTGGTTGTAGATCTGCGTGGCGACGTCGGGGCGCGCCGGGTAGCCGGTGATGCTCGGCTGCTCGTCGTCGCCGCGCGGCGGATAGTTGTAGACCGTGCCCACCGGCGGCTCGACCTTCTGCCAGGTGTCGAAGTCGTAATAGCTCTTGAACGAGGGCAGGTCGTAGCCGTTCGACGCATCGACCAGCTGGTGCGACTGCGGCTTCTCCGAGAGGAACTGGAGCAGCGCCTTGCCGGCCGCCTTGTTCTGCGAGAACGACCACAGGCCGTAGAAGAACGGCAATTGCCCGACGAACCGGCCGGCGGGACCGCGCGGCATGTCGTGGGTCCAGCACTGCTCCGCCACCTTCGGATTGTCGCGCTTGGCCACCGACCAGGCGCTCGGCGGATTCTGGATGCCGGCGCCCTTGCCGGAGATGAGCCAGCGGTTGTTGCCGGCGTCGTCCCAGGCGTAGACCTCGGGCGGATTGAACGGCATCAGCTTCTTGAAATATTCGAGCGCGGCGCGCGTGGCGTCGGAGTTGACCTTGATGTTGTCCTTCTCGTCCACCATCACCGAGCCGAAGGCGCGGAACATGGCGCCGGTTGAATCGATGGCGTCGCTGGTCTGGCCCATGGGCAGGCCGATCGGGTGGCCGGCCTTGAACAGCTGCTCGGCACTCTTGAGATAGGTGTCATAGTTCCAGCTCTCGACCAGCTTCGGGTCGCGGTTGCCGTTCGCCGGGTAGATCGCGGTGAGATCGATGCCGGCGTGCTGCTTGTAGAGATCGATGCGCGAGCAGCACGGCTTGACCTGGCTGCCCACGGTGGTCGGGATGCCGAACCACTTGCCGTCGTGCTTGGCGAGATACTCGGCGACCGGACTGATCGGGCCGGCCTTCGCGACCAGCGCCTTGACCACCTCATCGAGCGGCTCGAGCACGGCGCGATGCACTTGGATCTGCCAGGCGCGATGCGACATGATGTCGTGACCGGCGCGCGCCTGCGCTTCCGCGCTCGCGGTCAGGATGTCCTTGTCGCCCTGCGAGGTGATGTAGTCGATGGTCACTTCGACTTTATTCTTCTCGCCCCACTCGTTGCACAGCTTGGTCAAGGTGTTGTTGGCGCCGGGCACCCAGTGGTCCCATACGCCGAGCGTGAGCTTGCCGGCGGCGTAGGCGTGGCGCACGTAGGGGGCGGCGGGGGCGGCGAGGGTCGAGGCGGCGGCGAGCGCCGTGGTCTTGAGCAGATTGCGCCGCGAAATGTTTGAGCTTGGCATAGATCCTCCTGGTCTCCCGGATGGGTTTTTCACTAAGTCCGCTTGGGGACTTTTCTGGGTTGTGCGAACACTACATCACCCGCGTGCTTCGGCCTAGCGGCACAGCGGCACACCGCACCACGTAAGCCATTAACTTTGTGAAATGTTCCGGCGGGAGGGCGCGGGAATGATAAGCCACCGGGCGGGTCGCCAGTCCCCGCCGTTGTCATTCCGGCCGAGCGAGCCTAAGCGCGTTTACGCGCGTCTTTGACGCGCTATGGCGAGCGAGAGCCGGAATCCAGTAACCACTGAGCAATGTCGGGTTGACGGCCTCGCAAATCGGACGGCCAGTG
>Ga0182041_10002084_pt1 | contig 10255 bp, 5 predicted proteins | sample flu12Cox44000178_FD_125967 | JGI IMG/M metagenome (GOLD analysis project Ga0182041, IMG submission 125967) | Lab enrichment of tropical soil microbial communities from Luquillo Experimental Forest, Puerto Rico - flux8day.12C.oxic.44.000.178 | ecosystem: Environmental > Terrestrial > Soil >...
CACCGCCCGACCAAATAGTTCCAGGCTCGTGGGGTCGGACCAATGCGCATCCTCGAAGATCATCAGCACCGGACGGGAGTGCGCGAGCGTCTCCATTTGTTGGATGAGCGCTTCCATCGTTCTTTGCCGGCGCTGCTGGGAGGTGAGATCGAGCCCGGGATGGCGTCCATCATTCTGCAGCGACAGCATCTCGGCAATGAGCGCGGCGTCCTGCGCAGATGTTGAGGTCTGTTTGAGCAACTCATCGAGCTTGTCGAGCTTCGCTTGTGAGGAGTCTTCACGTGTCAGGCCGGCAGCGCGTTCCATTTGACCGATTACCGGATAAAACGCGCTGTCAGTGTGTTGCGGGGAGCAGAAATAGCGCAAGCGAATGGGCCGCTCACTCGCCAGAGCTTCGAGAAGCGCGGTGGTGAGCCGTGATTTCCCGATGCCTGCTTCGCCGGAGAGCAGCACTACCTGGCCTTCACCCTCCGTTGCCTTGCACCAGCGCCGCCGCAGCAATTCAAATTGCTCTTGGCGCCCGACGAGGGCGGTCAGGTCAGCGGGGTGCAGCGCCTCGAAGCGGCTTGCCACAGAACTCGCCTTGAGCACCGCCCATACCCGGACCGGAGCGGCAATGCCCTTGAGGCTTCTTTCCCCAAGGTCATCGAGCTGGAAGAAATCGCCGAGCAGCCTGCGCGTGCTTTCCGCGATGATCACCATGTTCGGTTCGGCGATGCCTTGCAGGCGCGCGGCAAGGTTCGGGGTCTCGCCGACCATGGCGCGCTCCTCCGACTCGCCGGAATGGATCAGGTGGCCAACCACGACCAGCCCGGTTGCAACGCCCACCCGCACTTTCTGGGGAGCGTGCGTCTTGATCCCCCCGACCGCCGTAATCAGCTCAAGTGCGGCCCACACGGCTCGCTCGGCATCGTCCTCGTGCGCCTGCGGATAGCCGAAGTAGATGAGGACCCCATCCCCCATATATCGGGCGACGAACCCTCCGAACTGACGCACGGTGTCGGCGACGCATTTCTGATACGCCGAGATGACCTCTCGCAAATCCTCCGGGTCCATGCGGGCGGAAAGCGCGGTCGAGCCGACGAGGTCCGCGAACATCACCGTGACCTGACGGCGCTCGGCTTCCTCCCGACGGATCGATTCGGAGGAAGGCGCAAGCGGAGGCGCGGCGGAGGCTGCGCCAAGCTGGGCAATCGCCCGGAGCAATCTCCGGCGATCACCCAGATGCACGACGCCAAGCTCCTCCTTGAGATCCTGCTCGGTGAGGTCCGGAAGAATCGAAAAATCGATGCGCTGCTCAGCGAAGCGATCTGCGTATTCGGACAGTCCGAGCGAAGAGAGCCAATCTTCAATCGACGGCATTGCGCTACGCATCCCTGCGCACGAGGTAGTCTACACAGCCACGCAGCCATTCGAGATCGGGGCTTGCGGGCACGCCCGCGAATGCCGAGCGTTCGAACTCGCGCGCCGCGGCCTCCGCAAAGGCGGCTGCGGTCCCTTGCGCCCACTCCATACTGCCGCTGTTCACGATGATCTGACGAAGCCGCAGCACCTCGCGCGGCAGACGACGCTCGCGCGGTCGCGCCAGGAAGCTGGACATCCATGTCCGGTCTGTGCCTTGGGCGTGGCTGAGCGCGCGTGTGAGAAGCAGGGTCCGTTTACCTTCCCAGAGATCGCCATCGATCTCCTTGCCGTATCGCGCCGCATTCCCCCCCAGGTTCAGAACGTCATCGGTGATCTGGAAGGCGAGCCCGAGCAGGTAGCCGAACCGGTTGAATCGCTCGAGATTGCGATCCTCGCCATTGGCGGCGAGCGCGCCGATCCGCATTGGGTGAATGAAGCTGTACCAGGCGGTCTTCTTGAGCACGAGACGCAGGTAGTCCTCCGGCCCGACCGTGAGATCGTTGTCACGCACCCAGCCGAGCTCCATGGCCTGCCCTTCCAGGGTCTCGACCACCATGTGATCGACTTCATCGAAGATGCGCATTGCCGTCAGCGGTCCGAGCCGCTCGCCGGCCTTACGAAAAAGACGCATGGCGAGCGCGTTCATGGAATCGCCGGTGTTCACGGCAATCGGGATCCCAGCACGCCGATACATGGTGGGCACGCCGCGCCGCGACTCGCTGCCGTCCTCGATGTCGTCGTGCACGAGGAAGGCGTTGTGCAGCATTTCCAGGCCGGCCGCCGCAGGGAATGCGTCCTCCGCCTGCCCGCCAAGTGCGCGCGCCGTCGCGATGCAAAGAGCTGGTCGCAACCCCTTGCCTGAGCGGTCAACGAAATCCTTCACGAGGCCGTACAGATGACGTTGCGGTTCCCAGCTCGGGATGCCCTGTGCGAGCGTGTCCGCAAGCATGTTGCGATACCAGGCAAGTCGCCCCATGAAATCCGTCGGTCCGGCGACGTCCGGGACGTGCCGCACTGCTTGGGCGGTGCTGGCGACACCAGGCGGCGGCACAAAGGCCGCACCGGGTGCTGCCGCAGGGTCAACGGTGCGAACCGTGCTCGGGTCTTCGATGATGCCGTCGGCAAGGTCGAGCGCATCGGCCACGGGATAAACGAAGGGTGCCACCTGCTCCAGCAAAGGGCGAACCTGATCCAGAAGCGGCGAGGCTCCGCGCAGCGCATGCGCCGCGACCTGCATGAGCGAATCGTCCCACGGCAGGCCAGCCTTGAAGCGGGCGGCGTCGTGCAACCGCCATGGTGCCAGGATCTCGGGCTCGTGCAGCTGCCATAGCTCGCAGCGCGGGCCATCGAACTTCACGGCATCCAGCAAGCCGTTCACCGCCCGTCGCGCCGCCTCGTTCGCGCCTTCCATGGTGGCAAGGTCGGTGTAAGTGCGCACGTAATCCGACGCCAAAAACAGGTTGGGGACGGCGGAAGTCGCCTCGGGGCGCAGCCTCCAAGTATTGACCAAGTTCACAAGCAGCGGCTCGACATTCTGCAGAACGCCGGGACGGGCGGGATCGCCGCGAATGTCCGAGTCGAGGAACCAAGAATGCAGGTCCGCATCGCGCAAGAGCTCCTGCTCGGCATTGATCGAGCCTTTGAGCTGCCGCCATGTCTCGCGCACAGCCTCTTCGCGCGAACAATGCATGGCAGCGCGTCCGTTGCCGCCCGGCGCTGTCCAGTCGGACACATCGACCGAGATGATACCGCGCACATTGCTGTCGCCGAACTGCTCCGGCGGCACGTTGCGCCAGAACTGGAGCTGCGAGATGCTGGTAAGCGCCCACTCGGTGTCGATGTGGATCACGTGCCCATGCGCCGTCGGCACGTCGCGATGCAGGTAGAACTGCACGCCGCTCATCCACTCCACGTTCGGCGCCAGGTTCTGCAGGTTGGCAAGCCCCGGGACCGCAGCCAGCGGCATGTCCTGCACGAGCGGGGCAATGCGCTCGAGCGGCAGCGCGGCAATGTAATGGTCGCCATGCACTACGACGCGCTTGCCGTCCTGTTTGACGACGACACCGCTGATGCGGCCCTTGTCGCAGAGAATCTCGTCGACCTCCGCCTTCCTTTGGTAGCGCACACCTCGCGACTCGAGATAGGCAAGCCAGGGATCGATCCAGACGAGATTGGTCGGCCCGTCAAGCACCCGATCAGTGGATCCTCCTGTAGGATCCACGACGGTGAGGAGCAGCTGCACGAAGATATCGCCGATGGTGCGCGCGCTGGCGCGGCGAGCCTTGGAGGCCACCAGCGAGCGCGTCAAGCCGACCGCGAGAAACTTCTTGTAGGATTCCGAGCGCTCCTCGGCGCCGACGAAGTCCCACCAGTCGATTTGCTCGTACTCTGCCAGCCTGCGCTCGCCGCATGAGGTGAGGACTTGCCACAAGCGTGCGCCAAAGAACGCAAATTCCTCGGGCGTGAGGTCGGCAATCGGGCCGAACGCGGCCAGAATGTCGCGCAGGAGCACACCGGAATCGCTGGGGGTGCGCGGAAACACCATCGGAACGATGAAGGTAGGCTTTTCGTATTGCGTGATCGCCATGCGCGTCGTCGGCACGAGATGATCAGCGACCGGTCGCCCATCGAAAGACGGGATACGCCGCATGGTGTCGATGACGTGCTTGTAGAATCCCGGGAAGAACCGAAACCCGTGCTCGCCGGGCAGGCGATGACCGACCGGCGCCTGGGCGTTATGGGCGACCTGATGCCCGCTTCTGCCTTCGCCCTCCTCGGTCACATGAACGCTGCGCGCCTTGCCGCCTGGAGTGTATCGGCGCTCCAGGACAACGACCTCAAAGCCGCGCTCGATCAGTTCGTGCGCGGCACTCATTCCCGCGACACCGCCGCCGAGGATGATGACCCTAGTCGGCATGCATCACCGGGACACTATGAAGCATGCGAGATCTATCTATTTGGATTATTCTTTCTTGCCTTTTGCCGTTCCTCTGCTCCGTCCGGCGAATAAAGCCTGACAATGGCATCGGCCTCCTTGATGCGGAGTGCGATTCTCTCGCGAACACGGAACAGGTATCTCGGCTCGTCAGTGATTTGGAGAAATTGAGGCGACACATCGGTGGCGACAACAAGTTCGATTGGTGTGCCGCCGAGGGCTACGATCACGCCGCTATAGCCGTTATGATCACTAAGTGTGGACGATCGGAGCAGTGAACCTCCGCTCAAGAATGGAATGATACGGTCCTGCGGCAACACGAGCGAATCTTGGTCAGGGGTCTGGGCGGTGAGGAACAACCCGTCCCCAAGCGCCACCGCGAATGGCCCAAAATGGCCGTGGCCTTCCAGCGCACCAATTGCCTTGGACACCGCAGCCACCAGCGCCTGCCCGGTGGCCGGAAGTGCAATCCACTGCCAGCTAGGATTTCGGGGCACTTGTTCCCAGAGCCCCGGCGTAACTTGACCACCATGGACTTGCCAGATCTGCGGGAGGTCATCGACGCCTCCTCCAGGTCTAAAGCCAGCATCAGCTTGCACCAGCCCCCTAAAGACCACTGCATCTTCGAGCCGAGCGAGTACGTTCGCAGCGCGCCGAAACAAGGCCAGCACACCCCTCATCTCGGGATCTGCTATCTGTGCACCCCGCACTTCGACCCTTATCTGGAGGGTAGCGAGCTGAATCGTGATTTTATCCTCAATTCTCAATGGCGCATCGGTGGGAATAGCTTCCGCCCGGACGAAATCCGCGTCCGGTGACAGAGGCCCGACCAGTGGCAGGAAGGTTGCACCGACGCGTGCGCGCCCCGCTTCCTCCAGAACAACCTGGTTGACGCGAGCCCACTGTTCGTCTGTCCATGGCACTTGTGGATTGTTTGCTGTCATCTCAGCCCCCGTGGTTAAATCGGCTGCAATTTCCTTTGCGATCGCGTCCGACGAGCGGGCGCCACTGTTCCTTTATTCTTGCTTTTAGCAAGCCTGTCCTTCTTGATGTGCATCCAGCTTTAACTTTCGTGTGGCGGCCCTGTGGATCGCTTAGACCGAGTTCCTATTCCGCACGTTTTCGGCTTCCTACGCTCACGATATAGGCGTCGAATTCGATCCGCATCGCCTTGGTGTCCACCCTGCCCAAGCCGAGGCACTGGGCGCGGTTGAGCCACGCGAGATCTTTGTCGGCAGTCGTATAGGTTGGTGAAGTGACAAATGGAGGAAACGCATCGAACTCGCTGCGCATGGCGCGGGCGTAGCCGTCGGGGCCAAGGTCGAACATGCCGCCGTAGGAACAGTAGAGCCGTGCCCCCGTCCGAGTCTGCAACAACGACGTTATGACATTGACGATGCCGATGCCATCCTGGCGGATGCGCATGAAATCGCCCCCTCCAGGCAACACAGTGCCCTCGTGCTCTGGCCCGACAAAATGCCCATCGGTGAAATACCAGTTGATGCGCAGACCGTCCGGTACGCCGCCGATGACCTCCTTGCGGATGCCGATGGAGCCTGTCCAGAGAAATCTGGCATCCCAGTCCCAGCGCGGCTTGCCCGCCGGTTCGGCGCGCGGCGCCCCTGACAAGCCCGCAGTCGCGCCGCGTGCTGATGCGGTCGCCACCTGCGTCGCGCCGTTGCCCACGCGATAGCGGGGAGGGTCAGCCGACTGCATGAGGCGGGGCGAGATCGGCGCTCCGGCAAAGCGAAGCACCGGCAGAAAATCGATGAGCCCCGCTGGATGCCCCGGCAGCAGCGCGCGAAACAGTCGCGAGTTCGCATGGTGCATGCCCGGCACGGGCACAGCTGTCGTCTGGCGGACCGGACCCCCGTTCACTCGATATTCCACCGTCAGCGCATGCCCGGGCCGTGCCGGGCAGACCGCCACGGTGACCGGGGCCGCAACCCCGGGAGCAACGACCCCTGACGGCACGGGCGTATCGGCCTCGCCCCATCGAAGCACCGAGCCGTCGCGCGCGCGCTGCGTCGAAGATTCGAGCACCGACTGGGCTCCGGAAACCAGCTTGATCGGGAAGCTCACCGAATGCTCCGCGGCGGGAAGCCGCCGCGCGCCCGCGATGCGTCGGCCTCCTCGGCGAGGATCGCGAGCGCACGCGCGACGAGATCACCGGACTCGGCCAATGCGACCGGCCGTGAGGGTAATCTCGGCTCCACGAGCCCTTGAGCCCTGCGCCTCTGGCCAGCGGCCCCATCAACGACGCCCGGCAGAGGCGAGCGCGGCGGCGCAGCAGGCTGTGCGCGACCCCCGGTTGTGGCCTTCAACGGACTTCGGTCCATGGCACTCGCTTTGCAGCTATCCGGCAAATCGCAACACGCAGACTGAAGCCGGCACAAGGTCGCACTCGCTAGATATGCTCACGCCTCACCTGCGAAGGTGCCGCTCCCATTACCCTGCGTCGAATTCATTTCACGTCATCGGAGCAGTTCGCAACTTACACGATTATGCCTGCGTAAAAAAGGGGTTATTATTGTTTATAGGCCATTGCGGTAGCTCAGCCATTTTGAAAAATGCGTCAACGTTGGTCGGCGGATACATCAGTCAAACCAAATCTTCGATCCGGATCGGCAAGTTGCGCAGCCGTCGGCCAGTGGCGTGAAAAGCCGCGTTGGCGATCGCCGGTGCGACGCCCACCATGCTCACTTCCCCTAGCCCTTTGACCCCGGCGCTATTGAACTTGAAGTCCGGCTTATCGATGAATTCCACCTCAATGCAGCCGATGTCGGCGTTTACCGGCACGAGGTACTCGGCAAGATCGGCATTGAGGAAGCCGCCGTAGCGTGGATCGACTTCGCTCGCTTCGCGCAGCGCCGCCCCTATGCCCCATACCACGCCACCCCTGACCTGGCTGGCCGCGGTACGCGGGCTGATAACCCGCCCACAGTCCACCACGCTCACCACGCGCGGTATTCGCAACTGACGCGTGGTCGGCTCGACGCGAGCCTCCACGAAATGCGCGCTGTAGCTGAAAGTAACAAATTCCGAATAGACGGGACCCGCGAACGACAGTTGGCCCGCTGCTATCTGGCCAAAGACCGCGTCAGGTTGCCCGGGAGCTTTCGTCCTGATTTCCACTTCCAGGAAAGGCCGGCCAGCAGCTTTCAGGATTTGCGCCGGCGTTCGCCCAGCGCCGCCGCAGCAAGCAAGCTTTGCGAGCGCGCCGAGCATTGCATCGGCGGCCTCATCGGCAGCTGGAATGGCCGAGGCAGTGCCCCAGGATCCGGCGGTCATATGCTGGGGCGAGGCACGCGTGTCGCCGATCACTGCAATGACATTGGCCGGCGGAACGCCAAGTTTGCGGCTGACAGCGGCGGCGAGCGCAGTGCGAATCCCTTGCCCCATCTCGTGGGTGCCGATGCTGATGAATACGCCGCCCTCGACGGTAACCTTGAGCCGGGCCACGGTGGGTGCGATGAAGCATGGGTAGGCGCCAATTGCGACACCCCAACCGATGAATGTTCCATCATCGCCGCGCATGGACTGCGGCGTCATAATTCGTCTGCTCCACCCAAAGCGTTCGGCGCCGCGCAGCAGACACTCGCCGACGTGACGCGAGGAGAGGGGCAGCCCGGAGATGGCGTCGGCCGCAGTGTCGTTTGCCAGCCGCAACGCAACGGGATCTCGACCGAGCGTGTAGGCGAGCTCGTCGACGCAGCATTCCAGCGCAAAGCAGGCAGCGTGCTCAAACGGCGCACGCATATAGCCCGGTGTCTGCACGTCGTTGCGCACGAACCGCTCACGCCCGCGGAAATTCTTGATTCCGTACAAACGCGACGAGACCGCCGCATATTGCGCCGGAAACAGATCATGACGGGAGGTCTGCGCGTCCACCTCATGCATTGCCGCGACCATCTTGCCGTTGCGGTCGGCGCCAAGCCGCACGCGATGGCGGATGGCGGGACGAAAGCTGGAATCGTGAAAGATTTGGGCGCGGGGAACGACCAGCTTGACCGCTCTCGCGAGGCGCCGCGCTGCTACGGCCACCAGTGCTGTCTGCATCTGCATTGCGTATTTCTGGCCGAAACCGCCGCCTACGTACGTGGATATGACCTCCACGCGATCCGGCGTCAGACCCAGCGCCACGGCTAAGCCATGGCGGAGCCCTTCCGCGTTTTGAGTGCTTTCGTGCACTATGAGCTTGCCATTCTTCCACTCGGCAACCGTGGCGATGAGCTCCATAGGGTTATGGTGCTGGGGCGCGGTGGTGAACCGCGAATCGATCTTGATGGGAGCCGCTGCGAACGCGCTGTGCGCATCGCCGGCGACGATCTCAGGAAAACGCTTGTTGAGCGGAGAGTCGGCTTGATCGATGGTTTGCGCCCCGGGCGCGTCAAGCGTCACGCTGATGGCTTCGGTCGAGTACGTGGCCTGAACCAATGCAGCGGCCTCAGTCGCCGATTCAAGCGTGTCCGCCACAATCAGCGCGATCGGTTGGCCTCGATAGGCGATGGCCGTCGATTGCATGGGCTGGAAACCTTGGAAGGCATGGCCTCCCGCCATCAGAAAGCCGGACGGCTTGACTGGACCGAGGTTGTCGTGCGTGAGGATCAGGCGAATTCCGGGAACGGCGCTAGCGGCGCGCGTGTCAAGACTGACAATGCGTCCTTTCCCAATGGTCGCAACGGCGAGCGCTGCGTGAAGAATGTCGCGTCGCGTGTCGTCGGCACCGAACAGGACCACCCCGCGGACCTTGTCATGGGCGTCGATGCGCGCGGTGTCGCGGAATGGCGCATCGCTCATGGACGAAAAGCCCTTTGTCTGGCAATCATCAATGCATCGGTCACCGTTCGAGCGCCCAGCTCGATCCTGAAACGGTTGTCATCGCTCGGCTTGGCCCCTTGCAATGCAGCTTCACCGGCGGCGCGAGCGGCCTGCGCGGTCAGCTGCCGGCCAACCAGCATCTGCTCCGCCGAGCGGGCGCGCCACGGACGGGTGGCGACCCCGCCAACCGCGATGCGGACCTCGCGTACCGCGTCTGCTTCCATCTGCACGGCCACTGCTGCCGAAGCGAGGGCAAAAGAAAAGGACTCCCGATCCCTTATCTTGTGAAAAGTCGAAGCCACGCCCAGCGGGGTTGCCGGCACCCGTATCCGCAGAATTAATTCGTTGAACTCCAGCATGGTTTCAAGACTTGGGGTGGCACGCGGCTCAAGATAAAGATCCTCAAGTGCGATCGTTCTTTCCCCGTTGGGCCCAAGGATGTCCACCCTGGCGTCGAAGGCGGATAAGGCGACCGCCCAGTCGCCGGGATAAACGGCAATGCATGACTCGCTCCCGCCGAGCAGGGCGTGACCTCGGTTGATGCCTTCTTTCGCAGAGCAGCCGCTTCCCGGCTCGCGTTTATTGCATGCATGAGCCATATCGCGGAAGTACACACACCGCGTCCGCTGCAGCAGATTCCCGCCTGTCGTCGCCATGTTGCGCAACTGCGGAGAAGCCCCCGACAGCAGCGCCTGCGACAGCACGGCGTAGTCGCGTATCACCGTCGCATCGTGCGCCAGGTCCGCATTCCGCACCAGCGCCCCAATGCGCAGTCCGCCATTCGGCAGTTTTTCAATCTTGTTCAGCGGAAGCCCGTTGATATCCAGCACCTCCTGCGGGCGTTCCACATTCAGCTTCATCAGATCAACCAGGTTCGTCCCACCTGCAACAAACCTCACACTCGCGCCAAGCTGCGCTGTAGGGGACTTTGCCCCCGCCTGCACAGCCTGCGAAACACTGGTCGCTTTACTGAACCGAAATGCATCCATCGCTCTGCTCCCCCGGTGCAGCCGCTTACGCCTGTTTCCGTACCTGCTGCACCGCTGCCACAATATTCGGATATGTCCCGCACCGGCAGATATTCCCCGCCATCGC
>Ga0182041_10002091_pt1 | contig 10236 bp, 7 predicted proteins | sample flu12Cox44000178_FD_125967 | JGI IMG/M metagenome (GOLD analysis project Ga0182041, IMG submission 125967) | Lab enrichment of tropical soil microbial communities from Luquillo Experimental Forest, Puerto Rico - flux8day.12C.oxic.44.000.178 | ecosystem: Environmental > Terrestrial > Soil >...
GGAAGCGTCAGCAAAATCCCGTAATCCTCGAGCGCATGATGCGTCGGGCCCATCACGCCGTAGCCGTAGCCGCCGCCGTTGCCCAGCAAACGGACGGGCAGATCGTGGAAGCAAATATCGTTGCGGATCTGCTCGAATGCGCGCGCGTAGCAGAACGGCGCGATCGAATAGACCCACACGTCGAGGCCTTCCCGGGCCAACCCTGCCGCGACCGTGACCATATTCTGCTCAGCGACGCCGCAATTGATGAACCGGTCTCCCAACCCGTCGCGCAGCGGCTCGAGAGCCATGAACCCCAGGTCTCCGGTCAGGAAGACCATGTCCGGACGCTTCGCGCGAAGGACAAGGGCCGCGCAGAGCTCCGCTCTCATGTTTTCCGGTCCAAGCCCGCTATCGCCGCCTGATACTGCGGCTCGGTGGGCGGCAGATAATGCGATTCCATGCGCCCCTCGAAATCGGGTACGCCATGGCCCTTGCGGGTGTCCATAATTACGGCGACCGGGCGATTGCTCATCGGTGTCAGGGTGTCGCGCAAGGCCTGTAGATCGTGCCCGTCACATCGGCGCAAATCAACTTCAAACCCGGCCAACTTGGCATCCAGCGGATCCATCGAGGCGACCTCCGCAGTGGTGCCGAACCCTTGCAAACCGTTGTGGTCGACCAGGATCGTCAAATTCGACAGGTTGTGGTGGCAAGTGAAGATCAACGCCTCCAAGGTCGAGCCCTCCTGCCATTCACCGTCCGAGGTCAGGCAGAAGACGCGGTGCGTTTCGCCTTTCAACCGCGCCGCCAGCGCCAGACCCGCGGCGAGAGAGAGACCATGCCCCAGGCTGCCGGTCGAGAACAGGATCTGGGGAATACCTTGCGCCGGCGGATGACCCGAAAGGCGAGTGCCGTCTTGGTGGAACGTGGTCAATTCGGTCTCGGTAATCAGACCGAGAGACCATAATGTGATGTAATAAGCACCGGCCGAGTGGCCCTTCGACAAGATGAACCTGTCGCGCGGTCCCATAAGCTCGTGATGGAGCAACAACATGGCGTCGAGAGCCGAAAGGTTTCCCCCGAGATGCCCGATGCGGGTGCGGTAGTGCATTTCCAATAGCTGCCGCTTGGCGCGAATGACATCTTCCGGGAATAAATGCATTGGACAATCTCCGAAGTGCAGCAAAAGATGGCACAGGTGAAAAGGCGATGGTTTTTACATCGCCGTTGACGATTTGTGCCGATATGAATATCTGGGTGACGGCTTTTGGATCTAAACCATACTCCCTTTATCCCGAGCCCACTTGTATCGGGCAGGCGCGCAGTTCAAAAACGTGGCAATCATAACATTATTATCGGCATCCGGCCAGCGCCATGCTGATTGTGAAATCGCTTTTTTATAATAACCCGGGCGACGACGTTAATCATCGGCACGCCCGCGCTTCACTACTTCGTTGACGAAACCGGCACCCGGGAGCGATCGCGGCACAGGGCGTGGCTCTGCCCAACCGCCGCGCCCTTTAAAGACAAGCCACTTCCTGAAGAAAAGACAGCGGACCACAACCTTTATTCGTCTAAGATCATCAATCCCGTAAATCTCGTAAATGATAATATGCCAAATTCGTGCCGCAGCAAATTTCACGCATCGTCGGAACTGCTTCCACAATGCGTTCCGCCAAACTGAGAAGCTTCGCAACCGGTGTTGGGCAAAAATACGGGACAAGGCAAAAGAATTCTTGCGACGCCGGTACAAAGCTCTCCTCTCGGAACCATCGGTTCAAGGTAGGCGGCCAATATGATTTCTCATCATGCTCCCTGTGGTATTTGGACGCTCTTTCGATAATTTTCGTAGCTGGGTTGTAGCCGTTTGGCTCCAAAGCTATGACAAAGGAAAAGTGTCTTGCGAGCTCTGCAATAGCAGCTCGAGGTCTGTCCAGGTGATGTAACACTCCCCTGACTACTGCTATCGCTCCTGCTCTCGCCATGGCCTGCAGGTTATATATATCGCCCACTTCAAAGGAAACCGAACCGCGCAGATGTCGAGGAATTCGTGAACGAGCAACAGCGATAGCGTCGGCGGCCGGGTCTATCCCGCATATCGCCGCTGGCTGAAATCTCTCTGCGATCTCCAGTGTGAAAGTGCCGTCTCCGCAACCGATGTCGACAACTTCGACATTCGGCGAAAAATTCTGCGTTAATATTTGAACTAATTTTTCCGTGGCGACGGGTTGCGTGGCGCGCAGACCATCTGTCGATCGCGGTGTAGGCATACCCGCCAAGTGCAGCTGCATCCGCATTGAAAGCGGCAATGTTTCTTTCAAGTGATCCTTGGCTATCGTTCATCGTGTCAACCGGTTTGCTAGCGGGACGGCGCTTGCAAGATGCGCATACTACGGGACACGATGGACCTTTTTCCCGGCCCCCCGCAGTAGCAGTAATTGGGGCTTCGTTGGCTTCCCATACCCGGATCATCCGGCCTTTTCAGAATCATCGTCATGCCGTTTGCACCTCCATTGATCGAATACCCGACCTGACATCTGTTTCACGTAAGTAGCCTTAAAGTCCGCGAGCACATTCGCTGAAAAGACGTTGCTTCCATCGAGATGGCTGATTGTTACAAACGGTGCACCCGTGGGCAAGAGCCAAAGGTCGACGCGACATTCCCTTACCGCGCGCCTGACGACCTCATCGCTGACGCCGTTCATCTCGGAGGCCATCCACGAAAACGAGTCGATCGGAAGCGGGTTGCCGCGAAAGACGGGGATCACGCGCAACGCCTGGGCATCGAAAGATCCAGCGCCGGCACCCGGGCCGACAGCAACCCTCAAGCCCGGATGATCGTCGAGAGCTCTATCGATCTCGGCTATCCCCTCGGTCACGAGCGGAGTGTCATCAAATCTCTGAAACACCGAGTCCCACGAAGAAACCACGATCGGGCCGAAACCGAACAGAAGTGCGACGATCAAGCCCAACGACAGGCCTTCGTATCGGCCCCTCGCTCGATGGTCTGGCAAACTCGCCGCGACCTCGCGACGCATGACAACAAAGCCCCAGACGAGAGACGGAAGAAAGGGCAAGAGATGATGCGGTCCCGATCCGCGCTCCGCGGCGGGAAATGTAACGATTGTTATGCACAAGACCAGTGCGCCGATAAACCATTTAAACGCATATGGGAGTTTCGGGGTAAATAATGCATACATCAACACGAGCGGCACAAGGCACATCGCGGCGAGAACGATGTTCTCCTGAAAGAGCCACCGGTCCCACGGAGTATGCTTCAACGCTTGAAAATAATGGAAGTATTCAAATAATGAAGCGTTATTCGGGCTAAAGGGAAGCATTACAGCGATAGGCGCCGTCAATCCCGCCACGCAGGTCAGCCGCAGGCCTACCGCGGCGCTCGGTGACCGACATAAATGATACACAAAGGCTGGTAGAATATAGAGAGCAGCGTGTATTTTGAGATTGACGCACCAACCGCCAAGCAGGCCAAGTGCTGCAGCCGTGAAGATCGTCGGCGCAGACGTCGCTACCAGGACGGCGGTCTGCGCGCCAAGAAACAAGAGTGCATCCGAGCGCACGCCCCATGCGACGCCCTGATCGGTGAACCCGGCCAGCACGACGCATTGCACACCCGTCATCGTCACCGCATCTGCAGCACCAGCGCCCAAACGGCGAAGGGTCACGAAGGACAATACCTGTGATAGAGCAAAGGCGATCAAGCCGGCCATCTTGGATGCGCCGATGGTCGGTCCGAAAAGCCAGAGAAGAGAGCCAATTATCTGAAAAGCGGCCGGTCCGTATTGGGCGCCGTAAACGTCGCCTGTATCCAGTCGTGGGTAGAGCGGGTAGCCTTCCCAGCCGAGCCAGGACGCCGCAGCGACTATCGCCTCCGCGTGATTGAGATAGCTCGGGTAGAAAAGATAACGAATGAGAAGTGCAAATTGTAGAGCGCCGACCAGTATGATGCCGGCAGCGCCGCAACGTTTGAGCCAGCGTAGACCGCGTGATTCAGGATTAAGAGGTATGACCAGCACGGCTACCGCTGCCCCGACAGCGAGGAGCACCACAAGCTGCCCCTTCCAGACCGCTCGCGGATCGAGTGAATAGAGGGGATAGAGAAATGAAAGGTCGATCGACACAACTAATATCCGTTAATTCGATATTTATCCTTAATTTACATTCACCGGACGCTGAGGCCCAGCTCTGGTCAGAATTTAGCTTAAGAGTATCCTTCTGTAAAGCTGTGGTCCAGCAAGGTTGAAGCATGGCCGAGTTTGGCGCCAGGAGTTCCTTCATGACTGTACCGTGTTATCGAAATGTGAGCAGAGATTGATCGCCGCGGGCGCACCACCGCAGGACGGTGCCGCCAACTGGGGCTTGCGATCGAAGACGCCGTGTGCTCTTGTAGATAAAGGTGGCGCAGTGCACGAGCTCTCGCTTTAATTGAAAGCTTAGATTGCTACAGCATGCAGACCCATTCCAGTTAAGTTAACACCGTGACAAATGCACTTTCGCTCTATCTCGACGCGTTGCGCTTCGGCGCGGCGTTTATTGTGTTCTTGTCGCATTTCGGGCGCGTCAGCGGCGGCCTTTTCTGGCAGATGCAGCCCTACGGCCGGACCGCGGTGTTGGTGTTCTTCGTCCTTTCGGGTTTTGTCATCGCCTGGGTCACCGAGACCAAGGAGCGGACCCTGGAGGAATACGCCCTGAGTCGGGTCGCCCGGCTCTATTCGGTGATCCTGCCGGCGCTGATCATAACGGCGGTGCTCGACCACATCGCGATAGCGATCGATCCGAGCTTATACGGACCGGAACCCCTCCCGGCTATGGTGCGCGGCGGCCCGCTCAACGTTTTTCTCGGTTACGTACTCTCTTTGGTGTTTCTCGGGGCAAGCTGGAACATTGGGATGAACCCGGGCTCCGACTTGCCCTATGGGACGCTCGACTACGAGGCTTGGTATTACATTCTCTTCGGCGTAGCCACTTTTCTACAAGGGCGGCTACGGATGGTGGCAATCGCCGTAGCCGCACTCGTAGCCGGACCAGCGATCCTTCTCTTCTTTCCGCTGTGGCTGATGGGCCTGGCGGCTTGGCGATGGGGCGCCGCGCTGCCGAGGCAGCTGGGAACCCCGCTCGCGTTAGGCGCCTGGGCGGCGTTTATCGGGCTGGAGGCATTCGGTGGCCAGGAACTGTTTCAGCATCCACAAGCGGCTTTGCTTCCATGGCAGTTTTCGGCCTACGACTACATTGTCAGCGCGCTCGTAGCCGTCTTGATCGTTGGGCTCGCCAACGCTCCGTTGCCGATGCCTGGGGCGGCCGTGGAGCGCCTGATCCGGCTTCTCGCCGGAACGACGTTTGGGCTCTACCTGCTGCATTTCCCGCTGCTGCTCTTCTTCGGGACCGTGATCCCCGGCCCGGCCGACCGCCCGATGCATCAGATGCTGGTATTCGGGCTTACCCTTGGGATCGCGATTGGGGTCTCGCACATGATCGAGCGGCAGAAAGGAGGATTGAAACGCGCCTTGCGCTCCGGGCTCGACCTGGTGCGCAGGAGGCGCCTCCGCCCCGCTCTCGAGCGCCAGGGACTCCAGTGACGGACCGCGTTCCCCGGACGCTTCCCTGGACCTTCCCTGATAAGCGATTTTCGTTCCCTGTTCGGCCGATTTAATTCCCTCTTCGGCCGCTTAGGGAATTTGCCCTTCGATAGGCGCATTCTCAAACACTTAGAGTTCCCTATCCGGTCCGGGAACGGGTTTTTGCCAGTTTCTTCCCGTTGATCAGGGAATCTGAGGGGAAGGAAGGGCCGGGGGCGCGGGGCACGGTTTATGCCAGAAAACCGAGCATCCGCCCGGACGGGCGATCGAAGGAGAGACGGGCCGATGCGGTCACCTCCGGTCGACACCGAAGACAAGGACCTGCCGCTGCGCGACGACATCCGGCTGCTCGGCCGTATCCTCGGCGACACGGTGCGTGAGCAGAGCGGCGAGGCCGTGTTCGACATCGTCGAGCGCATTCGCCAGAGCTCGGTGCGCTTCCGCCGCGACGAGAATATCGCAGCCCGTCGCGAGCTCGCGGAGACGTTGAACAGCACGCCGCCTGGCGAGGCGCTGCAGATCATCCGCGCATTCAGCTTCTTCTCGCATCTCGCCAACATCGCCGAAGATCAGCACCACATTCGCCGCACCCGTGCCCACGCTTTGACCGCCTCGGCACCGCGCGAAGGCACGATGGCCTATGCGCTGAGCCGGGCCGGCGAGGCCGGTATCTCGCCACGGCGCCTCGCTGCCTTCTTTACCGGCGCCATGGTCATGCCGGTGTTGACCGCACATCCGACCGAAGTCCGGCGCAAGAGCACAATCGACCGCGAGATGGAGGTCGCACACCTCCTGGCCGAACGTGACCGGCCTTCCATGACCGCGGCCGAACTTGACACGAACGAGACGGCGTTGCGCCGCGCGGTGCTGACCCTGTGGCAGACCAATCTGCTGCGCCACACACGGCTGCGCGTGATCGACGAGGTGGCCAACGGCCTTTCCTATTACGACTACACGTTCCTCGCCGAATTGCCGCGTTTCTATGCCGACCTCGAAGCGGAGCTCGCGCGCGCGGATATCGTGCTCGCGCATGGCCTGCCGTCCTTTCTGCGCATCGGCAGTTGGATCGGCGGCGATCGCGACGGCAACCCGTTTGTCACCGAGGAGGTGTTGCGTGCAGCATTGCGGGCGCAGAGCAGCCGCGCGCTTGAACACTACCTCGACGAATTGCATTTGCTCGGCAGCGAGCTATCACTCGACAGCCGGCTCGTGGGCGTTTCCGGGGCGCTGGAGGAGCTCGCCGCCAAGTCGCCCGACCGCTCGGTCAATCGGCGCGACGAGCCGCACCGGAGGGCGATCACCGGCATCTATGCCCGGCTGGCCGCGACGGCGCAGGCGCTCGACCATCTCGAAGCACCGCAACATGCCGTGGGCGACGCCCCGCCCTATGCCGGCAGCGGCGAATTGCTCGCTAATCTCGCGATCATCGACGGCTCGCTCGTCGCCAATGGCTCCGCGATCCTGGCGGAGGGACGCCTCAAGCATTTGCGCCGCGCGGTCGATGTCTTCGGCTTTCACCTGGCGGCACTCGATTTGCGCCAGAACTCCGACGTGCACGAGCGCAGCGTCGGCGAAATGCTCAGTTTTTCTGAGCCGGGTCTCGACTACGCCGGGCTCAGCGAGGCGGAACGCATCCGCCTACTTTTGGCTGAGCTCGGCACGGCACGCCCGCTGACTTCTGCCTTTCTCCCCTATTCGGCCGAGACAGCCAGCGAACTTGCGATCCTGCGCGCGACCGTCGATGCGCATCGCCTGTACGGCCCGGCAGCGGTGCCGCACTATGTGATCTCCAAGACGACTGGCGTTTCCGACATTCTCGAAACCGCCGTGCTGCTGAAAGAGGCCGGTCTATTACGGCCGCGCGAGGGAGCGCTCGAACTGGATATCGTCCCGCTGTTCGAGACGATCGACGATTTGCGCCATTGCGGCAAGGTGACGGACGAGCTTCTGGGGCTGCGCGAATATAGGCGTCTGCTCGACGGCGCAGCCGCGTGCAGGAGGTCATGCTCGGCTATTCCGACAGCAACAAGGATGGCGGTTTCCTGACCTCCGGCTGGGAACTCTACAAGGCGGAGTTGGCGCTCGTCGAGGTGTTCCGGCGCCATGAGGTCGGGCTGCGCCTGTTCCACGGCCGCGGCGGCTCGGTCGGCCGCGGCGGCGGGCCCAGCTATCAGGCGATCCTTGCTCAGCCTCCGGGTGCCGTGCAGGGTGCCATCCGCATCACCGAGCAGGGCGAGGTCATCGCCAGCAAATACTCGAACCCCGAGCTCGGCCGACGCAACCTCGAGATCCTTGCGGCGGCGACTTTGGAAGCGACAGTGCTGCAGCCGGAACCCACTGAACCGCGGCCCGAGTATCTCGAGGCAATGGAGTTTCTCTCTGCGGAGGCCTATCGCGCCTATCGTAACCTCGTTTACGAGACCCCGGGCTTCGAGCGCTTTTTCCGTGAGTCCACGGTGCTCGGCGAAATCGCCAACCTCAACATCGGCAGCCGTCCGTCGTCCCGGACGACTTCGGGTCACATCGAGGATCTGCGCGCGATTCCCTGGGTTTTCAGTTGGGCGCAATGCCGGCTGATGCTGCCGGGCTGGTACGGTTTCGGCACCGCGGTCGAGGCGTGGCTCGACGCGCAGCCAAACGGCGGCATGACCATATTGCAGGGGATGTACCGCGAGTGGCCGTTCTTCCAGATGCTGTTGTCCAACATGGACATGGTATTGGCCAAGAGCGACATTGCTATCGCCTCGCGGTATGCCGAGCTGGTCTCCGACACGGCATTGCGCCATCGCGTCTTTTCTCCATTGCGAGCGGAGTGGCAGAGCACGGTCGACGCATTGCTCAGAATCATCGAGCAAGCGAGCCTGCTCGAGAGCAATCCGCTATTGGCGCGCTCGATCCGCAACCGCTTCCCGTATCTCGACCCGCTCAACCATATGCAGATCGAGCTGTTGAAACGCTATCGCGCAGGCGACCCGAACGAGGATGTCGTCACCGGCATCCATCTGACGATCAACGGCCTTGCCGCCGGGCTGCGCAATAGCGGCTAAGGCGCGCTGGGATCTCCTACAATTGGGCGATGCCGGCGCGGGCGCAGTCTTCGTCCTGCTGCGATGTTCCACCGCCGACGCCGCAAGCGCCTTCGACGATGCCGTTGCGCACGATCGGAACCGCCCCCTGACCCATGATCATGTGTCCGCCCGAGGCGGCGGCAATGCCGCGTGGGGTCGGTTGGTCAGCGCGCTCGGTTAATTCCCCGCTCGGCCGCCCGAACGCGGCCGAGGCGACGGCCTTGCCCTGGCTACCATAAGCGCTCGCCCAAATCGCGTTGTCCATGCGCTGCAGTGCGATCAAACGGCCGCCACTGTCGCAGACTGCGGCGCTGATCCTGATGTTGAGCTCCTGGGCTTTCGCCAAGGCGCCGCGAACGATGCGATTGGCTTCTTCGAGTGTCAGAGCCATTGGTCTCTCCCTAGTGCGAGGTTGCGATGCGCGCTCAGCCCGGCGCGGCGGCGCGGCGGATATTGGCGCTCTGTTCGGGGACGCCGGTCTCCTCGAAGCAGACGCGGGCGAAGGCCGCTACACCGGCGCGGATGTCGTCCTTCGACGGCAGCGCAAAGCAGAGTCGCAGATGCGATTTGCTTTCACCCGGGTTGCACGACCATTCCGGGCCGGGGTTGAAGGCGATGCCGGCCTTTGCGGCGGGTGCTACGAGCTTGGTCACGTCGACCCGGTCCGGGAGCTTCAGCCACAAAAAGATGCCGCCCTTCGGGTACCACATCTTTTCGACCGCGATGCCGAATTCGCGCTCGACCGCCTCGACCATCGTATCGAGCTTGCCGTGCAGGGTCTGGGTCAGGCCGCCGACGTGCTCGCCGAAATTCCGCGAGAAATACTCGGCGACGACCATCTGATCGAGCGCGCCGGTGCCGCTGTCGGCCTCGCGCTTGCAGGCGACGAGCCGGCTCATGACCTGCGGGTCGGCGACGGCATAGCCGAGGCGCAATGAGGGGGCCAAGGTCTTCGAGAACGAGCCGATGTGGATGACCTGCTGCGGGTCCATCGCGAAGAGGGAAGGCGGACCGGCGCCGTCCCAGGTCAGGTCGGCGTAGCACTCGTCCTCGAAGATCGGCACGCCGTGTTTGCCGGTCAGCGCGAGCAGCTCTTCGCGGCGCTGGCGCGGCAGGATCGAGCCGGTCGGGTTCTGGACCGTCGGTATCGTGTAGACGTATTTCGGAACGATACCCGTATGTCCGAGATCCTCGATGATGCGCGCAAGGCCGTCGATCTTCAGCCCCTCGTCGTCGAGCGGCGCGCCGATGATGTTGACCCCGAGGCGCTTCAATTTGGTCAGCGCACCGCCATACGTGAACTCCTCGAGGATGACGGTGTCGCCGCGCTCGAGGAGGAGACCATTGACGAGGTCGATGGCTTGTCCGGAGCCCGAGGTGATCAGCACGTCGTCGACCGTGCATTTGATCGCCGGCCGCTGCGCGAGTTTGTCGACGACGAGCTGGCGCAGCCCGCGGTAACCCTGTGGGCCGTCAAAATTGTAAAGCGCTAGATCGGCCCCGCGGCGGCGCAAGACAGCGGTGGCGGCCTCGGCAAGGGCTGCGGCCGGGATGCGCATCGGATCGGTGTGGCCGCCGAGGAAGTTGTA
>Ga0182041_10002092_pt1 | contig 10235 bp, 8 predicted proteins | sample flu12Cox44000178_FD_125967 | JGI IMG/M metagenome (GOLD analysis project Ga0182041, IMG submission 125967) | Lab enrichment of tropical soil microbial communities from Luquillo Experimental Forest, Puerto Rico - flux8day.12C.oxic.44.000.178 | ecosystem: Environmental > Terrestrial > Soil >...
CCCCCTGTTGCAGCGGTGGGGGGTAGCCCGATTTGGCAGGCATTCCGCGGTGCCCCGGCACAAAGGTCTTCTGCCGCCACGAGCCACTTCCGCCAGATCCAGCATCCACGGTAAACCGCCACCGCCTTGATGCCATCAACTGCGAGTTAAGCATGCCGTCGAGTCCCGTCAAGCCATGATACCCCCTGCTAACGCACGATATTTCATGTCGCGCGCATGTTGCATGGAGCCGCCGACACCGCTTGACAACCGTTGGAACTCAAGGGGAACGTGTTGCAGAAATTAAGGCGGGGTGCAACATGAACAGAACCGCTAACGCATTAATTTCATTCGCACATATTCAAACTGCTCTAGGGTCTTGTAGCGAATACGGAGCTCGCCCTTCTCGCCACCGGATGAGCGGATATCAACATCGAGGCCCAAGGCCTCCTTCAGCTCCGACTCTGCGGCGCGGGTGTCGGCGTTCTTTGCCCTGGACTTGCGCTCCCTAGTAGGCGCAGCCAGCCGGTCCTGGACCAGCGCTTCCACCTGGCGCACCGTTAACCCTTCGTCAACGATTCGCTCGGCGAGTGCTGCGGCATCGGCGCGTCCGATCAGGCAGCGCGCGTGACCGGCGCTAAGCGCGCCTGACCGCAACAAAGCCTGCACGCTCTTCGGCAACTTGAGAAGGCGAAGTGTGTTGGCGAGGTGACTCCGGCTTTTGCCGATGACCTTTGACAAGTCCTCTTGCGTATAGCCATGACCATCCATCAGCAGCCGATAACCCTCGGCCTCCTCGACCGCGTTCAAATCCTCGCGCTGGACATTCTCGATGATGGCGATCTCGATTGCTTCCTTGTCGGACAGCGCGCGCACGACGACCGGCACCTCGTGCAGATTGGCGCGCTGCGCTGCCCGCCAGCGGCGCTCGCCGGCGACAATCTCGTAGCTTTTGTGTTCGCCGCGAAGCGGACGCACGACGAGCGGCTGCACCAGCCCGCGCTTGCGGATTGACACCGCAAGCTCCTCAAGCTGCTCGTCGGAGAAGTTCCGGCGCGGATTGAAGCGCCCTGCCCTCAGCGCATCCAGAGGCACATTGCGCTGGCCTTCCATCTCCTCAAACTCGGCGCCCTCGCCCTCGCCGATTAGCGAGGCAAGGCTCCGCCCGAGTCTCATCTTGTGCATGCCTGTAGCCATCATGACCTCCTTGCTTCCGCCGCCGCCTTCCGACGCAACCTACGCCGCACGCATCTGCCGCTCGCGCTCGATCACCTCAGAGGCAAGCCGGATGTAAGCTTGGCTGCCAGAGCATCGATAGTCGTAGAGAAGCACCGGCTTCCCATGCGATGGCGACTCGGCGATCCGCACATTGCGCGGGATGATGGTGGCGTAGACCTTGTCGCCAAGCACTCGCCGCACATCGTCCACCACCTGGTCAGCCAGCGTCGTGCGCTGATCGTACATGGTAAGCACCACCCCATGGATAAGGAGCTTCGGGTTGAGGCGGACCCTGATCTCCTCGACGGTGCGCAACAGCTGCGCCAGTCCTTCAAGCGCAAAGAATTCGCATTGGAGCGGCACGAGCACAGCGTCTGCCGCGGCGAGCGCGTTGACGGTGAGTAGGTTCAGCGACGGAGGACAGTCAATGAGGATGTAGGTTGTGGCGCTTGCTGGGTCTTCGGTGGCACTCATAAGGGCGATCGCGTCACGCAAGCGATAGTGTCGCCCGGTAGCTAACATCGACTCGCGCTCGAACGCCATCAGGTCGATCGTGGCCGGCACCACACAGAGCCCCGGTACGTTGGTCTCCATTCGCGCCGCGGAGAAGCGCACCTTGCCGTTGAGCACGTCAGAGGTCGACTGGCAGCGCTCGTCGACGCCGAGCCCCGTGCTCGCGTTCCCTTGCGGGTCGAGGTCAACGATCATCACGCGCTCGCCGATGGCCGCAAGCGCCGTGCCGAGGTTGATGGCGGTGGTCGTCTTGCCGACGCCGCCCTTCTGGTTGGCGAGGGCGATCACGCGAGTGTGCCGTGGCTCGTGCGTATTCATCGCGCTTTCGCTTTCTTCCGCTTCGAGACCTTGCTGATCTCGATGATGGATGAGTCGACGGCGGTCATGCTTCGATGCAGTTCGTAGGTGAAGTCGTATCGCCGCTTGGCGGCGTCGATCTCTTGGCGAACGTCGCAGCCCTTCAAGAGCAGCCCCCTCACCCCTGGCCTGAACCACGGCGCGGCAAGCCCGAGGAGCCGCGGCAATGGGGCAAGCGCCCGCGCGGTGATGATCTCGGGCTCGAGGCTTGTAGCTGTCCTGCTCAGCTCTTCAATGCGCATGCAGTGGATCTCCGCAGGCGCCGATGTGGCGCTAGCGACCTCGGCAAGGAACGCGCACTTCTTGGCGGTGCTTTCCACCAGATGCACGCGGAAATTAGCGTGATTCGCCTGAAGAATGGCAATGACAAGACCCGGAAATCCCGCGCCTGCCCCCAGGTCGAGCCAGGTGTTGGCATTGGGCGCGAGCCGCAGAATTTGTGCAGAATCGGCGAAATGGCGGTTCCAGACGTGCGGAAGGGTCGCGGCGGATACGAGGTTCTGGCGCGCCTGCCATTCGTTGAGGATCTCGGCGTAGCGTACCAGCCTGTGGATTGTTTCACGTGGAACTTTAAAGGCTTCAGCGAACTGTTCAGCGCCGGCGATGGGATCTGAGCGCGCTCGCCCTTTCGCGGTCAGGCGGTCTTCCACCGCGAGTCCTTTTTCAGATGCGCGAGCAGGAGGAGGAGTGCGGCCGGCGTCATGCCGTCGAGCCTTGCCGCCTGGCCGAGACTTGCCGGGCGGTCGCGCTCAAGCTTCTGTCTGAGCTCGGTCGAGAGACCGGCAATGCCCTCAAAAGCAAAGTCTTGCGGAATGGCGATTGCTTCCTCCTTGCGGAAGGCGGCGATGTCGATCTCCTGCCGCTTTAGATAGACCGCGTAGCGCGCATCGACGGCGAGCTGGTCGGCGATCCTGGTGTCGAGGTTGCTGATATCGGGCCAAATGCGGGCGAGCGTCGCGAGATCGATGTTGGGATAAGCTAGAAGCTCATAGGCGCTCCGTTTGCGTCCGTCGCGATTGACGTCGAGTCCGTGCTTGGTCGCCTCGTCAGGCGTGAGCGTGAGGTTCTTGAGCATTCCTTCTCCTTCGGCGAGGACTTTCGACTTCGCGGCGAACGCCAGCCCTCTCTCGCCGCCAACGCAGCCGGCGGCGAGGCCGAGCGGGGTGAGTCGTTGGTCGGCATTGTCGGCGCGCAGTGTGAGACGATACTCGGCGCGAGAGGTAAACATGCGATAGGGCTCGGCGACGCCGCGCGTCACGAGGTCGTCGATCATCACGCCGAGATAGCCGTCGGCGCGGGTGATGATGAACGGCTCGCGTGCGCCTCCCGCTGCGCGCACAGCATTGATGCCAGCGAGCACCCCTTGCCCCGCGGCTTCTTCATAACCGGTGGTGCCGTTGATCTGTCCGGCGAGGAACAACCGCGACACGGCTTTGACTTCGAGGCCGAGCGTCAATTCGCGTGGATCGACATAGTCGTACTCGATGGCATAGCCGGGCCGCTTCACACGCGCCTGCTCAAGGCCAGGGATGGTGGCCAGGAAAGCAACCTGCACGTCCTCCGGAAGCGAGGTTGAGATGCCGTTAGGATAGATAGTGTCGTCGTCGAAGCCCTCTGGCTCGAGGAAGATCTGGTGCCGCTCGCGTTCCTTGAAGCGCACGACCTTGTCTTCGATGGACGGACAGTAACGCGGGCCGACGCTTCTGATGTCGCCAGAGTACATTGGCGCGCGCGCGAGGTTTGCGGCGATGATGGCGTGGGTCGCTTCGGTCGTATGGGTAATGTGGCAGACGACTTGAGGCGTGGTGATGCGGCCAGTCAGGAATGAGAATGGCTGCGGGGGCTCGTCGCCCTGCTGCACCTGAAGCCCATGCCAGTTGATGGATTTGCCATCTAGGCGCGGGGGCGTACCGGTCTTGAGCCTGCCCACGCGAAGCCCGAGGCCGTACAGGCGATCAGACAACCGGAGTGCCGGCGCCTCGTTGATGCGGCCCGCTGCGATCTTGCGCTCACCGATATGGATGAGGCCGTTCAAGAAGGTGCCGGTAGTCAGAACCACTGCGCCGGCTGAGATACGACGCCCGTCGGCGGTGACGATGCCGGCGGCGGCGCCATAATCAACGATCAGGTCTTCGACCGCGGCTTCAATGACTTCGAGGTTCATAGTAGCCCGGATCGCAGCCTGCATGGCCTTGCGGTAGAGCGTGCGGTCGGCCTGAGCGCGGGGGCCTTGTACCGCAGGGCCCTTGCTGCGGTTCAGGACGCGGAACTGGATGCCGGCCGCGTCGCCCACCCTTCCCATCAGGCCATCCAGTGCGTCGATCTCGCGCACGAGATGCCCTTTGCCGAGCCCGCCAATCGCCGGATTGCAGGACATTTCGCCGACTGTGGCAAACCGGTGGGTGACCAACGCCGTGCGCGCACCCATGCGGGCGGCGGCTGCAGCGGCCTCGCAGCCGGCATGGCCGCCACCGACTATGACGACGTCAAACGCCTTGGATTCGTCGGCTTTGTTCATGGCGCCTGTACCTAGTCCGTTCCGGACGCGGCGTCAAAGCGCCGGCAATGTTTCACGTGAATCAATCCTGGGCCCGGGCTCGTCCGGCAGCGGTAAACCGTTGATTCACTTGCCGATACAGAACTCGGCGAAGATGGCGCCGAGCACTTCCTCGACGTCGATGTGGCCGGTCAGGCGGCCAAGATGGCGGGCAGCCAGGCGAAGCTCCTCGGCCTTGATTTCCGGCCCTCCCCGCTCCTCGCGGAACCTAGAAAGCGCTGCGGCGGCGGCTCCAAGTTCGGCGCGATGGCGGGCGCGGGTGATGGCCGCTGGCTCTCCTACCGCAAGCCCCTCCTCGGCGTGTTTGGCAAGAATCTCAATGAGTTCGGCCACCCCAGAGCCGGTCTTTGCCGAAAGTGCAACTCCCTCGGCGAGATGCAAGGTATTGACGCGATCTATCTTATTCAACACGCGGAGATGCGCAGTATACGCGAGGAGATCTGGGGAATTGGGCTCCCATTGGGGTTCGGTCGCATCGACAATCCACAGCACGAGGTCAGCGTCGCGGACTTTAGCGAGCGTCCGCCGCACCCCCTCCGCCTCGACTGCACCTTGCGCGTCTCTTATCCCCGCGGTGTCGGTGACGATCACAGGTAGGCCGCCGAGATCGAGATGGACCTCGATCACATCGCGGGTCGTCCCCGCCTCCTGCGACACGATGGCGACGTCGCGGCGCGCGAGTGCGTTCAGCAGACTCGACTTGCCGACATTGGGCGGACCGGCGATGACAACGCGGAAGCCATCGCGCAAGCGCTCGCCGCGACGGTCTGCAAGATGCTGCGAGATTGACGCGAGTAGCTCGCACACGCACGCGTCAGCCTCGACCGCCGCGCCCGCGGCGACATCGGCCTCGTCGGCGAAGTCCAGGCCGGCTTCGGCGAGCGCCTGCGCCTTCACTAGCTCATCACGCCACGACTCATAGCGCGCGCGCGCGCCGCCTTCGGCGTGCGCCAGCGCCTGGCGTGCCTGCGCCTCCGTCTCGGCATTGATCAGGTCGGCGAGACCTTCGACCGCGGTGAGATCGAGCTTTCCGTTCTCGAAAGCGCGCCGCGCGAACTCCCCGGCTTCGGCGAGGCGCACCCCCGGCACTAACAGCACGGCGCCGATCACCCGCCCCGTCACGGCGCGGCCGCCATGGATATGCAGCTCTGCCATATCCTCGCCGGTGAAGCTCGACGGCGCGGGTAGCCATAGCACGAGCCCACGATCGAGCACCTCACCGCTTCGCGGATCTTTCAGCTTGCGCAAGACAGCGTGGCGCGGCTTAGGCAGCTTGCCTCCGAGCTTGCCGAGCACCGCCGACGACTCGGGCCCGGACAGCCGGATCACCGCGACCCCTGCTCGCCCGGCGCCGCTCGACAGCGCGCAGATGGTATCGGGTCTTTGGCTCAGCGAAGCCAGCATTGCATGGATCGGCGTTCTGCCTGCGGAGTTGCGATATTGTAGAGGGAATCGGAGGCCCGATGACAGACGCACCTTTAGAGGAACGCACGATCGCCGGAAATCGCCTCGGGAAGGAGACGAGCCCTTATCTCCTCCAACACCAGGACAACCCTGTGCATTGGTGGGCGTGGGGGCCAGAAGCGCTGGCCGAGGCGAAGCGGACGGCCAAGCCGATTTTGCTCTCGGTCGGCTACGCCGCCTGCCATTGGTGCCACGTGATGGCGCATGAGAGCTTCGAGGACGAAGAGACGGCGCATTTGATGAACGACCTCTTTGTGAACATCAAGGTCGACCGCGAGGAGCGTCCCGACGTCGACGCGATCTACATGGCGGCGCTGCATGAGCTCGGCGAGCAGGGCGGCTGGCCGCTCACCATGTTCCTCACCTCCGACGCCGAGCCTTTCTGGGGCGGCACCTATTTCCCCAAGCAGGCGCGCTACGGTCGCCCGGCATTTGTGCATGTGCTGAAGGAGATCGCCCGCGTCTATCGCAATGATCCAACGACGGTTCGGCAGAACGCGGAAGCGCTCAAAGCGCGGCTCACGTCGAAATTCGATGCGGGCAAAGGCGCGCTCCCCACCGATGCCGCCCTCGCCGATCTTGCCAGGCGACTGCTGCAGCTCGTCGACCCGAACCGGGGCGGCATCAGAGGCGCGCCGAAATTTCCGCAGCCGCAGTTCTTCAATTTTCTCTGGCGCGCCGGATTGCGCTACGGCCTTGCCAACCCGCTCGAGGCGGTCGAGCTCATGCTTCTCCACATCGCGCAAGGCGGCATCTACGATCATCTCGGCGGCGGCTTCGCCCGATACTCGACCGACGAGCGCTGGCTCGTGCCGCATTTCGAGAAGATGCTTTATGACAATGCGCTGCTTGTTGAGCTCTTGACCGAGGTTTGGCGCGAGACGAAGTCGCCGCTCTTCGCGCAGCGCATCAACGAGACGGTCGAGTGGGCGCTCCGCGAGATGGTGACGGAGGAGGGGGGGTTCGCTTCGTCGCTCGACGCCGACAGCGAGGGACTTGAGGGCAAGTTCTATGTGTGGAGCTTCGAGGAAATCGGCGAGGTGCTCGGACCCGAAGATGCGAAGATCTTCGCCGCGATCTACGACGTGACGCCGCAAGGCAATTTCGAAGGTCACAATATCCTCAATAGAATCATAAGCTTAGAGCCTAGCGACGCCGCTACAGAGGCGCAGCTTGTAACGATGCGGGCAAAGCTTCTGGTGCGACGTGCGGAGCGCATCCGCCCTGGTTTTGACGACAAGGTGCTCGCCGACTGGAACGGCTTGATGATCGCAGCGCTCGCAAAGGCGGCGGACAGCCTCGGGAAGCCGGAATGGCTTACAGCAGCAAAACGCGCCTGCGATTTCGTCAGTATACGGATGACTTCGGACGGGCGTCTGCTTCACTCCTATCGCGCCGGCGAAGCGAAGGCGCCGGCGACTGCGACCGATTACGCCAACATGATCAGAGCGGCGCTCGTGCTCGCCAACGTCACCGGCGATGCGAGCTATGTGGAGCGCGCCCGGCAATGGACGCAAATTCTCGACCGCCACTACTGGGCGGAGGGTCGAGGCGGCTACTATCTCGCCGCAGACGACACGAGCGATCTCATCGTGCGCACAATCAACGCGCTGGACGACGCGACGCCGAATGCGAACGGCACCATGGTGTCGAATTTGATGGCGCTCTATCTGTGGACGGGAGATGAGCGCTATCGCGATCGCGCCGAAGCGACGTTGCGCGCGTTCGCCAGCGACCTTGCCAGGAACGTGTTCTCGCATACTGGGCTGCTCGCGGGCGCGATCGATGTCAACTGGCCGGCGCATATCGTCATCGTGATGCCCGAGGTCGGCGACGCTCGTCCGTTTCGCCGTGCGCTTGCGCAAGTGTCGTTGCCGGGCGCTGTGGTGCAGGAGGTGAGGGAGTCGCTCGTGGAAGGTGGCGCGTTGCCAGAGTCCTTCCCGGCGCACGGCAAGATGGCGATCGGTGGGAAGCCGACAGCCTATGTGTGCATCGGCCCGCAATGCTCAGCGCCGGTCACGGATCCAGCGGCGCTGGTGGAGGTGATGCGGGAGACGAGGGCTATCACCCCTCCCCGCGAGGAGAGGGCGGCGAGCCCCGGATGAACGAGCGAGTGGTCAAACGTGAGCGGCTTTTTGGCGTGGGCAGAGGCATTACGAATGCGCCTGACGACTTGAAAGTTTTCCTTTGATTTCACCGATAATGGCAAGGGCGTGGGGAGCCAGCACGATCGTTCCTCGTCTCGACCACGCGGATAGTTCAGCAGGCGGTTTTGCTCAGTTTGGCCTCGGCAACCGCATCTTCCTTGCGGGGTGCCAGCGTGTTCAGCGCGGAGCGGGGCAAGATGGGAAGATCGGCGCGCGTCGGATAGACGCTCGCGCACCATTGCGACCACTGCCGTATAGGCACGATGTCGTAACCGCGATACCGATTTTCTTCTGTCCTCGTCATCGTCGTGGCCTCTCAAAAGCAGACTAACGCGGGAATAAATGTCTGTCTCGGCCCATTGTTGAGAAATCCAAGGGAGCCGAGGGGACTTTCATCCGGAGACTAGGGCAGGGTTTCCATCGCTCACGGGGACAACGGTCTTAATACCAAATTGGTAGTCCCTTCCGCGAGAGTGGAGTTCCGGTTAGGTTATGGCGGCACTTGAGGCAACCAAGGGCTATGGCGGGGATGCTGAGACTTCGCGCCTGGGTCTTTTTAGCAATCGTCTTGCTGATCGGCGCTTTGCTCGTCAGTACCGCTCCTTCATTTCAGGCCTGTCTCAAGGAGGGGTCGCCGCAAGCCACCACCACGACGAGCGAGCCCCAGAACCACGGCACGAGTTATTTTGTCGCCATGGGCCCGCGCGGCTGCCTCGGCCGCTTCTTCACCGAAAACCGCCAGGACATCGTCGCCGCCATCGCGCTCGTGCTTGCGCTCTCCACCATCTTCCTGTGGTTCGCCACGCGCGATCTCGTCGCGGGCACCGCCGATTTCTCCAAGACGCAACTTCGCGCCTATCTCGGACCGAGCGAGACGTTCATCACCGGAGTGGAAGCCGGCGGGCGGCCACTTGTCGAATGCGCCGTGCGGAATTTCGGTCAGACGCCCGCGCATCGCGTGAGCTATTGGGCCGAGACCAAGGTGCTCGACTCTACGGACCGTTTCGAGTCGGGCAAGTCCGAGGACGGAGAGCGCACCGTCAATCCCGGCCGCGACGGATTCACCATCAAAGCGCGCCTCTCCGAGCCGCTCACCGAAGAGGAGATGAGCAAGATCAAGCTCGGCACGTCGGCGATCTATTTCTACGGCGCTATCACCTATCGCGACGCATTCCAGCGGAGCCGCAAGACTCAGTTTCGCTATCAGCATGGCGGGGCGCGCGTGTTCGGCACCGAGGGCATGGTGATCTCGCCCCAGGGCAATCGCGCGACATAGAAAAGATGAAGCCCCGTCTAGCGAGGCGGGGCTTCTTCCAGAACAGTCCACGTGGAGAGAGACGTGGAGGCTCGGGGGGAAGCCGCCACGAAAAGAACGCTTATCACTTTCAGTCGCGCGCAGCGCGGTCATTTTGTCCCAGGGCCGAACTAGCCGCACCTGAGAGTTAATCGCGCGTGACGATCGCACGGCATTACACCGAGGTTACTGTTTCGTGACCCGTGCGCATGTGCCGCGTCACGCCTGTGAAAATGCGGGCACCCATCAACGCCATGAGTCGCTCATCGCCCGGTCGTGCCGGGCGATGACACAATCGAGTCGGGAAGAGGGCGCGGACCTTAGGTGTTCATCGACTCAAAGAAGTCGGAATTGCCCTTGGTCTGCTTGAGCTTGTCGAGCAGGAATTCGATAGCGTCCTGGGTGCCCATCGGGTTCAGGATCCGGCGGAGCACATACATCTTCTTGAGCTGATCCGGCGGCACCAGGAGTTCCTCCTTGCGCGTGCCCGATCGCGCGATGTCGATGGCTGGGAAGATGCGCTTGTCGGCGACTTTCCGGTCGAGCACGATTTCCGAATTGCCGGTACCCTTGAACTCTTCGAAGATCACTTCGTCCATGCGGCTGCCGGTGTCGATCAGCGCCGTGGCGATGATGGTGAGCGAGCCACCTTCCTCGATGTTGCGAGCGGCGCCGAAAAACCGCTTCGGGCGCTGCAAGGCGTTAG
>Ga0182041_10002093_pt1 | contig 10235 bp, 7 predicted proteins | sample flu12Cox44000178_FD_125967 | JGI IMG/M metagenome (GOLD analysis project Ga0182041, IMG submission 125967) | Lab enrichment of tropical soil microbial communities from Luquillo Experimental Forest, Puerto Rico - flux8day.12C.oxic.44.000.178 | ecosystem: Environmental > Terrestrial > Soil >...
AACCCATCGGCGGACCTCGGCGTTCCCTGCACTTTGGGATTCGTCTGCCCCCAAGTGTAACTTTGGGGCGCTCTCAGCCTCGACCCTTTTGGCGGCATGGAGTATGGCCCTGGGCCTTGGGAGCTCTTCAGGTGTGCCGTATCCCGCCACCTCTTCGCGGAAAGTCCGATGGGCTTCCACCGTACTCTAGCCTTCAAATCAGCCTCCTTTCCGCGCGCTTTAGTTAGCATCCTCTCTCTAAAGCCAAAATAGCACCATTTACACGGATGTCAAGTAAAATGGTCACATGAGCGAATTTTTTTACATCTATGTTAACGTAGTGACCGAAAGAGAATCGAGGTGGATGGGCCGTGAGCATCGGTACGCGAATAATCCAAATCCGCAACCACAAGGGCATAAGCCAAAGGCAACTGAGCGAGCGTTCCGGCATTGCCAGCTCTTACCTTTCCCGGGTTGAGAACCGGCGAGTGGAACCTCAACCGAAGACACTGCGCAAGATCGCCGAAGCGCTGGGAGTGCCTGTCAGCGAAATATTCGATGAACGGCCCGGGGCCGCCGCCGTTCCCCAATGCTCGATCAGCGTCTCCGGCAGGTGCATATCGGAACTACTCACCAGCGGACGGCGCAAGCTTGCTCCCCCCGGGCCCGAAAGCTATTCTCCGCGGCAACTCCAGTTGCTCCGGATGTCAGCTTATCTTATCCAGACCGCCGACAGTCGCCTGCTCGACACCCTCGAGATGTTACTGGGGGCGCTGCTGGGCGCACGCGGTCGGAAGGTGAGAGGACTTGCTGACCCGAATGCACCGAAGCAGAAAGCCTCGGAAGCCGGTCCTGGGGTATAGGTTGCCAATTCGGAGGAAAACGCAGTTCGGCAGGGCGCTCGTTGAACGGCCGGTGTAGTCATGATAAGAACTTTAAGAGGGAGGCGAATGGAAAACGTTTGATTACGCTCGTTGCTGTAATCCTGCTGGGTTTCTTTCTGGGCATGCGTCACGCTACTGATCCAGACCATGTCATCGCCGTGAGCACCATCGTCAGCCGCCACCGGGCCCCCAGACAGGCGGCCCTGATTGGAATGCTCTGGGGATTAGGACACACCTTCACCGTTTTTCTGGTCGGCGTGGTCATCATTTTGTTCAGTGTCGTCATTCCGCCTCGGGTGGGATTGACCATGGAATTTTCTGTGGCCGTCATGCTGATTGTCCTGGGCGTTTTGAATCTCACGGGAATTTTGCGATGGGTTACTGACACTTTCGCGCCTGTCCAGAATGGCGCAACTCACACGCACCCCCACGTCCACGGGGACTACGTGCACAGCCATACTCACGGACATGCTCCGGGAGCGCATGGTCACCCGGAGGATGCAACTCCGCAAGGGTGGTTGGACAAGACGTTCGGACAGCTCGGTTTTTACCACTCCCTTCGGCCCCTGGTTGTGGGGGTGGTTCACGGTCTGGCAGGCTCAGCTGCGGTGGCTCTATTGGTTCTCACAACCATCCGTAACCCGCGGTGGGCGATTGCGTACCTCTTGGTTTTCGGCGTGGGGACTATTCTGGGCATGATGCTCATCACCATCGCCCTCGCCCTTCCCTTCGCTCTCAACAGTAATCGATTCCAGGCGTTCAGCCGTCATCTGGCGTGGGCCTCGGGTTTATTAAGCCTCGGCTTCGGTCTGGTGCTCGCTTACCGGATTGGATTCGTCGACGGTCTTTTCACCCGTCATCCGCATTGGCTCCCACACTAAGCCGACCGAGTCCGTCCCGCGAAAGCCCTACGCTTGCTTCTTTGTCGGCGGGTGAGATATCGGATGGGTTTGATGTAGAGGCGGCTTTAAGCCGTCACGTGGCGAGCTAAACTCTCCGCTACCGGGGCAAATTGACCCACCACGCCGGATTACGCCGGGTTCTTTACGGTTGACTTGCCAGAGCCAACATCCTAAGATGGGCACGCCGATCAGCTATCAACCGGTTGAGGCAGGGCTGGTCGAGGGGCTCCCGGTGTCAGAGTGGAAGTTTGCTCAGGTCGACCGTTCCGAAGAACTGGCCGAGCTTCACTTCTTTTCGATCAAGAAGCGCCAAACGGGAGGTGACGTTAACTTCCGGATTACTGTAAAAGAATTTGCCGCTCCGCCCCCGGGCCAGCACCTGCGTTATTTCGCCGAGGCAGACAAGAAGGTGAATCAGACGACCGCCCCGATCCGTCCTTGTGGCTGGGGCGATTCGGTGGCTGAAGCCTTGAGCGGCTGTGCGCGACTAATCCGCCAGTTTCCCTACGAAGGAGAGGACTTGGACTGAAAACGTCCCCGTTTCCCTGGCGGGAATCCCAAGGCCGAGTGATCCGATGAATCTCAAAAAGAAACAGATCGAACCCGGTATTATGGTGCTGGAGATGACCGATAGGATCGCGAGCGGCCGAGACTGCCAGCGAATCCACGAGGAGGTCGAACTGTTGATTCGTGAGGGCCAGACGCGCGTCATCTTCGACCTTTCCCGGGTCCATTACATTGATAGCGCCGCCGTGGGGAGTATCATCCGGTGCCTTAGCAGCTTGAAGAATTCCGGCGGGACTTTGCGACTGGCCGGCGTAAAAGGCATGGTGCATGGAGTTTTGAAGCTGACTCATGTCGACAGAGTGATCGAGATATATCCTACCGCGGGTGAGGCCTCGCAAGACCCTCCGTCCTCCCCGAGCCCGTGATTGCATCAGGCAGCTCAAATCTACCCACTAAGAGCCGAGAAAAGCTTCACGTCTAGATCGCGGCCAAGTACAATTCGAGGTTTCGATTACCTTCTTCGGAGGCGTCTGGATGGGTCACTCAAGGAAGCGGCTGGGTAAGACGACGGTTGCGGTTGCCGTGTTGTTGCTGCTCGGAAAGGGCGGCACTCTTCGGGGTCAACACTTGGACGAAAACTTGTTTAAGGGTATGAAGTGGAGGCTGATCGGACCTTTCCGGGGCGGGCGTGCGCTCGCAGTCACCGGGGTGCCACGTGAGCCGAACATTTACTATTTCGGGGCGGTGAGCGGCGGCGTCTGGAAGACCACCAATGGTGGTCTAACTTGGACGCCGTTGTTCGATCACGAGGCGGTGTCTTCGATTGGCGCGATTGCCGTGGCGCCCTCCGACCCGAATGTCCTCTACGTCGGCACTGGCGAAGGGTGCATCCGAGGCAACATTTCCCACGGCGACGGGGTTTACAAATCGACCGATGGCGGCAAGACATGGAAGCACGTCGATCTGAAAGATACGCAAACCATTGCGAAGGTGATTGTGAACCCCCACAGTCCGGACGTGGTGTTTGTGGCGGCGTTCGGCCACGCTTTCGGCCCCAACCCTGAGCGAGGCATCTTCCGCTCCACCGACGGCGGCCAGACGTGGGAAAAGGTCCTCTACAAGGACGAGAACACGGGAGCGATTGATCTCAGCGTCGACCCGAGTAACCCTCACGTGCTCTTCGCGGCTCTCTGGCAGGCACGCCGCACCCCTTACAATCTGTCAAGTGGCGGCCCGGGGAGCGGGCTCTATAAATCCATCGACGATGGGAAGACCTGGAATCGGCTGGAAGGCGACGGGCTGCCCAAGGGAATCCTAGGACGCATCGGCGTGTCGGTGTCGGGGGCCGATTCCAATCGAATCTATGCCCTTGTCGAAGCCGAGAAAGGCGGCCTGTACCGCTCCGACGACGGTGGCGAAAAGTGGACCAGGATAAACGATGATGATCGCTTCCGCCAGCGCGCCTGGTACTTCACACACGTCTTCGCTGACCCGAAGAGCGTCGACACGCTCTACATCCTCAACACCGGGATGTACCGTTCCGTAGATGGCGGAAAAACCTTCTCGCTGGTTATGGTCCCGCATGGCGACCATCACGGGCTATGGATTGATCCTGACAATCCCCAGCGCATGATCAACGGTAACGATGGGGGAGCAACCATAACCCGCGACGGCGGCAAAACGTGGTCTTCGCTGTACAACCAACCGACAGCGCAGTTCTACCACGTTATTACCGACAACCGCTTCCCCTACTACGTTTATGGCTCGCAGCAGGACAACACCAGCGTAGCCATTGCCAGCGCCAGTAACGAAGGCGTAATCGATCGGCCGGACTGGTATGCGGTGGGCGGCGGTGAGGCGGGCTACATTGCGCCTTACCTACCTGATCCGAACATCGTCTATGCCGGGGACTATCAGGGCACGATCACGCGATTCGACAAGCGCACCGGATTGGCGCAGCAGATCTCCGTCTGGCCGGAGCCCAACGACGGGGCAGGCGCTGCCGGTCTGAAATACCGTTTCCAGTGGACAGCGCCCATTGTGATCTCACCCCACGATCCCAAGGTGATCTACCACGGCGCCCAGGTACTGCTGAAGTCGACGAACGGCGGGATGAGTTGGACCGCCATCAGTCCGGACCTGACCCGCAATGACAAAAGCAAGCAACAGATTTCTGGCGGCCCTATCACCAAGGACGATACCGGCACCGAGTACTACGACACGATCTTCAGCGTGGCAGAGTCGCCAGCCCAGAAAGATCTGATTTGGGTCGGCAGTGACGACGGGCTGGTCCACATCACTCGTGACGGCGGCACTAACTGGACAGACGTTACGCCCAAGGAGATGCCCGAGTGGAGCCTGGTGAGCCTAGTTGAAGCTTCGCCCCACGACGCCGGCACGGCCTATTTGGCCATCGACCGGCATCGGCTGGACGATCTGCGACCGTACATTTACAAGACCGCCGATTATGGAAATACCTGGACGAAGATCACCGCTGGCATTCCCGAGAATACCTTCGTCCATGCCGTGCGCGAGGACCCAAAGAGAAAGGGACTGTTGTATGCCGGCACAGAGACCGGAGTGATGGTGTCCTTCGACGACGGTGCTCACTGGCAGCCTTTGCAGCTCAACCTGCCGACGACGCCCATTCATGACTTAGTGGTGAAGAACGACGATCTGATAGTGGCAACACACGGCCGCTCGTTCTGGATTCTAGACGACGTCGCGCCTTTGCGCCAGTTCAACGCCCAGGTGTTGAGTGAGCGGGTTTATCTCTTCACGCCCGGCGTGGCCTACCGCACTCACATGACGGAAAGAGTTCCGATGGGCCGGCCGGTGGGAGAAAACCCTCCTCCCGGAGCGATCATCTACTACTACCTGAAATCCGCTCCCAAAGAGAACGAGGAACTGAAGCTCGAGATCCTCGATCACCAAGGCAAAGTGATACGCGCGTACTCCAGCAAGAAGCCTCCTGAAGAGGAGCCACAGAGCGAATTCGAGGAGGAAGCGAAACCCAAGGAGCAACTGCCCACCGAAGTCGGATTGAACAGGTTTGCCTGGGACGCCCGCTATGAGAAGGCGAGCAGAATCCCCGGGTATCGCCTGTGGGAATACGAGGAGGGGACGCGGGGACCGCTGGCTCTGCCTGGCTCCTACCAAGTACGCCTGACCGCTGAGGGAAAGACAACGACGGCTCCCCTCGAGTTGAAGATGGACCCGCGCCCTACCCCTTCCGCCGCCGATCTGCAGAAGCAGTTCGATCTGGCGCTGCAACTGCGCGACCGGCTGACGGAGGCCAACAACACCGTTAACCAGGTCCGTGACCTGAACACCCAGCTCAAGGATTTGAAAAAGAAGCTGGGCCAGAACCCTAAAACCAAGGCCTTCGTTGCCGCTGCTGAGGAGTTGGAGAAGAAACTGCCGGAGGTGGAACAGGCTCTCATTAATCCCAATATCAAAAGCTCGGAAGACTCGCTGAATTACCCGATCCGGCTCGACGGCAAACTGGCTGTGCTCGCTAGCGCCGTCGAAAGCAGCGACTCCGCCCCCACCCAGAACGCTTATGAGGTGTTCAAGTTGCTGAGCGGGCGCCTGGATTCGGTGCTCGCCCAGTGGAAGGACATTCGTGATAAGGACTTGGCCTCTCTTAACGAGCTGGCGCGCAAGGAAAACATTCCTCTGCTGAGCCTGAAGCCAGCGGCCGCCGAAGTATCACAGGATTAAGGCGTGGGGGCGCAGACTCGCTTTCCGAGCCCATTATGATTCTCCGTGTCCTCGGTGTCTCTCAGGCCTTAAAAAAAGGGAGGTTAATTTGGTCGAAGTTCGTCGTTACACCCTTGAGATCTTGGTTGGACTCACCGCTTGTCTCTTGACCATCGGCACGAGTGTGCCGGCAAAGGCATCATCAGGCAATAGATCAGGTGATGCTGCTGTGACCGAGGATCAGACGGCGCCATCCCAATTTCCAGTTCAGAGCGCAACGAGCGGACTTGGGAGTATGACCAGCACAGCCTCCGGTGGCCCTGATTTACCTCCGCCCAGTACTGCCGATGCAGACTCTTCGAAGTCGAAGGATTCGGCTCCCCAACCGCAAACACCCGGCCCCAGTGTCAGCGAGCCCGTCCATGTTGCCTGGGGGCCGTTACTGGGGGAAGCCCTCCTTTTCGCTACGAGTGAGAACGTAGTGCGTGCCTGTTGTCAAGTAGACACCGCTCCGGAGTTTAAAGGGGTTTTGCTGAGTGACTATTTCAAGTCCATTGCCAATATCCATGGATGGGATGATTGGGATCCGATACGGGTTCAGTACGTGGGGCATTCTTGGGAAGGGGCGGTTTCAGAGCGCCTTGAGATCCAGAATGATCCCCTGGGGAAATATCGAGAGATCGGCACCCCAGGCTACGGGAAAAGTGTGCTGAGAGCCTTTCTGTTTGCTGTGGCTTATGGCACCGCATTGAAGATCGGGCCGTACGGTGAGGCGATGATTGGTAACGTGGGGTTGCCCAACGAATACCGGAAACGGCCGCTCCCTAAGGGCGCTGATTACGGCAAAATGGCGTGGAGTGAGTTTTTTATTAATCCGATTGGAGGGACCCTTTGGGTCACAACCGAAGATCTAATCGATCGTTATGTCATTAGAAAGGAGGAGCAAGCTGAGACTAACCTTAGATTGCTCCGCCTCAGCCAAACCTTCCTCCTTCCATCGCGGAGTTTCGCGAATATTCTACGCTTCAAGAAACCCTGGTACGGGGAAGATCGGCCGATGGCCACCGCCTATGCCACTCAAACGGACAGAACCGATGATCCCGTGGAGCCAGCGTCTCCCGCGTGGCGGGACGTTGGCCGTCTGGAAATCTTTACTGGCTATTCGTACCTGCATGCGAGCGTCGGTAGCGAAGGTTATAGCTTATACGGCTGGCAAGCTTCAGCGACTCGGAATCTCACACCTTGGTTCGGACTCGAAGCGAATTTCAACGGCTTGTACGGAAGCGGCCCTGCCAGCATACCAAACTACCTTCCTCGGTACACATTTCTCTTCGGACCACATGTCTCATTCAGGAAAATCACAAGAGTCACTCCATTCGTTCACTGGCTGTGGGGAGGAGCCCGAGGCCCCGCGCGCACTTATACTTCGACCTGTGTCGACGGGTCGTCGTGTACCGTGACAACCTCCGGCGACACGTTTTTTGCGGGTGATGTCGGAGGCGGTTTAGATATCCATGTTAGCCCCGTGTTTTCGGTACGGGCCATGCAGGCCGACTATGTCTACGACAACTTTCGATCAGGGCAGGGCCATGCGCAACTCTCCACAGGCATTGTGTTCAACTTGCGGCGGCACGAGCGATAACTACGCGTGCCGTGCCAGACGCGAGATCTGACCGAGCTCGCTTGCTACAGCTCCCAGCGACAAGGCGACGCTGCGACGGAAAACCAGCTGCACGGCCTCTCCTAGACGTCCTTGGGCTGCCGCTGCGGCGGCATCCGAAACGGCCACGGCAGCATGCATCAGGGTGCTCGTGTCGCGATAGCAAGCCATCATGCAGGCGGTACAGCGGTCGCGGCAGTCTGGGATGCGTTCGAGATCGAAGACCGAGCCGAGAGGTTTCGACCAAGCCTCGCATCGCCAGATATTCAGGTTCCAGTCGAGGTAGAAGTACTTGTACCCGCCCACGCACGCGAACATCTGCTCTTCACCACGCACATACCGCTGGATATCGTCGATAGAGGGCGACGGGTTCATGACCGGAAACCGCCCTTTGAGTGACTTGATCGCCTCCAGGGCGCGGACCAGTTCCGCTGAATCGAAATCGATCAGGCGGGATTCCCCACTGTAAACCAGAGAAGACGACCCGAACGGCTGGCGGCGCGGATAGGAGAAGATCACGGAATCGAAGCCGAGGTCGGCGAGTGTTTCCGGCAAGGCTTCGTACCGCACCAGACGATTCACCGTCACCGACGCGAGGGTCGGCACGCCGTGCTTACGCGCGACAGTCAGACCTTGACGAATGCGCTCGCCGACACCAAGCAATCCCCGATTGCGCTCGTGCTCCCCTATGGAGTGGCTATCGATCGAGACCAACAGGGTTGCCAGGCCGGCTGCAACCAGCCGCCCGATCAACTGTGGGAGCAGCCATCCATTTGTAACCAACCCGGGCCGCATGCCAGCACTGCGGGCGTCGCTAATGAGCCCGTCGATGGCGCGATGCATCAGGGGCTCGCCGCCCTGGAAGTTGACGTAACGGATGCCGCGCCGATGAAGAATCGGCAGTGCCTGCGCCAGACGACCCCTATCGATCCACCGCCGATCGCGAACCACGTCCTTGTCCCGCGCAAAGGAGCAGAAATCGCAGGTTGCGTTGCAAATATCGGTGACCGAGATGTCGCAAACGGCCGGCACCAAGCGACGCGCGATTTCGCTCACTCGACCCATGGAGGTTCCTCAGTCGACGCTAACGATAAACCCGGTTACGGATCTACACTAATCCAGACTACTTACTGGTTCCTGCGTAGACCACGTGTTCGCATCTGATGGCGAGGGCTCCGCATTGGCTCCGTCTGCGCTATTTCCCGCGTGTCATATAAAAGTGCATGGCGGGCGTGATGATCAGGGACAGTACCATCGAGACCAGAATCCCCCCGATCACCGCGATTGCCAGGGGTTGCAGCATCTGTGATCCTGAGCCGATGCCGAGCGCGAGAGGCGCCATTCCGGCCACCGCAGCCATGGCCGTCATCACGATGGGGCGCAACCGGCGACGGCCGGCCTGAACCATTGCATCTTCGGCGGCGAACCCTGCGATCCGGAACTTGTCATCTGCGTCCAGTAACAGAATCCCGTTCTTGGCAACGATACCGATCACCATGATCAGCCCCATGAACGACGAGATATTGAACGTGATGCCCGTGACCAACAGCGCGAGAAAGACGCCGGAGGTGGAGAGCACGGCTGAGGAAAGAATAGCGACCGGAGCTGAGAAGCGCCTGAATTCGAAGAGAAGGACCAGAAAAACGAGCACCAGAGCCAGCAGAAGGACGATGACGAGATCGTGAAACGATTTCTGCTGCTCCTGGTAAAGGCCGCCGTAGACCACGCGGATGGAGGAGGGCAGCTTGAGATCCTTCACTGTTTTCTGGACAGCGGCAATACCGGTACCCAGATCCACGTCTTCGAGGCGCGCTGCAACCTCCACTTCGCGCTGCAGGTTCTCGCGCAGGATCTCAGTCTGGCCGGGCAACTCAGTGATCGTGGCTAGCGACCCGAGCGTTGCGGTTTGGCCGCTCGAGCTCGCCAGCACCGTGTTGCCCATGGCCTCGAGGGTTGCCCGGTTGGCCTCAGGGAAGCGAACGCGCAGGGTGTAGGGACGGTCGTTGGCGACGACGGGGGTAGGAGCGGGTTCGCCTTCGAGGATCGCCGTGGCGTCGACGGTGACCTCGTCGGTGGTAAATCCTGCCCGCGCTGCCGTTTGAGGGTTCACCTGGAACACAACCGCTGGACCGCTGATGGTGTTGTCGATGCCATTTTTGATATCCACCACCGGTTTCTTGTTGCCGATCTGGATCTTGCCGATGGCATCCGCTACCTGCGGCGCCCACTGATTGAGCATGTCGGCATCCTCAGAGAAGAGCTTAATCACAATGGGATCAGGAGAGCTACTGAGATCGCCGATCATATCCTGGAGCACCTGGATGAAGTCCGTATCGACCGCTGGCTCCTGCTTCGTAACCTGGGCTCGTACCTCACTGATGATTTCGTCGATGTTGCGGCTCCGCTTTGGCTTGAGCTTCACGGCGATGTCACCGGTGTTGGCTTCGGTAACGGCTGCGAGGCCTAGTTGCATTCCGGTGCGCCGGGAGGTGCTTTCGACTTCGGGGACGGCACGCATGATCTTTTCAATGTGCGTCACCATACGGTCCGTTTCCTGCAAGGAACTGCCGGGCGGAGTGATGTAGTCCAGTATGAATCCAC
>Ga0182041_10002103_pt1 | contig 10214 bp, 5 predicted proteins | sample flu12Cox44000178_FD_125967 | JGI IMG/M metagenome (GOLD analysis project Ga0182041, IMG submission 125967) | Lab enrichment of tropical soil microbial communities from Luquillo Experimental Forest, Puerto Rico - flux8day.12C.oxic.44.000.178 | ecosystem: Environmental > Terrestrial > Soil >...
AAGGAAGCGCGAATGAATTCGAGAACAATATCATCTGGCGTGCCGCAGACCTGCTAGGGATTTCTTCTCGCCAACGTATCGAGCTCCGCCAATATGTTGCAGCTAACGCGCTGGTCTAATTAGGAGTCAATTGTTTCCATGTTCGAGATGGGGTCAGAGTCGGTCCTCCGACGACCTCAGCTTGTCCGAATTACTCCGGTGAACAGTTGTTGCAGGCTTGCTACTCCTCGGTTACTGAGGACTACGAGCATCCGCCGCAGGCTTTCAAGAGGTTGCGTTGGTGCCGGCGCACGGGCCGATACCGAGGCGGCAGCGTTTGACTCGAAGGCGCAAGACCGAACATGCCACGTTGTCATTTAAAAAGTTCGATCGTAGACGAACGAAGCCTAGGTTAAATCGACGCAGGCTAAAGGTGGTCTGGTCGTGCGTCGCCAATCCACAATCAAAAACGCCACTGCAAGTGGGGCGAGCAGCACCAGACGACTTTGATAGCGGTCGGCTGGATGCGCGAAGACGCCGCAAATGGCTGCGTTGGCGGCTAGTGCCAACAAAATGACCAAGCACAGCGCAGCGGCCTGAGGCGCAATCTTCAAACGACGGCGAAATAGCAAAGCAAGCACAAGGCCCACGACGGAAAGTGCGGCGACGGGTACATGCAGATAATTGAGCGGCTCCACGTCAAAGCCTCCGGCCTGCTGGCGCGCGCGCATGAGTTCCGCGAACAGCTTTGGAAAGTGGAAACGAAACATGTTGAGCGTCGGCGCGTTATCGTCGACGTCGATCTCGGTTTGGAAGGTAAGGAACTGCGTGGCGGCAGCGATGACCGCGGTCGAGGCATGCATGAGCGGATAGTGCTCAAGGGTCGCCCAGGCGATCGCGCGCTCCTCGGCGCCTAAGCCCTTCCAGCCGCCGAGTTTTCGGAATGGCGAGTCGTCGTCCCACAGCCAGCCGTCGGCGTCGTCCGGCAAGGTAACTTTGAAGTCACAGAGGCGTAGCGAGCGATCCGGGCAGTGCTCACTGAGATAACGCGCGACGATCCCGTCCTCGATCAGCCGACCAAACAAAAAGCTACTGCCGCCGGGCGTGAAAGCGAATTTGCCAGTAATGGCCAAATTCGAGATCGGGCAGAGCGCGATGCCAGCAGCGACGCTGCCTGCCGCAAACCACATCCGAGGCTTCGCCAGTGCAAGTGGCTTGAACCGTGCCGATAGCCAGAGCACTGCGGCGACACCGACGCACATGCCAGCGGCCGCCATGTGGCTTGCAATGGCGAAGACAACCACCGCCGCAAGCAGGAAGAGTTCCCACCGCGGCAGTCGTTCATCGTGGAAACTCAGCAGATAAAGCGCCAAAACGGCTGCCGGAAACAGAATGTCGGGCATCAACTGGGCGGAAAACCACGGGAGACTTGTGCAGACTGTCAGCATCGCAACGATGCCGAGCGCAAGCCACGGCCGATCTCCCAAACCATGCGCGCGCATGGTCAGTACGATCAGCCAAGCAATCAGGGCTGATTGAAGAACCACATTCGGCCAGAATGAAAATGGGACACCGGTATAGAGAAAAAGGCCATACAGTGCCGAGCGGCCCATGCCCAGCGTGCGTAAGATCGGCCCGTCTAGGTAACCGCCAGTGTCAGGAAAGATCAGCGGGAAGCCGTTCCATAACGCAGGAGCCACGAGCGCGAAAAGCATGGCCGCGCTCGCCAACGCCCAAGCTAAGACATTGCTTTGAAAGTCAAAAGCGTCGGCAGCGCTAACGCGCACATGACCGATTGGAGCGTCCGCCATCGCCAGCCCTATATCCCGCATCCATACACCGGCCGCGAGCCGACAGTGGACGCTCCGGAATCAGCAACGGCGTAGACGATAGCAAACGGCGAGGGTTTCCCAAACACACAGGTCTGTACGAGCGCGACTTCCGCATCTGGCCCTTCGCGTCAATTCGCCCCGAGGCAGTAATTCGGTCGTTTTCGGATGCCGGCTCAACGGGTCGATGCTTCGGCCGGCGTCATTCCACCTCCATTCCTACCAGGCAGTAAATTCGAAATACCGTGTCGCGAAGCCTTCCACCACTCCGTGGGGCCATCCAACTCATGATGGTTTGAGTAAAATATCATCAGTCGGGTTACGTCATTTTTCCGGCGTCACACCGATTCCACCGCGAATCGTTTGAGATCGGCGAGTACAGTAGGCCAAAGGACCCTCGTGCGTAGCGCGCAAGATGACGCGAGGTGCTTGGTTTGTCCCGGGGCTTCCTGCGACCTTCAGGCCGGAAATGTCATTTGGATCGCCGCATGGCCTGGCAAGGTTGTGAAAAGTGCAATAATGCCTCAACGAGCCAACTTCAATGAGTATACCACTTGGGTAGGAACCGAGCCCATGTTCCGAAGCGCGCTGCGATTGATGCCGCATTGCTTCGTCTGGCGCCAGCGATTCCACAACACGAGCGCATGGCTGTAGTGGATCACGCCGTCGACAGCCGTGGCCTATCTATCGCCTCGCCTCAGACGGCTGCATGGCTATCACTAGTCGCCTATGTGCGGCACACTTTCACGGATTACGACGAACTCTTAGTCGAAGGTTACGATGCCGACAGCGCGCGACATTTTGTGGCTGCGCGGATGAATGAGATCCTGCAGGCCTGGGGCGTTCGGCGTCGTCTGGCGCCTACTGACTGACTCCGTCGCACCGACGCAGTGGGCCCGCCCGCCTTTATTTGGCAAGCTTCATTGCGCGTTCGTAATAGTTGAGATCGACATACCGATCTGGCGCTGCCGGCATTCTGCCTTCGATTTCGGCTCGCAGCGCGAGGACATTCTTGAAGCCATCCATGTTGAACCTCCCATCCGGAGCGAACCCGAATGCTGGATCCGACATGAGGTCATAGCTGCGTTCGGCGATATTCTTGGGCAGCTTAAACTTGTCGATCAAGATGGCGACGGCTTCCGCGCGGTTTTTCGGGTCGAGCGACCAGCGCAGCGATTCCACAAAAGCGGCGATGTATTGCTCGAGAGTGCCCGAGTTAGCGCTGGCCCATGAACGCAACGTAAAAGAGCCGGCGGCCTGATAAGGCCCAATCATGTCGATGGTTCGTCCCATGCTCTTCAACCCTGCTGTCTCGGCTTGCAGCGAATAGGGCAGGTTCAAGATGGCGGCCGCATTGTTCTTATCCTCAATCATGCTCTTTAATCGCAGTGAACCATTACCGACCGGATTAAGTTTGTAATCGGTATCGTCCTTAAGTCTGTGCTGCAGCAAAATTTTCTTGGCCTGTAAAGCGTAGGCCGTGTTAGTCGCATCGACGGCGACGGCGTGGCCGCGAATATCGGAAAATTCCTTGACGTAATCCTGGACGTAGAACTCATTGGTGCCGCTGTCGCCACCAGTGACAATGACGACATCTTTTTTGGCCGCCTCCACCATAGCCACCGCGTTGTCAACAGCCGAATACACAATGTTGGCTTTGCCGCTCGTAAGGGCATTACGCTGGTTCACGGAACTCTCAGTAAACTCGAGCTCAACCTTGAGGCCGCGCCGGGCAAAGAATCCCTTGTCGCCTCCGACATAGAACGGCAAGGCGCGCGCCATCGGCTGCATATAGACATGCAGCACGATCAGATCCGCGGCATTCGCCGTCGATGCAAACATTCCCAACCCAGCGATCAAACAAAACGCGCGGGACAGCATGTGGTTGCTCCCTTCATGCCTTTGCTAAGAACAGTCCGATAACGGCTTTGCATCGGTTCGATTGCCGGCAGTCCAAGGCAAGATGTTTTACCGAGCAGGGTCTTCGCCTTTCAAATGCACCGACGGGAAGTACAGCGCCAGTAACTGGCGCTTCCACCATATACCCTTCGCCTTTTCCTCGCTGTCGGCATAGCTGTAGTCGTAGAACAGCGCGCGCACATAGACCGGCGGCTTGTCGGGAAAGGGATTTTTTTCTAGCAGGGCTGTCACGGTGGGTTCATTCTGCAGCAACCGCTCGAGGAAACGCGAAAACCAAAACAGGCGCCGCGGGTCTTCGAGCGCGGCGAACCACATCTGCCAGTCCAGACGCGGCTGGTGCGGGATGTTCCAGCGCGGAGCGCGCGCGATATCGCCGGGTTTGTACCGGAACTCGTATTCGCGCCATTCAATACCATCAAGCGAACCCTCAATGACGATTTCGTCGCGCGCTGTGGTCATGACCGCGAACAGGCCGTAAGGGCTAGTGATATGCAGGGGTTGGATAAGGAGGTCGACCGTCTGCGCCACAACGGGCGGCCGGCCGCCAAAGCGTACGCCCATCTCCACCAGGCTGCAGAACACGATCAGCAGCGCCAATGCACTGACGAGGATTGTCACCAGCCTTCTCGGGGTTTTGTTTTCCGCGCAAATCGGCCGCGGTCGGTCCAAGTGCCGCGGCAATATCTTCTGTATCGCCGTGTCATCGAATAACGGCAGGCACAGCAACATGGTCTGGAGATTGAACCAGTTGTAATTTCCAGTGATGAGAATGCTACTTTGCAGTAGCAGAATGCCGAAGGCTCCGAAAAACCGCAGCCGGCGCGGGCTGAAGATCAAGAATGGCAGAACAAGCTCGACGAAAAACATACTGCCGGTGGCAAATTTCAACACGCTGGGCGGCAACCTCGCCGCGTACCATGCCAGCGGTGTGGGCAGCGGCTGGGTCAGAAAGTGATATGACAGCGCAGACAAGTCCCACCAGTTGGGATCGCCGCTCAACAGCTTGACGACACCGGACATGAACATGAAACGGAATAACAGCCAGCGCAGTAGCCAGATGCCCGGCGTCGTGGCGAAGCTCAATAGCAGCGAGATAAACCCGGCCTCCAGCAGGAACGTGTCCCACTGGAAGCTCATGAAGGTTTGTCCGCCATAAAACAGCGAAAGGTAGAGCGCATAGAGCAGAAACAGGCTCAGCCGTGGCAGTAGATTGAAGACCAGCAATATCGACAGCCCGGCGCCCGCCCAGCACACCGCCTGAATGGCGAAATCGCTGGCGTTCAACCAGAACGCCATCGGCATCAGGAAGAAACGCTCTGGCCCATAACGGCTGGCGACGGCATCGACCAGATCTGCCACCGGCAGGATGCCATGGCTACCGATCAACCCCTGCGCCTGCACGGCGAAGGAGACGAAGGCCGACAAGTAGATCAGCCCAAACAGGCGCAAGAATAAGAATGAGACAAGATCGTAGCGGGGCGGGTCGGGGTCCCTTCCCCACAGAAGTACGCTGACCCGATAAAAGGCCGGCCGGTGCGCTGCGATAAATGCGTAAACCAGTTCCGAGATGATCGCGAAACCGGGCAGTTTTCTGTAGAGCGCGAGCCAAAAGCTCTTGCCACGCGCATGGCTTAAGGTCAGGAAACTAGCCTCTGCGGCACTGGAACGATGTCCGCCGGGCGTGATGAATTGCACCGCGCGTTGAAAATCGACGGTTGGGATCGCCGGATATTGCGCCGCTACTTCCTGATACGGCCTGTAATCGACACGGTCGCCGGTGAGCTTCTTCCAGTAGCGCACCGAGTAGCCGCAGAATCCGCAATCGCCGTCATAGACCAGCAGCGGCCGGGTACCGGCAACCGGCGTTTCTACTGCATTAGCCGACGCATTCCCGGATGTTTCTGGTACGACTTTAACCACAACTGGCCTGACTCACGCGCCTTGACGGTTCCGATGCGCTGGCCGGCGCAGGCCGCAACGGCAACAGCACCGCGAAGAACGCCGGCAGCGCGATCAGATAGGCGATACCGGCGATAATCAGCACCGCGTTCAATCCAAACGAAGTGGAGATGATGGGAACAGCGGCGGCGCCGATGACGGAAAAGCAACCGTTGATGCCCCACGCCCACAGGAACATGTGATCCTTTCCGAGCCGCGCCAGCGACGTCATGGCGGTCGGCATGGGAAATCCCATGAGGAACGCGGGCGGGAAAATCAGCGCGAAGCAGCAGACGAGGCGCAAGGTGTAGGGCAAGGTGCCAATCAGGTCGAGCACGTGGTCGAGAAAGAGGACGTAGCCGATCAGCAGCACTCCGATCGCGACGAAAATCTTCGGCATCAGGCTGCGCGCGCGACCAAGAAAACGCTCCGACATGAACGCGCCAAGCCCGGAAAACACCAGCATGCCGGTGATCAGAACCGAGGCGGACACCGTCGCGTTGCTCAGCGCCAGCATGAAATCGGAAATCAATCCCACTTCCACCATGATGTAGCCCGCCCCAAGGCAGGCGAAATACACGATGGTGCGGAACTTGCCGGGATTGTGGTTGAAGCTGGTGCGCCAGCCGAAGACGAGCGGAATGAGCACGAGCGACAGCGCGGCGACGCAGGCGATGGCGAGCGTCGCCCATAACAAGAGATAGCCCCATTCGCCCTGGAGGAGTTCGAGCCGATCGGTCACGCGCGGCAGATCGCCGGGCTTGACGTAGGCCGCGAAGTACGGCCGCGTGTTGGTGAGGAGGCGGGTGTCGAAAACGTAGCGGTCGGCAAACTCCTCCCAGCCGCCATGAACGAGATGGTGCCAGGCCAATCGGCCCATGGTTGTCGCCAGCACCGCGGTGCCTTGCTTTTCGGGTGCCGCTTCCCGCTCGTTCGCCGCCTCCTCCGCCGGCGGCGTTGCATCCGGCATCGCCTCATCCTTGGGATCGCGCTGCGAACTGGCGTCGAAGAAGATTTGCTGCTCGTAGTCCGCCAACACCTTGGCGGTCTGCGACTGGTCGTAGTCGAAGCCGGGATAGTAGATCTCGTCGAAGGACATGGCGCGCGTGTGCTCGCGCAGCCTGGCGACCTCTTCGGCGGAAAAGCCGCCGCGTTTGTAGAGCACGGTTGCGGTGGAGAGATAGCTCGACACGACGAAGAAGCGATCGGCGATGTCGCCGTCCTCGATCTCGCGCGCCGCCTCTACCATGGTCGCATAGAGCTTGAGCACCGATTTCGGCGGCTCCTCCTTGTTCCAGAGCGTGATCGAGAGGATGCCGCCGTCCTTGAGCGCGCGCATGTAGCTCGCCATCGCTTCGCGCGTGTAGGAGAACTTCTCGACGATGGCAAAGCCGCCCGGGCTCGACAGTCCTGCGGAATCCGCAAGGCTCAAGTCGATGACGTCGTAGCGCTTCGACGTGTGCGCGAGATAGAGTCGGCCGTCGTAGTCGATGACGCGCACCCTGGGATCATTGAGCACGTCGCCGGTGAAATCGCGCAGCCCTTGGTCTGAGCGGAACGCGTTGAGCACCGCGGGGTTCCCCTCCGCCACGGTGACGCTCTTGGAGTTCATCCGCAGCGCGATCGAGGTGGAGATGCCGCCGCCGAATTGGACGACGAACGTATCGGGCGCTTGCTCGATCAGGTAGGGGTAGACCATCGGCAGGAAGCGGTAATAGGCCGTCTCTTCCGCCGGCAGGTCGCGAATGATGCCGCTCGGGCCGTCGCCGTCGATATACATCCCGAGATAGGCGTTGTCGGGCATTTTCGGCAGGGTAAAGGCAGCGTTGTCGGAGAGCCCGGGTGCGAAATGTAGGTACGAGCTGGAATAGATCTCGAGATATCCGAACGGCGAGGAGCGCTCATAGACGCGCCGGCTGTCGGAAAATTTGCGCGCATAGGCCACGCCCTTGTAGTCGGACACGGCGAGCTTCGGAATGTCGAGAAGCGGCGGCAGTGCGAAGTGACCGACGACCGAGGCGACCGCCATCACCGAGAGCCAAGCCATGCCGCGGCGGTTGGCGAGCGCTGCAAACCAGAGCAGGCTGCCCGCGAACCACAGGATGAGCGGAACGAGGATGAGATTCTCGGGCGGGGAAAGATACATCGCCAGCAGGACAGCAAGTCCGCACAGCCCGGCGCCGGAGAGATCGGCGAAATACACGCGGCCGAAAATTTTGTTGGCCTTGAGGAATACGGTGCCGAGGTAGAGCGCGCCGGCGAGGAACGGCAGCATGTAGAGCATGAAGTTTCCGAACAGCCGCCACTTCTGCATCGGGTCCGAAACAAGGAAGATGGCGTTGAACGGAATCTGTTGCGCCAGGAGATTCGACGCGACCGTCAGCGGACCGAACGACATCAGCGACGCGGTCGCGACGCCGCGCCAATGGCGGTCGAACCAATCCTTGCCGATGCACATCGCCACGCTGGTGAGGCCGAAACCCAGCATGGCGAGGCTCACCACCAGCGATCCGAAATGCGCCCAGCTCCCGACCGCGAAGATGCGCATAATGCAGATCTGCAGGGCGATCACCGCGCCCGCCTCGAGCCCGATCGCGAGATAAAGCGCGGGCGTAGGCTTGAGATCGAGATCGAACTGCGGCAGCGAAGGCTTGGCCACGGTCATCGACGGCCCTTGGCGGAAGGCTCAAACCATTGGCGTTTCGCTGGAAATCTCGCTCGGCGTGATGGAAATCCCAGCGCCCGGCGCCAGCAACACCATGTCAATCCCGAGTTTCCCACTACCAACGCTGCATGGGATTGCCGCGGTCGTCGAGCTTGAGGAACGGCACGAAGGAGACCCGGCCGCCGTTGTAGATATCGGAGCGAGCGACGGTGATTGTCCCGTTGGCCGCTTGCTGCTTTGCGATCTTGAGCACGTGCACGTCGCCGGGCGGGCCGACCGGGATCACCATGATGCCGTTCGGGTTGAGTTGCTGCAGCAGCGGCGGCGGGATGTGGTCAATGGAGCAGGTAACGATGACCTTGTCGAACGGCGCCTCGCTCTCCCAGCCGTAGTAGCCATCGGCGTTCTTGGTGGTGATCGCCTTGAACTCGGTATATCCGCGCTCGATCAGCGAATCGTAGAGACGGCGGGTGCGCTCGGCGAGCGGCTTGATGATCTCGATCGACCACACCTTGTCGGTCAGGTTGGAGAGGTAGGCCGAATGGTAGCCCGAGCCGGTGCCGATCTCGAGCACCTTGTCGCCGGCTTGCACGTCCATGGAATTGGTCATGCGCGCCACGAGGTGCGGGTCGGCGATGGTCACCCCGTACCCGATGTTGAGGTAGTTATGTTCGTAGGCGCGGCCCAGATTTTGCTTGGTGACGAATTCTTCACGCGGCGTGAGCAGGTAGGCACGGATATCGCGCTTGTCCCAGATGTCACGGTTGGCGACGAGCTGTTTGAACCGGTCCCAGCGCTGCCCGAGAAAACCCGGGTCTTCGCCGCGGTTCCTCGTCATCCAGGCAATGAAGTTCGACCGCGTATCGGTCGGCGGGCTCGCATTCCAGTCATAGGGGACGGGCACATCCGCGCCGGCGGGCGCGGGGAAGGCATTCTCGGATTCGGCGAGAAACACGATTTTCGCGATTTTCGCGATTCCCACGATTCCCACAGCAGCGGCCGCGGCGCCGACCATGAAAACACGCCGGCTCGGTGAAGCGATCGCTTTTCCAGTCAAGCCGGACGCGCGAGCCGTCATCGGACACCCCTGGCTTCGGCCGATCGCAAGCCGTTCTCGGTTAAACAGATACTGTGCGGCGTTCAAGAGCAATTTTCTGGATTGGACGGAAGCCTAGGTGCGAGGTGTCGATGGCTTCGGCATCCCAGACTGTCCGAACAGCGTTAGAGGGCCTCATCTGGCGATTTTCCCTGACATAGGGACGCACTCCTCCGGTCTGTTGGCCTTGAACGCACGAGCATCGAACGTCTCACGCTAGCGCTGATGGTGGCTGCGGCCGTAACTCCGCGATGAGCCGCGGAAGGTGGCAAGACGGACGCGGCACCATCCGCGATCTCCGGTAAGCAGGGGCGAGGATCTTCACACCGCCCTGTGAGGTGAGACATGGTCGCGCCGAAGCCGAAGAAACCGAAAGCGTCCGTGGAGCAGCGTGCCTCCTTCGGCAAAGGTGGCTCTGGTCCGAGTTCAAGCCTCAGGCTGCTGGACCGGATCGACCGAGCAACACGGGGAAGGATCAGAGCGCTGCTCCGGGGTCGAAGCGCGCAGCCGGCGGCTCGCCGCCGCGCGTGGCTGGCGGGTTAGCGCTGCCGGCTCTTGCGGGGCAAACCGGGACCGACAGCGTGAGGAAGCGCTAGTCGAAGGAGCGAAGGATGGCGAGCTATCTGACGCAGGAAGATGTACAGAATTTCGGCCACGAGCTGGTCGACTTTTCCCAGCGCGCCGCGGTGCATGCGGTGGCGCCGCATTTGCAGGAGCTCGAACGGCAGAACGCTGACCTGCATGCGCGGCTCGCGCGAGCGACGAAGCTGAATCTTGAACTGGCGCT
>Ga0182041_10002110_pt1 | contig 10205 bp, 7 predicted proteins | sample flu12Cox44000178_FD_125967 | JGI IMG/M metagenome (GOLD analysis project Ga0182041, IMG submission 125967) | Lab enrichment of tropical soil microbial communities from Luquillo Experimental Forest, Puerto Rico - flux8day.12C.oxic.44.000.178 | ecosystem: Environmental > Terrestrial > Soil >...
CCCAAATGCTGTCCAGCCACGAGAAAAAGGGCCAGAACGCTGCTCCCGACCCAGAGACTGAGAGAGTTCATAGATCACCTCCCGCGGAGATTGCTACACATATTGTAGTACTTCGAGCGGCCCGGTGAAACGCCAATTAGGTTTGGATCGGCGTCGCGGCGTTAGCACCGATCTGAGTTTAGCTTAGCAACCAGAATTGTTGTCGCGGGGTTTGTAGATCTTTCGCCAGACTGGCACTGGGCGCAACTCTTAGCGCCCGGACCAGAAGATCTCAACCTCATACGGCTCAAAGGCTCGGTCGGCGGTAAGAATCGTCATGCCTTCAGCACGCGCCTGAGCTATGAGAAGGCGATCAAAGGGGTCGCTATGATGCAAAGGAAGGTCAGAAATGGCCAAGACGTGGATGTGGGTGACCGAGAGCGGCCGAATGCCTTGCCTTGCCATACGCCTCGGGATGTAGCTGGCGGCCGGCTCCGGTAGTCGGAGCTTGCCGAGCGCAGCCTTGATAACGATCTCCCACGAGCTGGCTGCTGACAAGTAAAACTCGTTTTCCCCGTTCGATAGCAGGTCGCGCGCTTTGTCGTTGAGCCGCTCCAACGTGGTGAGACTCCACAACCAGACGGAAGTATCCAGCAGGCACTTCATTTGTCTTCGTGCCGCCTCTTCCTCTTCGGTCGGTCTTTCTGGGGTTGGTCGCCACTGAAGGCTGCGAGTATTTGTGGAGGCAGAGGGGCATCGAAGTCCACGGGCACCTCAAATAGCCCACGATCGATACCAAGGGGTCGCGGAAGGCGCTTCGGCTGTACCGGAACCAACCGGGCGACCGGCACGCCGGCACGGGCAATAGTAATCTCTTCCCCTACGGCTACCCGCTGCAGGAGTTTTGACAGGTGAGTCTTCGCCTCGTGAATGTTGACTTCCATGGGCCTCTTAATACTGGACTAAGTCTCAGACTAAGTCAAGCTTGATGTTCTCTTGCAGCTAGTTAGTTAATGGCAGCCAGCCTCTTCCCTTCTTGAACGGTCAGGAACCTATCGACAGGCAGATTTTCCAGTCGGTCCGTGATGCCGCTGGGCCAGCGAATCTCCAGCGAGTCAATCTTGGTCGCTTGTCCCAAGCCGACATGCACGCGCAGATCGTTCTGCGAGAGGTAGCTCCCGCCGCTGCGCACTTCATCGATGAGGCGACGCCCCCCCGCCACAACGCTGATTCTGGCCCCAATTCCGTCGCGGTTTGAACGGGTTCCCACGGTGCGGATCGTCACCCAATGATTCGTCTTGGCTCCGACGTTGTGCAACAGCGTCGGAGGGTCGTTCTGGTTGTTAACAGCGATATCGATTTCACCATCGTTGTCATAGTCGAGGAAGGCCACGCCGCGTCCCGATCGGCGCAGCTCAAGACCCGGGCCGGCGATGGACGTCACGTCCTGAAAGGTCCCGTCACACAGATTGCGGTAGAGCATGTTCTGCTGGCGGTAAGGCGACTCCGGATGGCCGTGGCTTTCAAGCTCAGGATACACATGACCGTTGGCAATGAATAGGTCCGGGCAACCATCATTATCATAGTCAAAGAAACCGCCACCCCAGCTTAGCCTCTTCAGATTGAATCCCAGCTTGGCATCGAACGTCCGGAATGTGAACGTGCCATTACCCTCGTTATGATAAAGGTCTGGAACGTCCTGGTCGAAGTTGGTCTTGAAGATGTCGAGAAAACCGTCACCATCGTAGTCTCCGGCCGAGACGCCCATTCCCGCCTGCTCCAGACCGTCTTCGGTGTACGCAACTCCGGCCTCAATGCCTCGTTCTGTAAAAGTCCCGTCGCCGTTATTCTGGTAGAAGAGGCTGGCCACGGAGTCGCAGGCCTCATAGATGTCGGGCCTTCCGCGGTTCAGGAAATCGGCCGTCAGCACGCCAAGTCCGTAGCATCCCGCAGCTTTGCGAATCCCCAAAACTTCTGAGACATCGGTAAACGTTCCGTTGCCATTATTGTGGTAGAGATAGCTCCGGCCATAGGGCTGAAGTCCTCGCGGCCCGCAGTAGACGGACACGGCTTTGAAGAGGCAGTTAGGGCCGGAACCGGGCTGCGGCGTCGCTTTCTCGTCCGCTATTTCCACATACCCTGCCACAAAGAGATCCAACTTCCCGTCGCGGTCGTAGTCGAAGAACGAGCAACCTGTGCCCCAGTTATGATCGGGATTATCAAGGCCTGCAGCTTTGGTGACATCTGTGAACGTCCCGTTGCCGTTGTTATGGTAAAGAACGTTCGACTTGCCGTAGTAAGTTACGAAAAGGTCGTCAAAGCCGTCGTTATCGTAGTCACCCACGCATACTCCGTGCGCCCATCCGGAATGGCGGAGGCCCGCACGCTCGGTCACATCCGTGAAGCTGCCATCTTGGTTGTTGTGGTACAGGTGGTTGATGGGTTCTGCGCCCCGGGGGAACCCTTCCAGGGTGCTACCATTCAGGATGAATAGATCCGAATAACCGTCTCGATCGTAATCAATGGCGGCGATTCCGCTGCCGGTGCTCTCCCAGATGTATCTCTTAGATTTCTCGCCCCCATTCACCACGCGCACAGTCAACCCAGCTTGTGGCGCAGCATCGACGAACCGGGTCTCAGCCGCAGCGGTCGGAGCCGCATTCCTATGAACGGCCGGGGCAGACGCAGTTAGGGCTGCGGCCAGCAACGCGGCACAACCCACCGCGCGGTTTGGCAAGGTCTTGCCCATGCAGACTTCACATTCTACCCGCACAAAAGCCCACGGTCAGGAAAACACACTGACCGTGGTTACCCGTAATACACATCGAACTCGGTGCTAAGCTAGAACAAGCTATGGGTGCAGTCTTTCCAACGGCGACCGCCTCCACACCACGGGGGCACTCTGGACTGTGTTTTCGTACTGTAGCGCTAATGGTCAGATTTTTCGCCAGGCGCAAAGAAGAGCAGATTCCCCTCCCGCGCCTGCGGGATCGGAATGACAGTCTGGGGCACTTTCATCTCCATTGGTGGACCGAAGGTGCACCCAACACTCAGGGTGACATGTCATTCCGAGCGAAGCGCAGCGGAGCGAGGAATCTGCTTTTGATTGAGGCCTTAGGCCACGCTGTCGTACTTGGTTTGGTCTGTGCTTGTTGTCTCCGGCTCGCGAGACCCGGTTTCGCGGCCCAGCACCTCGATGCGGGCCACTCGTCCGCTGTCCACGCTGACGAGGCCTTCCAAAGGATCAATGTGCTAGTGAGCTCGCACCAGTTTGACGCAGCCGAGCGCCTCTTTCAACAGGAGCTGTCAGCAGAGAATGCCGCTTCAGCGTATCTGCGGTTAGGTGGCATCTACTTTGATCACAAGGAATGGCTGCGCGCGGCAGCGGCGTTCCAGAAATCGCTCGAGTCCAATAGCCACAATGATCGAGCCCATTTGCTCCTGGGGTTGACATGGCGGGAGCTGAAAAAGCCCGAAGATGCGGAAGCTGAGCTACAGAAAGCGGTCCAAGAGAACCCTAGCAGCGAAACGAATACTTACCTCGCCGGACACCAGCTTCTGCTTGACGAAAAGTACGAGGCCGCGCTCGAGTACCTTTACAAGGCCGTCGAACTCAACCCGGCTGATAGCGCGGCATTGCGCGCCCTTGGAATGGCGCAGGCGAGACTCGGTAGCTACGGCCTGGCGGAGTCTTACTACCGCAAGGCGGCAGAGGCTGCCGGCGCAACTCCGGACGCCGCTGGAGCGTATACCGACCTGGCCTTTCTGCTGCTTCTCGGAAACGACCCGGGCAAGGCCGACGAGGCTCTGCGTTGCGCCCGGGAGGCAGTGAAATTGAATCCGTCCTCGCCAGACGCACACTATCTGGCGGGCAAAGCTCTGTTCAAGCTGGGCCGCCTCCCGCAGGCGGTCGAGGAATTGCACGACGCAGAGAAGCTGAACCCGGATGACAGCAAGCCCCACTTTTTGCTCGCTCAAGCTTACGACCGCTTGGGAGAGACGCAAAAGGCAGCCACCGAGCGCAAGACTCTGGCGCAAACCAAGGCGCGCGCCGCGACCTCCGGCGCCGCCGCGGGAAGTTCGTTGCCACCCGACTCAAGATAACCACGTGGAGCACCGATTTACCGTCCAACCATCAGCGCGGAGGCGGCCAGTGCAACCTCCTTGATTTCGGACTCGCGTGCTGCCCATTTTGGGGATCGGGGTCAGAGGCTTGGGCAAGCTTTACGCCAAGGTTCTCGGTCTGCCGCCCGACGACCTTCCCTGGGATGTATACCTCTTGTTTCCCGGGGGCGTCCTGTGCGAAAGGGAGGCTGCGAAGCCGCGATACTGGATGCATCAAGTGTTCTACCCGTCCGACAATCACTTGGACGCGCGCAAGTTGCGCGTGGAAGTCGAGAAACTCCTGCGGTTCTAGTCAGACCGCGGGGCTGTCAACACGCTATGCCGAGTGTTGCATGGGCCTTCGGCCCATGTGACTCTCCTCGGAATGGCAGGGCCGCGCCCCTACTGGAAACACACGATCTACGTTTGACGGAGTGCCTTCTGCAGCGGTGGAGCATGGCCGACCCGTCGATGTACACTAAGTACTACTTGCATTTTCACAAGCCGAGCTTTCGGGTGGCGACAAGGCCATGCTCACGACTTTCACCAGACGCATCCTTTTGGTTAAGGTCTTCGTCCTGATGTCGGCCCTCGCCGCGGCGACGGATCAGGCACCGTCGGCTTCCTGGACCGGACTGCTGCGCGACTTTGCGAAGCTTCCGGTGTCAGGCGCTGTTGTCGAACTGCACGCTGTGGGTGCACCCAGCACTTATTCAGCGGTTACCGCCGCGACGGGCAGCTTCCGGTTCGAACGGATTGACCCGGGGAAGTACGCTGTGTCGGTGAAGTCGCAAGGCAAGACCTGGACTCTGCCCACGCCTGTGGACGTCGTCGCCAGCGCGAAGCTGGCTCTTGATCTCGCACTCTCGCTCACGGGACAGGCTCTGAGTGTGGTCTCCAGCGGAGGCCAAGCTGCGTCGCAAGGCAGTGGTGGCGAGACCCTTTCGGGCGGACAGGTTTCCAGCCTGCCGCTCAACAAGCGCGACTTCAGCCAACTGCTCCTGCTGGCGGCCGGTACCATGACCGACACCAACGGAGCCGCCAATTACACGCAGCAATTCGCCGTCAACGGGCAGCGCGGCACCACCACCGTCTTCGCCATGGATGGCATCGATACAACTGACCCCGAATTGGGTGGGGCCACCTTTTCCAACTTCAATGTCGACGCCATCCAGGAAGTGGCGTCGAACTCCGGAGTGATGCCGGCGGAAATCGGCCACGGAGCTGCCGCGTTCACTAACGTCATCACCAAGTCCGGGAGCAATGCGGTACACGGATCGGTTTTCGAGTTTGTACGCAACGCTGCCTTCGACGCGCGCAATTTCTTTGACCGCCAGAGTGAGGTGAACCCGGGACGCATTCCGCCCTTTGTCCGGAACGAATTCGGATTCACCAACGGGGGTCCGGTGGTGCTGCCGAAGATTTATGATGGCCGAGGTCGCACCTTTTATTACGGGCAGTATCAGGGGTTTCGCCAGGTCTTGGGGACCACGCAGATCATCTCCGTACCAACCCAAGCGGAGCGCCAGGGGCTCGATACCACGGCGTTTCCGGGTGATACCCTGGAGGTCCCCGTGGACACCCGCATGGCTCCGGTTCTGGCGGGCTACCCTCTCCCCAATGAGTCGCAGGGCCCTTACGGCTCGAGGACCTATGCCACTTCCTCCAAGGTCTCGACCTCCAGCGACCAGTTCTCGGTCAGAGTGGATCATTCCATCTCCGACAAGGCCCAGCTCTTTGTCCGCTTCAACCTGAATAACGTCAATGGGCCACTCACCAACCCGGACCAGACGGTCATTGACCCGACGTTTGCCATTCGCTTCCTGGATCACCAAAGGAATGCCGGCATCAAATATACGCGGACCAGTGCCCCACATTTGACTTCGGTTTCGAGCTTTGGATTCATTCGCAGCACGCCGTCGTTTCCTACCATCAATCACGTTCAGCCAGGGCTCACTTTCGGCGATGGATCTTATGAGGCTTTCAATTCCGCGGCCGGGACACTTACCGCCGCCTTCGGCAACCTCTACCAGGTGAAGGAGGACATGACCTCCGTACAGGGGTCCCACACGCTCGCCTGGGGCGTGGAGATGCGCTTTAACAAAGATGCGACGGTCTTTGGACTGCAGACGAACGGTAGCTACTCCTTCGGAGGAGGGACCGCCTACGCCCAGGTTGCGATTCCTTCCTCGAGCGGCCAGCACGACATTCACGTGGGCGATCCGTTACCCGACGCCCTAACCGGCTTTCTGACGGCCACCCCGTATTCCTACACGGCTTGGATTGCCTCGCCGTACGTGGGCCAGGGAGACCGCTTTAACGAAGCGGCTGTACGGCGTCAGGCTTACAACTTCTACTTTCAGGATGCGTGGAAGATCACACCTCGTCTCCAGCTCCACTATGGCTTGCGATACGAGGTCAACAGCAGGATCGGTGAGGCTAAGAAGAGGACCTCCTCGCCACTGCTGGTAGGCCCTAACGGAAGTGAGGTGCCTTTCTGGGCTCCCGGAGTAGGCGTGAAACTTCTCGTAAATCCACAACCGCCATACGATCAGGACTGGAATGGCTGGGGACCGCGCGTGGCTCTGGACTGGCAGGTGGCGCAGCATACCGTGCTGCACGCCGGCGGAGCCATCACGACGATCCTGCCCAATCTCTGGCAGGACAATTTCATTTCCGGTGGTCTTCCCTTCACCGCTTCGCCCTACATCACTGCGCTTCCTGGCGTGCCCGTTCCGTTCCAAAACTCGGTGCTGCAACAGCCTTACCCGGTACCCTACACGGTGCAAGGACAACCGGTGTTCGCGACCGGCCGGACCACGGATGTGGCGCCCAACACACAGCTTGATCTTCCCCGCTTCCAAAACGATCTCACCGCGCTCACGCCAGGGCATCAGTTTCAACCGGTGTCGCTGTTTGGGATGGCGCGCAACTTCAGGAACGGCTACATCGGCAGTTACACGGCTGGACTGGACCACGAGTTCCACGGCGGCGTGAAATTCAACGCTGCCTACGTGAGCACGGTGGGCGCGAACCTGTCCGTCATTGCCTATCCCAACAGCTTTCCCGGAGCCGGACCGGGCTTCGCGCCCTTGACGATCTTCGACACTTCTGGCCACGTCACGGGAGGACTCGGTCCCGCCGACCTGATGAGCTCAGGCGCCCATTCCACCTACAACGCTCTGCAGACCGGCGTCACCAAGACCTGGTCCACGACAGGCTCGGGGCTGCAGGCCAGTTACACATACTCGAAGTCCCTCGATGATGCGAGCACCGCACTCCCGGCCACCGGCGGTGGAACCGCCGGGACGGTTCTGCAGAGCCCTCCGCAGAATCCCTGGAACCTCGCAGCCGACAAGGGACCCTCGACCTTCGACGTCACCCACGCCTTTAGCCTCAGCTTGATTCTGGCGTTGCCCCTGGAGCGGGTGGGCTTTCTGCAGCCGCTGGGCACAAAGATAACCTCAGGCTGGCAGGTTCTCAACGTTACGACACTATTGAGCGGATCGCCGTTCTCCGTCCTTTCTGGAGTGCAGCAGACAGGCGCAGGGGCTGGCGGGGCTGACCGTCCCGATCAGTCAGCCGTGCCAAATTTCTCCACCAGCCGCACGGTTCGGGAGGATTACTTCGGGCGGGGAGCGAATAACACTTCATTCTTCGCGATTCCCATCGACGTGCCGGGTGGGACTGGCCCGAATCAAGGACGGCTCGGGCTGCTGGGCCGGGATACCTTCCGCGGCCCACCCTTCCACAATTTTGATGTGGCACTCATCAAGGACACGAGGTTTGGGACACGTGGCGGCTCGGAGTTTTTCACTTTGCAGTTTCGCGCCGAGTTTTTCAATGTCTTCAACCTCGTGAATTTCGGTCTGCCGGCAAACATCGTGCGGGGTAGCGGCTTCGGTTTCATCAACCGCACGGCCGGACCTTCGAGGCAGATTCAGTTTTCCCTAAAGCTGATGTATTGAATCATTCTGTTAGTTATCGCAATTGTTCGCCGACCCCGATCTTGATAACAGCCGTCTCTCTCGGGACCCGTGGGGAATCGCGAGGCAGCACGGAAGCGCGAGTACGACATCAAGGGGTGGAAGTCACGCGCGCGGGTCGCCGACTGGATCGCCTGATCGCCTGTGATCGCCTGATCGCCTGCCGTCGGATTGACAGGGCTGCGGGTATTACGCTAGGTTGAAGAAGCGCAGAGGCCCGTAGCTCAGCCTGGTTAGAGCGCTACCTTGACACGGTAGAGGTCAACGGTTCGAGTCCGTTCGGGCCTACCAGCGTTTTCAACCACTTCCGTCAGCAAGCTTCCCTTCAGCCTGCTTTGTGACGTGTTTTGTGACATTGACCCCCTCTGAAGTGGTGATTTTCGGGCAGCTCGAGAGGGCCTGAATCGCCGCTCGCTTGACTTCAAGCTGGATGTGGGAGTAACGCTTCACCATACCGTCAACCTGCATACCTTCCACCGTTCCACCACGCATCCCCGCACGGTTTCTGAAGCGGAACTCGTCCGGAAAGCCGCGAACACGAAGTGTGATGGTTCGACCGGCCCAAACAATCTCTGCCCGCTTGCGGAGCTTCAGAAGTGCGTCGAAGGTTTTCCCGTGTCAACGGGACAACCCGATATGATTCCGAGGTTTTGATTCGGCATGCGTCTAGCCTAGCTGCCGGCGCGATTTCCCACTTGTCCTCGCTTGCCAGCGTCACGGCGCGGTCTATCAGGTTCACGTCGGCCCACCGTAGCCCGCGAAGTTCACATCCGCGCGCCGTGGTGCCTACGGCAAGGACGGCGGCAAGGTAGGCGGTCTCCCATTCCGGCTTCTGCGAGGCGGTTTTAAGCAGGCGCGTCCCCGCTTGATGGGTTAACATTTCTAAGCGGCTTGGCGACCCCTCATCAGTAACATTTAACACAACTCTATTCGCATTCTTGACCGCATCGGACACTGGAGCGTAACCTCGGATGAGGAGTCTTTGCTGGCTCCGAAACGGACGAGCTGCCATGAGGCCCTATACTTCCCTATCGCGGCCCTTACTCCTGACGCTGGCGATTCTGTTTGCCGTCGCCACTGCCGCCTACAGCATTATCTGGATACTTCAAGCTCGGCGCATCCCAGTCCGGTTAGGGATAGAGACCGGCAACGTCTGGACCGCGGCGCACCAACTGGCCATTCGCAGTGTCGAGAGCGGGAGCCCGGCAGAGCAGGCGGGTATTCGTCCCGGGGATCGGATCGTGGCCGTGAACGGGGAAAGGCTCGATAACCCTTCTCCGTTTTACGGCTACTCGCTTTACAAAGCAATGGTCACGGGTCGCGACGGAGATAACGTCCAACTCACCGTCGAACGATCGGGAGCCCCCGGCGAGCTCACGTTACGCGCGGTGCTGCGACCGCTGCGGTTCAAACCTGGGGAGCTTACCGCAGTGAAGGCCACGTTGCTCAAATTGCTTAGCTTCTATCCTTTGCTCTTCCTCGTTGTGGGAGTAACGGTCTTGTTTCTGCGCCTGCAGGATCCCTACGCCTGGGGGTTGGCGTTTCTGTTCGCCGCATTTATCGCCTGTGCTCCCCAGTGGGAGGGCCAGGCCGATGCCGAAGTGCGCCGGTTCACTGTGTTCTATCACATGTTGCTGGCTCTGCTGTCGCCTGCGATCTTCTACTACTTCTTTGCCGTGTTCCCGGTTTCATCCCCGATGGACCGTAGGCTACCGAAGTTGAAGTCAATTCTGCTTGGATTTTCGGCTGCCTATTCCGTGCCCCTGGCCTTTTCTTGCGCCTTGGCGGGCGGCTTATATCCGGCTTTTCGGGTTTTCGGCTTTGCAAAGAGCACTCCTGTGGGCTGGGCGATTTTTTGCTACGAATCGACAGTATTTGGCCTGGGGTTTGTGTCTCTGGTCTGGAACAGCCTCCGCCCCCCCACTCCGGAGGCTCGCCGCAAGACGCGCGTTATCCTCTGGGGGACCCTGGTTGGCTTTGGTCCCGGGTTCCTCGCTTATGTGTGGGCGCAGGCAAGCCACAAGCGGCTTGAGGAGCTTCCTTTCTGGGTTTGGACCCTGGCGGTACTTGCTTTGACCCTGATGCCACTCTCGTACGCCTATGCGGTGGTAAAGCACCGTGTGCTTGAAATCCCCG
>Ga0182041_10002118_pt1 | contig 10187 bp, 9 predicted proteins | sample flu12Cox44000178_FD_125967 | JGI IMG/M metagenome (GOLD analysis project Ga0182041, IMG submission 125967) | Lab enrichment of tropical soil microbial communities from Luquillo Experimental Forest, Puerto Rico - flux8day.12C.oxic.44.000.178 | ecosystem: Environmental > Terrestrial > Soil >...
AACCGTTCTCGCTCGGTTCTCGAACAAGAGCGCTTCGGGCGTGATCCGGCCGGGTGGATGCGAGAGGTCCGCCATCGGTCCGCTAGACTGGTTTTTTGCGGCCGAAGTGCCGGGGATTCTCGGGGGGGGCCATGCGAATCCTGATCGCGACCGGAGTAGCGCTTCTTCTCACCGGCGGCGGGTTACCAGCTCAGGGACTTTTCAAAGTCGGAGCGGCACAGCGGGCTTTCGTGCCCGAGAGGTCTTACAATTGGCGCGGGGCGAAGACCCATGCGCTCCTGACAACGGTTTGGTATCCTGCCGATTCCGCGTCGGTTGAGAAGCCGCAGTGGGTAGGTCCCCTGAATGCACCTTTGTTTGCCGTCGGTTCCGCCGCCCCGGATGCAAGACCGGCAGCCGGCCGGTTTCCGCTCGTCGTACTGTCTCACGGGACGGGCGGCTCGGCACTCATGCTGGGGTGGCTCGGCACAACGCTGGCGGCGCACGGATACATAGCCGCTGCAGTCAATCATCCTGGCAACAATGCACTAGAGCCTTACACGCCGGCAGGTTTTTCTCTCTGGTGGGAGCGCGCGACGGATCTGAGTGAGGTGATTGATCAGATGCTCGCTGACCCCGAGTTCGCCGCTCGCATCGACTCTGGTCGGATCGGCGCTGCCGGATTTTCACTCGGCGGCTATACAACCATCGAGCTCGCCGGAGGTATTTCCGATCGCGCCGCCTATCGGGAGTTTTGCAACTCAAAGGCCGCGGACGCCATCTGTAAATCGCCACCGGAGTTCCCGCAGCTCGTTGATTATTTTGACCGGCTCGACGAGGCAGGCAAAAGCGATCCGGAGATAGCCGGCTCGCTCCACCAGGAACGGGAGCCGCATCGCGATTCACGAGTGCGTGCCGTCTTCGCCCTGGCGCCGGCACTGGGGCCTGCATTCCGGCCCGCAGCACTGAGCACGATTAGAATTCCGGTCCAAATCGTGGCCGGTCGCGATGACGACAACGTTCCGATAGCCAGCGGTGCCGAGTATTTTGCGGCGCATATCCCGGGCTCGAAGCTGGTGCTGCTGCGAGGCGGCGTACAGCACTACCAGTTCCTGGGCTCCTGCACGGCCGCGGGGCGTCAGAGCCTTCCCTTGCTCTGCACCGACCGGCCTGGGGTGAATCGTGACGCCGTTCACGAGAGGACGCGGGCGATGGCCGTCCAATTCTTCGACACTCAACTGAAGACGCCGAAGTGAGGAGAGGTTCCGGAGCCTCGAGTTTGATTTGACATCGCGGAGGGCAGGGAGGTCGCCCGTCGTCAACGCGAGGCGCCTTGGGGATTTTCTGGCCCACGATGCCACCCGCTAACGCGCCTTTTCCCAACTCCATCGCCACCCCTCGTTGACCACTTCGCGCGCATCCTCTCCGGGGTTTCCGCCCGCTCACCCGCTACCTGGAAGTGGGACTCCCTGTCCACCCTTCGTGAGATCCAGGCCCAACCCTGCCACACCTAAAAGGAGGGGACCTTCTCAATCGGTCGCGCGCCACCTGAGGGCGGCCCGCAAACTAGCAGATCTCAAGCGGAAACATCGTGGCCCTTACGCCGGGTGTTGGTGGCAACGACGGTCCGTCGGCGAGTCGCGGCGCCAGCATTGCCCACTCCACGTGCCGCCTGGCAGCTGTCCCGCGACGATGGGTTCCTGCCCCAGGGCCTCGACCGGGCAGCCGACCTCGCAGACCACCATCGCCGCGGCCCGGACTAATACACCTGGTTGTGTCTATGACAGGCCGTCCGAAACTATGTCAATTTAGAAGAACGGATACCGAGGAATGCATGCAAAGTGAACCGATCATGGACTTGGCCCATTTGGGCCACTTGGAATTATTGACTCCGAAACCGGAAGAGAGTCTTCATTTCTTCGTCGACGTGATGGGCATGACGGAGACCGGCCGCCAGGGCGATTCCGTGTACCTCCACGCGTATGACGACTACGAACGCCACTCTCTCAAGTTGACGGCGTCCAAGCTGCCCGGCCTGGGCCACGTCGCCTACCGCGCGCGCAGCCCGCAGGCCTTGGAACGTCGTGTGGCAGCCCTCAAAGGCTCGGGTTTCGATGTCGGCTGGAGGGACGGCGACCTGGCCCACGGACCGGCTTTTCTCTGCCATGACCCAGACGGCCACCAGCTCGAGCTCTATTACGAAACACAGTGGTACCAGGCGCCACCCGAGTTGCGTCCGGCGCTTAAGAACCAGGCCCAGCGGTTTCCCGCGCGGGGCATCAACGTGCGTCGGCTGGATCACTGGAACGGACTGGCGGTCGACATCGAAGGCAATCGCGAGTTTTTCGAGAGGTACCTCGGGTTTCGTCTCACCGAGCAGATCGTGCTCGACGACGGCACCGAAGCGGCGATGTGGATGACTTGTACCAACAAGAGTTACGACTTCGCGTATACGCGCGACCACACCGGAACCAAAGGCCGCTTTCATCACGTGACGTACGCGGTCAACAGCCGTGAGGAAGTCCTGCTGGCAGCGGACATTTGCCTGGAAAACGGCGTGTATATCGAGACCGGGCCGCACAAGCACGCCATTCAACAGACGTTCTTCCTCTACGTGTACGAACCGGGTGGGAATCGCGTGGAAATCGCCAACGCCGGAGCCCGCCTGATTCTGGCGCCGGACTGGAAGCCGATCCGTTGGACTGAAGCTGAGCGCCGGAAGGGTCAAGCTTGGGGCCTGAAGACCATCGAGTCGTTCCACACTTACGGAACGCCTCCGGTGGAGGTGACGACCGAGAGATGACCCGCGGCCGCGAAGCGCTGGTCCTGCTGCCCGGCTTTCTCTGCGATCAGCTCGTCTGGCAACATCAGATCGACCGATTGTGGGACGTGGCAGATTGTACCTGCGCCGAATATGGCTTGGTGGATTCTCTTCCGGCGATGGCCGAGGCGGTACTCCGCACCGCGCCCGCGCAGTTTTCGGTCGCCGGCCACTCCATGGGCGGGCGCATCGCCTGGGAAATCTTCCGCAGGGCGCCGGAGCGGGTGCGTCGTCTAGCGGTCTTTGACACTGGTACGGCTAAGCGGTCTGAGGGCGCCTCAGGTGACGAGGAAGAACGGGGCCGGCGTCGCTTGCTTGCCGTAGCTCGATCTGACGGAATGCGAGCCATGGCCTTCGAATGGATCCAGGGAATGGTCGCACCGCGGCGGCTCACCGACAGCGCACTGGTCGAGTCGATCGCGAGCATGTTCGAGCGCAAGACGCCGGATGTCTTTGAAGCCCAGATGAACGCATTGCTCAACCGTCCCGATGCGACCGAACTGCTTGGCCGCATCCGGTGCCCCACACTCGTGTTAACAGGTCGCGAAGATGGTTGGAGCACGCCCGCCGCCCACGAGCAGATCGCGTCCCGCATTCGGGGCAGCAAACTGGTCGTGGTGCCCGAGAGCGGGCATATGTCGACGCTCGAGCAGCCGGCCGCGGTCTCCGGTGCGATGCGCGAGTGGCTCGCGACGCCAGGGTCCCTCCCTTAGCGCTAGCGCTGGTGCGTACGCCAGCCTTCGTGATACGTTTCGCGGACGACCTTGGAGTAAGGCACGGGGCTGACGGTTGCGCGGATTTCGATCTGCTTGTGGCGCTCGACGGTCGTCTTTTGCGAGCCGCCGCCTTCTTCGCCCCACACAAGCGTGACCTCGGTGCCGATCTCGATGTTCGGCTCCACCACGCCCAGCGACAGCATCGAGCGCTCGTTGTAGCTATAGCCGGCAAACATCGACAGACCGACCGTCTTACCGCCATTCAGGATCTTGTCATAAGACGCCGATGCGTAATTGGATAACGGAATATCGATGTATTTGTAGATTTCGCCCGCGTCGAACAGCGATCGGAGAACCTTGATGACGTCATCGCTGTTCCATGCGAACGTCACTTTCTTCCGTTGCGGCTGGCCGGCCATTTTCTCCAGGGCTTCTCGTCCGATGAAGTCATGGTCGAATTTGACAAACGAGCCATAGCCCAGCTCGTACGGCGTCATGTAGTAGTCTTCGATGTTATTCGAATAGAAGCTGCCGCCCAGAGAGCCGGTGCCCTCATAACTCGCCGCCGGCAACCACTGCCGGTAGGCCTTCATTTTTTCCCCCGTATAAACCGCCGGCAGAGGGGACGGGATCCAACCGGATTCCAGCGTGTTGGTCGCGTAGGCTCTAGCACCCACTTGCACCAACCCGAACTCGTTACCGGCCTCGACGATCGCGGCCCGGATTTCGTCGCGCTCCCCGTATGGCCCCCAGACCTCCAACCCGGGAGCGCCCGCCATGCCATGACGCAAGGCGCGGACTTTCCGTCCCGCGATGTGGATCGCGCCCATATTGAAGAACTTGATCTCCGCAACGGGTCCGCCATTCAGCTTTTCGATCACTCGCCAGGCATTCGGCCCTTGGATCTGGTAGCGGTAGCAGCTGCGAACGACCGCTTGCCCGCGCGGGTTCGACGGCGAGCGGTCGTCCTTGGTGGTCTTCACGTTGTATCCGGCAGTCTCGGCCTGGAACTCAATCCAACTGGCGGCCGGTGCGCGTCCCACGAAGACCAACTTGTTCTGCTCCAGATGAAAGAGAATCCCGTCGCCGATTACATGGCCGCCGTAACTGCACGGGGCAAACTGCTTGGCCCGGTCGAGAGGGAAATTTGCGAAACTGTTGGACCCCAGGTGTGAAACCAACTTGACAGCGTCAGGTCCCTCTATATACACATTCACCATATGGTGAGACTGGTCGAAAAGAACGCAGCTTTCCCGCCAGGCGCGTTGTTCGTCGCGCCAATTCGAGTATTCGGCGGGGACTACGGGATAGACATAAGCTCCGATCCGCGAATTACGGAGCAGATTCACCGGATTTCCGACATTCTGTAAGAGAGCCTCCAGGCTTTGCGGACTCTTGGTTGCGGTACTCATGTTTGGTGGTAACTCCTCCTGTTGACCAATCTGTTCATGGTGGCGAACATCCGACGGGCGGCAACTTTGAGGAGCAGAGGGAGCCATTCCTCATCCGTTTCCGTCCGCGTGCGAATTGTTCTCTTGCTCAGGGCCGCTTTCGGTTGCGCCAGATACGGCGCTCATCCTGCCGCCACGGTGCTTTTGCCCTCAGAAGAGGATAACACGACGACGTTGGGCCTGTCGGGCACGAGAGGCGGGCGGCAGGTCTAAGGCGGAACCGGGTGTCTGCTCGTCGCGTCCAAACCTTCAGCGGAAGGGCCAGACCTGATAAATTAGTACCATAAGGATTTGACCATTATGCGTTCGATGTTGATTGTCCTCATAGCGGCGATTGCTCCCCTGGCCCAAGCGGCTGATGTGCGCATCGTTGAGGAGATTATTGCCAAGGTCAATGGAGATATCATCACGCGCGGGGAGATGGAGCAGGCCCGGACGCGCCTGATGGAAGAGGCAAAGAGTCAGGGCCTGACCGGCGCCCAACTGGCTGAGGTCGTGCGTAACCAGGACAAGAATGCGTTGCGCGATCAGATCGACCAACTCCTCCTGGTGCAGAGGGGCAAGGACCTGGACGTCAAGGTCGACGCCGATGTGACGCGCCGTCTGGCGGAGATCCAGTCGCAGAGCAAGATTACCGATCCCGACAAGTTTCACGATTACATTCGCGAACAGACCGGCATGTCCTTTGAGGACTTTCAGCAGCAGATGAAGAACACCTTGCTCACACAAAAGGTGATCGGAGAGGAGATTAGTTCACGCATCTCGATTCCGGAAGCGGACCTGCGAAAGTATTATGAGGAGCACCAGAAGGAGTTTGTGCGCGAAGAGCAGGTTTTCCTGAGCCAGATCCTGATCTCCACCGACGGCAAAACTCCGGCGCAGGTGGCCGCAGCGCAGAAGAAGGCAGCCGATCTAGTGACGCGCGCCCGTAAGGGGGAGAAGTTCAGCGACCTGGCTCGCCAAAACTCCGACGACCCGGCGACCGCCAAAGATGGTGGGCAGTTGCCGCCGTATAAACGCAGCGAGCATCTACTGGTGAAGGAAATCGAGGATCTCGTTTTCCAGCAAAAACGCGGCTATGTGACCGACGCCATCAAGCTCCCCCAGTACCTGCTGATCTTGAAAGTAGACGACCACTACGAGGCCGGCCAAGCCAGCTTTGAAGAAGTGAAAGAACAGATCACCCAGAAGCTCGCCGAGCCGAAGATGGAGCCTAAGGTACGCGAGTACCTGACCAACCTTCGCCAAAACGCCTTCCTCCAGATCAAGGACGGATATGTGGACGCCGGCGCCGCTCCCGGCAAAGACACTCGTTGGAAAGACGTCATTCAGTTAAAGCCGGAAACCACGACGAAGGAAGAAGTCGCCGCCAAGCGAAAACGGAAGCTGCTGAAGGTCATTCCCTTGGGAACCGCCAAAAGTGCGGCCGGTGCGACGCCAGCCGCCACGACGCCAGCCGCCACGACGCCACCGCCACCGGACACGCCGCCCGCCAAACCATGAAATCGCCTTATGTGAGCGAGCTCGAGCCCAACCGCGTGATCACCTCCAGTTTTCTGGTGCATGCCAAGGAGATTCGGCAAAAAAAGAGCGGCGAGCCCTATCTGTCGCTGATGCTCGGAGACCGCACCGGCGAAGTCGATGCCAAAATGTGGGACAACGTCTCCGATGCGCTGGACAGCTTTGAGCGCGACGACTTCGTCAAGGTGAAGGGGCTTCTGCAGGTCTTCCACAATCGGCCGCAGTTGACCATTCACAAGATGCGGCGGATGGACGACAGCGAAGTCGACTATGCCGACTACTTCCCCTCTTCGCGGCGCGACCCGCAACAGATGTGGGCGGAGTTGTGTGGCATCGTGGCCGAGATGAACAATCCCCACCTCAAGGGATTGCTCCAGGCGCTGCTTGGCGACGAAGAGATTGCGGCCCGCTACCGGCGCGCGCCGGCCGCCAAGCAGATCCACCACGCCTATCTCGGCGGGTTGCTCGAGCACGTGCTCTCGCTGTGTGCCCTGGCTCGCATGATCGCTCAGCATTATTCCAACATCGACTGCGACTTGCTGCTAGCAGGCGTGGTGTTGCACGATATGGGCAAGATTTACGAGCTGAACTACGACCGTGGCTTTTCTTACTCGAGCGACGGGCAGTTGCTCGGCCATATTTCGATCGCACTGCGCATGGTCGGCGACAAGCTGCGCGGCCTGCCGGACTTTCCGCCCCTGTGGCGCTCGCTGCTCGAGCACATGATTCTCAGTCACCACGGTCAGCTCGAATTCGGCTCGCCGAAATTGCCGCAATTTCCCGAAGCGTTGCTCCTGCACTACATCGACGACATGGATTCCAAAATGGATTGCATGCGCTTCCTGATCGAGAAGGACCGTCAGGTAGAAGGGTGTTTCACCGGCTACAGCGGCGCCTTGGAGCGCTCGGCGCTCAAGAAGGACCGGTATTTGAATCCGGAACCGGAGGCCCGGCAGCCGCGCCCGACAGTCAAAGCAAATGGAAGCGCGCCCGTTGCGAACGCGCCACCCGTCTCCTCGCCCAAGTCCGAATCGGCGTTTGCCGGCAAATTGAAACAGGCCCTCGGAAGCGGGGTGCCGGAAGCGGACAGCTGATGCCCAGGACCGTCCGCGACATTCCGCCGCCGCTTGAGATGCTGTGCCTGAAAGCCCTTTGGTCTCTCGGGGAAGGTAATGTCAAGGATGTGCAGCAGAGCGTGTCGCGCTCCCGCCCGCTGGCCTACACCACCATTATGACCGTGCTGGAGCGCCTGGTGCGCAAAGGTAAATTGACGCGCCACAAAAAGGGTCGGGCTTTTGTCTACTCTTTGCAAGCCTCGCGCGAAGCGATGCGCCGCGCCGCGATCCGGGAACTCGTGGATGGCTTCTTCGACGGGTCCGAAGAAGACCTGATGCGTTTTCTCACCGGCCGAAACCCGGCGGCCGACCCGCCACCGAGCCCACCTTCCCCTCTCCCAGAAGCGCGTATCGATACCGTCCTGCTCTAAGGACCTGTCCCGAGAGAGGGATAATAGGGCGAGTGCCAAACATTTTGCCAGTGCTCTGTTTCGCCGCCGGTTTCGGCTTGGCGTGGCTGCTGCTGCGCGGGCGCTCGCGGGAGCTGGCGGAGAAAATGGCGTTGGGGAATGACGCGCAACAGAGACTCTCCGACGCCTTCCGTGCGCTCTCGGCGGATGCGCTGGCGCGGAACAATCAAGCCTTCCTCGATCTGGCGAAATCTGCTCTCGGCCAGACGCAAGAAGCAGCGCGGGGTGAGCTCGAAAAACGGCAGCAGGCGATTGTCGAGCTGGTAGCGCCGGTGCGCAATTCTCTCGATCGAGTCGATTCGCAGATCCAGGAGTTGGAGAAGGCGCGCGCCGGGGCCTATGCCGCCCTCAACGAGCAGGTTCGGAGTCTCGTCGAAACCCAGGAGCAGCTGCGCGCCGAAACCGGCCGGCTGGTGACGGCGCTGCGCGCACCGAGCGTCCGGGGCCATTGGGGCGAGATCCAATTGCGCCGCGTCGTGGAAATGGCCGGCATGCTTGAACATTGTGATTTTTTCAGCCAGACCACCGTCCAATCCGAAGACGGCCGGTTCCGGCCCGACCTGCTCGTGCGCCTGCCCGCGGGAAAGATTATCGTCGTAGACGCCAAGACACCCCTCGACGCCTACCTCCGGGCGATCGAAGCGGGCGACGAAACGGCTCGCACGGCGCGGCTGGCGGACCATGCGCGCCAGGTGCGCGCTCACATGACCGCGCTTGCGCGGAAGTCCTACTGGGAGCAGTTCGACCATGCGCCGGAATTCACCGTGATGTTCCTGCCGGGGGAGAGCTTCTTTAGCGCCGCTCTGGAGCAGGACCCCTGCTTGATCGAATTCGGCGCGGACCAGAACATCATCCTTGCCACGCCCACCACCCTGATCGCGCTGCTGCGCGCCGTGGCTTACGGCTGGCGGCAAGAGAAACTCGCGGAAAACGCCGCGGAGATCAGTGCGCTCGGCAAGGAGCTGTACAAGCGCCTGTCTGATATGGGTGACCACTGGAGCAAGATGGGCAAGAGCCTGGAACGCGCGGTCGAGGCTTACAACAGCGCCATCGGCTCGCTCGAAGGCCGGGTGATGGTGAGCGCGCGCAAATTCGCCGAGCTAAAGACCGCGCCCCTCGGTGTTGAAATCGCCGCGCTCGAACCCGTCGAGAATGCTGTGCGTACAATCGACGCCGGGTGACCGGTTCTTTGCCCGGCCCTCCGCGGCGCGCACATCGCGCAGGACGACAGCCCAGCCGGCCCCCTGAGCCGCCTGGCAGGCATCTTCTTTGAGGGAGAGCGCGACGTCCGCGTGTGTCGGGTGCAACACCGACTACGGCTGGCATGCTCACCGAACCTAACGATGCCGCTGATTGGAGGCAAAAGCAAAGGGCACCCTATCGCAGCGGACGACAAGATAGTGTCGGACGAGGGTTTTCGCGACGGTCACTTTCATTCAGGTAGGGTTACCCCATCACGTGGCTGCGCCTGACTGTAACCTTCGGCGCCAGCGATTCGTTCAGCTGACGCCATCGTAACCGGTAACGCGAAGCCAATCGGGTCGGGGACACGGCGAGCGATGCGACAACAGCTGAAAACGTACCGAAGGGCTGGTTGTCTTTAGTGATCGTTCCGCCTCGAGCGGGAACTTTCACCCCGCCCGCCACCTGACGATCGAGAGTGTCCACCGGCGTTTTACCTGCGTTCTACCTTGGCGCCCCTGCCAGCGAAGGGGGGCGGGTGGGGCGCTTGCGCCGGTTGTACTAGCTTCGGGGAGGTTCACCATCCGCAGAACACACACGGACTACTCTCCCACGGGGTTGTTCTCGAATGGTTCGCGCTCGATGGGAACAGGTCGTCTTCCGGTGACCCTCTGAGTGCCCGTGAGATGCCCGTCGAGGACGGGGCGTTCGGCGGTGATTCTAGGCGTGACAATTTCCTATTCAATCGGCCCCAGACATGCCAGTTCCGGGCGCGTTGGCTGGGCGGCAGGGTCGCCGCACCGTCCATGTGCGGTCTCTCGTTCATCTACCTACGGCGTCACTCGGGCGGCGCGCACATCGCGCAGGATCGGCGCCCAACCAGGGTATCCCCGAGCGGCCGCGTACGCGTCTTCTTCCAGGGACAGCACCACATCCAGAGGCGTCCCTTTGGTAAAGTCGCCGGCGCGCTCGGCAAAATTCCAGGCCTTCAG
>Ga0182041_10002125_pt1 | contig 10163 bp, 6 predicted proteins | sample flu12Cox44000178_FD_125967 | JGI IMG/M metagenome (GOLD analysis project Ga0182041, IMG submission 125967) | Lab enrichment of tropical soil microbial communities from Luquillo Experimental Forest, Puerto Rico - flux8day.12C.oxic.44.000.178 | ecosystem: Environmental > Terrestrial > Soil >...
GAGCAGCCGCTCGATCCGGCCGAGCGACAAATCTATCAGCTTCGGATGCAGGCGGCTCAGCCGCCTCCACCCCAAGTTGATCGACTTGTCTCTCGGCCGTGTCGAGCGGCTCCTCGCTGCACTCGGCAACCCGCAAGACCGGCTTCCGCCAGTAGTGCATGTCGCCGGCACCAAGGGCAAAGGGTCGACGGTGGCAATGATGCGCGCCTGTCTCGAAGCGGCCGCCTACCGCGCGCACGTCTACACCTCGCCGCATCTCGTGCGATTTCACGAGCGCATTCGCGTCGCCGGGCAGCTGATCGACGAGGAGGCGCTGATCGCACTGCTCGAGGAATGCGAGCGCGCCAACGGCGATGAGCCGATTACTTTTTTCGAGATCACCACGGCAGCGGCGTTTCTCGCCTTTGTCCGCACCCCCGCCGATATCGCGCTGCTGGAGGTCGGGCTTGGCGGCCGTCTCGACGCGACGAACGTGGTCCGCCGCCCGGCGGTAACGGCGATCACCCCGGTCTCGCTCGACCATCAGGCCTTTCTCGGCGATACCGTCGCGGCGATCGCCGGCGAGAAGGCCGGGATCCTGAAGCCCGGCGCGCCGGCGGTGATTGCGGTCCAGTCGGACGATGCCGAAGCGGTCATCGAGGAACGCGCCACGGCACTTGGCGCGCGGCTCTTCCGGTCAGGGCACGAGTGGCGTTGCGAGGCCGCGGGCATCGGGATGCGCTATGCGGGCGAGCACTGGAAACTCGATCTCCCGCTGCCGTCGCTGATCGGGGCCCACCAGATCGTCAATGCCGGCACCGCGATCGCCTCTCTCGAGCGGCTCGGCGGATTTTCGCTGACCCCGGAGGCGATCGCGGACGGGCTGCGCCACATCGACTGGCCGGCGCGGCTGCAGCACCTGACCCGGGGCGCGCTGGTCGACCAGCTCAGGGGCTGCGAAGTGTGGCTCGACGGCGGACACAACCCGTTGGCCGGCCAGGTCCTCGCCGAGGTCGCCGCCGGCTGGCGCGATCGGCCGCTCTTTCTCGTCGTCGGCATGATGAACACCAAGGACGCGGCCGGCTTTCTCGCTCCGCTAGCGCCTTACACCGAGATGTTGGTCGCCGTCACGATCCCGGGCGAGAAGAATGCGCTTCCGGCCGACGCGATCACGGGCACCGCCCGCTCGGTCGGGATTGCGGCGCACAGCGCCGGTTCGATCGACGAGGCCATTCGGTATCTGGCCGGGCACCGCAGCGGACGCGTCCTGATCTGCGGATCGCTTTATTTCGCAGGCAAGGTGCTCGGCGAGAACGACCAGCAGGAAGGTACGCGATGATCTACAGCACCGACCGCATTCTGACGACCCATGCCGGGTCGCTGCCGCGCCCGGACGATGTTCGCGAGATGGTCCTCGCCAAGGCGCGGGGCGAGTCTTACGACCCGGCCGCACTCGACGGGCGGCTGCAGGCCGCGGTCAAGGAAGTCGTCGGGCGTCAGATCCAATGCGGCATCGACATCATCAATGACGGCGAATTATCGAAGCCGAACTTCACCGATTACGTCCTGGCGCGAATCGCCGGATGCGAGAAGCGGCCCGGCACCGGCCGGCGCCGGCTCGACATAATCGCTCGCGACGAGCGCAAATTCGCCGGCTACTTCGCCGCTCACCCGCGCTCGGCCTCCTCCCTAGGCCGGACGCTGCCGGTCTGCGTCGGCGAATTGCACTATGTCGGGCAGGGAGAATTGCAGCGCGACATCGACAATTTCAAAGCCGCCCTCGCCCGGGAGAATGTTGCGGGTGCCTATCTGCCGGCCAATACGCCGGGCACGATCGAGCACTGGATGGCCAACGAGCACTACCCGAACGACGAGGCGTTCTTGTTCGCGATCGCCGAGGCGATGCGCAACGAATACCAGGCGATCGTCGATGCTGGCTTTTTGCTGCAGATCGACGACCCGGATCTGCCGGACGGCTGGAACTGCCTGCCCGACATCACACTTTCCGAGTATCGCGCATACGCCACGCGGCGCATCGACGCGCTGAACCATGCATTGCGCGGTATCCCGCAGGAAAAGATCCGGCTGCATGTGTGCTGGGGCAGCTTTCACGGCCCTCACCACGACGATATCCCGCTGAAAGACATCATCGATCTGATCTTCCGAGTGCGCGCCGGGAGCTATTCGATCGAGGCCTCGAACCCCTGCCATGAGCACGAGTGGCGGGTATTCGAAGAGGTAAAATTACCGGAAGGCGCCACCCTGATCCCCGGGGTTGTCGGCCATTGCACGGATTTTATCGAGCATCCCGATCTGGTGGCCGAGCGGCTGGTGCGCTACGCCAAGCTCGTGGGCCGCGAGAATGTCCTCGCCGGCACCGATTGCGGCCTCGGCACCCGGGTCGGCCACCCGTCGATCTGCTGGGCCAAGTTCGAGGCATTGGCCGAAGGCGCGCGGCGCGCGACGAAGACCCTGTGGGGCCGCGCTTAGCCGAGCTCCAAACCGTAGATCTCACGCATCTCGCGCACCCCTCGCAGCGTGTGTTGGCCGAGAGGTACGAGGCGACAGCTAGCGCCGACTGCTGCGGCAAGCTCCGCCGAGACCAGCACTTTGCGGCCTAAAGGTTCACAAAGATCCTCGATGCGCGCGGCTTCGTTCACCGCCGGCCCGATCACCGTGAAGTCGAGCCGGTCGACGGCACCGACATTACCGTAGAGCACCTCACCGAGATGGAGGGCCAAATCGACCGCGGCGGTTGGCTTGCCCACGTCGCGCCGCGCGGCGTTCAGCCGGTCGATGGCACGCATCGCCTCGGCGGCGGCATCGAGCGCCTGGCGGCAGACCTGTTCCCGGGTTACGTCCTCGAACGGGAAGATCGCGAGCATGCCGTCGCCAAGGAACTTGAGAACCTCGCCGCCGCGCCGGCGCAGGGCGGCGGTCAGCGTCTCGAAGATCTCGTCCAGCAACTCGATGACCACTGGTCCCGGTGTCGTGTCGGCGATTGCGGTCGAGTTGCGAATGTCGGCATACCACAACACTGCGCGAATACTCTCGACCGAGCCGCGCTCGATCGCCCCGGTGTGAACGCGCCGCCCGGCGTCCTCGCCTAGATAGGCTCCGAGAAGGCCCGAAGCGATCGTGTGGCCGGCATGCGTCATCATCGCCAGCGAGACGACGGGCAGCACCGCCTTCAGCAGCACGAGGTCATCGTCGTAGAAACCGTCCGGTCGGTCAGTGGCGAAGGAATAGCCGATTCCGGTTCCGCGCGACGGATCGTCGGTACTGCCGAAGCGGACGATCTCGGCGAAATAATCGGTGGCGCCGGCATCGGCAAGCTGGTCCAGCAAAGGAAGATCGATCTGCGCCTCAGGGCCGGCGAGACGTCGGCGCAGGTTGCGCCAGGGGTCGCCGCTGCCGGCTGAAGCCTCAGCTTCGCGGACAAGATGGCCGATCGGGCCTCTTAGGATAACCTGCTCGTATTCGTCGCCGCGCTCGAATTGGCTGGGCTGAATAGCGTTGAGGTGGCGCAACCAGGTGTAGCCATAGCCACCCCATTGCGGATGCAATGTGCGCATCCCGGCAAAAGCTCGCCACAACGGCACGCCGGCATCGACGAGGCGCTGACAAAGACCATCGAACAGGGGAGCGGCCTCGGTCCCGCGCAGGCCCTCGCCCACCGCCCAGACGTGCAACTCGATGATTTTTCGCCCGAGCGGACCGTCGAAACTCAGAGCGACTGGGGGCAGCCCTGATGGACTCGGGGGATTGACCACGGGCGGAGCTTATCTACCGCATCGTCGGCATGACGTATTCCGCACCGGCACGGATGCCGGCGGGCCAACGCGCGGTCATCGTCTTAAGCCGCGTATAGAAGCGCACGCCTTCGGGGCCGTGCACCGCCATATCGCCAAACAAAGAGCGCTTCCAGCCGCCAAAGCTGTGAAACGCCATCGGCACCGGGATCGGCACGTTGATGCCGACCATGCCGATCTGGATCCGGTTCGAAAATTCACGCGCCGCGTCGCCGTCGCGGGTGAAGATCGCGACGCCATTGCCGTATTCGTGGTCGTTGACGAGCTTCGTGGCATGGTCGAAATCGGGGCTGCGCACGACCGACAGAACCGGGCCGAAGATCTCCTCCTTGTAGATCCGCATCTCGGGGGCGACCTCGTCGAACAGGCAGCCGCCGAGAAAGAAGCCGTTCTCATAGCCCTGCAGTTTGAGGCCGCGCCCGTCGACGACGAGTTTGGCCCCCTCCTGGATCCCGAGATCGACATAGGAGCGCACCCGGTCGAGATGCTGACGGGTGACGAGCGGGCCCATCTCCGCTTCGGCATCGGTGCCGGGCCCGATCTTCAGCGCGCGGACGCGCGGCACCAGCTTGTCGAGCAGCTTATCGCCGACCCCGCCGACCGCGACCGCGACCGACACCGCCATGCAGCGCTCGCCGGCCGAGCCGTAGGCGGCACCCATCAGGGCGTCGGTCGCCTGGTCCAGGTCGGCGTCCGGCATCACCACCATGTGGTTCTTGGCGCCGCCCAGTGCCTGCACCCGTTTGCCGGTCTGCGCTGCGGTCGCATAGATGTACTGGGCAATCGCCGTCGAGCCGACAAAGCTGACCGCGGCGACATCGGGGTGATGCAATAGCGCGTCGACTGCCTCCTTGTCGCCGTTGACGACGTTGAAAACACCAGGCGGCAGCCCGGCCTCGGTCAGCAATTCGGCGATCCGCGACCCAGGCGAGGGATCGCGTTCCGACGGCTTCAGCACAAAAGTATTGCCGCAGGCAAGCGAGACCGGAAACATCCACATCGGCACCATTGCCGGAAAATTGAACGGGGTGATCCCCGCGCAAACGCCCAGAGGCTGGCGCACCGACCAGCTGTCGATGCCGCGGCCGACTTGCTCAGTGAATTCGCCCTTCAGGAGATGCGGAATGCCGCAGGCGAATTCGACGACCTCGCTGCCGCGCACCACCTCGCCCGCGGCGTCGGACAGCACCTTGCCGTGCTCTTCGCTGATCAACCGGGCTAGAGCGCCGGCGTCGCGATCGAGGAGCTCGCGGAACTTAAACAGGATGCGCGCGCGGGTCAGCGGCGGTGTCGCCGCCCAGGCCGGAAAGGCCGCAGCCGCACTCCGCACCGCCCGGTCGACCTCGATGGGGCCGGCGAAAGCGACGCGGCCTGTCCGCTCGCCGGTCGCCGGGTTGTAGACGTCGCCCGATCGCCCGTTCGTTCCGTCGACCCGCTTGCCGTCGATGTAGTGCTGGATGTCGCTCATGGGGATAAACCCGCTTGCCGATATGTCGGATGATCGCATCATAGGTCCGCCGCGGTGTCGGGGGCAGAGGATTTTCGCCGCGGGACACTCGTCGGACCGAGGGGGTGCGATGACCTTTGTTTTCGGCAAGCTCGTTTGGGCATTGCTGCAACCTGGTAACCTGCTGCTGCTGTGTCTCCTCGCCGGCGTCTTCCTCTTGCTGCGTGGGCGCCGGCGCGGCGAGCTGCTGGTCGTCCTCTCGGCGATCGGGTTCCTGTTGCTCGCGGTCGCACCGGTTGGGCCCGCTATGCTACTGGTTCTCGAACAGCGCTTTCCGCGACCGCCCATGCTGCCCGACCGGATCGACGGGATTCTGGTGCTCGGTGGTGCGGTGGATCCGAGGATCTCGCTGGCTTACGGAGAGGCGGTGTTCAACGGCTCGATCGCCCGGGTCCTCGGCGGTGTCGTACTGGCCCGGAAACATCCCGAGGCAAAGCTTGCGCTGGTTGGTGGGGAAGGAGAGCTCTTCCCGGTCGGGTTTGCCGAGTCGCGCGCGACGGCGGGCTTCATGCTCGAAGAAGGCATCCCCGCGTCGCGAATCATCGTCGAGGACCGCTCTCGCAGCACCCATGAGAACGCGGTCTTTGCCAAGGAGCAGATCCGGCCCGTCGCTGGCCAGAACTGGGTTCTCGTGACTTCTGCGTTTCATATGCCGCGCGCGGTTGCGGCGTTCCGCGCCGTGGATTGGCCGGTGATCGCCTACCCGGTCGACTTCAAGGTCGATCCAAGAACGGGTCTGCGGGCGAATTTCAACCTGCTCGACGGGCTCGGCACGAGCACGATCGCCGGCAAGGAGTGGGCGGGTCTCGTCGGCTACCGGCTGCGCGGCTGGACCGAGGATCTGTTCCCTGCGCCGCGGCCAGGCCCAAGCTGAGGTTTACAGGCCGTTGAGAGCGCTATAGGCGGAAAATACGATCCACGCGACGAACGCCGTCACCCCGGTCCAATAAACCACTCGGTACATCGCAGTCCCTCGGCTTGCGGCCGGGCCTCGCCACCATATCCTCTACGCCGTCTTACGCATTTGCCGAGGACTTCCTCCCCGACTCTAATCTTCGACAGGTCACATGTTCGAGCTCGTCTTTCTCGGCACCGCCGCGGCGGTGCCCTCCGCCGAGCGGGGCTCGCCGGCATTACTGATCGCCCGCGGGTCGGCTCGGTTCCTCGTCGATTGCGGCGAGGGGACCCAGCGCCAGCTGATGCGCGCCCGGCTCGGATTTCGTGGTCTGGGCCACGTGCTGCTGACCCACATGCACCTGGATCATGTGGCAGGGCTGGCGGGGCTCCTCGCTACGCGCCAGCTCTACCAGCTCGAAGGCCCGATCGAGATCATCGGCAGCCGCGAGACCATTGCCTTCGCGCGCCGTTATCTTTCCGCCACGATTGGATCCGAGCGCAAGGCCGGATATCGATTGTGCGCCGTCTCGCCGGGCCTGGTAGTGTCCCGACCAGGGTGGCGCATCACCGCCCTACCGGTGGCGCACCGGGGCACCGAGAGCCTCGGTTACCTGTTCGAAGAGGACGCGCGACGAGGGCTGCTTCCCGACCGCCTCGTTGCGCTCGGCGTGCCAGAGGGGCCGGACCGCGCGGCACTCGCCCGCGGCGATCCGATCGTGCTCGCCGACGGCCGCTCAGTCACTCCGGAGATGGTTCTAAGCCCGAGCGTTGCCGGCGCCAAGCTCGCCATCGTCGGCGATGCCGAGGAGGTTGTCTCGCTGATCGAGCCGGTCCACCGGGCCGACGCACTGGTCATCGAGGCGACTTTTCTCGAGCGTGATGCGGGCCTGGCTCGCTCGCGCGGGCATCTGACTGCTACGGCGGCCGCCGGGCTCGCACGCGAGGCCGAGGCCGGCGAATTGCTGCTCACCCACATTTCCGGCCGTTACAAGGCCGAGGAGATCCTGTCGGAAGCCGCCCGTCTTTTTCCGAGGGTGCGGGTCGCCGCCGATTTTGACCGCGTCTCGGTCGTGGCCCAGTCTGGGCGCCTCCACCCTACCCCCGGAACGCCCGCCCTGGCGGGCGGCCGTCCGGGGGCTCACCCGCTTGCGGGGGAGGGAAGGGAGGGGGTCAATTCTTGAGCATGCCTTCCTTCAGCGCCGCGGTGTTGTAGTCGATCATCCGTATATAAGTCGGGGCCGGCCCGTCCGGTCCCGACAGGGCGTCGGAATAGAGCGGCGGGCCGAGCCCGGCGCCGGTCTCTCGTGCGATTTCTTCCATCAGCCGCGGATCGGAAATGTTTTCGAGAAAGAGCGCCTTGATGCCCTCGCGGCGGATCTGCCGGATCAGCGCGGCGACGGTTTTGGCCGAGGGCTCGCTTTCGGTGTTGACCCCTTCGGGGGCCATGAACATGACCCCATAGGCCCTCCCGTAATAGGCAAAAGCGTCATGGGTCGTGATCACCCGCCGTTTCTCGGCGGGAATCGATCCCAACTCTCCACGCGCATGCCGGTCGAGCGCCTCGAGCTCCGCCTCGTAATGGCCGAACCGCTGTTGATAGACTTCGGCGCGCGCCGGATCGACGCCGGCCAAAGCCCGCGCAATATTTCGCGCGTAAACGATGCCGTTGCTCACATCCTGCCAGGCATGTGGGTCGGGCGAGAGTGTTGCCTCGCCAGCCTCGGTTGTGGTGATCGGAGTGATCCCCTCTGTGGCTATGACGACCGGCCCGCCGTATCGCGCGGCCGCGACCAGCCGCGTCAGCCACCCTTCGAGGCCGAGACCGTTGACGATGAAGAGCTGGGCATGGGCCAACAGGCGAACCTGATCCGGACTCGGCTCGAAGACGTGCTCATTCGTATTGCGCCCGACCAGGCTTGTCACCACGGCGTCGCCGCCGCCAACCTCGCGCGCGATGTCTTCGAGGATGCTGAAGGAGACAAGCACTCGGACCCGCGGCTCCGCTGCCGAGACGCACCGGGCGGACCAGGCGAAAATGAAACAAAGAGCCGCGAGACACCGGCACATATCGCTCGAGCGCATCGTGTGTCATATCACCTTTCATCCTGTCGCCAGAAGGCCCGCGCATGAACTCTGATGAACCCGCCTCCCTGATCCCGGTGACCCTGCTGACCGGCTTTCTCGGCAGCGGCAAAACGACCGTGCTCAATCATGTGCTGAAAGAGCCCGGGATGGCCGCGACGGCGGTTATCGTCAACGAATTCGGTGAGATCGGCATCGACCATCTCCTCGTCGAGCGCTCCAGCGAGGACGTCGTACTGCTCAACAGCGGGTGTCTCTGCTGCACCGTGCGCAATGACATTGTCGATACTCTGACCAACCTGTTCGTTGACCGGGTCAAGGGCAAGGTTCCGTTCTTCACCCGCGTCGTGATCGAGACCACCGGCCTCGCCGATCCGGCACCGGTCCTGCACACCTTGATGACTGAACCGATCGTTGCCGCGCGCTACATGCTCGACGGTGTTGTCGCGACTGTCGACGCGGTCAACGGGGCCGGCACGCTCGACCGGCAGCCCGAGGCGGTCAAGCAGGCGGCGGTGGCGGACCGCCTGCTGTTGACCAAGACTGATCTCGCCGAGCCCGCTGCACAGCAGGCGTTCGAGGCCCGGCTTGCCGCGCTCAATCCGAGCGCCCCGGTCATCCCGGTGGTGCAGGGTGCCGTGGATCCGGCGCTGCTCTTCAATCTCGGCTTCTTCGACCCGGCGACCAAGAGTGTCGATGTGCGGCGCTGGCTGCGCGACGAGGCCTTTGCGGCCGACCACGGGCACGAGCACGACGACGACCGTCCCGACCCCAACCGGCACGACGACCGCATTCGCGCCTTCTGCATCACCCGCGAGCGGCCGATCACTTGGGGCGTATTATCCGGTTGGCTCGACGGGTTGGCGACGATGCGGGGCGACGACCTCCTGCGGCTGAAGGCGATCGTGGCGCTCAGCGACCGTCCCGACGAGCCCGTCGTATTGCACGGGGTGCAGCACCTCTTTCACCCGCCGGTGCTGCTGCCGCAATGGCCGAGCGAGGACCGCCGCACCCGTATGGTGTTCATCACCCGCGACCTGCCCAAAGAAGCGATCGAGGCGACCTTGACGGCGTTCGAGAAAGCCGTCGAAGAACCCCCCGTAGCCCAGTCCTCGCCCCGCAAGCGGGAAGAGAGAGGGACGCGACGCGAGTTTCTCGTTGCCGCCGGCTCGATCGCCGCGTCGACCGCCTTTGCGGGTTCGGCACGCGCCGTCATGGGTCCGGACGACAAGTTCGACCTGGTCATCAAAAACGGTGACGTGCTCGACCCGAGCCAGTCGCTCAGAGGCAAGCGCGACATCGGCATTCGCTACGGCATCGTCGAAGCGGTCGAGCCCGAAATCCCCGCGACCCGCGCGCTGCGCGTGCTCGACGCTTCCGGGAAGCTCGTGACGCCGGGTCTCGTCGACCTCCACACTCATGTCTATCCGTATGGCTCGGCGATTGGGATTCCGGCCGACGAACTCGTCGTCCATCAGTGCACGACGACCTGCGTATCGGCAGGCGATGCCGGGGCCAACAATTTCTCGGGGTTCCGCCGCTTTATCGTGGCGCAGACGCGTACCCGCCTCTACGCCTTCATACACATTGCCAATTCCGGGCTCGCGTCTTTTCCGGTCGCCGAGCTGACGAACATTAATGTCGCCGATGTGGGCGTGGCCGCGAGGGCCATTGTCGAGAACGCCGACATCGCGATCGGGGCGAAGGTGCGCATGTCGGAAAACGTGATCGCCAAGAACGGCATCGAGCCGCTGAAACGGGCGATCGCGGCTTGTGAACAGGCCGGAACCGGAGGCCGTGTCATGGTTCATATCGGCGGGGTCGAGACCCGGGCCCTGATGTCCGAGATCCTCGATCTGATGCGGCCCGGAGACATCCTGACCCAC
>Ga0182041_10002126_pt1 | contig 10160 bp, 6 predicted proteins | sample flu12Cox44000178_FD_125967 | JGI IMG/M metagenome (GOLD analysis project Ga0182041, IMG submission 125967) | Lab enrichment of tropical soil microbial communities from Luquillo Experimental Forest, Puerto Rico - flux8day.12C.oxic.44.000.178 | ecosystem: Environmental > Terrestrial > Soil >...
GATGTAGTCGCCGAGCTTGGCGTCATCGAGGCTCTCGGTCGCCACGACCGCCTGCTGGAGAACCTGGAGCTGCGCATAGCTCCACGGCACCATGTAATAGCCCAGCGCATCAACGCCTTCGACCGCCGCGCGCGCTTGATATTTCTTCATCAGCTCGTCCACGCCCGCGATCTGCATCTTCGGAACCGGCAGCCAGACATCGAAATTGGTGCGGCGCGACCCGAGGCGGGCCGCGCCCCTCACCGGCTTCGCATCCCTAGCATGAAGAAGCTGATCGACGCCTATTGCCGGCTGCTGACGTGGCTGATGGTCGCGACAGTTGCGATCCTGGTCGTTCCCGTCTCGCTGCAAATCGTCTCGCGCTACACGCAACTGATCCCGAGCTACATCTGGACCGAGGAGCTGTCGCGCTTTCTCTTTATCTGGATGGTGATGCTTGGCGCGATGATCGGCGTGAAGGAGAGCACCCATTTCGAGGTCGACATTTGGCCGGAGCTTGGGCGGCGCGGCAACGCGGCGCTCAAGATTGTCTCGAACGTATTCGTACTGATTTTTGCGCTGGTGTTCGTCTATTGGGGGATCAAATTTGTCGAATTCGGCTGGTATCAGGAATCCGAACTTGCGGAATTGCCGATGCCTTTCATCTTCGTCGCTTGGCCGCTGGCCGGCGTGACCTGGATCATTTTCCTCGGCGAAATCTTCTTCGACAACATTCGCGTTCTTGCCGGAAAGCGGGCCGGATGACCCAGTTCGCGATGTCGCCGGGCGCCGCCGCGCTGATGTTGTTCGGCGCATTTTTTGTCCTGATTGCGTTGCGAGTGCCGGTCGCCTTTGCGCTCGGGCTGGCATGCCTGCCGCCCCTCGTGATGGAGGAGCGGCTGTCGCCAATGGTGCTGTTCAACGAAACGTTCAAATCCTACAACTCTTTCATCCTGCTCGCGGTGCCGTTCTTCCTGCTGACCGCGAATCTGATGAACATCGGCGGCATCACCGATCGTCTTGTGCATCTGTCGCGCACGATGGTCGGCAACTGGCCGGGGTCGCTCGCGCAGATCAACGTGCTTTTGTCGGTGTTCTTTGCCGGCATCTCCGGTTCATCGACAGCCGACGCTGCAAGTCAAAGCAAGATTTTCATCGAAGCGCAGACCAGGGAGGGTTACGACCTGTCGTTCTCGATCGCAATAACCGCGGTCTCGGCGGTGCTTGCCGTGATCATTCCGCCCTCGATTCTGATGATTGTCTGGGGTGGCGTGTTGTCGGTCTCGATCGGTGCACTCTACCTTGCCGGTATCCTTCCCGGCCTGCTGATCGCGGGCGCGCAGATGGCGACCGTTCACGTTTATGCGAAGCTCTATGATTATCCAGTCTATCCGCGTGCGACATTGCGAGACTTCATGTGCTCCGCGGCACAGTCGGTGCCGGCGCTGATGACGCCATTCATCATCGTCGGCGGCATTCTGCTCGGCTGGTTCACCGCGACCGAATCGGCGTGTGTCGCGGTCAGTTATGCGGCCGTTTTGTCGATCTTCGTCTATCGAGAGATGGACTCTAAGCAGCTCTACCACGCGCTCGCGGAGACCGGCCGGCTGTCCGCGGTCGCGCTGTTCTGCGTCGGCACCGCCTCGGCGTTTGGCTGGATGCTCGCCTATTACCAGATCCCGCGCGCGTTGTTGGCCAATGTCAGTTCCTGGGGCATGGGCATTACCGGGGTCGGCTTCTTTATCGCCTCGGTATTCCTGGTGGTCGGCTGTTTCGTCGACGCAATCCCGGCAATCATCATTGTCGGCACCACGCTTGAACCGCTGGCTCGGTCCGTGGACATGCACCCGGTGCAATTCGCCATCATCGGCATCGTTTCGCTCGCCTTTGGTCTCGTGACGCCGCCTTACGGGCTCTGCCTCATGATCTCGTGCGCGGTCGCCCGGGTTCGCTTGCGTTACGCGCTCAAAGACACGATGATCATGCTGGTACCGATGCTGCTGGTGCTCGCGGCGATCATCGTCTGGCCCGGGATCCCGTTGTTGCTGCCTCGGCTGATCTCGCCCGAGTTCCTGCGTTGACGATGCGATGAACGGCGCCAGCGATGAGGCAGTACAAACTGTCCAAAGTTCTGGGGACGGCGATCGAGGATATCGATCTTTGCCAGGAGCTTGTCGCGGCCGAGTTCCGTGAGGTGGCTCGGGCACTTTGGGAAGCAGGGGTGTTGGCCATCAAGCGCCAGCGCCTCGCACCCGCCCAATTTCTCGCCTTTGCCCGCCGCTTCGGCACGCCCGAGCCGCATGTCATCGATCAATTCCACTACCCCGGCTATCCGGATATCCTCATCCTCTCCAACCGAAGCGAGAACGGTCGACCGCTCGGACTTGCCGACGCGGGCAGCTACTTCCACACGGACTATTCGTATCTGCCGGTTCCGGCACGGGTTACGATGCTCTATTCGATCGAGGTGCCGAGCCGCGGCGGCAGCACGCTGTTCGCGAATATGTGCGCCGCCTATGACGATCTGCCGAACAGGGCAAAGCAGCGGATCGACGATCTCGTGGTGCTTCACCACTACGGCAATCGCGACGATCTCGACGAGGGGTCGCGCACCGCAGCCTCAAAGTTGACCGCGGAGCAGCAGGAGAAAGTGCACTGGGTTCGCCACAAGCTCGTCCGTACGCATCATTTCACCGGGCGCAAGGCGCTCTACGCAGTGTCCGGCAGTTCGTTCGAGATAGAAGGCATGCCGCGAGACGAGGGGCGCGCCTTGCTTGAGGAACTCAAGGCGCATGCCCTTCAGGACAAGTATCGCTTCAGCTACTTCTACGAGGTCGGGGACGTGGTTCTCTGGGACGATCTCGCGACCTTGCACTCCGCAACGCTCACCGACCCCGCCAATCCCCGCACCCTTTGGCGGATTACGGTCAAGGAGCCGGCCTAAATTCGCGAGACGCCGGTTGGCCCCCTGGGTGGGGGTCTCAAGACCGCATGGGGGAGCAATCTTCAGCAACCGGGTGTTTTCTCGAAGCCGGCGGCCTGATGAGCTACGGAACGAGCACGGCCCGAGGGGTATCGGCAGCTCGGCGTCTACGTCGGCCGCATTCTCAAGGGCGCCAACCCGGCCGACTTGCCGGTCGTGTAGTCGACCAAGTTCGAGTTTGTAATCAATCTTCTGACCGCCAGGGCGCTCGGCCTAGAAATTCCTTCCGTGCTGCTCGCGCGCGCCGATGAGGTGATCGAATAAGGCTTAGATTTTGCTGCGGTGCATGAGTCGGCTCATGGCACAAAGCGGCGTTTCGTTGCGACGCATCAATTTGGTTGCTAACGGACTAAAGCGGACATTGTTAGGCGATCACGGCTCGCGGCCATCTTGCACGGTACGACACAGACCGTTTAGCCGATGGTGCCCTGCGTTCCAACTGCCGGAGGAGTGAAACAAGCCGAGACGGGACTGGAGCCCCAAGCAACTCAGCGTACTGATGTCTGAGGCCGCGCCCGATAGCTGGCAACCAGACTCCTTGAGGCGGGGGGCTCATTCTTGACTATTCTGCCGCAGGGAATGACAGGGCCTTCCGGTGAAAGTTCGTGGAGTAGCCGGCTCCATTTCCGTTGCAGCTCGCGATGTCGGTCTAGCGGATATTGAAGGGAGCTAGGCATAGCGGCTCTCGTTCCGTTTCTTCAGCAATCACGCGGAAATCAGCGGCCAAGTCTATCAACCCGTTTCTCGCGTATATGTTCCTCGCTTCGCGCGCGAGTCTCAGACAAATTTCGGCGCTCCAGCGATACTCCTGCGCTTTTGACATGACGTTGCGCTGCTCTGTCGGGGGATCAAGTCTTCTTAAATTCGTGCAAGCGGCGCAACCATCTCCAATGTGGAGGGTCTCCATATTCACCAGCAAGCCATAGAACGAACGCTGTTAAGCCAACTATCAAAAATTGTCCAAAGGTGAGAAGCAGGAGAACCGTCAATTTGGTGCTATGCACGAACCGCCCCCGTTGTTGTGCGTGGGGGCATCGAAACGAAAAATTAGTTGTAAAGTGTGATCGCGATTCAAAAAATGTAGAGCGTTGCAGAAACCCCACGCTCTCGCTGCTTCAATGGTTGCTGCTTACCGAGACCGGTAAGACGCTACGGTGCCACGTTAGGAACGATGCAGACCTCATCGCAGGGCCATCGGCGCTCAAAAAAATATGGCCCGAGCCGATGGGTGCTCGGGCCAGTGAGCGCGGCAAGTGCGTTTGGGGTGCCCTGCCCGCGCGAGGATCGGCATATTAGCGCTCGAAAAGGTTTCTAATTTGCTTCTAGCGGTATTATTCCGGAAGATCGGATCAGGAACCTAACCACTGTTACGTAGCCCTGCGGCTATCCCGTTGATGGTCAGATGGATTGCCTGCACCACGCGCTCGTCGGTATCGCCGGCGCGATGACGCTTCAGCAGTTCGATCTGTACATGGTTGAGCGGATCCAGGTAGGGAAAGCGATTCTTGATCGAGCGCGCCAGCAAGGGATTCTGGTCGAGTAATGCTTGCTGGCCCGTGATGGCGAGCAGCATTTCAATCGTAGATTGCCATTCGGCACGCAGCCGCCGAAAGATAGCTTCGCGCAGCTCAGCGTCCTCGACAAGCTCCGCGTAGCGTGAGGCGATTGCGATATTGCTCTTCGCCAGCACCATATCAATGTTCGAGAGCAGCGTTTGGAAAAATGGCCACTCGCGGTACATCTCCCGTAACATTCTCCAGCCGTCCAGTGGTCGCGCGGCAAGCCAAGCCTTGATCGCCGTTCCGAATCCGTACCAGCCTGGCAGCATGAGTCGACATTGCGACCAGCCGAAGACCCAAGGGATGGCGCGCAGGTCCTCGATGCGAGTCGAGTTTTTGCGTGACGCGGGACGGCTACCGATATTTAGGTTGGCGATTTCTCCGATGACAGTTGATTCCCAAAAGTACCGATCGAACCCAGCCGTCTCGTATACGAGGTTCCGATATGCTCGATAGGCATGGTCGGAGAGTTCCTCCATCGCCGTGAAGTACTCCTCGCGCGGCGCCGCTTGGTCTGGTTGCAGGAGCGTCGCCTCCAGGCAGGCAGCAGCAAGAATCTCGAGGTTTCGCCGACCCACCTCTGCTTGCGAATATTTCGCGGCGATCACCTCGCCCTGTTCGGTGATGCGGATCTGTCCCTGTACCGCCCCCGAGGGCTGCGCGAGAATGGCCTGATAACTCGGGCCGCCGCCGCGGCCGACAGATCCGCCACGGCCGTGGAAGAGACGTAGCGTGATCCCATGACGGCGGAATGCATCGATGAGCGCGATTTCTGCCTTGTAAAGTTCCCAACCAGACGTCAGGAAGCCACCATCCTTATTGCTATCGGAGTAACCGAGCATCACCTCCTGTGCACGGCCACGACTTTCCAGGAGGCAAAAGTACTCCGGCAGGGTGAGCAGCTCGTCCATTATCCGGCCGCAGTTGCGTAGATCGGCGATCGTCTCGAACAGCGGGACAATATTCACGTCGAGTTCGCGCTCACGCGGCCGCAACAGCCCTGCCTCCTTGAGCAGCAGCGCCACCTCGAGAAGGTCCGAGACCCCGTTCGTCATCGAGACCACGTAGTTGGGCACCGCGGCCTTGCCATAACGCCGGTGTGCATTGGCTGCCTCGCGCAGGATTGTTAGCTCCGAGGCCGTCTCCGCGGAGTAGCGCAGGAAAGGCGAGGAAAGCAGTCGCGCGGTCTTGAGTTCCTCGCGCAGGAGGGAGATGCGGACAGCTTCGGCGAGGCCAGTGTAGTTTGAGGCAGTGCAAGTCATCTCGAACAGCTCGCCCACCGTGCGCTCATGCACCTCGGAATTCTGGCGCAGATCGATGCCCGCGAGATGGAAGCCGAAAGTGTTGGCCGCGCGACGGAGGCTGCGCAGCCGACTACGCGCCAGCGTCGCAGAGCCATTGGCGGTGAGTGAACGATAAATAATGTCGAGATCGGCAACGAATTCGGCGGCCTCGGTGTAAGGCGGCGCCTCACCTACGGCGTGGCGCGACGCCTCTGCCTGCCCGAACGCCCGCGCCGTCGCAGCCAGGCGCGCATAGATACCAGAGACAGCTAGACGATAAGGTTCGTTGCGGCGGCGCGGCGAACGATCAGGCGAGCGCTCCGCTAGGTCCTTCAGCTGATCGGATACAGTGACCAGCCGCGCATCGAGCGATAGTTCGCCGCCTAAAAGGTGCACCTCATCCAGATAGAATTTGAGTGCGCGCTCGCTCTGCATGCCCAACGCTTGTCGCAGCACCTCCGCTGTCACGAAGGGATTGCCGTCGCGGTCGCCGCCGATCCAACTTCCAAGGCGCAGGAAGGAAGGTAGCTCGAAGGCGTCCCAGGCGGTATCGGTTGAAGCGAGTTGGTCTTCCAGCGCTGCGTAGAAGCGAGGCAGCTCGCGCAGAAAAGTGTAATCGTAGTAGGAAAGCCCGTTAGCGACCTCGTCTATGACTTTGAGCCTGCTCCCGCGCTGCATGCTGGTCTGCCACAGCGCAAGCACGGCGCAGCGCAAGGCCTCTTCGTTGGCCACCACCTCTTCGGGGGTGAGCCGAAGGCGATCGCGTTCCGCCAGTAGGTGCCCCACCTCCATCTCACGATCGATCGTGCTTTTCCGCCTCACCTCCGTCGGATGCGCGGTGAGTACCGCGCAAGCCATGGCATTGGTGAAAAAGTTCTGCAGCTTAGACCCGGAAATGGCTGCATCACGAGCGCGAGTAAGTGCGTGGGCCATGGTGCCTTCACGCGGTGCCGAAGGGGCAAACGCGTGAGCTCTAGTCCGGCGGATGTGATGTTGGTCCTCGGCGATGTTGGCAAGCTGCGAAAAGTAGCTGAAAGCGCGGATGATTTGGATGTTTTGACCATGTGAGAGGCTATTCAATGTCGCCTCGAGCTCGTCCCGTGCGGCTTCATCTTCGTCGCGGTGGAAGCGGATCGAGGTCCGGCGAATGCGCTCAACGATTGCGAAGACAGGCTCGCCTTCCTGGCTGCGCACCGTATCGCCGAGGATGCGACCGAGAAGGCGGATATCCTCGCGGAGCGGTAAATCCTTGTCTGGAGTCTCGAGCTGATCCATGATCACAAGAATTCAAACTATGCAGCCGTTCCCAATGAGGCGGTCTCGAATTCAGCGACGGCAATCCCGACCGGGTTTCCGATTCTCGCGCCGAAGTCGTGCATCATTAATCCTAGCGGTCCTCTGACAAACCGATCAACCTGGCAAGTATGTGCCGCAGCACGATTCAGCCTGACGACCGGCGCCTTTGCAGTTGATTGATTTCGTTCGCGCTGCCGCTCACAAGCAGTGCGCGGCCATGGCGCAGGAGAAGCAAGGCCGCGCAGGCAAAAGAAGGAATGCAATACCGAGGAGGAATGGCGGGCTTTGATTGAGCCGTTTATGGAGGACTAACCGCCACAAGCCAAGGCGGTTACCAGGCTCAGCCTGCGACGAAAACGCGTCACGTTGGGAATAGACGCGCCATAGGAGTGATGCCCGCGTCGCGCGCTCACGAACCACAGTATGCGCCGACCGAGGGTCAGGCTCTAGTTACGGAAATCACGAGGCAGTGCGCGATCTGACGGAGATTGAAAATCCAACTTTACGCGGTGTTTACAGGAGCGTCCGGGTCGTCGGTGGAGTGCTTCCTCCAACCCTCCGCTCTGCACGTTGGCGCAATGCATTAATGAGTACACGCCTAAGCCGATTCCTGCTCCGTCAACGCACCTCTGACTGCGGCGGCGTCACTGGTTTAGGTGCGGGAGTGGGCCTTGGCGGCGGCGTTGCAAGCTTGTGCAGGAGTTGCTGCTGCCGCGTACCCAACTTGGCGATCGTGCCGGCGATCTGCTGCTGGCTGCCGGCCAGCTGGTCCACGCTCTGTCGCAAGCTGGCGAGCGCGGACGGTATCTCCTTGAGCTGCTGCAACTCCTGCTTCAGCTGCGCCAAATCCTCCTTGAGCTGTCGCAGCTCGGGAGAGGCCGCAGCTTGCGGGGCAGCAGCGAGAGCGGCTTGCGGGACGGACGCCGGCTCCGGTGCCAACGAGGCAAGTTGCGGCAACGAGGTGGCGATCATCGCTCTGGCTGCATCGCCATACCACTGCCAGACCAAAGTGGCACCGACACCGATTTGCCGATGTTGGAAAGCCTCGTGGCGGTTCTGCACGAGATGCTGCCGCTCGACGCGATATGCGTCCTGGCAATCGTGAGACAGTCATGTTGACGTCTTTGGAAGTGAAAGCAATTCAACGCGTGCTGCTCGCCGATCGGCCGGGGAGATTTTTCTGACCCTTCCCCCCTGCCGACGCGGAGAACGCACCAGCCAGGCTGCAGCCGACGAGGTGATCGAACAGCATCTTGGCTTTGCTGCACTGCATGAGTCAGCTTGTGGCACAAAGCGGCGTTCTGCTGCTGCGCGTTGACATGTCCGGTTTTGGGGAAAAGCGGAAATAAGGCGCCAGTCGGCTCGCCCTGCATCAGACGCTCATGACCCAAAGCGGACATGAGCGGGCCGCTTTTGCTGCGATGCACGGGCTCTGACCTGCTATATTAGCCGGTGATTTCTCCGGCGTTGGGGTGCGCCTCATGAGGCGTCGCGAGTTCATCGGCCTGCTCGGCGGCGCGGTAGCCGCGTGGCCCCTCGCGGCGCGCGCTCAGCAGGGGCCTGTTCGTCGCGTCGTTGTGCTAATGGGAGCCGCCGAGACGGCATGGTCACGTGGTTGGCTCGCCGCCTTCTCGCGCCGGCTTGACGAGCTGGGGTGGCGAGAGAATCGCAACCTGGTTACGCAGGTGCAGTGGTGAAACGATCAGCAGGAGCAGATGCGGGCTTGGGCCGCCGAACTCATTGCCCATTCGCCTGATGTCGCAGTGACATACACCAACCTTGCGACCGCGGTGCTCAAGCCAATCGCGGGGAGTGTGCCGATCGTATTCGTTGGTGTCGGCGATCCGGTCGGCAGTAGATTTGTTGCCAGTCTTGCTCAGCCCGGCGGCAATATCACCGGTTTTGCCAGTCACGAGCCGTCAATGGGTGGTAAGTGGCTTGAGGTGCTCAAGGAGACTGCACCCCAGATCACCCGAGCCCTGGCGATCGTGCATCCTGACACGCCCGCGAGTCAGGCCCAGTGGCGCTCAGTTGAGGAGGCAGCGCCACGACTGGCAATCGAGGCCACGGCGGGCAATGTGCACAATGCTGCCGAGATCGAGCGAGTTATCACATCCTTCGCGCAGAAACCGAATGGCGGGCTCGTTGTGCTCCCGCACGCGCTCACCATTTTTAACGCATCAGCGATCATCGCTTTGGCGCATCGGTATCGGATGCCCGCTGTCCATGCGCTTGCAGAGGCCGTAGCAGTCGGCGGCTTGGTATCCTACGGTCTCAATTGGAACGATCAATTTCGCCGCGTGGCCGCGTATGTGGATCGAATTCTCAAGGGAACCAAACCTGCTGATCTGCCGGTGGAGCAACCTACGAAGTTCGAACTCGTTATCAATCTCAAGACTGCGAAAACTATCGGTCTCGAAATTCCGCCGACGCTGCTCGCCCGCGCCGACGAGGTGATCGAGTGAAGCGCCGCGAGTTCATCGCGCTCGTCGGCGGCGCGGCGGTTGTAGGGCCGCTCGCGGCGCGCGCGCAATCAGGCCCGCCTGTAATTGGTTTTCTCAGCAGCCTGTCGTCGGGCGAGAATAGCCACCTCCTCGCCGCGTTTCGCCAAGGTGTGTCTGATGCCGGGTCGCTTGGGGGACAGGACATACGTTACGAATATCGATATGCGGACGGCGACTATCAAAAACTGTCGGCGATGGCAGCCGACCTTGTGCGCCGTCGCGTTGCCGTTATCGCAGCCGGGGCACCTCCTGCTGCGCTCGCCGCGAAAGCAGCAAGCTCGACGATTCCGATTGTCTTCGTCGTAGGTTTCGATCCGGTACGGGCAGGTCTCGTTGCCAGTTACAACCACCCTGCTAGCAATGCTACGGGATTCTGCCTGATCACGTCTCCACTTGGACAAAAGCGACTGGAACTGATTCTTGAGCTGGTACCCAAAGCGCACGCCATCAGCATGCTCGTGAACCCGACAAATCCTGATACGTCAATTGAGGTTCAGGACGCTCAGGCGGCGGCGATTGCGAACTGACGGCAGCTCAATCCTGTCAATGCAAGCAC
>Ga0182041_10002128_pt1 | contig 10159 bp, 11 predicted proteins | sample flu12Cox44000178_FD_125967 | JGI IMG/M metagenome (GOLD analysis project Ga0182041, IMG submission 125967) | Lab enrichment of tropical soil microbial communities from Luquillo Experimental Forest, Puerto Rico - flux8day.12C.oxic.44.000.178 | ecosystem: Environmental > Terrestrial > Soil >...
CATGTTCTAAAACGCTATTCTGCGGTGTAGAAGAAGCTGTCTGATACTGGCGACACGCTCATCTAGTCACCGAAGCTGTTTCTCGACGATAAAGTCCAACCCGGAGGCTGGAGTTGTTGCTCGCTCCGGAATCTCGTACGAGATCGCAATTCGGAAGATAGGCGCAATGCGCTTGGACAAAGAACTTAAGCAGCGAAATGATATTCATCTTAACCCGCGAAGGGCTACCTCGCATGCCATTATTCACGCCGCCCCGTTGCTGACTGAAGACTCTGGATACTCCCAGACCTTTCTTTTTCTACGCCAAGCTACTAAGCCGATAACTGCCTTGTTGCGCTAAGCCGTTTCCTGCCTTTTCTAATCATCCCCATCTGAGGGCCGCTCGGGACGGCCTCATTCGTTGGGGACGGCGGTGGCAATCCATTCTATTCAGTCGGAGGCGATTTCGCGTGGCGCGCGCATGCTGCGCACAGCGTTTGGTCCCGCCATCGCGCGCTTCCTCGAAGATCCCGCCGTCGTTGAGGTAATGCTCAACCCTGATGGGCGATTGTGGATCGACCGGCTGTCGAGTGGTTTGGTAGATACCGGAGAAATGGTGTCTGCCGCGGACGGCGAGCGCATCGTCCGATTGGTCGCCCACCATGTGGGTGCCGAAGTCCACGCAGCCAGCCCACGTGTTTCGGCCGAACTGCCTGAGACGGGGGAGCGCTTCGAGGGGTTATTGCCGCCGGTGGTTGCGGGACCCGCCTTTGCTATCCGCAAGCCTGCAGTCGCCGTGTTCACGCTTGACGACTACGTCGCCGCCGGAATCATGACTTCGGGCCACGCCAGCGCTTTGAAAGGTGCGGTCGAGGCGCGCAAGAACATTCTTGTGGCTGGCGGCACCTCCAGCGGCAAGACGACGCTGACCAACGCCCTGCTCGCTGAAATCGCCAAGACCTCGGATCGAGTCGTTCTCATCGAAGACACGCGGGAGCTTCAGTGCAAGGCGCCGAACCTCGTGGCGTTGCGCACGAAAGACGGTGTCATCTCGCTGTCGGATCTCGTGCGATCTTCGTTGCGTCTGCGGCCCGACCGCATCCCGATCGGGGAGGTACGCGGCGCCGAAGCGCTCGATCTGCTCAAGGCTTGGGGCACGGGTCATCCCGGCGGCATCGGTACAATTCACGCCGGTACCGCGCTTGGCGCCTTGCGCCGGCTCGAACAGCTTATCCAGGAAGCCGTCGCCACCGTCCCACGTGCCCTGATCGCGGAGACTATCAACGTCATCGCCGTCCTCTCAGGTCGCGGTGCCGATCGCCGACTGGCCGAGCTCGCGAGTGTCGAGGGGCTCGGATCGTTTGGTGACTACAGCCTTGCATCAATAGGGGACTAATCATGATTTTTGCCACTTCGCGCGAGCGAGGGATCGTTTCGACGACCGTAGTCGCGACCACGTATCTGACGATGGGTCCAGCCTTGGCTGCCGGTTCCAACATGCCGTGGGAGCAGCCGCTCAACCAAATCCTGCAATCAGTCGAAGGGCCGGTCGCTAAGATCATCGCGGTCATCATCATCATCGTCACCGGGCTGTCGCTCGCGTTCGGCGATACATCAGGCGGATTCCGCAGGCTGATCCAGATCGTATTCGGATTGTCGATCGCGTTTGCGGCGTCGAGCTTCTTCCTGTCGTTCTTTTCTTTCGGCGGTGGAGTGGTGATCTGATGGCCGGTGAGATTCCAGGCTTCGTCGCGCCGGTACATCGCGCGCTGACCGAACCGATCCTCATGGGCGGCGCGCCGCGGTCTATCGCCATTGTTAACGGAACACTCGCCGCTGCACTCGGCATCGGTCTGCGCCTGTGGGTCGCGGGCCTTCTGTTTTGGTTGGTCGGCCACATGGTCGCCGTCTGGGCCGCCAAGCACGACCCTGACTTTGTCGAAGTCGTCCGCCGGCACCTTCGTATTCCCGGTCATCTCAACACGTGAGTCTCCCATGATGAATCTCGCCGAATATCGCCGTTCCAATACCCGGCTCGCCGATTTTTTACCGTGGGCGGCTCTTGTCGATGAGGGGATCATCCTGAACAAGGATGGGTCGTTTCAGCGCACCGCGAAATTTCGAGGACCCGACCTCGATAGCGCCGTGCCGGCAGAGCTTGTTGCTGTTGCCGGCCGTATAAACAATGCGCTGCGTCGGCTTGAATCCGGGTGGGCGGTCTTTGTCGAGGCGCAACGTCACTCGGCAGGCGCTTATCCACCTAACACGTTTCCGGATGTCGCGTCCGCCTTGGTCGATGCTGAGAGAAGGGCACAGTTTGAGGAGACGGGGGCGCACTACGAATCGAGCTATTTCCTGACGCTTCTCTATTTGCCGCCGGCCGAAGGGACAGCGAAAGCGGAACGGCTGCTTTACGAGGGCAGCAATCGCACCGTCGATGCTGATGCGCGCGAGGTCCTCCGCGGTTTTGTCGACCGTACTAACCGTGTGCTGCAGCTCGTCGAAGGGTTCATGCCGGAGTGCGCCTGGCTCAACGATGAAGAGACCCTCACTTACCTGCACTCGACGGTCTCGACCAAGCGCCATCGTGTCAGGGTGCCCGAGATCCCAATGTATCTCGATTCACTGCTCGCAGATCGGCCACTGACCGGCGGCCTCGAGCCGATGCTCGGTTCAGCGTACCTACGAGTCCTGACGGTGGTGGGGTTTCCGACGGCGACGACGCCAGGGATTCTCGACGACCTGAACCGCCTCGCGTTCGCCTATCGTTGGTCCACTCGCGCGATCATGCTCGACAAGACCGACGCAACAAAACTCTTGACCAGGATCAGGCGGCAATGGTTCGCCAAACGGAAGTCGGTTGCCGCGATCCTGAAGGAGGTCATGACCAACGAGGCCTCTGCTCTTCTTGATACCGATGCCCACAACAAGGCCATGGATGCGGACGAGGCGCTGCAGGAATTGGGTTCTGACCAGATTGGAGAAGCTTTCGTCACGGCGACGATCTCAGTCTGGGATGTCGATCCTGCCACTGCCGACGAAAAGCTCCGCCTCGTCGAAAAGGTGATTCAGGGGCGGGATTTCACCTGCATGATCGAGACGGTCAATGCCGTCGAGGCCTGGCTCGGAAGCCTGCCGGGGCACGTTTACGCCAACGTCCGCCAGCCGCCGATCTCGACGCTGAATTTGGCACACATGATCCCATTGTCCGCAGTGTGGGCCGGGGAGGCGAGGGACCATCATTTGAAGGCTCCGCCTTTGTTTCTTGCCAAGACGGAGGGATCAACTCCATTTCGCTTCTCGCTTCACGTCGGCGATGTCGGGCATACGTTGGTGGTCGGGCCAACGGGCGCCGGCAAATCAGTGCTGCTGGCGCTGATGGCGCTCCAATTTCGTCGCTATCCGAACTCCCAGATCTTCGCCTTCGATTTTGGCTGCTCTGTTCGTGCCGCCACCATCGCCATGGGTGGCGATTGGCATGACATCGGCGGCGTTCTCTCGGGAGAATCCACGGAATTCGTTGAGCTTCAGCCGCTTGCGGCGATTGATGAGCCATCCGAGCGCGGTTGGGCCGCAGAGTGGATCACCGCGATCCTCGGCCGTGAGAAGGTTGATGTCACGCCGGAAGCCAAGGATCATCTCTGGTCGGCACTGACCTCGCTAGCCTCGGCACCGATCCCAGAGCGGACCCTGACAGGTCTTAGTGTTCTTCTTCAGTCGAACGTATTGAAGCGCGCTCTCCAGCCTTATTGTCTTGGGGGGCCGCATGGCCGGCTTCTTGATGCAGAATTCGAGCGTCTTGGCCGCGAAGGCTCCGTTCAGGTCTTTGAAACCGACGGATTGATCGGTACGGCGGTCGCGCCGGCCGTCCTTTCCTATCTGTTCCACCGCATTGAAGGACGGTTAGATGGGCGGCCAACTCTGCTCATCATCGATGAAGGGTGGCTGGCGCTTGATAATCAGGGATTTGCTGGTCAGCTGCGTGAGTGGCTGAAGACCCTTCGCAAGAAAAACACTTCCGTCGTCTTCGCTACCCAATCGCTTGCCGACATCGATGGCTCGGCGATTGCGCCGGCCATCATCGAGAGCTGTCCGACCCGAATTCTGTTGCCGAACGACCGTGCGATTGAACCGCAGATCACCGCGATCTACCGACGTTTCGGGCTCAATGACCGGCAGATCGAAATCCTCGCTCGGGCAACGCCAAAGCGTGACTACTACTGCCAATCGCGCCGTGGCAATCGGCTGTTCGAGCTCGGTCTCGGCGAGGTCGCGCTTGCCTTTACCGCTGCTTCCTCCAAGGCCGACCAGGTCTTGATCGACCGGGTGCTTGCCGAAGATGGCCGCGACAACTTTGTGCCCGGCTGGCTCAGGGCACGCGACATCTCCTGGGCGACCGACCTCATCCCGCATCTTACCGAATTGGAGGCGTCCAAATGAACCGCCTTCAGCGTCTCGCCATTGCCAGCATTGTTGCGATCACCGTTGCCGCCAGCTTGACGCCCGCGTCAGCGCAGTTGGTTGTTTTCGATCCTAATAACTATGCGCAGAACGTGCTGACGGCTGCTCGCACCCTGCAGCAGATCAACAACCAGATCGTATCTCTGCAAAATCAGGCGCAGATGCTGATCAACCAGGCGAAGAATCTGGCAACTCTGCCGTTTTCGTCGTTGTTGCAACTGGAGCAATCGATCCAACGAACCCAGCAGCTTCTCGCCCAGGCCCAGCGCATCGCTTACGACATCCAGCAGATCGATCGTGCATTCTCGACGACCTACGCGCCTGCATCAGCTAGCGTTTCGAGCCAAGCGTTGATCGCAAAAGCGCAGACGCGTTGGCAGAACGCGCTTGTCAGCCTGCAGGACGCCATGCGGACGCAGGCAACCGTCGTTGGCAATCTCAATACCAGCCGTACGCAGATGTCTGCGCTTGTCACTGCGAGCCAGGGCGCGACCGGTGCCCTACAGGCGAGCCAGGCCGGCAATCAGCTCCTGGCCTTGCAGGCCCAGCAGCTAGCCGATCTCACAGCGGTCGTCGCGGCTCATGAGCGCGCGCAAAACCTGGAGTCTGCTCAGCATGCCGCCGCGCAGGACCAGGGCAGGGAGCAACTGCGCCGTTTCCTGGCCCCGGGCCAAGGCTATCAATCCATAACAGTGCAGATGTTTCACTGATGAAGAAGACAACGCTCGATAGGCTGCCGATGATGGCAGCCATGGTGCTCGTCGTCCTGATCGTCGCGGCCTGCGCAATTCGCCTGCGTGACGACGAAAACCAAAACACGTCCGCCACGTCCTTTGACCAAGCGTCCGATCCTCTGACAACAAAGCTCGCGGAGTGCCGCTCCGTGACCTATGAGCAAAAGGACGCTCTGTCCGAGTGCCGGAAGGCTTGGGCCGAAAAACGCCGCCAATTCCTCAGGCGAACCCCTCCGACACCACCAGAAAGAGGGACGTCTCAAGGCGCCTCCCCATTGTTCGTCCTGCCTGAGGACGGCAGCGCGCCAAGGCTCGGACCGCCTACTCACAATTCAATTCCGCAGTCTGGAAAGGAATAGGCGCATGGGCGGCACCGGCATTATCGATCAGTTCCTGGAGACCTTTACCCGCTACATCGATTCCGGATTCGGGCTGCTCGGGGGTGAAGTCGGATATCTCGCCACCACGCTCGCGGCGATCGATGTCACGCTGGCCGGCCTGTTCTGGGCGTGGGGCGCGGACGAGGACATCCTGTCGCGCCTCGTCAGGAAGACCCTCTTTGTCGGCGTCTTTGCCTTCCTGATCGGCAATTGGAACAGCCTGGCCCGCATCGTCTTCGAAAGTTTTGTTGGTTTGGGTCTGAAAGCCTCCGGCACCGGCCTTTCCTCGGCCGATTTCTTGAGGCCCGGAAAGATCGCCCAGGTTGGCCTTGATGCCGGACGACCACTCCTCGAATCGGCCCTGGGGCTGATGGGGTATGTCGGCTTCGTCGAGAATTTCATCCAGATCGTGCTGCTGCTGTTCGCCTGGATCGTCGTGCTGCTGGCTTTCTTTATTCTGGCCATCCAGCTTTTCATCACTCTTATCGAGTTCAAGTTGACGACGCTTGCCGGCTTTGTGCTGATCCCATTCGGCTTGTTCGGTAAAACCGCCTTTGCCGCCGAGCGCGTACTCGGCAACGTGATTTCGTCGGGCGTGAAGGTCCTAGTGCTGGCCGTCATCGTCGGCATCGGGTCGACGCTGTTTGCGCAGTTCACGGCAGGCCTTGGCGGCAATCAGCCGACCATCGACAACGCCATGGCGCTGGTGCTGGGGGCACTTTCTCTTCTCGGCCTCGGCATCTTTGGACCCGGCATAGCTAACGGCATCGTGTCCGGCGGACCACAACTCGGTGCCGGCGCGGCCGTCGGTACCGGTCTTGCCGCGGGGGGCGCCATCGTGGCAGGCGGCGGTCTCGTAGCTGGCGGCGCGGGACTGGCAGGCGGCGCGCTTCTAGGCGGCGCCCGTGGGGCAGCCACGCTGGTGACGGGAACGGCAAGCGCCTACCGAGCTGGAGGCTTGAGTGGTGTCGCTAGCGCAGGCGGCTCGGCCATCGTCAGTCCGCTCCGCCGCATGGCGGACGGATTGACAAGGAGTTCGCCAACTGCAGACGCGTCTCCGGCTTGGGCACGCCGCATGAAGCGCGCGCAGACCGTGAACCAGGGCGTGTCTGCTGCCACCCATGCTGTCCGTAGTGGCGATAGCGCAGGTGGCGGAGCCTCGGTCGATCTGTCCGAGGGAGGGCAGTGATGTTCAAGCGACCAACCGTGCATTACGGCCGGACGCCGGAGCCGGTCACGCCGTATCAGAGCGCGGCGCAGGCCTGGGATGAGCGCATCGGCTCGGCGCGGGTCCAGGCCAAAAACTGGCGGTTGATGGCGTTCGGATGCCTGTTGCTGTCGGGAGGGCTTGCAGCAGCCCTCGTCTGGCAATCCACGCAAGGCACCGTCACGCCATGGGTGGTGGAGGTTGACCATCTCGGTCAAGCCCAGGCGGTCGCGCCGGCAAGTCCGTTCTATCAGCCGACCGATCCGCAAATCGCGTTTCACCTCGCGCGCTTCATCGAAGATGTGCGGGGCCTGCCGGCCGATGCCGTCGTGCTCAGGCAGGATTGGCTCCGTGCCTACGAATTCACGACTGATCGCGGAGCTGCGGCGCTGAACGACTACGCGCGTACCAACGATCCCTTTGCCAAGCTGGGAAATATGCAGGTTGCGGTCGAAATCTCCAGCGTCATCCGTGCCTCGCCGGAAAGCTTTCGGGTCGCATGGACTGAACGCCGCTACGACAACGGCCAGCTCGCCGCGACCGAGCGCTGGACCGCGATCCTTTCCGTCGTCATCGAAACCCCACGTGATGCAGACCGCCTGCGCAAGAACCCACTGGGCGTTTACGTCAACGCTATCAATTGGTCGAAGGAGCTCGGTTCGTGAGAGAGGCTATATCGATATCGGCCAGCAATGGAGCGCGCGTACGCCTTGCATTGTTTTTCTTGCTCGCTCTCTCCGGCTGCACGACCTTCAAACCACCGCAGATCAGCTACGATGACGACGTACCGCCGTCTCCCGATCTACCAGCGCCGGCGGACGATCATGCGCGACCATTGCATGTCCCTCCAGCCTGGACTCCGGCACGTGGCGGCAACAAGGGTGAAGCGGAGGCAAAGGACCCGACCGATCGTATCGAGATTGCCAACGATGTCGCGCGGGTCCAGCCCCGGCGCGCAGGGTATTTCAACGCCGTCCAGATCTTTCCCTATAGCCCTGGCGCGCTCTATCAAATCTATGCCTCGCCAGGGCAAATCACGGAGATCGAGCTCGAACCGGGCGAACAGCTGACTGGCTCCGGGCCGCTCGCGGCCGGCGATACCGTGCGCTGGATCGTCGGTGACACCGAAAGCGGCAACGGCGACACCAGGCGCGTCCACGTCATGGTCAAGCCAACTCGGCCCGCCATCCAGACGAACCTCATCGTCAACACCGATCGACGGACCTACTTGATCGAACTACGTTCTCGCGAAAAGCCATACATGCCGTCGGTCGCCTGGTTCTACCCGGAAGGTCGATTGGTTCGCTCGAAGATGCTGCCACCAACACCGATCATCCCGGAAGTTGATCAGCGTCGATACCGCTATGTCATCGAAGGCGACAGCCCGCCATGGCGGCCGGTCAACGCCTACGATGACGGCCGCAAGGTCTACATCGAGTTCTCGCCCGGGATCGGGCAGGGCGAAATGCCGCCGCTGTTCGTCATCGGCCAGGATGGTAAGCCCGAGCTTGTCAACTATCGCGCTTACAGGAATGTACTGATTGTCGACCGTCTGTTCGCCGCTGCTGAGCTGCGGCTCGGGGGAGACAAGCAGCAGAAGGTCCGAATTGTCAGAAGCGACGGAGGACGATCGTGACCGGCAATGGGCCAAACGAGAGCGTCGGTCCTGAATCGGGACCGAGGCCGTCATCTGAAGACGCGGCGCAGGCTTTGCGTCTGCGTGCAGAGCGCCCAAGGATCACGCGGCTCTCCCGAAAAGTCCTTGCCGGCGCTACAGCGTTTGCCTTGCTCCTCATTTCGGGTGCAGTGCTGTGGGCGCTGAGGAGCAACCACACCCACAATCCCGCTCCGGACGAGCTCTACAGCACGGACCACCACAATGTTGCCGACGGCCTGACCACGTTGCCAACGGACTATGCCGGTATTCCTCGCGACGCCCCCAAGCTTGGGCCACCATTGCCCGCGGACCTAGGGCGCCCCATCGTTACGGCGGAAACTCAATCGGGACCGATCAGTCTTGACGCAGAACAACAGCGTGCAAACCAGGAAAGCGAGGCCGCGCGGACGAGCAAAGTGTTTGCATCGATAAGCGGACCCGTCACGCCGCCGCATACCGCATCTCAGGAAACTCTTGCCAACACTGGGTCGTCCCCCGATGAAACTTTTGCTCAAAATGGACAGGATCGCAAACTTCTCTTCGTCAATGCTTCGGTTGATCGGCGCACCACAGCGCCTGATCGGCTTTCACGCCCGGCATCGCCGTTTGTTGTGCAGGCCGGCACAATTATCCCCGCAGCTCTTATTACAGGTATCAGGTCGGATCTTCCTGGCCAGATCGTCGCCCAAGTTACAGAAGCGGTTTTTGATTCTCCAACTGGCCGTGCAAAACTTATTCCGCAGGGTGCGCGACTCATCGGCGTTTATGATAGCCAAGTCGCTTTCGGCCAATCACGGGTGTTGTTGGTGTGGACACGGCTGATCATGCCGAATGGTCGCTCGATTGTTCTGGAACGGCAACAGGCTGCGGACGCTGGTGGCTATTCCGGTCTCGAGGATGAGGTCGACAATCACTGGAAAGAGCTACTCGGAGCAGCCGCGCTATCGACGTTGCTCGGCGTAGGTTCGGAGCTTGGGGCCGGCGCGGACAACGGAAACAACACAGCAATTCTCCAAGCGTTGCGTCTAGGTGCGGCAAATTCTTTAAATCAAACTGGCCAGCAGATCGTCCGGCGCAATCTGAATATCCAGCCGACATTGACAGTCCGGCCAGGCTTTCCTGTGCGCGTGATCGTTAATCGCGATCTCGTGCTTGAACCATATCGTGGGTGAAAGGAACACATGGCAAAGCTGAAGATTGCGGCACTCCCGAATGATAAGTCAGTAAAGGTTACAGTAGAACTGCCCGCGACCGTTCATCGCGATCTCGTCGCCTATGCCGAAATTCTCGCGCGCCAAAGCGGCCAACCCATCAATGATCCTACCAAAGTCATCGTACCAATGCTCGCACGATTCATGGCCACCGATCGGGCGTTTGCGAAAGCACGAAAGTTGCTTCAAGAAGGTAACCGATAACGCTCCGCGAGCAGTTTGATGAAGCCCACAAGCGCTGGCTTTTCATTGTCTGGCCGCCACAGCGCCGAAAATTCGATGCGGCTCGGACCTGCTCCATCATGGACCTCACGGTAAGTTAATCCGGCAAAATTGGCTCCCACATCCGATTCCAATACAAGACTGATCCCTAACCCCATGCTGATTAAGCTCTTGATCACGCCGCGGCTGACGTCGTGGCGTTCAATTCGCGGTCGGCAGCTCGAGGCAACAAGCTTAGCCTTCAGCAGATCCTCAAGCTCGCGACCTGGATCATATTGGCTGAGCAAAACAGTCTCGTCTCTAAGGTC
>Ga0182041_10002131_pt1 | contig 10153 bp, 8 predicted proteins | sample flu12Cox44000178_FD_125967 | JGI IMG/M metagenome (GOLD analysis project Ga0182041, IMG submission 125967) | Lab enrichment of tropical soil microbial communities from Luquillo Experimental Forest, Puerto Rico - flux8day.12C.oxic.44.000.178 | ecosystem: Environmental > Terrestrial > Soil >...
ATTGACCGACCACTCGCACCACCCACGCACTTAAATTGAGCGCATGCCCGGATCGGATCAATTGCTGCAGATGGACGGCCCGTTGCTCGTATTCGGCGGGCCATACAGCAATCTCGAAGCCACGCAGGCACTGCTCGACGAGGCGGTGCGGCTGAAAATTCCTGCCGAGCGGGTCGTGTGCACCGGCGACGTCGTGGCTTACGGCGCTGATCCAGCGGCAACGGTCGATTTGCTGCGCGAGGCGCAATGCCACGTGGTGATGGGCAATTGCGAGGAGAATCTTGCCGCGCGCGCCGCGGACTGCGGCTGCGGTTTTCCCGCGGGCAGCGCTTGCGAGCGGCTCTCGGCAGCTTGGTTCGCCCATGCCGCAATCCGCCTCGATGCTGACGCGCTGACCTGGATGGCCGGCTTGCCGCGGCGGATCGACATCGAGATCGGCGGCTACCGGTTTGCCGCCGTGCACGGAGGCTTGGAACGCATCAATCAATTCGTCTTCGCATCGACGGCCGCCGCGATCAAACACGAAGCGCTCAGCAAGGTCGGAGTTGACGGGGTGATCGCCGGCCATTGCGGCTTGCCGTTCACCCAGGCGATCGGTGCGCGGCTGTGGCACAACGCCGGCGTCGTCGGCTTGCCCGCGAACGACGGCACGCCGCGGGTCTGGTACAGCGTGCTCGCCGCGGCTGCGGGCGGGATCGTGATCGAGCATCGCGCGCTCGAATACGACCACCTGAGCGCGGCGGCAAAAATGCGCCGCGTCGGCCTGCCGGAAGAGTATGCCGCGGCGCTCGCAACCGGAATCTGGCCGAGCTGCGACGTGTTGCCCTGGAAGGAAATCCGTGAGCGGGGGGCGCGCCTTGAAGCAGGCCGCGCGCGATGGAGACCGACACGACTGGCAAAGCCCTATCGCAGCCGGCAAATCGTTTGCGAGCAGCTATGGCCAGCGTCAAATCGCGACGCGGTGCCCAAGCTCGATCCGCGCAAATTCCGTGATCCGACGATCACCGCCAACGGTGAGCGGCGCGCCAGCGTCGCCCTGCATCAATTGAAGACGCTGTGGTTCAACACCGGCACGCTGTGCAACATCGCGTGCCGCAACTGCTACATCGAGTCGAGCCCCAAGAACGATCGCCTCGTCTATCTCAAGCGCAGCGAGGTCGCCGCCTATCTCGACGAGATCGCGCGAGAGGGATGGGCGACCGAAGAGATCGGGTTCACCGGCGGCGAGCCGTTCATGAATCCCGAATTCCTCGAGATGTTGGAGGATTGTCTCTCCCGGGGCTTCCGCGTGCTCGTGTTGACCAACGCGATGCGGCCGATGCAGCGCCGCAAGGCGGCGCTTCTCGATATCAAGCAGCGGGTTGGCGGCAAGCTGATCATGCGCGTCTCGCTCGATCATTACAGCGCGGAACGGCACGAGGACGAACGCGGGCCGGGCACGTTCAAGCCGACGCTCGACGGCCTGATCTGGCTTGCCCGCACGGGCTTCAACGTGACGGCGGCGGGTCGCACGATGTGGGGCGACGAGGAACAGGGGCAGCGATCCGGCTACGCGCGGTTGTTCGCGGAACACGGGATCGCGATCGACGCGCATGATCCCGCCGCGCTCGTGCTGTTTCCGGAAATGGACGCGCGCGCGGACGTGCCGGAAATCGCGGCGACGGACTGGGACGCGCTCGGCAAATCCGCGGATACGGTGATGTGCGCCACGTCGCGCATGGTGGTCAAACGCAAGGGCGCCGAACGTCCCGCCGTGCTCGCATGCACGCTCATTCCCTACGACGAGCAGTTCGAGCTAGGCACTACGCTGCGCGAAGCGGCGCACGCAGTGCCGCTCAACCACCCCAACTGCGCGCGCTTCTGCGTGCTGGGCGCAGCCTCGTGCAGCCCCGGCGTGGTTCGGCCTCATGCTGAGGAGGCGCCTTAAGCGCGTTTACGCGCGTCTTTGACGCGCTATGGCGTCGTCTCGAAACATGAGGCCGCCCTCATCCTTCGAGACGCTCGCTACGCTCGCTCCTCAGGATGAGGGCGGGGACAGCAAACGCGCCGCCAGGAAAGGTTACGGCATGAACCGCTCGCCGGTCGGGAAATTGGCGAACGTGCTCTCCGGCACGCGGAAATTGGTCGCGAGCAACAGGCGCGGGTTGGATGCGATCCAGCCGGTGAGCGAGATCGATTCGTAGTTGCCGTTGTTGAGCACGACCAACAGCTCGAGGTCTTCGTTGCCGGCGTTCTCGATGTAATGGCCGTAGCCCTGCGGCACATAGCCGACGTCGCCCGCCTGCATTTCCTCGGTGCGCGCGCGGCCGTGCGAGCCGAACACGCCCAGGCGGGCGCGGCCGCTGATGAAGTACTGCCATTCGTCGGCGTTCGGATGCCAATGCGACTCGCGCACGGCGCCCGGCTTGATCCGCATGAGGGCGCCGGTGATCGTCGTCGAGATGGGAAATTGCCGGTGCGACACCAGGCGGAGCGTGCCCTCACGAAACGTTTCCGGGCGTTGCGCCAGCAAATGATAGCGATGGGTGAGCGGTCCGCTGTTCAAGGAGCCGGGCGGTGCAGGACTGGCGAGCGGCGGCGGCACCGGACCCTTCGCAATGTAGACCTCGCTTTTGGGAAAGTTCGCGAATGTCTGCGCAGGCACGGCGAAAACTTTCTGCAGCACCTCGGAGGGTATGTGGCCGATCCAATCGCTGATGCTGAACGTGCCGAATTCCGAGAAATAGCCGTTGTCGAACACCAGCAGGAACTGACAATCCTCGTTGCCGATGCCTTCGATCGAATGACCGAACCCGCGCGGGAAGTACCAGACATCGCCGGCGGCAAAGTCGACGACTTGTGCCTGGTTCTGCGGGTCGATCGTGGTGACGCGGCATTGCCCCTTGATCACATAGGCCCATTCCGCCGCGTTAGCATGCCAGTGCAGTTCGCGCAGCCCGCCGGGCGCGAGCTGCATCAGCACGCCGGCAAGTTTTTCGGAAACGGGAAACTCGGCGACCGTCGCCTCCTTCGCCCACCCGCCGTCCCAGGTCTTCGGAGTTACTTTGCCCAATTCAAAACGGAACGAGGGAAGCTGCGCGCCGGCGAGCACCGGCGGTGTCGGGCCGAACGGCGGCTGTCCGTCGGCCGAGCCGTCGGTCGCGGCGGCTGCAGCGGCGATCACGCCGCCGGCTGCGCCCAGGACGTGTCGCCGTGAGAATTCGGACATGGGGTCGTCTCCTTGTGCCATTCCGTCGCCCCGATCGATGCGCCGAGGAACGCGAGAACCCACGCGCTGTCAAGGCAGCGGGGAATCCGCAGCCGTGCGGCAAAATTTCCCCTCTGTGCGCGTCAGCCGTGAACCCCGCGCGATCGCACGACCATGCGATTGCGCTGTGTTATCGTGGTGCCTGAGGAAGAGTTCATGACCGCGATCACACTGGCGCAGACCGAGCGCCTGATCGATGCAATCTTGAAGCGTGGCGCCGAGCTCGATTGCCGTCCGCTCGCTGTGATCGTGGTCGAGCCGGGTTGCAAGGTGAAGGCATTCAAGAAGGAAGACGGCGCGTCGATGATCCGCTTCGAGATGGCTTACGGCAAAGCCTATGCCGCGCTCGCCATGGGCCGCTCCTCGCGTCTGGTGAAGGTGCGGGCGGAGCAGAAGCCTCTGTTCATGCGCTACCTCATCAGCGCGAGCGGCGAGCAGCTGTTTCCCGAGGGCGGCGGCCTGCTGATCCGTGATGGCGCGGGCGAGGTGATCGGCGCCGTCGGCGTGACCGGCGACAGCGAGGAACGCGACGAGGAGCTCGCCGCGCACGGGATCCACGCGATCGGACTGCGGACCGATGAGGACTGCGCCAATCTCGGCCGGCGCGGCGGCGTGCGGCTAAGCGATAAATAATGCGGGCATTGGCAGCGGGGCGCCTCTGAATTAGCATTTTCGAAAGCCGAGAAGCTCACGGGTCTTGGGGAGGTTTGGCATGATGTCTCGCGTGTTTAGAGTTAGCGCGGTTCTGCTCATATTCGCGGGTGCGGCCACGACCGCGCTGCGCGCGGCGCCGCCGCTCGACTACGAATTCTTCAAGGCGCGCGTGCAGCCGATCTTCCTGCAAAAACGCGAAGGCCACACCCGCTGCTACGTGTGCCACGCCGAGAGCAACAACGCGTTCCGGCTCGAGCGGCTCGCACCCGGCGCGAGCACCTGGAACGAGGAGCAATCGCGCAAAAATTTCGAGATGGTTTCGCTGCTGGTAAACCCGGGCGATCCGGCGACCAGCCGCCTGCTGCAGCAGCCGCTGGCGCCGGAAGGCGGCGGCAACGTGTTCCATTCCGGCGGGCGTCAGTTCGCCTCCAAGGACGACCCCGCCTGGAAAACGCTGGCCGATTGGGTCGACGGGAAGAAGTTGTAAGCGGAGCGCGCGCCCTGCCGCCGCTCATTCCCGCGCAAGCGGAAATCCAGGGTTGCTTACCCTAGATGGTACGCCTCGGCCCCCGCTTTCGCGGGGACGAGCGGATGCTGGATGGGCTCTGCGCGGCGAAGGCGCCGTTAATTCATCAGCAGCGTGTTGATGCGCTTGGGCACCTCGCCGACCGGAATCACCGCTTTGACCTTCATGCTCGCGGTATCGATGGCGGTGACCGAGCGCAGCCCGGCATTGGAAACGTAAATGGTCTTGCTGTCGGGCGTGAACGTCACCCAGTTCGCCACCGCGGAAATCGGGCCGTGGCCGTCAAGCTTCAGCGACGGCAGCGCGACTTCGCCGATCAGCTTGAGGTCGGCGAGCGAATAGACGAACACCGCGTTGTTGGGGATGCTGGTCACCCACAGCGTCTTGTTGTCCGGCGCGACGCCGATCCCGTGCGATGGCGAGGTGGCGCGGCCGGCATCGGTCTCGAACTCGACCTCGCTCTTCGGCAACGTGATGCGCGCCACCTCCTTGCGTGCGGCGAAATCCACCACCGCGAAGCCGTTGGTATCGGAGAGCTGCACGAAGATGCGCTTGGTCGAGCCGTCCGGCGCGGCCTCGATCGTCATCGGCCGCACGCCGAGATCGAAGGCAAGCTCCCAGATCGGAACCTCCTGATCGAGATCGATGACGGTCATGAGCTTTCCCGGAATCGAGCCGGTGATCAGGTGGTTGCCGTCCGGCGTCACGTAGATGTTGTGCAGGCGGCCTTTGACCAGGATGCTTTTGGTCCGCGTCAGGGTCTTGGCGTCGATCACGTCGACCGCGCCCTGCCCGCGCGCAATGCCCACGAAGATGCGGTCGCCGTTCTTGCTCACCGCGATGTTGTTGGGATGGTTGCTAAGCGGCACCTTCTTGACCAGCGCGCCGGTTGCGCGATCGAACACGTCGAGCGTGCTGTCCGCCTCGTTGCTGACATAGACGCGCGTGCCGTCGGGCGCCGGCGCGATCCCGTGCGCGGCCTCGATGCCCTTGATCTGCTGCACGACCTTGTTGGTGGCGGGATCGACGACGTGGATGCTGTCGCCGGCACTGTTGGTGACGTAGATGAGGGCCGAGCCGCCCCAGGCGGGGAACGGTGCGAGCGCCAGCACGAACCACAGATACCGCAAGCTGCGACGGGTGGCGTCCATGGGAAAGCTCCTCGCGTGTGTACTGATGAGAGGGTACGCCCAAGCCGACCCTGCCTCAAGGTAAGTTCCACATTCCGCGGCTGTCGTCCCGGGCGAGCGCCATAGCGCGTCGAAGACGCGCGTAGACGCGCTGATGGCGTGAGACCCGGGACCCAGTACACACCGGTGTTTACTGGGTCCCCGCTATCCGGGTCCCCACAAAAATCGCCGATGCGAGACCGCCATTGCTGTGCTGTTGTGCTCGGCGATTTTCGTGGGAGCCCGACGCGGGGACGACAGCTGAGGAATCGCAGAGACCGAAAGGACGTGGGCTGCCGCGCCGTGCTATAGATCGCCCACGCTTCAAGGAGCCCAAGAATGTCCCGGCATCCCAATTACCTGCCGCACGGCGTGATCCCAGCCGTGCTGCTGCCGTTCAACGACGACCTCTCGATCGACGAGAAGAGCTTCCGCAGTCATCTGCGCGACGTCGCCGCCACCGACGGCCTCTCGGCAATCACGATTAACGCCCATTCGACCGAGGTCGCCTCCTGCAGCTTCGACGAGCAGCGCCGTGTACTCGACATTGCTCAGGACGAAATCGGCGAGCGGCTTCCCCTGGTGAACGGGGTATGGGCGGACGGCAGCATCGAGGCTGCCCGCATCGCGCGCATGGCCGCCGCGGTCGGCGCCTCCGCGTTCCTGGCGTTTCCGCCGGCGCCCTTCACCCTGGGACAACCGCCGCACATGCCGCTCGCCCACTTCAAGCGGATCGCCGACGCCACCGATCTCCCGATCATCGTGTTCCAGTATCCGCTCGCCACGGGACAGGGATATCCGCGCGACACCCTGTTGCGGCTGGTCGACGAGGTGACCGCGGTTCGCGCCATCAAGGACTGGTCGGGCAACGTGCCCCAGCACGAGATGCACATCCGCCTGCTGCAGACCCGGCCGAGACCGGTGAACGTGCTGACTACCCACAGCGCCTGGCTGTTGAGCTCGCTGGTGCTCGGCTGCAACGGCCTCCTCTCGGGCAGCGGCAGCGTGATCCCCGATCTGCAGGCCGAATTGTTCCGCGCGGTCCAGGCCAACGATCTCGCCGCGGCGCGGCGCGTGAACGACCGCATCTACCCGCTGGCGCGGGTGTTCTATGCCGACCCCTGGGCCGCCATGCACAACCGCATGAAAGAGGCGCTGGTGCTGCTCGGCCGGTTGCCGCGCGCCGTGGTGCGGCCGCCACTGACCAAGCTCAAGCGCGACGAGATCGAGCGCATCCGCGCGGCGCTCGTCGAGTCGGGCCTGCTCGGCGCCAAGGCCAGCCGCGACGCGGCGTGACAGTAGGCCACGAGGCTTGATCGGCGCCGACCGCCTGATAGAGATTGCGGCGACCATGAGGACCACGCCATGAATCCCCGGCAGGGCGGCAGGCGCCGAATCGCCTGGCAAAGCGCGATCACCGTGATCAGCGCGGCGATCCTGATCGGCGCGGAGGTGTTCGGCGCGGCCTTTGCCGGGGGCTGGGCGGTTGCGAGCTATTCAGAATTCGGCTTCCTGAGCGCGCCCATCGTCTTCGGGCTCAACCTGGTGCAGATCGTCTTCTTCCTCTGCGGCATCGCCATTATGGCTGCCTTCATCCGCAACGCCCAGCGCGTGGAGCCTTTCACCCGCTCCGGCTGAGGCGGCGTTGACCTGGCATTAACACGTCGGCATCGATTCGGCTCGGCAGAGCCAAGACAAAAAAATTTCTTGTCAAGCGCGCGCGCATCGCTTATGTGCGCAATTGCCCAATTTCGCACGTGCCTGTGGCCGTGTGTCGGTCGGTGGGCATCCGGACAAGAGGCCGGACAGCCGCCCGGAGTGAGATCACAGCCGTCGCGTTGCGTTGTGACGTCGTGATCGCCTGAGCTCCGAAAACACTTGACCGGCAGCCGGAGGCGAAACCGGCATACCCCGCGCTCAACGGGGGACGCGGCTTAAAGCAACGACGGAGCGGGCTTCCTTGGTCTCTGCCGGTCCTCCACCAGCCGGCGCGGGCTACCGAAGAGGCTTGTTCACTCATTGCCGGCCGTGCGGAACGGGGTCTCCCCATTCCAATCCAAGGCAGCACAGCGGGTGGTCAGTCTTCGTTCGTCGGCGCGTCCCCATCGCGCGCTGGCGGCAAGCTTACCAGCCAGCACAAGGGCCGATTGGCCCGCCTGAGCTATGGGGAAAGTGTAATGACTGCACGCATCCGCCAATTCCTGCGCCGACGCGACGAGGACGGACCCTGCCTGGTCGTCGACCTCGAGGTCGTGCGGGAAAACTATCTCGCCTTCGCCAAGGCGCTGCCCGACACCAAGGTGTTCTACGCTGTGAAGGCCAACCCGGCGCCCGAGGTGCTGTCGCTGTTGGCCTCGCTGGGCTCGAGCTTCGATGCCGCCTCCGTGGCGGAGATCGAAATGGTGCTCGCCGCCGGCGCCGGCTCGGAACGCATCTCCTACGGCAACACCATCAAGAAGGAACGCGACATCGCCCGTGCTCACGCGCTCGGCGTGCGGCTTTACGCGGTGGATTGCGTGGCCGAAGTGGAGAAGGTCGCTCGTGCCGCCCCCGGCGCGCGCGTGCTCTGCCGCATCCTCTCGGACTGCGCGGACTCGGATTGGCCGCTCTCGCGCAAGTTCGGCTGCGAGCCGTCCATGGCGGTGGACGTGCTGGAGCACGCCCACCGGCTCGGGCTCGAGGCCTACGGCATCTCGTTCCACGTCGGTTCGCAGCAGCGCAATCCCAATGCCTGGGATCGCGCGCTGGCATCCGCGGCGGCCGTGTTCCGTGAATGCGGCGAGCGCGGGCTCACCCCCAGCATGATCAACCTGGGCGGCGGGTTCCCGACCCGCTACCACAAGAACGTGCCGACGGTGAAGACCTATGGCTCGGCGATCTTCCGCGCGCTGCGGCGGCACTTCGGCAACCGCATCCCGGAGACGATCATCGAGCCGGGGCGCGGCCTGGTGGGCAATGCCGGCATCATCGAGACCGAGGTGGTGCTGGTCTCTCGCAAGAGCGACAACGACGACGTGCGCTGGGTCTATCTCGACATCGGGCGGTTCGGCGGGCTCGCCGAAACGCTCGACGAGTCGATCCGCTATCCGATTCGCACGCCGCGCGACGGGGACGAATTGGCGCCGTGCGTGTTGGCCGGGCCGACCTGCGACTCTGTGGACGTGATGTACGAGAAGCAGCCCTACGCCTTGCCGATCAGTCTCGAGATCGGCGACAAGCTCTTGATCGAAGGCACCGGCGCCTACACGGCCACCTATGCCTCGGTGGCCTTCAACGGCTTTCCGCCGCTGAAGACCTACCACATCTGATCTTCCGGCCTGCTGCAGTGGAGTGATCGAATGGACGCGACCACGCCCGTTACCCGCAATGGGCCGCTCCATGCCCGCTTCGATGGGCCGATCGTGATGATCGGCTTTGGCTCGATCGGCAAGGGCACCCTGCCGCTGATCGAACGGCACATCGCCTTCGATCGCTCGAAATTCGTCGTCATTGCGCCGGACGACAGCGATCGGCACCTGCTCGACGAACGGCAGATTCGATTCATCCACGAGGGCCTCACCAAAGATAATTATCGCGACATTCTCGTGCCGCTGGTCACCACCGGCCCTGGGCAGGGCATGGTCGTGAACCTGTCCGTGGACACGTCCTCGGTCGATCTGATGGAGCTGTGCAAGGATATCGACGCCTTCTACATCGATACCGTGGTCGAGCCATGGCCCGGCCTCTACACCAACCCCAATCGCTCGATCTCGGAACGCTCCAACTACGCCTTACGCGAGAGCGTGCTCGACCTTCGGCGCCGGCGTCCAGGTGGCGTCACGGCGGTGAGCTGCTGCGGTGCCAATCCCGGCATGGTGTCGTGGATGGTGAAACAGGCCCTGATCGACATCGCCGGCGAGCTCAAGGTCGACTTCGTCGAGCCGCAGACGCGCGAGGATTGGGCGCGCCTGATGCGGCACGTCGGTGTCAAGGGCATCCACATTGCCGAGCGTGACACCCAGCGCGCGCGGGATCCCAAACCGAAGGGCAAGTTCGTCAATACCTGGTCGGTCGAGGGATTCATCGCGGAGGGGCTGCAACCCTCCGAGCTCGGTTGGGGCACCCATGAAAAGAAGATGCCTCCCGGCGCGGCGCGGCACGACTTCGGCAGCGATGCCGCAATCTACCTCACGCGTCCCGGCGCCGGGACGCGGGTGCGCTCGTGGACGCCCACCGCGCAGGCCCAGCACGGCTGGATGATCACCCACAACGAGTCGATCTCCATCGCCGACTACTTCACGCTGCGGGAGGCGGGCAAAGTGGTGTACCGGCCGACCTGCCACTACGCCTATCACCCCTGCGACGACGCGGTGCTGTCACTCCACGAGATGGCAGGCGCCCAGTGGAAGCCGCAGCAGACCTGGCACATCCTCTCCGAAGACGACATCGTCGACGGTATCGACGAGCTCGGCGTGCTGCTCTACGGCCACGCCAAGAATGCCTACTGGTACGGCTCGCAGCTCTCGATCGAGGAGACGCGGCGGCTTGCGCCCTACCAGAACGCGACCGGCCTGCAGG